>Ga0172364_10000385_pt1 | contig 30891 bp, 32 predicted proteins | sample LakKivSesite10cm_FD_114545 | JGI IMG/M metagenome (GOLD analysis project Ga0172364, IMG submission 114545) | Sediment microbial communities from Lake Kivu, Rwanda - Sediment site 10cm | ecosystem: Environmental > Aquatic > Freshwater > Lake > Sediment | place: Rwanda: Western Province, Lake...
CGGCGCCATCTTGGCGGTCGGCACCATCATCTTCGCGGGAATCTTATATGCTTCCTCCGGAGATAATTCATCAAAACAAAAAAACGCCCGCGAATGGATTTGGGCGGCGGTTAAAGGATTGGCCCTCATCGCCGGCGGAGCGGTGATAATCACCATCATTAATCCGAGTATTCTTGAAATTGAAGACGTCGCTCTCGGGCCAGTGGCGTTCGTTGAATCCCCTGCTCTCGGCGTAACACTTAATCCCGCAACGGGAGAGGTGGATAACGTCGGCGATTCTGTGGTTACGGGAGACGATGAAATCTTTCTCACTTCCGTCCCTGGAGATATGGAGCGTAGCGAATACGTTGCCAAGCTTAGGGAGAAAGCGGAAGAAATTAGAGAGATAGATAGCGTTACGGATGAATCAGTCTCCGACGAGGAGGTCAAAATCGTGGTGAAGCTCGCGTCCGGTTCGGATGAACAGGCGGTAATGAACGCCTTGCTTCCTGATTTTATCGCTCTTTCGGCCGCTTCGGCGGGTTCCGCCGGTTATCATCCATATCCCGGCCATTATGTGAGAAGGGGCGACAGAGGAGATGAAGTGAAGTGGGTCCAACGGGTGCTTCAAATAACGGCGGATGGAATATTCGGTCCGAAAACGGAGGCCGCCGTCAAAAACTTTCAAAAACTTAAAGGAGTCAAAGCGGACGGGATAGTCGGTCCGGTTACGTGGGAACTGATGTTCGGGACCGGGGAAAACAACACCCCCCCGATGACGGGAATGTGTCTAAGGCGAACCTTACGGTCGCAACCTGGAATATCGGCCACGGCAGCAAAGTCGGAGGCGTCACCGTGGCAAAACTCGCCGCCAAGATAAAAGAGAACGGCATTGACGTTCTTGGGATGCAGGAAGCGAAGAAAAATGGTTCGTCATATGTCAGCCAGATAGCGTCGGCGAATAATATGTCTTATTTCTTTACCGACACTCCCGCCGGGAACGCCGTTATCAGCAAAGCTCCTATTGGGACCAAAAACTATTCTACTTTGGTTTCCTGCGGTGAGCGCCGGGCTCTCCAAAAGACTGTCATAAACGTGGAGGGAATAAGCGTGTCTTTCTACAACGTCCATATTTCTTACCAGGATGAATGCCGGAAAAAACAGATAACGGATGTCTATAACAAAGTAAAGAATGACCCGAACCCCGTTATCTTAGTCGGAGATTTTAACGTGGCGACGAATTGCGCCTTGATAAAAAGCGTTTTTGGGAACGATTATCCGATTGTTTCCAAAGATACGGTCAACACCGGTATTGCCTGTACGGATTCCATCATCATCTCGGCAAAGAACATCAGCGTTAAATCAAGTAAAACGGTTAAGACCAAAGGCTCTCTGTCCGACCACAATATGATTATCGCGACCCTTGAGATAAGGAAATAAGCCGGTAAATCCCCTATTTTGCCTGTCCGCCAGCCTGTCATCGGCTGGCGGATTAAGTTTTGGGATACTATTATAAGCTTAATGATTATCTTCCTTTACGGCGAAGACTCGTTCCGCCGGAAGAGAAAATACGCGGAAATCGCTTCCGAATTTACCGCCAAGAACGGTAATCTCGGCTTTTCCGAGTTTGATTCCGCCGATGCTGATGGATTCCTGGAGGCGGTCAAAAATAGGTCCATCTTTTCGCCGAAGACGCTAATCGGCCTCAAAGACGCCGATTTCGGGGCTCTTCAGGAAAGCACGGTGGAAGCGCTAAAGGACACACTCGGTAAAGTGGCTGACAGCAAGGAAATCATTGTTTTGATATCCAGCGCTGGCGGAAATATGCCGGAAGATATGCCGTTTCTCGCCAAATCCCCCACTAAGACTCAGGAGTTTGCCGTTCTCTCCAAAGACAAACTCGCCTTTTTCGTGGCGAAAGAAGCGGCGGCAAGAGATATTAAACTCTCGGAGTCGGACGCCAGGGCTCTCATTTCTTCTCTCTCCGGCGATTTATGGGCGATTGGCTCCGAGCTTGATAAGCTTGCGTCCGCCAAAACCAACGAATTTATATCCCCCGCTTCCGCTCTGCCGAGCTATTTTGAACTACTGAACGCGCTTAAATTCGGCAGAACCCGCGAAAAAAAGCTTATCGCTCTGGAAACCGTCCTTTATAAACTTAAAGAAGACCCTGCTCGAGTCTTCAATGGATTGGCTTATTCCGCTCCTCGGGGCGTTTCTCCGGAATCGTGGTTCGGCATTATGGCCGATTACGACGTGGCGGTTAAATCCGGCAAAATGGATTACGAGGAAGCCTTATTGGACTTTGTTATCCGTTAAGCCGACTTCTTTTTGGCGAGTCTTGACTTGAGCCTGTTCGCCTTATTCCTCTTAATGAGATTCGTCTTCGCGGCTTTATCCAGTGCTTTGTAAGCGTCCGAGAGAGAGCTTTTGATTGTTTCCTTATCCCCCGCCGAAAGAGTTTTCTTATAGCTCTTAATGGTGGTTTTTAGGGAGTTCATCTTTTTAAGATTCTCTCCGCTCCTTTTTTCGGATTGTCTTAGGGCCTTTTTGGCGGATTTTATTCTTGGCATACGAGGCGAATTATATGGTTCACCCCGTAAGAATTCAAGACCTGACTTATTCCTTATGAAAAATGAAATATCGGAGCAAAGCGAAAAGGAGTATTGTAATTATGTCTAACTTGAATTCGATCGGAACGGGACTCTATTCAATATTTTCCAAATGTCTCACATCACAACTTATATCGTGTATTGTCAAGGATATCAAATCTATCCTCCATCCGTTCCTTGCAAGTTCCTTATTCTCATTCGCGAAAAATAAAGAAGACTTTTTTAACCTTTCCATTTTAGTCCAGGTTAAGTTATCTTCCGGACGTAGCTCAGAATCACGGACAGATTTTTGTCCTCGTTTGTCAAAAGTCTTTACTTCCACGAAAACGAGGGTGTTTTCACAATCTTTTGCGACAATATCTATTTCTCCCCAAGGGTAGCTTTCGTTCGTCTTTAAGATCTTATACCCTTGCTTTCTTAAGTAATCGGCGGCAAGTTTTTCTCCGAGTTTCCCGGTTTTCGTTTTAGATAGTTTGTTTTCACACTGTTTCCACATTTGTTTACACAAACGTTTTCACATTTTTATTATAAGTTATTTGAAATGTTTGCCGACAAACATTCTTAACTCGTAAAAAGTGATTAAAATGTTTCACGGCAAACACTTGAGCGCGCGTCCATTTTCAAAATGTTTGCCGACAAACATTTTGAAACATTTTTATCGCCTGTTTTCACATTTTGTTTTCACATCTTTCAGTCAAATGTTTGCCGGCAAACATTTGACTGATTATTTTTGAGCGAAATGTTTCACGGCAAACATTTTGAAACAAAATACCACCGACTTGGTTTGTTAAAAATGTTTCACGGCAAACACTTGCGTCAAAAATGTTTGCCGACAAACATTTTATCTCATTTTAAAGGATAGTAGTGTGAAAACGGTGTGAAAACACCAGGATTCATGTGAAAACAGACTGTCGCAAAATAATTAGGCTATATATAGCTACCCCTTATGGTTAAATACTGGCCAATTCAACCAGGACACTTGTCCACACAAAGACCCAGTTATACCCATAGTTATCCACACTTATCCCCAAGCTGTTTATGGCCGGTTTCCCGACTTATAAGGTCTTCAGTGTTAAAATTAGGCAATGAAAGGAATAATTCTTGCCGGAGGCAAAGGAACCCGCCTCGCGCCGTTTACGAGACTCATTAAAAAGGAACTGTTACCGGTTTATGACAAGCCGTTGATCTATTATCCGCTTGTTACTTTAAGGAACAGCGGAATAGACGACATCATCCTCGTATCCGATCCCCGGAACGTTCACGCCTTTATAGATGTGATAGGGGAAGGCGAGGACCTGGGTGTGAGAATCCGTTACACCATCCAGAACAAGCAACTCGGCATCGCAGACGCCCTTAAAAACGCGAGGCCTTTTTTCACGGAAGGGGAATCGGCAGCGGTGATTTTGGGAGACAATATTTTAACAGAGAATTTTGCCGAGACGATCAAGGATTTTAAGGAAGGCGCGTGCATCGCCCTTAAGGAAGTCTCCGATCCGGAGAGATTCGGTATCGCCACTTTGGAAGGAGACAGAGTAGTGAAGATCGTTGAGAAACCGAAGGAGCCGGAATCAAATCTCGCGGCGATCGGATTCTACGTTTATGACGGGACTCTCTTTGATAAAATAGACAAGCTTGTTCCGTCGGCGAGAGGGGAGTATGAGATCACCGACGTAAACAACCAATACCTGGAAGAAGGAAATCTCAAGTATGTGATGGTGAAAGAAAAATGGTTTGACGCTGGAACGTTTGATTCATTGCTTGAAGCGTCAAACTTTTTCTCCTCTAAAGAATAAAAATATGGAAATAAAAAACACCGCTCTCGGGCGGTGTTTTGTTTCGGCGCACTCTATGCCGGAAGAGGAATCAAAAACTTTTTTTCTTCCCGTATTCTTTTGGCCTCACTTAGATCCTCCAGCGCGACGGCGTAAAAGCCGCTCGCCGTTGTTCCTCCGGAAAACCAGATTATTCTCTCCCGTCTTTTTTCTTCCGGGATAAAAAATATTTCCCGGAGAACTATTCCTTTCTCGGAATAAAATGGATCAAACAAATCAATTCTCTCGTCTCCGGAGCTTCCTTTGGTTACGACGACTTTTGCTTTCGCGTTAACAATCCTGATAAGAGAAAGAGGATGACTGTCATAATGGGAAATTGTCTTGGTCCGATAATCTCGGACAAACAATATTTCCCCATTGTTGAACCTTCTGTCCACGTTCGTGATCATCTCCAAAAAATTTTCCGATTCGTTCAAAACCGCGGCCGTTATCAAATCGTCCGAAAGGCTGACGAGAGCGGGGACATTGACGACAACCTTTCTTCTTTCCGTTTCGCGCATGGCGCCTCGCCTCCTTTTTAAAGTACTGTGATTTAATTTTACCTCGCCCCCCGTGATTGGCGAAGCCTCCGCTAAAGCGTCCGCAAAACGTGGTGGGCGGCGGATGTCGTTTAGACTATCGGAACAGGCAGGGAGAGTGTTTTCACATTTGTTTACACATTTTTGGTCCCGCAAAACCTGGTAAAACTGCGCAAAAAGCATTAAATTTGTTTCAAAATGTTTGCCGGTAAACAAAATGAACCGCGAAAATAAAAAAGAAGATCTGGAGAAAATAGCCGCCGAAAAGGCGGAGGGGAGCTTTATTTGCTGCGGCTGCGGCAAAACGGTGGAGTTTTCGGAATCAATCGGAACGGCTCATCGCAATCACTGTCCGTATTGCCTGTCATCAAAACACTTGGATAAAGATTTCTCTGGAGACCGATCGGCGGACTGCGGCGGATGCATGAAAGCGGTCGCGCTCTCTTTCAAAAAAGAGGGAGTTGATAAGTATGGGAAAGAACGGGAAGGGGAGCTCATGCTTGTTCATGAATGTTCCTCGTGCGGAAGATTGTCTATCAACCGCCTCGCCTCGGATGATGACGATATGGCGATTATCGCCTTGCTCAATGAATCGTTTTCTCTTTCCGAAGAAACAAAGAAGAAAATATCGGATGAGGGAATTAACATCGCCGGCGAAGGGGAAAAAGAAAAAGTTTTTGTTAAGCTTTTCGGAAAAAGCATCGGAAAGGTTTAAAATTGATTTATATGGAAAAAGAGAAGAATAAGAAAAAGATGAATCCGAAATTGTTTTCCGCCATCATGGCCGTCGTGGTGGTTCTGTTGGGAATATTCCTTTTATGGAAGATCTCCGACAACTTTTTTGGAGCGTTATCCGAGAAGGACGAAATGGTTAGCCCATCGGTTCAAGGATTGGAATCGGAACCGATGGATGTGAACGAACTGGTCAATGAGGTGACTGGAGAAAGCGGAGTACCTGAAGAAGATCCGGCTGGCGGTCAGCTGCCGTCCGACTCCGATCCGGCGGAAACTTATCTCGCGATGAGGGATGAATTAGTGAAAATTGAAAAGGCCGAAGAGATTATCGCGATCGCCGAAAAATACGGAACCGAAAAGAACATCGCTTACACCAGGCAGATCGGGACTATCAAAATGATTATCGGCGAAGAAGAAATAATGTCGGCGGTTTCCGTCGCGGTAGACGAGAAGATAAAATCCGCCGAAACGGTTTCCGTTTCCGGAAACAAAGCGACCGTAAAACTCACGGCCGAAAGCGGGGAAGAAGGCGAGGCGATAATGCTGTTTGAACGGGGAGGGTGGAAGTTTGATTCCGAAAAATGGTGAGCCTCCGAGCGGTTTGACTCAAAGCGCCTGAAAGGTTTTAAATGAAGGCGCTTTTTTAATAACCGAATCTGATGGAAAGGTGGTCAGTGATTCATGAAGAACAGCGTTAAGATCTTATCCGGCAGCGCCGGAATACCTCTTGCGGACAGCGTCTGCAAGCTGCTTAAGATAGAACGGTGCCAGGCGATGGTGGAACGGCACAACGACGGCGAACTGAAAATCCAGGTGCTTGAAACGGTGAGGGGGAAAGATGTTTATATCATCAATCCCACGAACCCTCCGCTTGAGAACGCCTTTGAGCTGGTGCTCCTCTCGCAGGCGATAAGGTCGTCGGCAAAGAGCATTACGCTCATCATCCCGTACCTCGGGTACAACCGTTCGGACCGTAAAGACAGATCCCGAGTTCCCATCTCGGCGAAATACATGGCGGAGCTAATAATGCTCTCCGACGCCGACCGGCTGGTGTTTATGGATGTTCATTCCGAACCGACAATCGGATTTTTCAACTGCCGTAGAGTGGAACGCTTTTACTCTTCCTATATGGTGCTCCCGTATCTGCGGGACATCATAGACGACAACACCGTCTTCGCTTCTCCGGACGCCGGCGGCGTAAGCCGGGTCAAGGCATACGGCAGCAGGCTGGGCATCAGAGAGTACGCGGTATTTTTCAAATCCCGCCCGGCCCCCGGCGAAATAGACGCGGAAGGAATGATTCGCGCCGGCGACGTGAAGGGCAGAAAAGTTGTCTTTATAGACGACGTGATTGATACCGGCGGTTCCACTATTGAGGCGGCAAAAGCGGCAAAAGAAGCCGGAGCGGTGGAAGTCGCGTTGTGTGTCACTCACGGGCTTTTCTCCAAGAATGCCATCCAAAAATTGCTCAAGGCGCAAAGGGAGGGGATTATAAGCGAACTCATCGTGACTGATTCCATTCCCCGTCCGGACGGCTTTTTCCCGAAAGAGCTGAACGTCAAGATCATTTCCATTTCGGAGATGCTCGCCGAGATCATAAGGAAGCTGGAGGATGACGAGGAGCTCTCCGCTCTCTTCGTGGAGGATGAATACCACAGCTCGCAGGAACTGAACGACATCGTTTCCAAATGCCCTCACTATGTCGCGCGGGAAAACGGCTGCGGCAAATCAGGTTGTCTCGCCCGCAAATCTGGACCGTGCTCCGTGAAGACCTGGGCGGACCTGAAGCGCTGCGAAGCGTACTGGGAAACGCAGAGAAAGAAATGATTGCTTATTTTAAACAAGCCTCGTCTTATATGATGAGGCTTTTTGTTTGCCGTTTAGGACGATTTCATCCGGAACGGATGGAATAAAATCGGCGCCGCGCAAGTATGCTGTCCGTGTTATCATTCAGGTAATATGGCGGACATGGTGGAGAAGGTGACCAGCGAACTTCTTTCTCTCGCCGACAAAGAGCGGGCGAAAAATTTGGCGTGGTTCTTTAAGACCGGGAAAGGGGACTATGGCGAGGGAGATAATTTTCTAGGGATTACCGTTCCGCTTGAACGCGGCGTCGCCGGGAAACACTTCCGCGAAGCGGGCCTTAAGGATATTGAGAAGCTGTTGGACAGCCTGTTCCATGAGATCCGCCTGACGGCGGTTTTCATGCTCGTTGAAAAATACAAAGCCGCGGATGAAATCCATAAAAAAGAAATTTACGATTTTTATCTTTCTCATACGGCAGGCATAAACAACTGGGATATAGTTGACGCTTCCGCCTACAAAATAGTGGGGGACTGGCTGCGCGATAAAAAACGCAAACCATTATATAAACTCGCCCGCTCCAAAAACCTGTGGGAAAAACGCATCAGCATCATTTCCACTTTCGCGTTTATCGCCGGCAACGATCTGGATGACGCGTATAAGCTCGCCGAAATATTATTAAAAGACAAACACGACCTGATACATAAGGCCGTCGGATGGGTATTGCGTGAATGCGGCAAGAAAGATAAAGCGCGCCTTAAGGAATTCATCGCCGCTCACGGAACCGGGATGCCCCGCACTGCCCTCCGCTACGCGATAGAAAAATTTCCGGAAACGGAACGGAAAAAGATTCTGAAAGAAACGGTAAAGATGAAAATATCTTAAAAGTAAAAGCCCCTAAAAGAGGCTTTTACTGGATCGTGTAGAAGATCTCGCTCGCCATAATTGAACCATCGCTCTGATCGGATCCCTTGAGGGTGAACCGCCAGGATGGTCCTGACCAACTTTCCATCAAAAATCGGAATTCCTTGAAATCAAAATAATCGCCGGGTGCGGGCTTCTCATTGACTATCTTATAGAATCTTGTGGAGTCGTTTGTGGCGATCTTAATGGTCTCGCCGGACTCCAAATCTTTTGCGCTGAAAGTTCCGTCGGTTAAATTAAAGCTTGTGGCATCCGGCCACATCAGCGTATCCACGGATTGGGGAATAAACGCGCCAGCCTGATCATTCGCTGGCTGGTTTTTGGGAGTTGAAGCATTACCGGCCGCAAAATAAATTACCATCCCGGACAAGACGATGGCTGGAATCAATAAGATCATTATCCGCTTTCTTTGAGTCATGTTGTTGGGTCTTATTTTTTTGGTTGGCAATGAAGGATTCGAACCCTCGGCCTTCTCAGCTCGCCCCTCCGGATTTCAGGATAATTGTGGACGGTACAGGACTCGAACCTGTGACCCTCTCGGTGTAAACGAGATGCTCTACCAACTGAGCTAACCGTCCATGAGTTGGAAAAATCCGGTGGGGGTGAATAAACTCAATGGCTCTAACCTGTCTGAGCTAATTGCCCAATCGGTGCGCCTACTTGGACTCGAACCAAGGACCCTGGAGGTATAAGCTCCATGCTCTAACCAACTGAGCTATAGGCGCGTACCCCGAAAAGTTTTAACGAAACGGGGCGTTCCCGCATTATGCCCTAAACTTTAGCGGGTTTCAATCTTGCTTCAGTGAGGCTTACGGGCGAGACAGGCCGTGTTTTGCGATGATTTCGTAGAATTCTTCCTGCTCCAAAACTTCTTTTTTCACGAGCTCATCCGCCACGTCTTCCAGAGCTTTCTTATGCTTTTTAATGGCGCCGCGGGCGGCTTCATACGCCGAGTCTATGAACTTCCTCGCTTCACTGTCTATCTCCTCTGCCGTGCTGTCGGAGTAATTCCTCTCGGTGGTTATCTCCCGTCCGAGGAATATCGTTTCTTCCGTGTCGCCGAAAGTCATTGGTCCAAGCTTGTCGCTCATGCCGTAGCGGGTGACGAGCGCTCTCGCTATTTCCGAGGCTCTCTTCAAGTCGTCCGACGCTCCGGTTGAAACGTCATCAAAGAATTCTTTTTCGGCGGCGTGGCCGGAAACGAGCATCGCCATATCGGCGATAAACTGTTTTTTGGTTTTAAGTCTCATTTCTTCCGACGGGAGCTTCATCGTGTATCCTCCGGCTCTGCCTCTGCTTACGATTGAAACTTTTTGTATCGGGTCCGAGTCGGGAGTGGCGGCGCCCACAACGGCGTGTCCCGCTTCGTGGATGGCGGTCATCTTCTTTTCTTTGTCGGAAATTATCCGGCTCTTTCTCGCGGGACCGAGCAGAACTTTTTCTATTGAATCGTATATGGCGTCCTGCGGAATTTCCTTCAAGTCCCTTTGCGCCGAAAGAATGGCGGCCTCGTTTATAAGATTCTCCAAATCCGCCCCCGAAAATCCCGGAGTGCGGATGGCTATCTTCTTGAGGTCGGCGTCTTTTGCGACCGGTTTGTTCTTGGAATGGATCTTCAGTATCTCTTCTCTCTCGCCGATGTCGGGCAAATCCAAAATGACTCTGCGGTCAAATCTTCCCGGACGCAGCAATGCCGGGTCAAGAACGTCCGGCCTGTTGGTGGCTGCGAGAACGATGACTTTTTCGTCTCTGTCAAAGCCGTCCATCTCCACGAGTATCTGGTTCAAAGTCTGTTCTCTTTCATCATGTCCTCCGCCCAAGCCCGCTCCCCTCTCTCGTCCCACGGCGTCTATCTCGTCTATGAATAGTATGGAAGGAGCCGCCACTTTGGCGGTTTTAAAGGCGTCCCTCGTGCGCGAGGCGCCGACGCCCACGAACATTTCAACGAATTCCGAAGCGGAAATGTGGAAGAACGGCACGCCCGCTTCTCCGGCAACGGCTCTCGCGAGCAGAGTTTTTCCGGTTCCCGGAGGCCCCATAAGAAGCACCCCTCGCGGTATTTTTGCTCCGAGTTCTTTGTATTTCTTGGGATTCTTTAAAAAGTCCACAACCTCCTCCAATTCCTGTTTCGCCTCTTTGAGTCCGGCGACATCCTTAAAGGAAATTTTCTCCTTAAGGTTGGTGAAAAGCCTGATGTTTGATTTCCCGAAAGTGAGCGCCTGGTTTGCGCCGGCGGTCGCTTTGCGTATGAAGAACAGGAACAAGACGGCGATGGCGATTATCGGCAGCATCGTCGGAACTATCACGCTCCAGAACACGCTGCTCGCCGAACTGTCTTTCACTTCAAACGGAACGTTCCTTAATTGCTCCGCTTCCACGCCGTAATTTTTTAAGGTTTCCACGACTCCAGCCGAGGCTTCTTTCGTCGCGGAAATCGTTTCTCCGTTCTGGAGCTCCGCCGAGAGCGTGTTGTCGGTGAGTTCTATCTTTTTTACTTCGCCCGCGGTTATCTTCGCGGCGATTTCGTTCAACGTAGTTTGCGCCGGCTTCTTTTCGGTCGCTATGGAAGCGAAGAGCACCGCGATAAGCAAAAGAGCTATCGCAACCCAGGCGAATTTCTTTATTAGTTTCAGCATTTTTGGTTTTCCCTTAATTGGCGAGCTTGAGTATTATCCTCTTTTCCTCGGGCTTGATGGCGTCAATGCGGAAGTTCTCTTGGCTATCAAGAGTGAGCTTCGCTCTCATTTCCTCCGGGCTGCCGAATTCGGAAATGTGGATGAGACCGACTATGTCCTCCGTAAGTTTAACAAACGCTCCGAACGGATTGAACTTGTAGACGGTTCCGACAACCACGTCGCCGACTTTGTATTTCTTTTCTACGTCTTTCCAGGGGTCGGGCTGAAGAGCCTTAAGGGAAAGGGAGATTTTATTGTCTTTGACTTCAATGACTTGGGCCTTGATCATGTCGCCCACGCTCACTATTTCCTTGGGGGATTCAATGAGTTTGTGTCCGAGTTCGGAAATATGGATGAGTCCCTCAATCTCCGGATTGTCGGCGAAGCGGATGAAGGCTCCGAAATTGGCGAGTCCCGAAATGATTCCGGTAATTATGTCGCCGGCCTTGTACTGGTTGATGAGGTCCTTTACGTTCTGGCTCAAGACTTCCTTTTCGGAAACAATGAGTTTGTTGGTGCGGGGGTTGAGTCCGATGATCTTAACCTCCAGTTCCTGTCCGACGAGCTTATTAAGCTCTTCTATTATCTTTTCTCTGGTCTGTTCGGCCACGCGAGGATAATGCTCAACGGAAAGCTGGGAAACGGGGAGAAAGCCCTTAAGGTCAAAGAGCTCCACCAGGAGTCCTCCGGAATTGGCTCCGAAAACCTTAACTTTTATGGGTTCGTCCTTTTCCTGGGTTTCTTTGGCAAGCCCCCAGGCCTTTTGTTTGTCGGCTTCGGTCAAGGAGAGCTCTACGAGCCCCTCCTTATTCTCGGGGTCAACTACTTTGGCGCTGACCGAATCACCCAGCTCCATGCCCTTTACGACCTCTCGGCCGTTAAGGAACTCCCTGCCGTAGACTACGGCGGTACCGACCCTGGCTATCTCAAAAAAAGCCTTTTTCGGGGTCTTTTCTATCAGTTTCGCCTCCACTATCTCTCCCTTTTTGAGGATGGGAGCCAAATCGGGGCGGGTTTTTATGAGTCGGGCTAAGTTATCCATATTATTTTTTAGTCCGCTCATAATAACCCCATACTTTATTGAAAATCAAGGCTTTTTCTGCTAAATTACGAGGCGTGATTATCAATTGGTACGGTGGCGGTTGCTACAAAATTTCAGCTTCGGACGCGGACATTGTGATTGACCCCTCCTCCGCCCCGGGAACGGGTGGAAGGCTCAAAGGGAATTTGATCATAAAAACTTCCGTTCCGGTTCCTCTGGAACTCGGCGAAATTGGGGAAAGCGAGATAGCCACGCCCGGCGAATACGAAATATCGGGTGTTAGGATTAGGGGCGTAGCGGTCCCCTCGGACGCGAAAACGCTAAAAACCGCCTACAGAATGGCGGTGGACGGCATAAATATGGCGTTTTTGGGCGATATGGATGCCGAACTTGGCGAAAAAACGCTGGATGTCCTGGGTGATATAGATATCCTTTTTGTGCCCTCCAACAAAAGTTCCGGAAAACTGATAAAATCCATAGACCCGTCCATAGCCATCCCTGGCTGGGGCGATCCGAAAATCGTGATGGCGGAAACCGGCCAAAAACCGGAGCCTGCCGAAAAGCTCGTCATAAAAAAGAAAGACCTTGAATCGGAAGAAGGCTTCCGGCTCGTCGTCTTGAAGCAATAAAACAATGGAAGAGAAAAACGTTGCCGTTCCGGGCGGCCGAATCAACTCCCGCGAAATAACCGACGAACTCCGCGAATCATTTTTGGATTACGCGATGTCCGTCATTGTTGACCGCGCCCTTCCGGATGTTCGCGACGGCCTAAAGCCGGTTCAGCGGAGGATCTTGTGGGCGATGTGGGAATCGGGATTGACCTCTGGCGCCAAGACCCGCAAATCGGCGACGGTCGTCGGAGACGTGCTCGGTAAATATCATCCGCACGGCGATTCTTCCGTTTACGAAGCGATGGTCCGCCTCGCGCAGGATTTTTCCGTCCGTTACCCGCTCGTCATCGGTCAGGGAAACTTCGGTTCCATAGACGGAGACGGCGCCGCCGCTTACCGCTATACCGAAGCGAAAATGTCCAAAATAGCCGAGGAGCTTCTCTCGGACATTGATAAAAAGACGGTGGACTTTATGCCGAACTTTGACGGCACTCACGACGAGCCGACCGTTCTTCCGGCGAAAATCCCGAATCTCCTCTTAAATGGCACCGTCGGTATCGCCGTCGGCATGGCGACCAATATTCCCCCGCATAACCTGGGAGAGATACTTACCGCTTCTTCATATCTTATAGATAATCCTGAAGCCTCCTCCGCGGAACTTATGGAATTCATCAAGGGTCCCGATTTTCCGACCGGCGGAGTCGTTTACGACAAAAAGGGAATCATTGAAGCCTATTCTTCCGGCAAAGGTAAGATGACAATGCGTGGTGTTGCCGAAGTTGAAGACAAGCGCATCGTTGTCACCGAAATCCCTTATCAGGTCAATAAGTCGGAATTGATAATGAAGCTCGCCGAGCTTGTTCAGGAAAAGAGGATTGAGGGCATCAAAGACATTAGAGACGAATCGGACAAGAACATCCGCATCGTCATTAACCTAAAGAACGACGCCGTTCCTCAGAAAATTTTAAATCAGCTTTTTAAGCTAACCGATCTCCAAAAAGACTTTCATCTAAATATGATTGCCTTAGGCAAAGGACTTCGCCCGTCTTTGATGTCTATCAAGGATGTTCTCTCCGCCCATATTGAACACAGAAGGGAAGTTGTCCGCCGCCGCGCCGAATACGATCTGCAGAAAGCGAAAGAAAGGGCGCATATATTGGAAGGCCTCGCCAAGGCGATAGACATTATTGATGAAGTCATCGCCACGGTTAAAAAGTCCAAGGATAAAGCGGATGTCAAAGCGAACCTCGTCAAAAAATTCGGTTTCACCGAAATCCAGGCGGAGGCTATCGCCGAAATGAAGCTCTACACTCTTTCTTCTCTTGAAAAGGGAAAGATAAACGACGAACTCGCCGAAAAGAGAAAGCTCATCAAAGATTTGGAAACTCTCCTTAAGAGCGAAAAGATGATGCTCTTGCTCATTAAGGACGAATTTGAGGAAGTCAGGGAAAAATACGGCGACGAACGCCGCACCCGGCTTGTCGCTTCGGGACTCAAGGAGTTCAGTGAAGAGGATTTGATTCCGGACGAGGAGTGTATGATCACGCTCTCTTTGGGCGGATACATCAAGCGTCTTCCTCCGCAGAGCATCAGGAGCCAGCACAGGGGAGGTAAGGGAGTCATCGGTTCGGATGTCGGCGAGGAAGACACGCTCACGCACTTCATCTCGGCGAACACTCACGACAACATCCTCTTCTTTACCGGAAGTGGAAAAGTGTTCCAGACGAAAGTCTATGACATTCCGGCCGGCAGCCGCGTGGCGAAAGGGAGGACTATCCATAACTTCTTGGAAATTCCCGCGGAAGAAACCATCTCCGCCCTCATCTCTTATCCGTCGGGCAAAAAAGCGGCTAAGGGAGGCTACCTTATAATGGCGACTGAATCGGGTATCGTTAAAAAGACTTTACTGGACGAGTTTGCGAACGTCAGGAGAAGCGGCATCATTGCCATCAATCTCAAGAAAGGCGACAAGCTTGTCGGCGTCCGCCTTTCTTCCGGCAAAGATGATGTCATTATCGGCACCCGCAAAGGTCTCGCCGTTCGCTTTAAGGAGTCGGGCGTAAGGTCTATGTCCCGCGCCACCGCCGGAGTCAAAGGCATCACACTCCGCTCAGGCGATGCCGTTTCTTCTTTTGGCGTCATTACCGAAGGAAAATCCGGCGACGCGATGTTCCTGAATATCCTTGAAAAAGGATTTGCCAAACAGACTTCTCTCAAGGAATACAAAACGCAAACGAGAGGCGGAAAGGGAATCATCACCGCCGTTGTCACGGCGAAGACGGGCGAGCTCGTCTCGTCCAAAGTCATCTCGGGCGAACAGGAACTTGTTATCATCTCGGAAAAGGGACAAATCCTGAAGACCACCGTTGATTCTGTCCGCAAGACCTCGCGCGCCGCCCAAGGGGTCCGCATCATCACTCTTGATTCCGGAGACAAGATAGCGGGAGCCATTTGCCTCTAATAAACTGCTATAATTTAAAAAGATGAACTTATCCAAAACCCAAAAGATAATCCTCGGAGTCGTCGGCGGACTGGTGCTTATTTTCGCAATTATTATCATCACCGGCTGGGGACTTCGTCCGAAAGAACAGAAAGTCACTCTGACCGTTTGGGGAATAGACGAGCGTGAATCCGTGGAAGCGACGAACGAGGGATTTATGGATGAAACGCCGGGACTTACCATAAAATACACGGAAATTCCCGAAGCAAATTACGAAGAAACGCTGGTTGATGCCTTGGCGGCGGGCCAGGGACCGGATGTTTTTATGTTTCGTTCCGACTGGATCAAAAAACACAGCAATAAAGTGGTTCCCGCCGACGAAGAGGTTTTTCCGGTCTCCAGATTCACGAGTCTTTTCCCGGACGTGGCGGAGCAGGATTTTGTCTTGAACGGCGAAATTTACGCGTCTCCTCTTTTCATAGACACGCTGGCGCTTTACTACAACACGGATATCTTTAACCGGAGAACGATTGCCATTCCTCCGAAGACTTGGGACGAATTCAGAACGACCGTTGCGAAAGGCGTTCCCGCTTCCTTTGGTGGATACGCTCCGCTCGTCGCCCGGGCCGGCGACATAATGAACGCGCTCCTCATGCAGTCGGGCGCCGATTTAAGTCTCCAGAACAAATCATTTGTCAGGCTCTCCGGCGTTCCCGGCACCACCGCTCTTGGTATCTACCTTGGTATCAAGGCGCCTGGAACGGAAACCTACGCCGGCTTCGCGAACGAAACGCTCGGAATGATGATTGATTACCAGTCCGCGAAAACGAACATCGCTGTCTTGAATCCTTATCTTAAATTCTCAATAGCTCCTCTTCCGCAAATAAGCGCCAACTCAGAAGTCGTTCCGGCGAGATATTATGGATTGGCGGTGTCCAACAAATCCACCCACCAGAAAATTGGCTGGGATTATGTGATGTACGCGACCACGAACGCCGCGGTGTCGGATGATTATATCGCTGCCTCCGGCCGCCCGCCGGCGCTTCGCAGCCTTATTCAGACTTATTCCGGCGATCCGGAGCTCGGAGTTTTTGCGAAGCAGGCGCTTATCGCCGGGAGCTGGAATATGCCGGCCTCCGAAGGTGTTTACGAAGCGTTTAACAGGATGATTCAATCGGCGTTAAGCGGCCAGAGCGCGTCTGTCGTTCTTGCTGAAGCGGAAACCGCGATTAATAAGCTTGTGCGTTAAAATGAAAAACATAAACATGAAAAAAATAATAATCGCGGCGCTTGCCGCTCTTGGTGTTCTTGCGATGTCTCCGTCGGCTCTCGCTTACAAACAGTGCGGAAGCGAAGTCGGCAGCTGTTCAATAAGCGAGTTCTCTTTTTCTTCGGGAATAACTCCGGCGTGCTTCCAAAGCGCCACGAGCATCACGACTGTTGCCGGTTGGTGCGACTTTCTGCAGATAGCGAGTAATATTATCGGTCTTCTTTACGCCGTCGTCATCCCGATTGCCATCTTTATGGTGTCGGCGGGCGGACTGATGCTCCTCACGGCCGGCGGCAACGAGAAGCGCTTGGCGCAGGGAAAGGCGTTTATTAAATCGGCGCTGATAGGTGTGGCGATAGCTTTGCTCGCCGGACTTCTGATTGGCACGCTGATGAAAGGACTCGGCGTAACCGAGGAAGCGTCAATAATGCCCTGGCTCTAAACAATCTGTTGTAAAATAAAAATATGGCAAACATTTTCCAAAAAATCATCAACTTTGTTTTCCGGATTGACTCGGCTCACGCCACCGCGACCGGCGGCGGATTGCCGAGCTTTACCATTAATAATCCGCTGAACGTCGGCGGTAATATAGAAGACGTTCTGGACAAAATTATTGATTTGCTTCTTTTGGTAGGGGTCCCCATCGCCGGACTTATGTACCTCTGGGCGGGATTCCAATTTTTGACCGCCGGCGGACAGGAGAAAAAAATAAACACCGCCAAGCAGACCTTGATTTGGACGACCATCGGCGTTGCCGTGCTTCTTGCCGGCAAAGGAATAGTTGTCGTGGTTGAGGGATTGCTCACCCCGTAAGCTTTGCTTGGAAAGCGGGCATCTGTTATAATCCGGGGAACAAACGAAAAGGTCGTTCAGTTTCAAACATTAACGAAAATAGTGGGTAAAATCACGCGCAAAATCGGAACCGTCGTCCTCGCTTTGGCTGTTATGGCTTGCGTCGGCGCCGCTCCCGTTCTCGGAGCAGGAGACCACTCGGTGGACATCGGATACATAACCGATATCCAGACGATATTGAATCGTGTCATCACCTGGGCGTTCATCTTCTTCTTCGCCCTTGCCGGATTCTTCATTCTCTGGGCGGCCTTTGACTACCTTACCGCCGCCGGAAAGGATGACAAGATAAAATCCGCCAAGAATAAGCTCATCTACGCGGCCATCGGCATTGCCGTCGCGCTCGTGGCGAGGAGCGTTGTCGGACTTATTGAGGCTTTCATTGAATAGCCTTTAATCCGTAAAGATATAGAAAGCCCCGAACCAATGGTTCGGGGCTTTAAGTTTGTCAGTTAACTGACACGTACACTTCAACGCTTTCTTCTTTGCTTAGATTCCTTATTGAAAAGGTATTCCTTGATCCGAAGTCAACGTTATCGCCGGGATGGTAGGTCACGATGTGTCCGTCTCTGAATTCCACCTCTATGTCAGAGGAAGAATCAAAGGACCACATGCCCTTACAGATAATCCAGGGAGATTCTATGCCCGGGCCGATCGTCAGTGTCTTCTCTTCTCCCGGAAGAATGGTGACGGAGGAAACGGAATTTCCGTTGCCGTTCACAATCTTTCCGAGATCCGATACTTTGACGTCGTTATCCTTGAATATTCCGGCTACGCCGAATATCAGGCAGAGAGATACCAAGACGATGAAAATCCACTTCAGCGCTTTTTTAAGCTTTTCCACTAATTACTTCCTCCTTTCTTATCAAAGAGATTGAGCAGTGCCTTCGCCGCGTCCAAAAGTTCCGGGGACATCGTGAAAGAAATTTTCTTGTCTTCCACGTTGCGCGTCATCTTGCCGCGTTCAATCATTACGATTTCCATGGCTTGCTCCGCGGTGATGTTCAGGGCATTCTTCAGTCGGTTCGCGAGATCCTTGATGTGTTCAATTTCAGCAACTTCAGCTGCCTTTTCCTGGATCTCTTTTGCTTCCAGTTCGGCCGCCGTTGCGGTAACACCTATGACATGAATGTCGCTGACGTTTGCTTTGACGATTCTTACGCCAAGATCGGGAATGTCCTGCTTGAAAGTTCCATGTCTTATGTCTGCGACGATCTTTAGGCGCCTTTCAATGGCCGCTTTCACTTTGTCGTAGTCTTCGCTTCCAAGCTGCCGCTCCACGTTCTTATACCAAGCGATTGCCTTGTCTTTCTCTTCTCCGGTCAGGCCCTTTGCCTCGGCATCTTTGATTACTTCCTCCTCCGACGTGGAGAAGAACTTAATAAGCAGAGAAGTCGGGATGTCTGAAGGAATTGAACCAATCTTGTCTCCAAAGAGACTCTTGAGTATGAGCGCGAGCGCTTCATCACCCGATGCTTGGGCTTCCACCCAGTTTGCGGGACCCTCCTTTGGAGATATTCCCCAAGTGCGGATTCTCTCGGATATGGCGTCTTGGAGAATGTTCTTAATGCCGCTCCATTCGCCTGAATCCAAAAAATTGACGATGTGCTTTTTGCTCGGGATTACGGTAAGCGAGATTTTCGCTTCCAGCTCCGCCCTGTCGGGTGTACGGAATCTAACGGAAGAGAAGTCCAGATTCTTTTTGACTATTCCAATTTGGATAACGTCATAAAGAACCTTGTTGAACGGAAGGAATCTTATTCCTTCGTCCAGCGTTGAATCCGTTCTCTTTCCCATTAACGTTACCACCCCGATGTGCGGGGGGTTGGCCTTCACTTCAACCAGTCCGGTGCAAATGAACAACCCGGCAAGGGCTAAAGCGATTCCGATGCCAAACCAAGTTCCGGCGGTTGAACCGAGCCAGATTCCGGTGATGATGCCTATAATCAAGCCAACGACGGCTATGATTACGACACTCAAAATCGTTAGCAGTGTTCTCATGGTTAGTACCATCCTTTCTTTCTTATAGAAATTGTTAAATCTTCTAAAGTGGATTGTAGCATAAAACAAAGACTTTGTCAAGAGAAAACCATAGGTTTTATGCGGGTTTATTGTCTTTTTTAGTGTTTTAAGACCATAATTATGTTGATTTAGCTCCCGTGGCGGAATGGCAGACGCGCATGGCTTAGGACCATGTGCCGCAAGGCTTGGAGGTTCAAGTCCTCCCGGGAGCACAAAACACCCTCCGCAAAGAGGGTGTTTTTTATTATGGTCTAACCAGCTGTTAATTACATTTGCTGTAATTAGCGGCTTTCTTTTCCTGGGACGTCTTCTTACTCGCTAATCCGGAATAGCTCTCGTCAAACATATAGTTCACGTTTATATAGCTTCCGTTTTTTCTCAGTCCGAAATGAAGATGGGGACATGATGAACGGCCGGTATTTCCCGCGTACGCTATAACCTGGCCAACAGAAACTGTGGCTCCGGACGATGTGGCATAGTGGCACTTGCCGTTAGCTTTTTCTATATGGCAATAAATAGCCCTATATTTATCGTTCCCGACTTTGTAATTAAGATAGAGCGCGCAACCACAGCTTGAGTTGCTGTCATGACTGACGGTTCCGGTAGCCACGGCGTACAAATTTTCTCCGCCTTGAACTCCGGTGGATGATTTTCTGCTGCACGAGTCGCTGAAATCAACGCCGTTGTGCATTCTGGTGCAGTTGCTGCTTGGCGAATAACGCCACCCATAAACGCTTCCAATGCCTACTTTTTTCCCAGTTTTGGATAGAATAGGCATGGTCGTTATCTCATACGCGCTCGGCTCATCTCCCGGAGTGGGGCTCGGCGAGGGGGCGGGAGTGCTGTTTTCTCCGGTTCCAAAGAGTAATCCCCATGTTATCGGCCCCACTATTCCGTCAGACTGGACTCCTTTTATGATCTGGAAATTTTCCACCGCCGCTTCGGTCTGCGGTCCAAACTTACCGTCTACCGTTATGTCCAATTTTTCCTGTATCCATTTAACTTCTTCTCCGGTGTCGCCTCTTTGTATCCAGTGGCCTGGATACGGATGAGACGGAGCCCCTTGTCCAGGCGTTCCGGAAACACCTGCGGACGGAGACGACGGAGAAAGATAGCCGGCAAGAAGTTCGTTGGCGACGACTTGCGCGTCGGCCCCCTCCTCAACCGCGACGATAATCATCACGTTATCGCCGGACGAATTATTGGTTACGCTTTCCACGCCATCCATGTTCGCCGCCCTCCTCTCAAGGTCGTCGGCAAACTCTTCAGCGGTCATTCCTCCCGGAGTGGCGGTGATGACTATTTCTTCATCTCCAATCGTAACTGCGTCTCCGACGCTTATGATGTCTCCGGTGTCCGGGTCCTGTGTGATTCCCAAGGCGGGCGAGGACATTGTCGGGACGTCTCCGTCCTGCTCATTGATGAGAGGCACTCTGTTTAAAGCGATGTTTTGAACGTTCAACGCATTCGGATTGATAATGGCAATTATCACCGCTCCACCGGCGATGAGAGCCAATCCTTTAACTGCCGCCCAAATCCACTCGCGCGCGTCTTTTTGCTTGGAAGCGTTATCACCGGACATGGAATATTTTATTCCGGCGAAAATTATCGTTCCGACCGCGAGTATTGCTCCGATGCCTAATCCGACGAGAAAGATATTTTCTATTCCTCCGGGGATAAACCCGTCTATGGCGCCAAGTATGCCGGTCTGTTCTGCCGCCAACGCTTTCGTGATAAACATGGATTAACTATATCAAAAAATTGCCCCTTATCCTCGGTGGATGGTATATACAGGGTGTATGGATATCGTGGTCGGCATTGATTCGCTGAAAACGGTTCAGGAAATAAAGCCTCTCGTTGACGCCGGAGCCGGAGAGTTTTTCTGCGGCTACGTCCCGCCGTATTGGTCGGACAGGTTCGGATACGAGATTTCTCCCAACCGCCGCCCGTACAAAGGATATAACTACGATTCCTTTGAGGACCTTTCTTCCGCCGCCCACTCGGTCCACTCTCTCGGCAAAAAGATACTGCTTGCCGTAAACGAACACGAATATCCGCCGGAGAGAATGTCGCTCGCCATACGTCTGGCGAAGGAAACCGCCCCGCTCAATTTTGACGGTATTATCATTTCAAATCCGGCGCTGGCGTTTGAATTTAGGGAAGCGGGAATCAGCGCTCCGCTTCACATAAGTATCGGCGGGCTTGCCAACAATTATGAAGCCGTCCGTTTCTACAACAAGCGCGTTCCGGGCATCCGCCGGTTCATTCTTCCCCGCGACGTGACCGTCTCGGAAATAAAATCCATGGCGGAAAAGGCCCGCGATGACGGCGTCGCTCTTGAGGCGTTCGGCATAGGCGATCCGTGTTCTTACGGTGACGGATATTGTCCCGTCTGGCACTCGTCCACCGGGCCCACTTTTTGTTCCTGGTTTTTGAACGGCAAAAGAAAACTGATTAATATTTCCGATTCCGCTGACAATGCCGCTGTATCGGACGCCAAATCCGAATACAGCGGGCTTGTCATTGATTCCGATCGTGAAGAACTACTGAACGTCATTGTGCGCGCCTGCGGACTCTGTGCCATTCACCTGTTCAAGGAGTGGGGGATTTCGGCGGTTAAAGTTCCGCTTCGCGGCGGCGAAGCTCGCAGCGAGCTTATTTCTTTTGTTAAACAGGCGATGGATTTGAAACTCCCCGAAGACTGCCAAAAAATAATCGGTTCAAAAAACTTCTGCGCCGGCGCCCGCTGTTATTACAATTATCCGTCCGAAAAAAATGTTTAAGACAGAAAACAAAGAAATATGCGTTGCCGTTTCTTCGCTGGATAATCTTCGGAGAATTTTGGACGGGAAACCACCCAAGGGCTCTCCGCGGGAACTTGAGGTTTTATCCAAAACAAAAAGTTTTTTGGGATTGGCGTCGCGCGTTTATTTCGGCCATGAAACTTGCGCCCGCCGCCTGCCGCTCCGAAGCGAGATAATTAAGGCGTATTCGTTATGTTTATCATCCGGAATGAATATGTCCCTGGTTTTGCCGTACGCCGGCGAGCGGGATATGGGCTCCATAACTTCCGCCATGGAAATATTCTCCGCCGTTAATCCCGGCGGAGAAGTGATACTTAATGATTTCGGACTCATTAATGTCGCCTCCGAAAAAAATATCCCGGTGAAAGTTGTCCTTGGCAGGCTGCTTTCCCGGCAGAAGAGGGACCCGCGTTTTACCGAATTCCCCTCGGCGGAGAATCTAAAGCGCGACGAGCTTCCTCTCAGCTCTTTCTCCGTTCCGTCTTTCAAAAATTTCTTTTTGGAGTCAGGCATCTCCCGCGCCGGCTTTGATTCTCTGCCTCAGGGGATAAACGCCGCCGATGTCTCCGGCTTTGATTTTGATGCGTACTGGCCGTGGGTTTACGTGACGAGCGGAAGGTCCTGTCAGCTTTTGGGGGCGAACGACGCCCGCAAAGGGAAATATCCGCTTGAAGGATTATGCGGCAAGGATTGCCTTGGTGCGGTTATGGAACCCGAAAAACAGGGCGATTTTTACTCTTTTCAGAAAGGCAATGCCGTTTGGATGGAGGTATTGGAGCCGGGAACACTCGCGGGCAATTTTACCCGCCTTATTTACGAACCTGTTGTGCCCGCCTGAAAGTGGTGCTATAAATATCGGACACAGTTTCTTTACAAGGAACGAGTCAAAGGGGGTATGTTATGGAACCCGTTGTCGTCATCCACGACGAAGCGCAATCATACCGCCGGACGGATTTCGCCGCTCCGGTACCGTACCGCCCACCCTAACGATGCCCCATTCTTCGGAATGGGGCATTTTATTTACAAACTCACTTGAGCATGTGATATATTAACAATATGGCCAAAGCTATTCGCAAGAAACGTGGAGACACTCTTCTTGGTACAATCGAAAAGCAATATAAAACCGATCTCGGTTATAGGTCGGACGCAAAGCTCTCAAGTGTTCTTAAAAAAGAGGGTGCGTCTTCGTTGTCCAAATTATTAGAGATGGCGAGAAACAGCGACTCTAAAAATAAGCCAAGGTAAGTTAAATGGAGGGCGCTTCTTTTAGTTTTATAAAATCATCCTCCTTAAGAAAAAAAATTACTGAATCTATTGAATTCTCAGTTCTTTTATGGACCGCCTCTGAGGGAATAGAAACTAAATATAAGGACGAAATATATCGCACTATTATTTTATATAACATAGCGATTATAGAGGCACTGCTTCTTCTTTATACAAAACAATTAAAAATTAAATTACCAGCAGAAGATTGTTATACAAATAGCTTTTCTTTTCCCAAATATTTTCAGCAGATGAAAGACGGAGAAATAGTCGTTTCATTAAGGAAAAAGACTGAAAAAGTTGACTCGCAGATAGGTCTTAATGACCTGATAAGAGTAAATAAAAATTACCTCGGGGAAAGCCTATACAAAGAGGTGAAGTCGTTAAATAGTATTAGAAATACTTTTCATCTATCAAAAAAGAGAACAAATCTATCTCCGTCAAAAGAGAAAAGCGTGTCTTCATTTAACACGCTCCTCAAAATTATAGAGAAGATGAAAAAAGGATAAGCTAATCCCTCCTTTTTCCGTGGAAAGATTTATGAATATCCTTAAGTTCCCTGTTTGTGAGGTGAGTGTATATCTGCGTCGTCTGGATGTTTGAGTGTCCGAGCATTTCCTGCACCGAACGCAAGTCCGCTCCGTTTATAAGAAGATCGGTGGCAAAAAGGTGCCGCAAAGTGTGCGGATGCACGTTTATCGGTATTCCCGCTTCCCGCGCATAGTGGTCTATTGTTCGCTGGACGGTTCGGGGCGTCATTCTGCCTATCGGCTTCGGCGCTTTGGCGTTTGAAAACGTGATAAATAAAGCTTCTTCGGCGTCGCCCCGCTTATCCAGGTAAGTTTTGATCGCTTTTTTCGCCCGCTCAGACAAAAACACCACCCTTATTTTTCCTCCCTTTCCTCTTACCGATATTTCCCCTCGGTCAGTGTTCACGTACCTGTCCAAAGCCACGAGCTCCGAAACACGAAGACCCGTGGAAAACAGCACTTCAAGCATCGCTCTGTCCCGCAGGGCTTTTACCGAATCTCCTTTTGGAGCGTCCAATAATCGTTCCAAATCTTTGTATTCTATGACCTCTATCTGTCTCTTGGGCATCTGGGGCAGCTCTATTTTCTCGGGGATTAAAGCCGGAATATCCCTTTTAACCAAGTATTTAAGGAAGTTCCTTATGGCGATGGCGTAATACCCCTGGGTATTCTTCTTTAACTCGCCTTTTTCCGCTAAATGGACCCGAAACGCCCGGATAGCTTCATTAGTAATGTCTCCGGGCTTCTCAATCTTGCCGAATTCCACGAACTTCCGGAGCGCTCTCTCGTAAACGGCCTTGGTGCGGGGCGAACGGTTTTTTTCTATCTGCAGGTAGTCAAAATAGTCCTTTAAGAGCTTCTCAACGGGTGTCATACGGGTCCATTTTACCGTTAATAGTCGCAAAATAATAGATTATAGGCCTCTCTGCCGGCCGTTTGGTCCCGCGCCTCAGCTGAGACGGGTTGAAATAACCGCATTTAGAGAGTAATATTGCGAAGATGCTTACTAAGAGAGTAAAGGCCAATATCATCAAGGAAACGCAAACCCACGACACCGACACCGGTTCGGCCAACGTCCAAATCGGCGTTTTGAACCGTCGTATCACCGAACTTGCGGATCACCTCAAGAAAAACCCCAAGGATATTCACTCCAGAAGGGGGCTTTTGAAGATGGTCAGCAAGCGCCGCAAGCTTGAGAAGTATTTGGGAACCGAGGCGACCAAAAAAGCCGCCAAGAAACCCGCTAAAAAGGCCGCCTAAAAATGGCAAATAACGTTAACACTGAACAAAGGGTTGGAATCTTCCTGGATATCCAAAACCTTTATCATTCGGCAAAGAACCTGCACGGAAGCAGGGTCAATTATAAGGAACTCATCAAATACGCCGCCGCCGGACGCCGGGTTGTAAGGACGATAGGTTATGTCGTCTCAAGCGACCCCCAGACCGGAGAGGAGGCGTTTTTTGGAGCTCTTGAAAAAGAAGGAGTGGAACTCCGGATGAAGGACTTGCAGGTCTTTTCAAGCGGAGCCAAGAAAGCGGACTGGGATGTCGGCATGGCGGTTGACGCCATCCGTCTCGCTCCGTCTCTGGATGTCATCATCTTGGCGACGGGGGACGGCGACTTCATTCCGCTCATTGAATATCTACAAATCGGCATGGGTAAAATAGTTGAAGTTGTCGCTTTTGCCCGTACCGCTTCGGGAAAAATGAAAGAAGAGGTTAATAACTTCATAGACGTGGACACTATTCCGAAAGCGATCTTCAAATCGGAACGCAGCAGACAGTCTACCTCGGTGAGCCTCCGGCGAGACGGGTCAAACAGGCGCCCCGCTCAAAATAAAAAATAAATTAACCCTCCTTGATTTTTATTTGAAAAATCTTGGAGGGAAAAACAAAATATAAAAATATGGATTTAAACAGAAAAGTTTTTGAAACCGAAGTTGCCGGACGCCCGCTGAAAATTGAAGTTTCCCGTCTCGCCGAACAGGCGAATGCGGCTGTGCTCGCGACTTACGGCGAAACTGCCGTTCTTGCGACTGTTGTGATGGATAAAACCGATAAAGACGCCGACTTTATGCCTCTTGTCGTTGATTTTGAAGAAAAATATTATGCCGTCGGCAAAATTCTGGGCAGCCAGTATGTTCGCCGCGAAGGCCGCCCTTCCCAGGACGCGACTCTTTCCGGCAGGCTGATAGACCGCGCTATTCGTCCTCTTTTTGACGACCGCATTCGCCGTCCGATTCAGGTGACCGCGACGGTTCTCTGCTACGACGAAGAAAACGATTTGGACTTCACCGCTCTTACCGCCGTTTCCACCGCGCTCGGAATTTCCGATATTCCCTGGGGCGGGCCCATCGCCGGCGTTTCCATCGCCAAGTTTGGAACCGACATTGTCATCAATCCGGCAAGGAGCGAACTTTCCGAAAAATCAGCCGATAAAAAATTCGCGAGCTTCATCGCCGGACTTAACGGTCAGGTGAATATGATTGAGTTTGAAGGCTATGAATCGGATGAAAAAGAAATTATCTCCGCTTACGAAACGGCGATGAAGGAAATAGAAAAGCTTCTCGCTTTTGAAAGCGGCATCATCTCCGAAATCGGCAAGCCGAAAGCGGATGTGGCGCTCGCCGAACCCGCCGAAAACCTTAAGTCGGCCGTTCTTGGGTTTCTCTCCGGCAAGCTGGAGGAAGCGCTTTTTAAAAAGGATAAAGTTGAACGCGAATCCGCCTTGGCCGAACTCAAGAAAAAACTCGTTGAAAATGTCGCCGAGAACGGCTTTACCGACGATGATCTTCCTGTCGTGGAAAGGATCCTGGAAGCCCGCATAGACGAAGTCGTCCACAAAGAAGTTTTGGAAAACGACCACCGCGTTGACGGACGAAAGATTGATGAAATCCGCGAACTCTATGCCGAAGTGGCGTTCCTGCCCCGCCTTCACGGCTCGGCTCTCTTTGTGCGCGGAAACACGCAGTCGCTCGCGGCCGTTACCCTCGCCGCTCCGGGCGCCGAGAAAGTTAACGAAACCATCCGTGAAGACGGCAAACAGCGATTTATGCTCCATTACAACTTCCCCGGCTACTCGGTCGGCGAAGCTAAATCGTACAGAGGTCCCGGACGCCGGGACATCGGCCACGGCGCCCTCGCCGAAAAAGCGGTTAAGAGCGTTATTCCTTCCGTTGATGAATTCCCTTATACCATCCGCGTCGTTTCCGAAATTATGTCTTCCAATGGTTCGTCCTCAATGGCGACTGTCTGTTCATCCATTTTGGCCCTTATGGATGCGGGCGTTCCGATTAAAAAACCCGTTGCCGGAATAGCGATGGGACTTATGACTTCCGAAGACGGGAAATACAAAGTTCTTACCGACATCCAGGGACCGGAAGATCACTACGGCGATATGGACTTCAAGGTTGCCGGCACTAAAGAAGGCGTAAACGCCATTCAGATGGACGTGAAAATTTCCGGCGTCCCCTTAAACATCCTGCTTGAAGGGCTGGCTCAGGCGAAAAAAGCCAGGCTGGAAATTCTTTCCGTTATGGATAAAGCCCTTTCCGCTCCTCGCCCGGAACTTTCCAAGCATGCTCCGCAAGTCGCCGTCATAGACATTGATCCGTCCAAAATCGGCGAAGTCATCGGTCCCGGCGGAAAAATCATTAATGGCATTATCGCTCGCACGGGCGTTGCCATAGACATAGACGATATCGGCAAGGTGTTCATTTCCGCGAAAGAAAAATCCGCCCTTGATGCCGGCGTCGCCGAAGTCCGCTCCATTGTGAGGGAATTCAAAGTCGGCGAGGTGGTTGAAGGAAATATCGTCCGCATCCTGGATTTTGGAGCCATTGTTGATCTGGGTGGCGGTAAGGACGGAATGATCCATGTTTCCGAGCTTCGCGAAGGATTCGTTAAAAACGTAACCGACGTGGTGAATATGGGCGACTTTGTCCGCGCGAAAATTATTAAAGTGGACGACGGAAAAATCGGTCTTTCCATCAAGCAGTTAAAGGAAGAATAAAAGTTAAAAGCGTTAGATTGCAAAACCCGCCGCTCAAAAAGGCGGGTTTTGTTTTGCTTTCATTCAGTCACTCCCGCAACCTGTCTCACATCAAAGCGGAAGCGAAAGGCCGGAATGGCAAGGAATCGTAGTTCTCCACAAAAAATTTCTTTCCGTTTCTGTTATCATTAATCGTATGAACGGACAAAACGAAAATCAGCCAGTACGTCCGGACTTCAGCGGCTCCACTCCAAACGGATTAACTCCGCCAGCCGGCGGACCTGTTTCGCCGACAAGCGGACAGTTTCAAGCCGGCGGACCGGCACCGCTTAACGCCGGAGGAGTAGGATTTAATCAACCGGTAACCACCAGCTGGTCACCGAACGCGGTTCCCACTCCGGGACCAATGGGCGCAACCCCTCCGCCTCCGGCGGCCCCCGCGCCTACTTCCGTGCCTATGTCATCAATTCCGGGCGCTAACGTTAACCCTGCCGCTCCGGTTGCGCCTGTCGCGCCTATGCCCGCCGCTCCCGCTCCGGTAATGCCGGCGCCCATGGCGGCCGCTCCTCGTCCGGTCGTTCCTCCGCCTCCTCCAGTCGGCGGTTCCGCTGTCCCGCCGCCGCCGGGAGGAACTCAATATGAAGTTAGGACTCTCGCTTCCGATTCCGAGGCGCTTAAGGCGTCCGGCGGAACGGAGGCTTCACCTAAAACCTTTACCCCCGCTCCTTTGGGCGGAGAAGAATTCTTCTCTCCCGCGGCGGCTCCCGCCGCGCCGGCGAAGAAAAAGGGCTCTAATAAACTGCTTCCCATAATACTTATTGTTGTTCTTGTCATCGGTATCGGCGTCGCCGGCTGGTTCTTCGCTAAGCCGCTGCTTATGTCTCCCGCTCCACAGATTCCCGAAGCTCTTCCTCCGGCGATTCCTCCGGCTGAAGAAACTCCTTCCGAAGAACCTGTCGTGGAAACTCCAGCTGTCACTCACGTTTCGTTTTTTGCGACGCCTGCCGATGTTACCGACAGCTTGGCTGTTGAAACCGTGACGATGGAATCCTTGAAAGCGCTTTTCCCGGCTCCTGAAACTTCAACCTTAGCCGACGGCGCCATCCGCGAGCTTGATATTACTTCCGCTGGCGCTCCGCTTAAATTCTCGGAGTTCCTGCCGGCAATGCTTCCGGATATCCTTCCCGCGGGCGTTTCTTCTTTTGAAGAAGACTTCACACTCTTCGTCCATAAGGACGGAACAAACGATCTTCCGGGATTTATCGCCAAAGTTAAGGCCGACACCGACCCAGAAACTCTTTCTGCCATTTCCGCCGCGCTTGAAGCCTCTCCGAACGCCGGAAACTTCTACGCCGTTTCTCCGGGCGCTAAGTCCGCTTTCAGGGACGGAGCCGTCAACGGCGATCCAGTGAGATACGCTCCGTTTGCCACCGCTGGCTACGCCTTCAATTATGGATGGTTTAAGGACGCTTCCGATTCGCAATATCTTGTCGTGGCTTCCTCTTATAAAGGGATAGTCGCCGCTGTCACCAAAGCCGGATTCTAAGAGGTTGACTATCAGAGCTAAAGGTGATACTCTGAAACTATGAAGAAAGCCCCGCCAGTCCGCGGGGCTTTCAAAAAAAAATACAACATGGATTTAAAACAAATCGTTACGATCATCAATCAAATCGCCAAGGAAAGAGGCATAGACGCCACCAAAGTTTTAGAGGGCGTTGAAGATTCTCTCGCAACCGCATACCGCAAAGAATACGGCGAAAGAGGCGAGGTGATTAAAGCCAAGATCAACGCCGATACGGGTGAGGTTAAATTCTGGCAGGTAAAAGAAGTGGTTGATGAAACCACTGTCCGCATGCCGGTTGAAGGCGAAGAAGAAGAAATTTTCGCCGCTCCGGAAAACGAACGCTCCGACCGCCGTGAAGCCGAACCCGAACCTGAAGAAGAAGGTGAAGGCAAGCTTCCCCGCTACAATCCTGAACGCCATATGCTTTTGGAAGAAGCCAAGGCAGTGAAGTCCGACGCCGTTTTGGGCGACAAACTGGAGTTTCCGCTTGAACCCAAGCTTGATTTCGGCCGTATCGCCGCCCAGTCCGCGAAGCAGGTTATTTTGCAAAAGTTCCGTGAAGCGGAAAAAGAAGCGGTCCTCGGCGAATTCAAAGACAAGGAGGGAAAAATAATCTCGGGACTCATCCATCGCTTTGACAGGGGCAACGTTCACGTGGACTTGGGCCGCATTTTGGGCATTATGTTCGCGAACGAGACCATTCCCGGCGAACGCTATACCGTGAATAACAGAATGAGGTTCTACGTTATCGCCGTTCAGGAAAACAGGCGCGGTCAGGCGGAAATAGTGCTTTCCCGTTCTCATCCCAGATTCATAGCCAAACTTTTTGAGCTTGAGGTCCCGGAAATAAACGACGGCACTGTCGCTATCAAAGGCATCGCCCGCGAAGCCGGCAGCCGCACTAAAATGGCGGTTTTCTCCGACATCCAGGGCGTTGACCCCATCGGCTCCTGCGTCGGACAGCGCGGAACTCGCGTTATGGCGGTTACGAACGAACTCGGCAACGAAAAAATAGACATCGTTGAGTGGTCGGAAAATCCCGAAGAATACATTTCTGCTTCGCTCTCTCCGGCCAAAGTCAAAGAAGTTCAGGTGTTTGATAAGCACGAAGCGAGAGTCATCGTCCCCGAAGACCAGTTGAGCTTGGCTATCGGCAAAGGAGGCCAGAACGTCCGTCTCGCCGCAAAACTTACGGGTTGGAAAATAGACGTCCGCTCCGAAGTTAATCCGAATGAAGTCCAGGAAGGCGGAATCGCCGAATCAACCGAAATCAGCGACGCGCCGTCCGAAGGAGCGGTTACTGAACCGGCCGAAGTCATTGAAACTCCCGAAGAGGGAACCCTGATCCCCAAACCGGAAGTTGAGTAATAAGCCGACGGCTTATTGCGAAATATCGCCGCAGGCGGACCTGTCTCGCCGCAGGCGGA
>Ga0172364_10000386_pt1 | contig 30888 bp, 20 predicted proteins | sample LakKivSesite10cm_FD_114545 | JGI IMG/M metagenome (GOLD analysis project Ga0172364, IMG submission 114545) | Sediment microbial communities from Lake Kivu, Rwanda - Sediment site 10cm | ecosystem: Environmental > Aquatic > Freshwater > Lake > Sediment | place: Rwanda: Western Province, Lake...
CGGACGAGCTCCTCGGAAGAGGCGCCCGTCGGAACGGAAGCCGCTCCGTCCCCGGGCCTCGCGCCGCCGAGGGTCTTCAAGAGGATGTGGACCTCCGAGCCCCACAGGCCCAGGCCGCCCTTGGCCCATTCGGGCCCCTCCCCTTCCCCCCGGGCGATCGAGGTGACGGTCGCGTGAAGGGATGATGCGGCGGAGGCCCCGGCCATGCGTCGCCGAAGGTCTTGGCGGCCTTTCATCACTTCGTCCGGCTTGACGGCGGTCCTCTTCCGTCGCGGCGGCGGGGCGCACGGCGGCTCCCCGTCGGCGAGGCCGGGGCATTCCGGGAGATCAGCGACCCCGGCCAGGCCCGCCTCGAGGAGGGGCCAGGCCTTCTTGTCCTTGAGATCGCCGCCGTAGCCGCTGACGACGAGGAGGTCCCGGGCCCGGGTGGCGGCGACGTACATCAGCCGGTTCTCCTCGGCCGCCTCGTACTTGAGCTCCTCCTCGGCCGCCGCCTCCCAGCCCGCCGGTTGGGAGACGGTCTTTGTCTGGTGGCCGGCGTCCTTGGTGAAGCGGAAATGGCACGAGGGGTTCTGGCCCGTCCGGCGGACGTGGCGCTCGGGTTCGAAGCCGGCGATCCCGGCCGGGTTGGCCAGCCACACGACCGGGGCCTCGAGACCCTTGGCCTTGTGGAGGTTCATCAGCCGGACCGCGTTCGGTCGGCCGGGGGCCAGGCTCATCTCTTCGACCGGCGTTGCCCCGACCCACTCCGTCATGAAGGCGACGGCGGCCGAGAACGTGGTCATATTCTCGCTTTCACGGCCGCGCAGGACCTCGACGAGCTTCAGGATGTTCCCGGCGCGGCTGCTGCCCATCTCGGACGTGACCAGATGGGTCAGGAGCCCGGCCTGCTGGAGGATGGACTCGAGGGCCGCCGATGGCGGGACGCGGCCCGCGAGCTCGCGCCAGCCGCGCAGGACGCCGAAGGCCCGCCGGACCGCGGCGGAGCCGCCGGCGGCCTCCGGCCCGGCCAGATAGCAGAATCCCCCGCCCGCGGCCCGGTGGCCGAGGAGGTCCTGGTCGCTCAGCCCGAAGAACAGGCCGCGCAGCACGGCCACGGTCGCCACGGGATCGTCGGGATCGTCGAGCGCGGCGAGGAGGTTCAGGACCTCCCGGATCTCGGCGTTCTCGGCGAAGGCGTCGCTGCCGGCGATCTCGAAGGGAATGCCCATCTCCTCGAGCCTGCGGGCGTACCGGCTCATCCGGTCCTTGTAACGGAAGAGGACGAGGAAGTCGCCCGGCTCGGCCGGCCGGGACCCGCCCTTCCCGTCATCGAGGCGGAGGTTCCCGGCCAGGGCCCAGGCGACGAAGCCGGCCACGCGGGCCGAGTCGAGGCCGGCGATGTCCTCTTTGCGGTGGCGGGATACGGCCGGGAGGACGACTTTGCGCACGCCGGAAAGCGTCCCCGGACGGGCCGTCCGCACCGCCTCGAGGGGCATGAAGCCCGCCTGATAGGCGTCGGCTCCGGCCGGGAAGGCGCCCGCGCCCGCGGGATCGAAGAGCGGGTTGATCCACCGGGCGATCTCCGGAAGCGAGCGGAAGTTGGCGCTCAGGGCCAGCGTCTCCCCCCCCGAGGCTTCGATCTTATCCTTGACCAGGTTGTAGATGTCGATGTCGGCCCGGCGGAAGCGGTAGATCGACTGCTTCGGGTCGCCGACGAGGAAGAGCGATCCCGGCGCCGGACGGAGACGCGTCCAGTCGGTCTCGTCGTCGTCCGTGCCGGCGAGGAGGAACAGGATCTCGGCCTGGATGGGATCGGTGTCCTGGAACTCGTCGACCAGGATGGGGTGGAACCTCTTCCGGAAATAGCGCCGGACCTCGGGGTTCTTTTTGAGAAGCCGGGCCGTGATCATGAGCTGGTCCTGGAAGTTCAGCCGGGCCTCGGCGCGGCGCTTTTCGGCGTAGAAGTCGAGGGCCGGCCGGAGGAAGGCCAGGGCCCGGGTATGGCGGAACTCGCGCCAGTCGCGAAGGGCCGGCCCGACGATCCTATCCTGGAAGCACTCCGCAGCGAGTCGAAGCGTCTCGGCGCACAGCGCCCCGACGGCCTTGAGGTCCTTGGGCTCGTCGGCCTTCTGCAAGATCGGCTGCCCGGCTTCCCTTTGGATGTCCCTGATCGTATCAAAAATAACTTTTTTCTCTTTCGGCTCCGGATCCGCGATCCAGCGGTTCTTCGTCACGCCGAGCTTCTTATCAAAAAGCTCGACGGATTCCATGAGCCGACGGCCGTCCTCGAAGCCGATGTTGCGATCCCGGCGGAAGAGGCGGACAAAAATGCTCTGGAGGACATCGCGTCCTTTCTCCGGTTTCTTGACGGGGACGAGGACGTGCCCTTGGCTGATAAGCTTCTTGAGGGCTGTGCGGATAGGGCCGAAGTCCGGCGGCTCATCCCGGCCGCAGACCGCCTCCACGTCCGGGACTTCGGCCATGGCCTTGAAGGCGCCTTCGAGGTCCCCCGGCTGAAGGCCGGCCTCGTCGAGCCCCCGCGGGGCGGCTTCGTTCTCGAGCCGGGCCTTGGCCAGGTATTCGTCCCAGCTCTCTTCGAGCAGGAGGCGGTCCTCGTGCTCTTCGAGCTCGCGGAACTCCGGGTCGATCCCGGCCTCGACGGGCCGCTCGCGGAGAAGCCGGACGCAGAACGAGTGGATGGTGCCGATGAACGACCGCTCGAGGCCGGTCAGGGCGGCGTCGAGGCGGGCCCGGACGGCCTCGTCCTTTTCCCCGAGGCGCGCCTGCTCGAGGGCGACCTGGAAACGGCCGCGCAGCTCGGCCGCGGCCTTGCGGGTGAAGGTCACGGCCGCCAGCGTGTCGATGGTCGAAAGGCCGCCGGCAAGCAAGGCGACCATCCGGTCGACCAGGCTCTTGGTCTTCCCCGAGCCGGCCCCGGCCTCGACGAGGAACGTCGTCCCGAGGTCGAGCCGGATGCGGTCCCGGGCGGCTTGGTCGGGCGGGGTGATGCGCGTCGCCGGTTTCATTTGTACTCGTCGAGCTTGTCGTAGGCTTCAAAAACCTTGGGATTGGCCTCCCGCTTGGCCGCGGAGCTCGCCGGGCCGCCCGAGACGCAGACGGCCCGGTAATCGCAATAATCGCACTTGGCCTCGGGGCCGGCGATGAAATAGCCGTTCGCGAGAAGGGCCAGGAGATCGTTGAGGAGCGACCGGAGCCGGCCCCGGTCGAAGTTCCGGACCATGATCTCGTCGCCCTCGCCGCGCCGCGAGGGGAAGAGATAGCCGCTCTCGGCGACCACGGGGGTCGAGCCCGGCCGCTCCCGGGCCAGGATCTGTTCGAGGGCGACGGCGTAGAGGGAGGGCTGCAGGGTCCGGCCGCGGCCAAAATGGACGAGGTCCTCGTAAGGCGCCGGGCTGCCCGTCTTGTAGTCGATGATGCGGTAGGAATCGCCGCCGATCCGGTCGACACGGTCGATGAAGCCGCGCAGGCGGAACGACCGGCCGCGGCCGAGGCTGATCGGCTCGCCGGGGATCTCTTTCTCGAAGGCCAGGGGCCGGCCTTTGTGCTCGCGCTTCTCTTCGGCCGCGAGGAAGATCGCCAGCGTGTCCATGATGTCGCGGCGCTCGCTCTCGAAGATGGAGTCGGAAGGGGGCGGGACGGTCCGCCGCGTCGCCGCGATGCGGTCCACGGCGATCCGCTCCATCAGCGGGGTGTCGCGGTCCGTCCGGACATCCCGGCCCGTCGCCGCGGCCTCGGTCATGAAGTCGCAGAGGATCTCGTGGATGAGGCTGCCGCGCTGAAGGGGGTCGAGCCAACGGCTCCGGTCGTAGGAGACCTCCTCGGGCGGCTGGACGTGGAGGACGTGCCGCAGGAAATAAGCGAACGGGCACTTGGCCAGGAACTCCAGGCGCGTCGCCGACATGACGGCCTTGGTCCCGGCCACAGGATCGATCTCGGCCCGGACCGGCGTGATGTCGACGAGGCCGTCGTAGGCGGTGAGCTTCGCGCCGGCCCGCGCGGCGGCCGCGGCGAGGCCGGCGGCCAGGTCCGGGAAATTCGCGGCGACCGACCGGGGCCCGTCGGGCCTCGGCACGGCCAGGAGCCGGTCGAGCCACCATTCCCCTTCGTCAAAGGCCCGGCCGGCCCCCCGCGGGAGAAAGCCCGAGGCCTCGTCCAGAGCGGTCTCGAGCGCCGCGTAATCCAGGTCCGGGTCGCCGCGGAGCAGCCGGAAGGCCTGGAGCAGGATCGACGAGGGGAACGACGGCCGGCCCTCGATGAGATCGAAGGACGAGTAGCTCAGGACGATCCGTCCGCGGATCGAGGCCAGCGTCGAGGCCAGGCCGTAGAGGTTGGCCCTAAGGGTGTCGCCCGAGGTGGGGAGCGTCGCCGAGATCGCGGTCCGCTCCTCGTCGAGAAGGATGGGGTCCTGAAGGCCCCGGCCCGGGAACGAGGCCTCGTCGAGGCCGGCGACGAACGTGGCCGCCCGCCCCGAACGGCCGCCGGTCGCGAGGCCGGCGACGTGGAGATGGCCGGCGAGGGGCGGAGAGGCCCCGACGCGAAGCGAGGCCCCGGCCGAGCGGATGAGGTCGAGGGCTTCCTTCAGGGGCAGGGCCGGGAACGGGCTTTCCGTGACGAATTCGTCGAGCCGGTCGAGGAGGGCGCGGCGGGCTTTGTCGTCGAGCTCGGACCCGGTTCGTCCGTGGTCCCGGATAAGCCCGGCGAAAGCCCGGGCCAGAAGCCGCAGATCGGTGCCTCCGGCGGCGTCGGGTCCGGGGATCCGGTCGAGGATGCGGCGAACGGCCGCCGCCAAGAGCTCGATCTCGGCGATGGCTTCTCCGAATGACGCTTTGACCTCGTCCGCGTCATCGCCCTCGTCGCAGCCCGAGGCCTCGAGGCGCGCGGCGAGGTCCGCTTTCTTGCTCTCGCGGAGAGCGGCCAGCCGTTCGAGGTAACGGTCCCGGCCCCAGCCGATCATGGCGCTCCGGAGATGGCGGCAGGCCGTGCGGGCCGTGAACGGAAGCTCCGAGCCGGCGCCCGCGAGGACGAGGTCGCCGGTTTCGAGGAGACGGCACAGATCATCGCTGGCGAAGTCGCCGGCCAGCCAGTCGGCGAGGCCGAAGAAGAGCCGTCCCGGGGACGTGAAGGACACGGCGACGCCGTCTCCGAAGGTGACGGGCAGGCCGGTCCTCGCGGCGAGAAGATAAAAGATGGTCGCGTGGGGCGAGCCGGACGGGGCTAGGACCTCGGCCTGATCGAAGGGCGTCTTCGCGTCATAGAGGCGGCGCAGGATCTCGCGGCATTCGTTGCCCGGGCCGAGGGCCCGGAAGAGCTCGATCGGCGGCGCCTCCTCGAGACGCGGCGCTTCCCGCGGCTCGAAGAGCCAGGACATCCGGCCGGCGCTCGCGCGGTCGGCGGGGACCGGTTCCGGCCAGCATGACCGGGGGCGCTCCAGGCCGAAGACCGCGTCGCCGGGAACGATGACGAGGCGGTCGCCGCCGGCGGCGCGGACGAGCCCGGCTTCGAGGCGCGAGAGCCTCAGGTCCGCCGGGCAGAGGATCCAGGCTTGGAGCGGCGGGTGGGCGGCGGCGGACTTGGCGGCCCGGTCATAGAGGGACGCCAGGTCGAGAAGGCCGTCGTCCTCCAGGGCCTTTTCGTAGCGCTCGAGAAGAAGGGCCAGCTCGCGGCCCTTTTGCGGCACGAGGAACCCTTCGGGCTTGAGGTCGGCGCTCGTCCGGCCGTCGAAGCGGAGGTCGCGGATGGACCGGTGCAGCGCCTTGGACAGGCCGGGGGTCGCGCCGGCCGGCCCGAAGTAATCGAGACGGCCGGCGGCCAGGAGCTCGCGAAAAAGCCGGTCGGTCAGGGCCAGCTCGGCCGAGGCCGTCATGGGCTTGGCCGGGCCGGCTCCGCCGCCCCACGCCATCCATTCGGCGGCCAAGGCCGGCAGGGTGACGAACCGGAGGTTGACCCAGGACCCCGCCTCCCGCGTCAGGGCTTCGCCGATCTCCCGGCCGGCGACGAAGGACGGGCCGATGAAGACCTTCTCGTCGAGGGCGTGAATCTGGCAGAATCCCGCCAGGAAGCGGACGACGGCGCTCATCGGCGCTCCGGCATCTTATAAAGAAGCACCCGATGGTCGCGCTCGCTCCCCCCGGGCAGGATCTCGGTCTTGACGATGCGGGCGTCCCAGCCCGGGATCTTGTAGTCATGGGAAACGATGCGGGCGCCCGGTCCCAGGTCCCGATCGAAGAGCGGGGCCAGGGTCTCGAGCGATTCGGGGAGAAGGTAGACGAGGATGACCGTGGCCTCGGTGAGGCGCGTCTTGGTCGCGTCCTGCCGCACGAAGCGCACGAGGCCGTCGACGCCCTCTCGGGCGGCGGCCGCGCGGCACTCCTTGAGCAGGGCCTCGTCGAGCTCGATGCCCACGCCGCGGCAGCCGCGGGTCTTGGCCGCGGCGATGACCATGCGGCCGTCGCCGCAGCCGAGATCGTAGACGACGTCCTTCGGGCCGATCCCGGCGAGCTCGATCATCCGGGTCACGACCTCTGGCGGCGTCGGGACGAAAGGGGCCAGGTCGGCCTCGTCCGCCCGGCCGTGGGAGCCGGGATAGACGCGGATGACGTTCGCCTCGTCGTACCGAAAGCTGTAGGGGCGGCCGGGATGGACAAGATAGCTGACGGTGCGGCGGCCGCTGTCATAGGAGATCTCGACGGGGACGTCGGTCACGATGCGGTCGACGGACCCGACGAGAAGGGTTCGGACCTTGGCCGAAGGGCCTCCGAGATTGACCGTATAGGTGACCGGCTGTTTGGTTACGTTCCGCAGCGTCGACTCCTCGTGAAAGGCCATCGAGCCCGGACCCGAGGCGGCCAGGTCGATCCGGCTCACGGCCTCCTTGGCCGGCCGGCCGACGAAAAGCGCCAGCACGGCCAGGACGAGGAATCCGGCGGCGATCAGGGCCTGTACGACGCGCTTCATGACAGGCCCAAGTTAGAACAGCCGTGACCCGAAGTCAACGCTAGAACAGGACGAGCCATGCGGCGACGAGGACGACGACGGTCCGGGCGAGGATGCGGATGATCGCGCTCATTTCGGCTTCTCCTGTCCCCGCGGGAGGCGGCCGGCCTTCAAGCCTCAGGCATAGAGCGTGCCCGTGTTGACGATGGGGTGCATCTCCGTCTCGGAGACGAGGGCGACGAGGAGGTTGTTGACCATGGCCGCTTTCTTCTCTTCTTCGAGCTTGATGAGTATCGGGCAAACCTCTGGGCAGAAACAGAGCGAAGCGATCCGGAGCCTTAAAACTCGACTAAGCGAAGAAATCGCCGGGGACGGCCCGCAGCCGGCTGATGTCCCGGACCCGGTCGGCGATGTCGAAGCCCTTGGCGCAGACGGCCGCGCAGGAGTCACAGCCGCCGCAAGGATCGTCGCCGAGGTCGAGGGAGGCGACGAGCTCGTGGGCCGCCTGCAGGTTCCGGTAGCCGTAGGCGTACATGTAGCCGCGCATCAGGTCGGGGATGGGCAGGCCCTTCGGGCATCCGGGCAAACAGCGCTCGCAGTGCTGGCAGTAGAGCCCGGCCACGGGCTCGCCGAGCCGCAGGTCCTTGAGGTCCTCCGGCGTCAGGCGGATGTCGGTCACGACCGACCAATCTTCCTTGAGCTGATCGAACGTGGTGAAACCGGGGATGGCCGTGGTCACGTTGCGGTCGTTGAGGACCCACTTGAGGGCGGCCCGCATGTTGATGGGCTGCGTCTTGGCCTTGTCCCAGAAGGCGCCGGCCTGGGTCTTCATGGCCACGATCCCGAGGCCGGCCGCGGTCGCCTCGGCCACGGCCTTGCGCAGGTCCTCCCGGTAGTCCTTCTGGAAGTTATACCCGGTCAGGATGACATCATAGGCCTTGGTGGCGATCGTCGCCCGGATCACGGCCGGCTCGTTGCCGTGCGTGGTGATGCCGATGAAGCGCGTCTTGCCGGCTTTCTTGACCTTCTGGAGGGCGGCGATGACGGCCGGGTCCTGAACGGTCTCGGCGGTCGTATTGTTGTGCAGGTAGAGGATCTCGACGTGGTCGAGGCCGAGGCGCCCAAGGGACTCGTCAAACTTGGACAGGAAGGCCTTTTCGAAGGCCCCGCCCGTGAGCCCTTGCATGGCCTTATCCCGGCCCGGGCCGGGGATCTTCGTGGCGATGATATAGGAATCCCGCGGCCGGCCCTTGATCACCTCGCCGATCATCTGCTCGTTCCGGCCGCGCTGGTAGCCCCAGGCGGTGTCGAGCATGACGATGCCGGTCTCCAGGGCGGCCTGGACGACGGCGGGGTTGTCGGCGTTCATGACGCCCATGCTGACCACGGGCATCTTGAGCCCGGTCCGGCCGAGGGTCCGGACGATGGGCTTGGGCCCCGAGGCCTCGCCGGCCAGGCTCTGGCCGTGGCAGGCCTGGAGCGTCGAGGCGCCGCCGACGGCGGCCAGCCCGGCCAGTCCCGTCTTGATGAAGGCCCGTCTCTCGATCGTTCTCGCGTTGTCGCTCACTCTCTCCTCCTGCGTCCGAATATCCCCCTGGGCCGCCCACGCCGCCGGCTCCCGGCCGTCCTCCGTCCCCGGCCCAGAGGCCATTCTATCGAGGACACAGGGTTTGTCAACGGCTTTCGGCCGCACGCGCCTCCGCGTTTGACATTTGGGAGGCCGGGACTATACTTCATGACGCCATGAGCCGAGCCTGGGCCCGAACCTTCGTGTCCGTCCTCGCCATGGGACTCATCGTCGGCCTCACGTCCGGCCAGACGAGCTCCGGGACCGGCGCGTTCCCCTTCCGGACCTTCTTTTCCGTGCGCTCCGCCCAGCCCGACGACACCATCCCCGAGGTGATGCGCGACCAATTCGAGAAGGACGACGGCAGCCCGCTCCGCTCGGTCGCGATCGACCTCAACGGCGACGGCACCCCCGAAAAGCTCGTCCTCTGCGGCGTCCCGGCCTCGTCGGGCGGCCGCCAGTGGCTCGTTTTCGACGTCAAGAACGGGACCAGCCGCGGCCTCGTCGTCGGCACGGTCATCTTCGTCGGCCGTGACACCGACGGCGGTTTCTCCCGGCTCGAGACCTACTGGAAGCAGGGCGGCGACATGTCGGTCGTCTCCCGCTACGGGTTCGATAGGACCCGCTATGGCCGGACGGGGACGCGGGCCCTAACCCTCTGGGAAGCCAGCGAGTACTTCCGGGCCAAAGGCCCTCTCGACCTCGAAACAGAGCTCGTCGAGATCAAATAACCGATGTCCTTCGGGCGCAGGCTCCTTTCTTCCCTGACAGCCCTCATCGTTATTCCGCTCCTGCTCGCCCTCGCCGAGACGGCCTGCAAGCGTTCTCCAAGCGGGAACGGTCCGGGACAGGCCGGCCGCCGGCTCAAGATCGCCGTCATCCCCATGGGGACCACGCACGAGTTCTGGAAATCGATCCATGCCGGCGCGGAGAACGCCGCCCGCGACCTCGGCGTCGCCATCGTCTGGAAAGGCCCGCTCAAGGAAGACGACCGCAACGAGCAGATGGAGATTTACGAGACCCTGGCCGCCTCCGGGGCTGACGCCATGCTCCTCACGCCCATCGACGACCGGGCCATGCTCCGGCCGGTGGCCGAAGCCCGCCGGGCCGGCGTCCCAACGGTCATCTTCAACACCGCGCTCCAGGGCGGCGAGCACATCGCCTTCGTCTCGACCGACAACTACCGCGGCGGCGTCCTCGCGGCCCAAGCCGTCGGCCGGCTGACCTCAGGCCGGGGCAAGCTGATCCTGATGCGGGTCATCGAGGGTGTCGAGGGCACGCGCCAGCGCGAAGAGGGCTTTCTCGCCACGCTGCGCACCGAGTTCCCGGGGATCGAGGTCGTCTCGGAAAACCAATACGCCGGCCCCTCGACCGAAAAGGCCTATCAGACCATGGAGAACCTGCTCTCCCGCTTCGGCGCCGTCGACGCCGTCTTCACCCCCAACGAGTCGACGACCTTCGGCGCCCTCCGGGCCCTCCAAGACCACGGCCTCGCGGGAAAGATCGTCCACATCGGCTTCGACTCCTCGGCCAAGCTCATCGAGGCCCTCGGAACGGGAGACCTCCAGGGCCTCGTCCTCCAGGACCCGTTCGCCATGGGCTACGAAAGCTTGAAGACGGCCGTGGCCTATCTCCGCGGCCAGCCTTACGAGAAGACGGTCTCGACGGCCGTCGTCCTCGCCACGCGCGAGAACATGAACGATCCGGCTATCGCCCGCCTGCTCCGGCCCGACCTCTCCATCCTCGACGGACCAAGGAGAATGCCATGATCCCGATCGGCCGCGCCTTCGCCCTCGCCGCCGCCGGCGGCCTCCTCGCCCTGGCCCTCGCCGCCGCCCCGCCGCAGGGACGCCTGCACATCATCTCCTCGAGCCACCAGGACATCGCCTGGATGGACTCGCCGGAAAAGTGCATCGTCTTCCGCGACACCAACTGCATCACGCCCGCCCTAGCGATGATGGCCAAGGACCCGGTCTATTCCTTCACCATGGAGAACATGCTCAACTTCATGGAATATATCGAGCGCCATCCCGACCGGGCGGACGAGGTGGCGAAGCTGACCCGCGAGGGGCGCTTCGAGTGGGGCGCGACCTTCAATCAGCCCTACGAGTCCCTCCTCTCGGGCGAGCAGCTCGTACGCGAGACCTATTTCGGACGGCTCTGGCTGAAGCGGACCTTCCCCGGCACCGACGCCAAGGTCTATTTCAATCCCGACGTGCCGGGCCGGGCGGCGCAGATGCCCCAGATCCTGGCCAAGGCCGGCATCCCCTATATGGTCATGAGCCGCTATCACGAGGGGTTCTACCGCTGGGCGAGCCCCGACGGGAGCTCCGTCCTGACCTACTCGCCGGGCCATTACGGGAACGCCGCCGCTTATTTCAACGCCAAGCCGGACGAGGGCGTCAAGGCCATCGCCGACAAGATCGCCAAGTGGTCGGGCTATTACGCGGAGCGTGCCCTTCCGGCCGAATATCCGCTCCTCAATTCGGTCGATTTCTCGCAACCGACGGACTTCGCACCGCTCATCGCCGCCTGGAACGGCGCCGGCAAGCCGGTCATGGCCTATTCGACCGCCCGCAAATTCTTCGAGAGCGTCGACGTCAAGGCGGCCAAGCTCCAGACGATCACGGGAGAGCGGCCGGGGCTGTGGCTCTACATCCACGGCCCGACCCACCACTGGGCCATCACCGCGGCCCGCGAGGCGGCCCGGCTCCTCCCCGCGGCCGAGGCCTTCAGCACGGTCCGGTCGCTCCTCGAAGGCGACTTTTCCCATTATCCGGCCAAGCGCCTCGAGGCCGCCTGGATGGCCGAGATCTATCCCGACCACGGCTGGGGCGGCAAGGAAGGCCAGATCACGGACCGCCTCTTTCGCAAGAAGTACGAATTCGCCCGCGACGAGGGCCGGGCGATCGTCAACGAGGCCCTCAAGGCGATCACCTCCCGCATCGCCCTCGATATGAAAAAGGGCCGGCCCGTGGTCGTCTTCAACAGCCTGTCGTGGCCTGTCACGGCCCCCGTGGTCGTTCCGCTCCCGCTGGACTACGACCTCAAAGGCCGTCCCCTTCAACCTCTCATGGATTACCGGATCGTCGACGCCGACGGAAAAGAATGCCCCTCTCAACGGCGGCCTCACCGGGCCTCCGGAGAAAATCCCTTTCAGGAGATCGAGTTCATCGCCGCGGGGGTGCCCGCGCTCGGCTACAAGACGTTCTATTTCGTCGAGGCCAAGGCGCCCGACCTAAAGGCATTTCCGGACAAGACATCCGAGGTCGAGAACGAGTTCTATCGCCTCCGGCTCGCGCCGGGCGGTATCGTGAGCCTCTTCGACAAAGAGCTCGGCCGCGAGGTCCTGGACACCCGCAAGTTCCTCGGCTTCGAGGTCTTCACCATGCGCTCGGTCGGGAACGGCGCAGGCGAGTTCGGCCGGGTCCAGCAGCCGACGATGGAGGGCTTCGACTCGCTCGGCCGTCATGAACCGGACTGGCATGTCGTCCATGACGAATCCGGTCCGCTGAAGACCGTTCTGGCGCTCGAGCAGCCCATGGCTGATTGCACGGTCCGCCAGAAGCTCATCGTCTACAACACGGTCAAGCGCATCGACTGCGAGGTCGAGCTAATCGGCTTCGACGGCAACCCCTACCGCGAGTACCGGCTGGCCGTTCCGGTGGCCGCGGAAAAGGGGGATGTGGCCTATGAGATCCCCTTCGGCGTCCTCGAGGTCGGCAAGGGCGAGATCGCCGGCACAGGCGGGCCCGCTTACGGCAACCTGGTCTACGACGAGCTCTGCTCCGAGATCCGGCCCCGCGAGGTCCAGAACTTCCTCTATGCCGGAGGCGCGGACTTCGGCGTGACCCTCTCGACTTCGGTGGCCGTCAACGACGACAAGGACCCGACGAACGACCCGGTCCCCTACCCCATCCTTCAACCGATCTTGCTCGCGTCGCGGCGGAGCTGCCACAGCGAAGGCAACTGGTACCTGCAGGAGGGTGACCACGACTATCGCTTCTCGCTGACAAGTCACGCCGCCGGATGGCGGAACGGCTATCGGGCCGGGATCGCGGCCAACGCCCCGCTCATGGCTGTCCCGACGAACGTCTATCCGTCCCAAGGCCTGCCCGAGTCCCTGAGCTTCCTGCCGTTCACAGCGCCGAACCTGGCCCTCGCGACCATGAAGAAGGCCGAGACGGACGACGCGGTGATCGTCCGGGTTTACGACGTCGAGGGGAAAGACGGCGAGACGGAGATCCGCCTGCCCGTGCCCGTCAAGACGGCCGTCCGGACGAACATCATCGAGGAGCCGGGCGCACCGATCAAGACGGTCAAGGGACGGCTCCTTCTTCCGGTCGGGCACAACGCCATCGAGACGGTCAAGCTCGTGCCGGAGACACCGAAAAAATAGGACCGCGCCGGACGGAACGGCGCGGCCTCAATCTTCCCGGATCCGGGTGAGCTCGAGGACGACCGGCGTGTCCGCGTCCGGGCAGGGGTGGGTCAGCGTATCCGGGTGGTCCTTGGCCCAGGGGAATTAGCACGAACGGGGCCCGGGTTCCCCGGCCGCACGCGACGTGAGAATATCCGCCCGGTCCGGTCGTCCTTTCTAATGAAACCACGCTGGGAGGCCCCATGAAAAACAAGCTGACTCCGGAAGAGTTCGTCATCCTGGCCATTGACCGCTTGAGGCTCGAGAACTACAAGGGCATTCATACGGTCTACAGCGGCTTCAACGACGCCTTCAAGTCCTATTTCGACGGCGCCAACCCGATCGACGCGACCGGCGAGCTGGCCCGCCTGGGCAGGATCGTGCTCCGTCCCGTCAAGGGCGGGGTCATGCTCTACCGCCCCGGCGAAGGGCCGGAAATGAGCCGCGGCGACATGGCCCTCAAGAAGATGGGCCTGCTCGAAAAGGCCTGAGAGCGCCCGCCCCGCGACGTTTGCTTTTTTCCGGCCGGCGTTCCATACTGCGCGGCGGAGGCGCCATGCAACGACCGGTCCATCACGGCAGGCTCGCGAGAAGGGTCCTTCGGGGCCTTTCGGCCGGGTCCGTCGCCCTGGCTCAGCTTCTGCTCTGTCCGCCCGCCGCGCCGGCCCAAACCCAGACCGGCGACGCATCGATCGGCGCCCGGTACGTTTTTACCTTCCCGGGGATCCAGGGCGAGATCCCGGTGCGCATCCATCAGCCCGCCGCCGGTACGGACAAGACCGGACCGCCGCCGGCCCTCTACGTCCTCGAGATCGCGGACGATTTCGTCTACGCTTCGGCGGTCGCGGACTTTCTGGCCCACTGCGGCCGCATCCCGGGACTGGTCGTGGTCGGCATCGACGTCGACAAGATCTCAGGCCCGCCCCAGGGCATGATCGCGTTCCTGGACAAAGCGCTGATCCCCTTCGTCGAGAAGACCACGGGCGCGGGCCCGCGCCGCGTCGTTTTCGGCCACAGCGGCCGGTCTTTCGCCGCCCTTTACATTTTGCTCGAGCGGCCGGACCTGTTCGAGGGCTACATCTGCCCCGGCCTCGGCCTGAGCTGGCCCCTCGAAGAGGGCCGCCTCGACTTCACGGCGATGGCCGAACAGCGTTTCGCGAAAGCGACGACGCTCGCGAAGTCCTTCATCTTCAGCCTCGGGGACGAAGACAAGTTCTTCGCCGGGATCGAGCGCTTCACGGCCATGCTCGAGGCCAAGGCCCCGGCGGACCTCCGCTGGAAATACCTGCGGCTCCCCGGGGAGGACCACGAATCGACCAAACTCGAAACGCTCTATCGGGGTCTCACATTCGTCTTCCCGGCCAGTCCGTCAACGAAGAAATAGGCCCGAGCCCGGTCAGGGAGGGAGAACGTGGCCAAATGGTCCCGACGGAAGTTCATCGCCGGAGCGGCCCAGGCGGCAGCCGGGGCCGCGGCCGCGTCGAGCGCATCCTGCCTGGGCGGCAAGCCGGTCCGCGGCGGAAAACGGAACGTCGGTGAGGGCCGCCAGGTCGAGGTCCCGCTCGACGGACGATGGCTCTTCCGGACCGACCCGGAAAAGAGAGGCGACGGCGCGACGTGGTTCGATCCCGCGACGCCGGTTGCGGATTGGGAAGAGGTCGAGGTCCCCTCGACGTGGCAGACGGCCGCGAAAACCTCCGGCTATGTGGGTGTCGCCTGGTACCGTCGCGAGTTCGACGCCCCCGAGGATTGGCGCGACAAAGTCGTCCGCATCGAGTTCGAGGCCGTCTTCCACACCGCCCGGGTCTTCGTCAACGGCAAGAGCGCCGGCTCCCACGACGGCAAAGGCTACACCGCCTTCGCCCTGGACATCTCGCCGCTCCTCGCGCCGGGAGAACGGAACACATTCGTCGTCCGGGTCGACAACTCCTTCCTCCCCGGCCTGTTGCCGCGGAAGGATTCCTACGATTGGACGCCCGACGGCGGCATCACCCGTCCCTGCCGGCTCATCGTCACGCCGCCGGTCTATCTCGAAGCCGTCTGGATCGACGCCGTTCCCGATCTCGCCAAGGGCACGGCCGCGCTCGACGTCAAGGCCGTCGTCCGCAGCACCGCCCCCGATCCGGAGACGGTCCGGCTCGGCTTCCGCGTTTCGGAACAGGGCTCAGGGACCGCCGTCGCCGAGAACACCGAGGCGATGGCCGGCGAGATCGGCGCCCGCACGACCCGTGAGATCGCCCTGCCGTCGATCACTCTCGACCGGCCCCGGCTCTGGCATTTCGACCACCCTTACCTCTATGAGCTCGAGGTCGAGGTCGGCCGCAAGGACGGGACGATCCACCGGCTGCCGGCGACCTTCGGCATCCGCACGATCGAAGTCCGGGGCACGGAGTTCAGGCTCAACGGCGAGCCCGTCCGCCTGGCCGGGGTCGAGCGCATGGCCGGCAGCCACCCCGATTTCGGCATGGCCGAGCCGTCGTCCTGGATCGCCCACGACCACGACGATCTCAAGGACCTCAACTGCGTCCTGACCCGGGTCCACTGGCAGCAGGACCGGCGGATCATGGACTATTGCGACCGCCGCGGCATCCTCATCCAGGTCGAAGTGCCGACCTGGGGCGGCGGCACGTTCCAGAGCCTCGGGCCGGGCGAGATCGGAACCCTGACCGACAACGGCCTGGCCCAGCTGCGGGAGATGATCGTCCGCGAGCGCAACCACCCCTGCGTCTTCTCATGGGGTTTGTGCAACGAGGTGGACGGCCAGAACCCCATCGCGCAGGCCTTCGTCCGGAGCATGCTCCGCGAAGCCAAGCGGCTCGACCCGGGACGGCTCTGCTCCTACGCCTCGAATTCGCTGCAGACGACGCCGGAGCGCGATGTCGCCGGGGAGATGGACTTCATCGAATGGAACGAATACTACGAGACCTGGTACGGCGGCAGCCTCGAGACCATGCGGCAGAACCTCGAGGCCGTCCACCGGGCCTTTCCCGACAAGCCCGTCGTCATCTCCGAATACGGCTATTGCGCCTGCACCGCGGACCGGCCCGAGGACGACGCCCGCCGGGCGGCCATCCTCCAAAGCCACAACGCCGTCTTCCGGGATTGTCCTTGGGTCGGCGGAACGATCTTCTTCGACTACAACGACTATCGGACCCACATGGGCGACAAGGGACAGGACGTTCTCAAGCAGCGGGTCCACGGCGTCGTCGATCTTTTCGGCCGCCGCAAGCCGTCCTACGACGTGCTCCGCCGCGAATCGAGCCCGATCCTCGCTCTCGAGGTCCGGCGCGAAGGCCCGGCGTTCCGGGCGGTCATCCGGACGAGGCTGGACCTTCCGGCCTATGCGCTCGAGGGCTATGCCTTGCGCTGGACGGTCTACGGCCCCGGCGAGGTCCCGGTCGAGCGGGCCGAGACGCCGCTCGGCCGCCTCGCACCCGGGGCGTCGGCGGAGATCGGCTTCGAGCCCAAGACGAAGGACATCCGGAAGACCGCGGTCGAGGCCGTCCGGCCGACGGGCTTTTCGGCCGCCACGGCCTTCGTCACGACAAGCGTCGACGGCCGCTAGCTCGGATCATTCACGGATCGAGACGGCTCGCGCCGGCCCCCCGGTCTTACATCCCGGCCGGGGCGGCGGGCGCCGGTCCCGGCTTTTCCTCCATGTATTGGATGTAAAGGTCGGTCAGGTCCTCCTGGGCCAGATCCTGGACGGTCTTCATCATGACGAGGTGGCCCCGGCGCATGAAGCCGATGCGGTCGGCGATGAGCTTGGCCCGGAAGATGTCGTGGGTCGACATGAAGACCGATTTCCCGGTATCGCGCATCTGGACCAGGATCTCCAGGAACTCGCGGCCCGACTGCGGGTCGAGGCCCGAGGTCGGCTCGTCGAGGAGGACGTTGGCCGCGTCCTTGACCAGGGCGATGGCGATGCCGAGCTTCTGGCGCATGCCCTTGGAGAAGTTCTTGACGCGGCGGTCGAAGGCCTCCTTCTGCAGGCCGACCCGCTCGAGGACGGCGCCGTAGTCCTTCTTCGTCAGGCCGCGCTTGCCGGCGAGCTTGCTGAAATAGTCGAGGTTCTGGATGGCCGTGAAGTTGCCGTAGAGCATGACGTTCTCGGACACGAACGAGACGTGGCGCTTGGCCTGGAGCGGGTCCTTGGCGACGTCGAGGCCCTCGACGAGGGCCGTGCCCGACGTCGGCGGGATGAAGTTCAGGAAGAGGTTGATGGTCGTCGTCTTGCCGGCGCCGTTGGCCCCGAACATGCAGAAGATCTCGCCCGGCTCGACCTTGAAGGTCAGGCCGTCGAGGGCCAGCTCGCCGTCCTCGTAACGCTTGGTCAGGTTGATGGCTTCGAGCATGGGGGCCTCCTTAGCGGACGTCGTAGCGCAGGAACGAGACGTAGGCGCCGACGAAAAAGACGATGATCATGACGACGAGCAGGGCGAAGTCGGGGATGGTCCGGACGACGGCCCGGCTCAGCCATTCCGGCTGGTAGACGTGCTGGGGCATGTCGTCGATCTTGATCCGGCCCATCTCGCCGGTCTGCATGTTGATGCCCTCTTTGAGCTTGGAGTTGGCCCACTTGGTGTAGATGGGCTTGTAGGCCCGGATCGAGGCCAGGAAGCGCTCGTACTCGTCGACGCCCGTGCGGGCCAGGGTCATCGAGCCGAAGGTCAGGGCCGAGGCCGGCGAGATCCGGGACAGGTTGACGGCCAGGGTCTGCTGGGCGCTCTTTCGCTGCTGATAGTCGCGCTCGATGGCGGCGTTGTTCTCGTCGATCTTGGTCGTTAGCTGCTGGTTGAGCTCCTGGACATAGGCCAGGTATTTCTCCTGGAACGCCTTGGGGTCCTTGTCGGCGCCGACCCGGTTCTTCTGGACCCACTCGATGGCCGTCTTTTGCCCTTCGCTCTGGATCTGCTGGAGGAAGGCGTCCTTTTTGGCCGTGATCTCGTGGACCGAGGGGATGGGCTTGACCTGGCCGGCGGCGATGACCGCCGCCTTGGGGATGACCATGACGATGAGGACCCAGGCGAAGAGCAGGACGAGGAAGCTCGTCGACGAGCGCGACGTCCGGGCCGAGACGAAGAGGCCGAGGCTGAAGAAGACCGAGAGATAGAGGAAGAACATGACGAAGATGAGGAGCAGGCGGGCCCAGTCCTGGCCGCCGAAGGAGAGGTCGGGGGCGATGACGAGGACGAGGAGGCTCAGGAGGAGCGGGATGAGGAGGGGCAGGAGGAGGCTGATATAGCCGCCGATGGCCTTCCCGAGGATGAGCCGGTCGCGGGGGACGTCGTTTGAGAGGGCCAGCTTCAGCGTCCCCTTCTCCTTCTCGCCGACGATGGCGTCGTAGGTGAAGAGGATGGCGAACAGGCTGAGGACGATCTTGACGATGAACATCAGGTCGAGCGAGCCGAAGACGGCGAAGACGGGATTGCTGCCGTACTTGGAGTCGACGAGGTTGGGTTCGTAGGCGACGTTGACCGAGGCGACGCGGCCCACGTCCTCTTCGATGCCGGAGACCACGGTCCCCAGGACCTGGGGCGGCTTGCTGATCTTGACGCCGATGCCCATGATCGACTGGATGTTCGGCTGGCTCTCCAGGTTTTTCTTGTTGAGCGCGACCGAAGCCGTGTACTCCTTCTTCTCGGCCCGGTAGTTCGTCACCCCCGTGTAGACGGAGAGCAGGATGAGGATGGTGCAGAGGAGGAAGGTAAAGACGAACTTCGGGCTGGTGATGTTGTCCAGGATCTCTTTCTTGATGATGTCTCGAAGCATGCCGGCCTCCGATCGCGAAGACGAGGAATGGGCGGAAACCCGCGGGGGTATCCGCGGTATTATACGTCAAACGGGCCGGCGGGTTCACGCCGGCCTTGACCGGCCGCCCGAAGGGCCCTATGATTCCGGCATGGCGCCGTACGGCGAGGCCCGAAAGAAGCGGACACAAGAACGCTGGATCCTCACCATCGCCGGATTAGCCGTGGCGGTCGCCCGGATCCTCTCCTGCGATGGAAGCGCCCGGCCGCCCGTGGCGGCCGGCCCGCCGGCCCAGGAGGTCCGCCTCGACTTCAGCCGCCCCACGGTCCCTGCCTCAGGCGGCGTCGCCTATCATCCGGTCGAGCAGGGGGCCTACGATGACGGCCGTCTTCCGCTCGACTTCCACGCCGACCTCGGCACGCCCAAGAAGAGCGGCTCGGCCCGGACGGCCAAGGGCGGGACGATCGTCATCGAAGGCGCCGGGGCCAACATGTGGTTCGGGCAGGACGAAGGGCACTTCGTTTGGAAAACCATCAAAGGCGACTTCATCGTCAGCGCCCGCGTCGCCTTCGAGGGGCCGGGCGTCGAGGACCATCGCAAGATCGGCTGGATGGCCCGCTCGACCCTGCACGGCGCTTCGGCCCAGACGAGCGCCGTCGTCCACGGCGACGGCCTCGTCTCGCTCCAGTTCCGGCGGGAACCGGCGACGGACACGGAGGAGATCCGCCTGCCCTTGGAGGGCGCCGACCAGATCCAGCTCGAGCGGCGGGGCTCCACATATGTCATGTCGGCGGCCCGCTTCGGCGAGCCTTATGTCAGCGAGAAGATCGAAGGCGTCGATCTCGGCGCCGAGGCCCTGGTGGGGCTGTTCGTCTGCTCTCACAACCCGGATGTCGTCGAGAAGGCCCGGTTCACCAACGTCCGCGTGACCCTGCCGCCGCCGGTTGACTTCGTGCCTTATCGGGATTACCTCGGCGGCGCGATCGAGCTCCTGGATGTCGACACCGGAACACGCCGGACCGTCTACGCCCCGGGGCTTCCCATCCAGGCCCCGAACTGGAGCGAGAACGGCCGCTTCCTGTTCTTCAATGTCGACGGCCGGATCGAGCGCCTCATGCTGGGCTCCGGCCGGACGGCGGCGGTCGACACCGGCGCCATAATGTCCAACAACAACGATCACGTCCCGTCGTGGGACGGGAAATGGCTGGGCATCAGCCACGACAGCGACGACGACGACGGCGGATCGGTCGTCTCCATCGTGCCCGCGAAAGGCGGGAGGCCGCGGCGCGTCACGGCCAAGGCCCCGTCTTATCTCCACGGCTGGTCGGCCGACGACCGGATGCTCGTCTACACGGGCGAGCGCGGCGGGAACTTCGACATCTACAGGATCCCGGTCGCGGGCGGCGAGGAGGTCCGGTTGACCGACGCGCCGGGCCTCGACGACGGGCCGGAATACACACCGGACGGGACCTTCGTCTATTTCAATTCGGCCCGGACGGGCACGATGCGGATCTGGCGGATGCGGCCGGACGGCAGCGGCCAGGAGCCGGTCACCGACGGGACGTTCCACGACTGGTTCCCGCACGTGTCCCCCGACGGCAGGCGGATCGTCTTCCTGTCCTTCCAAAAGGACGTCGCGCCGGACGATCATCCTTTCTATAAGCAAGTCTATATCCGGATGATGCCGGTCGACGGATCGGCTCCGCCCAAGGTCGTCGCCTATGTCTTCGGCGGCCAGGGCACCATCAACGTCCCGTCCTGGGCCCCCGACGCGAAGCGGATCGCCTTCGTCAGCAACTCCCGCTAAAAAAGACGGGGTCAAACCTCCACTTTTCCAGTTTTCCCGCTAGGCTGCGACTGTGCTAGCCGTGAAAACTGGAAAAGTGGAGGTTTGACCCCTTCCGGGCCGCCGCTCACCGGTCAGGATCGAGAAAGAGCCCGAACGAGTCCGGCGCGGCGAACGGCCGCACCTCTCCCCTCGCCCGCAAAATGCGGACCCGGACCTTGTCGGCCGTAACCGCGGGGAACCGCAGGAGCTTCTTCCAGCCGATCGTCGTCCCGGCGGCGGTCTCTTTCCAGATCTTCCCGTCCCAGGCGTCAAGGGCGAACGACTCGACCCGCTGGCCTTGGCGGAGGTCTTCCTTCATCGCCACGACGTTGAAGGTCTTGGGCCCGCCGAGCCCGTAGACCCAGGAGGGGCCGTCCCAATTGGAGACGGTCCCCGGGACCGACCCGGCCGCGAGGTTCACGGCGAAGGTCGAGCGAAGCCGGTCGCCCAGCTCTTTGAGCCGGCGGGCGTCGTTCTCGTGGATGCGGCCGCGTTTGTCGGGCGGGACGTTGAGGAGCAGCTGGGCGTTGCCGCCGACCGAGGTGTCGTAGATGGCGAGGAGATGGTCGAGCGTCTTGACCTCGTCGTCCTCGGACGCGTGATAGAACCAGCCCGGGCGGATCGAGACGTCGACCTGGCCGGGATACCACAGCAGCCGGCCGCCGAGGCGCGCGACCTCCGCGATCCGTCCGAACGAGCCGAGGTCCTTGGCCTGGGCGTCGAGGCGGGCGATGCCGCCGGGGTTCTTCTCGTCGGGCGAATCATCGGTCCCCACGACCGGGACGACGCTCCACTCGCTCTCGCGGGTGACGCCGGCCTCGTTCCCGATCCAGCGGGCGTCCGGCCCCATGATCGAGATGACGGCGTTCGGCCGCAGCTCGCGGATGAGGGCGAAGAAGCCCGGCCAATCATAGACCTGCCGCTTGCCGTTCGGCCCCTCGCCACAGGCGCCGTCGAACCAGACCTCGGAGATCTCGCCGTACCGCGTCAGGAGCTCGCGGAGCTGGTCCTTGAAGTGCTGGTTGTACTTGGGCGAATCGCCGTAGGTCGGCTCATGGCGGTCCCAGGGCGAGAGATAGACCCCGAACGCCAACCCGCCCTTCTTGCAGGCCGCCGCGACCTCGCCGACGACGTCGCCCTTCCCTTCCTTCCAGGGCGAATTCTTGACCGAGTGCTCGGTGAACTGGCTCGGCCACAGACAGAAACCGTCATGGTGCTTGGCCGTGACGACGAGCCCGCGGATGCCGGCCGCTTGGACGGCCTCGACCCATTGATCGGCGCTAAGATCCGTCGGGTTGAAGGTCCGCGGGTCTTCCGTCCCTTCGCCCCATTCCCGGTCCGTGAAGGTGTTCATGCCGAAGTGGACAAAAGCCTGGAACTCGAGCGCCTGCCAGCGGAGCTGGCGCTCCGACGGAACGACGCTCGCGGCTTTATCGACCAGCACCGCGACGCTATCAGCGGGTCCGATCTCGACCGGCGAGCCGGGCGCGGCCGTTGTCGCGACTGTTCCCGCCGGGCTCTTCGGCCCGGCACAGGCGAAGAAAAAAAAGGCGATCATCATGATTGCGGCGATCTTATTCATGGGCCCTCCCGGCCTGAGGTGATATGGAGGGTCCAAGAATAGCAATCCCCGTCGCGATGGACAAGAACTTCCCTCTCGCGGCGGCGACGGGCGTTGCCTCGAAGATCCCCGTCCTCGTTGACTTCTCACCGACCGTGAATTATGCTCCCCGAGCAAAGGAGAACCCGATGAACCCGATCATCACCCTGAACGCCGTCGATTACGCCATCATCGCCGGCTACATCCTGGTCATGGTCCTGGTCGGCTACTCCCTCAAGAAATACATGAAGACGGGCGAGGACTTCTTCCTCTCGGGGCGCTCGCTCCCCGGCTGGATCACCGGCCTGGCCTTCCTCTCCGCGAACCTCGGCGCCCTCGAGATCATCGGCATGGTCGCCAACTCGGCCAAATACGGCATCGCCACGGTCCACTTCTACTGGGTCGGGGCCATCCCGGCCATGGTCTTCCTGGGCATCTTCATGATGCCGTTCTACTACGGCAGCCGCGTCCGGACCGTGCCCGAGTACCTCAAGCTCCGCTACAACGAGGCGACGCGCGGCCTCAACGCCATCTCCTTCGCCATCATGACCGTGCTCATGAGCGGCATCAGCCTCTACGCCATGGCCCTGCTCTTCAAGCTCATGCTCGGCTGGCCGCTGACCCAGAGCATCCTCTTCGCCGCCGTGGTCGTCCTCCTCTACGTCTTCTGGGGCGGCCTGTCGTCCTCGATCTACAACGAGGTCATCCAGTTCTTCCTCATCTGGCTCGGCCTCCTGCCGATCGTCTTCCTCGGCCTCAAGCAGGTCGGCGGCTTCGCCGGCATCGCCGCCCAGCTGAAAGGGCCTCTCCTCCACTCGATCAAGTTCCTGGGGACGAGCAACAACCCGCTCGGCGTCGACTGGTTCGGCGTGGTCATGGGCCTCGGCTTCGTCCTGTCGTTCGGCTACTGGACGACCGATTTCCTCGTCGTCCAGCGGGCCCTGGCCTCGAAGAACCTCAACTCGGCCCGCATGACGCCGATCATCGCCTCGTTCCCGAAGATGCTCGTCCCGGTCATCGTCGTCATCCCCGGCCTCGTCGCCCTCCTCGTCCTGCCCGAGTTCTCGCAGGCCGCCCTGCCCACGGCCGAATACAACCAGGCCCTGATCCTGCTGATGAAGCACTACCTTCCGAACGGCCTCCTCGGCCTGGCCATCACCGCCCTCCTCGCGAGCTTCATGTCCGGCATGGCCGGCAACGTCACCGCCTTCAACACCATCTGGACCTACGACATCTACGGGACCTACATCCGCAAGGGCCGGCCCGACGCCCACTACCTCAAGGTCGGGAAATACACGACCGTCGTCGGCGTCGCCATCAGCGTCGGCACGGCCTACATCGTCCAGTCCTTCCCCAATCTGATGGACTACATGCAGCTCATCTTCTCCTTCTTCAACGCGCCTCTCTTCGCCACCTTCCTGCTCGGCATGTTCTGGCGCGGGGCGACGGCCTGGGGCGGGTTCTGGGGCCTGCTCGTCGGCATCCTGACCGCGGCCGGCCACTATATCGCCTACAAGGCCGGGCTCGTCAGCTACCACAGCGACATGGCCGCCAATTTCTATCAGGCCTGGTGGGCCTGGCTGGCCGACTTCGTCGTCACCATCGGCGTCAGCCTGTTCACGGCCAAGCGCGACCCGAAGGAGCTGGCCGGCCTCGTCTTCGGCCTGACGCCGAAGCCCAAGACGCACCCCCGCTGGTATGCCCGGCCGGCCGTGTGGGGCGCAATCGCCGTCGCCGTGGCCGTGGCCCTCAACGTCCTCTTCTGGTGATCGGAACCGCCGTCTAGGAGCGAATCATGAGCGACACCATTGAAACCAAGGGAACGGGAACCCCCGAGGCCGACGGGGCGGGGATGAGCCACGGCCACGTCCTCGACCTGAAGCTCCCGATCGGCTGGCTTCTCAGCGCCTACGGCGTGCTGCTGACGGTCTACGGCCTCGTGACCAAGAAAGAGATGTACGCCATCTCCCTCGGCCTGAACCTCAACCTGGCGTGGGGGATCCTGATGATCGTCGTCGGCGGCGGGTTCCTCCTCGCCGCGTTCCTGAAGAAGGGCAAGGCGTCGGGCTGACCCCGCCGCCCGTCCTACTCGGCCTTCTCGCGGAGGCGGATGTAGATCGCCGCTCCGCCGCCCTCCTCTCCCCTCGAATGGACGTCGAAGAGCGCTTTCTGGCTGTTGATGAGCTGGGACAGCTGCTTGAAGCCGTAGGTGCGGGGGTCGAAGCCGGGGTCGAGCTGGCGCAGATAGAACCCGATCTCGCCGAGGTTGGCCCAACCGTCCTCGTGGACGGCCATGTCGAAGGCCCCCTTGAGGAGCGGCACCGGGTCGAACTTGGGGCCGGGCTCGCCGCGCTCTTCGGGTTCCTCGCGCTCCTCGCGCGCCTCCTTCGCCCCGCCCTTGCGCCGCGACTCGCCTCGCGCCGGGCGCCGGTGGGCCTCCCGCTGCTGTTCGCCCCGCTTCGGGGCCAGGTTCTCGGTGTAGATGAAGAGATTGCAGCCGTTGACGAAGGCCTTCGGCGTCGAGCGCTTGCCGACGCCCATGACGAAGAAGCCCATCTCGCGGACCCGCGTCGCCAGGCGGGTGTAGTCGCTGTCGCTCGAGACAAGGCAGAAGCCGTCGACGAGGTGGCCGTGGAGGATGTCCATGGCGTCGATGATCATGGCGCTGTCGGTGGCGTTCTTGCCGATCGTGTAGCGGAACTGCTGGATGGGCTGGATGGCGTTGTCGTTGAGGGCGCTCTTCCAGCCGGACATGTTGACCGTCGTCCAGTCGCCGTAGATGCGGCGGATGGTCACCAGGCCGTACTTGCCGGCCTCGGTCAGGATCTGTCCGAGGAGCGACGGCTGGGCGTTGTCGCCGTCGATGAGCAGGGCGATCTTTCGTGTTTTTTCTTCGATGAACGGCTCGGCCATGGAGTTGTCCTTTCGTTCCGGCGGTCGATTCCCGCCTTATTCTAGCCTATTTCCGGGGAACCGTAAAACTAGGCCTCTTCGAGGACTTTCCAGCCGAGGGCGTCGGCCAGCTCGAAGACCGGCTTCTTGAGGTCGCCGTAGACGGTCACCCGGTGCCAGCCCCACTGGTCCCACTCGCCGAAGAGCTTTTCGATGTCGCCAACCGGCTCGGCCACGAGCTTGGTCCGGCAGGCCCGGTCGTCGGGGGAATTGCCCGTGGCTTTGGCCTGGTGGAAGAGCATGAGCTTCCGCTCGGGCGAGACCTCGACGGATGTCGTCATGTAGCCCACGGGCAGGATCGACCGCACCGCCGCCCCCTGACGGTCCTCCGAATGGGTCAGGATCTCGAACGGGTTGGTCGGACCGGCCGCCCCGAAGGCCCGGTTCGAGGCGACGCAGTGGGCGTAGATGATCCGGCGGTTGGCCGTGTCGACGACCGGATCGGAGATGGTGCCGGGCCGCCCTCCGGTCAGGGCGTTCATCGTGACCATGGTCGCCGCCGAGCGCACGTCGCACTCACAGCCGCCGATGAGCCCCTCGTTGTTGAGCTCGTGGAAGCCGAGGCAGGGATAGGCATGGATATGGCCGCCGTAGAAGCCGCCGAGGCAGTTGATGGTGATGGCGTTCGCGCCGTATTCCTTCAGCACGGCTTTCTGACCGAGGTACATGGCCGCCGACGTGACCAGGGTCTCACGGCTGACGTTTTCGACCCTGGACGCCGTCCTGGCCCAACGATCGGCGATGGCCCGCGATTCGTCCTTGTCCGCCGCGGCCCAGGCGTCGTTGACCTTGGCGAAGGGGACGTCGATGACCTCGATGCCCATCCCCTCCTTGATGGCCGGGGCGATGCCCGGCCAGCCGCCGCCGACGGCCAGGATCTTCGACTCTCTCATCTTCGTCAGGCAATCCGCCGCCGACAGGCAGGTCACGTTGTCGACGGCGACGCTCATGTCCCCGGGGGCCGGGGTCGACCGCTTCCGGACGGCGGCGACCAGGGCCCCGAACCCGTTCGCGCCCCCGCTCTTCTTCACGTCGCCGAAGACGCGGCCAGCGGCGACCAGGTCTTCGGGGCGCGACGAGCCAATGAAGCCGAGGTTCCCCGTCTTCTTGCGCAGAAAGTCCGCCGTGTAGACGAGGAAGCCGCCGCTCCCGCCGTATTGGAAATCGACGTAGAGCGTCGGCTTGCCCGACGCGGCGATCGCCTGCACGACCTTGTTCCAGCAGTTGAGCTGGACGACGATATAGCCGTCGACCGGCGCCGCGGCGTCCCCTTCGAGGATCTTCTTGGCCTCTTCTTCGTCCTTGGCCATCGAGGTGACGAGCTCCCAGCCGGGAAAGGCCTTGGCCAGGGTGCCGGTCGTCCGGTCCATGACCGGCTGGAAATTGAAGCCGACGTTCGGCCAGTCCGGGCCCGGCTGGACGACGGCGTGGAGCGCGTAGATCAAACGGATCCGCAGCGTCTCGGCCTTGGCGCAGGCCTGGAAGAGGCCGGCCGGGGCGAGGACCCCCAGCGTCCCGACCGAAGCGGCGGTCAGGAATCGGCGACGGCTCAGAGGGCAGCCGGAGCAGCCGGGCATCTGTCTTCGCGTGTTCATCGGTCCTCCTTCGTCGCCGGCCTTCCGATGCGGCGGGGGCCGTCGAACGGCCACGATGCTAATGCAGGCCAGAAACAGTGTCAAGGCAAGGCTTGCGCTGCGGTCGGTTTGACCACGGCCCGGCAAACGCGCTAAAGTAGGCCGGCATGGGCAAGACGTCGCGGCGCGGCTTTCTCGGCGGTACGCTGGCCGCGGGGGCCGGCGCCCTTCTCGGTCCGGCCGCCTGCGCCCGCGGGCGGCGGGCCGCCGCCGTCCCGTCCCCCCGGTTCGTCCTGGGCCTGGCCTCCTACACCTTCCGGGAATTCGATCTCGACGCGACGCTGGCCATGGCCCGCCGCGTCGCGCTCGGCCGCGTGTGCCTCAAGGACATGCACCTCCCCCTCGCGTCCCCGGACGAGGCCATCCGGGCGGCGATCGACAAGGTCAAAGCCGAGGGCCTGCTGGCCTACGGGTGCGGCGTCGTCTATATGGCGAGCGTGGCGGAGGTCGACCGGGCCTTCGCCTACGCGCGAACGGCCGGCTTCAGCCTCATCGTCGGCGTGCCGGACCATCCCTTTCTGGGCCGCGCCAACGAGCGGGTCCGCGAGACGGGCATCGCTCTCGCCATCCACAACCACGGGCCGGGCGACAAGCGCTATCCCACGCCGGCCTCGATCCTCGAGCGGATCGGCGGCCTCGATCCCCGGGTCGGCGTCTGCCTCGACGTCGGCCACTGCCGGCGCGCCGGCCTCGATCCCTCGGACGAGGCGGTCCGGTGCGGGGCCCGCCTCCTCGACGTCCACATGAAGGACGTCACCGCCCCCACGGCCGAGGGCGTCGCCGTCGAGGCCGGCCACGGCGTCATCGACATTCCCCGCTTCCTGCGGACGCTCGCCGAAATGGGCTTCGGCGGGACCCTGGCCTTCGAATACGAAAAGGACAGCCACGACCCGCTCGCCGGGCTGGCCGAATCCGTGGGCTATGTGCGCGGCGCCCTCGCCGCGCTGCCCCGGGAGGAGAGGGCATGAAAGAGCGGCTGGCCAGTCTCGACGCCTTTCGCGGTTTCGACATCCTGACGATGGTCTTCGTCAATTATATCGCCGGGATGGCGGCCATCCCCTTCTTTCTCCGCCACGCGGCCGCGGACCAGAACGTTTTCACGCTGACCGATGTCGTCTTCCCCGGCTTCCTGTTCATCGTCGGGCTCTCCATCCCGCTGGCGCTGGCCAAGCGGCGGGCCGACGGCCTCTCGACCCTCGCTCTGGTCGGCCACATCGCCGTGCGGACGCTGGCCCTCCTCTTTCTCGGCGTCCTGCTTGTCAACGAGGACCGCTTTTCGGCCGCGGCGACCGGCCTCAGCCACGACCTCTGGTATTTTCTCGCCACGCTGGCCGTCTTCGGGCTCTGGACGGTCATGCCCAAAGGCGCCTCGGCGTCCAAGAGGCGGCTCCTCCTCGCCCTGAAGATCGTCGCGGCGCTCGTCCTCGTCGCCCTCGTCCTCGTCTTCCGCGGGCAGGGCGAGGACGGCCGGGTGACGCTGCTTCGGACCTCATGGTGGGGCATCCTGGGGATGATCGGCTGGTGCTATTTTGCGGCCAGCCTGCTCTACCTGGCCTGCCGCGGGAACAGGGTCGTGCTGGCGGGGGCGATCGGCGTCATGACGGCCCTCTACATCGGGGCCCGCCACGGCGCCCTCGATTTCCTCGGACCGGTCAACGGGTTCCTCAACATCGGGAGCCTGTTCGGCTCGCACGCGGCCATCGTCACGGCCGGGTGCCTGGGCGGGACGATCTTCCTTCCGGAGGCGGAGCCTTCGCCGCCCGTCCGCCGCATCCGCTTCCTTGGGGTGCTCGGGGCGATGCTCGTCGCCGCCGGGTTCGTTCTTAGGCCGCTCCATACCTTCAGCAAGATCTGGGGGACCGAATCGTATTGCCTGGCGACGGCGGGGATCTGCTGCCTTGTCTTCCTGCTTTTTTATGTCGGGTTGGACGTTCTCAAGGGGCGGAAGGCGGCGGCTTTTCTCGCCCCGGCCGGCAGGAACCCGCTCCTGGCCTATCTGCTGCCCGGGCTCATCGGCGGCGCGGCCGGGCTGCTCGGGTCTCTCATCCACGTGAATATCGACCGGATCCTGTGGCCGTTCGAACAGACGGGCGGGATCCCCGGCATGCTCAACGCCGCCGTCATGACGGCGGTTGTGCTTCTTCTGACGGCGGTCCTCAGCCGGGCCGGGTTACGTCTGAAGCTCTGATCACCTCACGAAGAACCCGGCCGGGCTCAGCACCTGGCAGCCGGGCCGCTTGAGCCGGATGTCCACCCGCCGGAAACCCGGGACCGAGGCCGCGCCCGGCAGGTAGGTCAGCAGGTAATAGTCGGTCGAAACCGCCGCCGCGGCCTTGAGCGCGGCGGCCGGATTGGTCGAGCTGGCGCTCGTCCCGCCCGTCGCCCGGGCCATCTCGACGAACCCCGGGTAGACGTCCTCGGACTGTTCGTGCATGGTCGCGCCGAAGACGCGCTGGCTCTTCTTCTCCATGAAGATGAAGTGGAAATCGATGCCGGCGTCGGCGAAGGCCTTCTTGACCGCATCGGCGTCGAACTTCCGCTCGCGCTTGAAGAGCTGGAACAGGTCCATCAGGTTGGCCAGGATCTGGGGATTGTCCTGGTAGAGGCTCATCAGCCGGTTCATCGCCGCCGGATTGATCTCGGGCCGGAACTCGCGCTGATAGAACAGGATGACCGTTTTCTGTCCGGGCACGGGCTTGAGCGAGGCGGCGAAGGAGAGCAGCTTGGCCTCGTCGACCAGGCGGATACCCTCCATCCTCATGAGGGATTGCCGGTAGCGGTCGATCTGGGTCTCCAGGCCGAAGCCGCTGTCCGCGTCGTCCGTGGGGTCGGACTCGATGTCTTCCCGCGAGCCAGCCGCGCCCGCGGTGCCGCTGATCGCGCGGGAGAGCCGGGAGAGCTCGGCGACGAGGTCGCGGTATTCGCCGCTGCCGCGCAGGATGTCCTTGCGCAGGGTCTCGTCCATCGCCTTGGCCAGATCGGCCTTGGTCCGCAGCGAGAGGGCGTCGCTTTGGAGGTGATAGGGCTTGAACGGGGTCACCAGGGTCATGTGATCGCCGGCGCGGAGGACCGAGCCGAAGAGATATTCGACCGCCTTGGAGAGGTTGGGGTCCCAGTCCGTGAGCTGGAAGAGCAAGGTGTAGGTACGGGGCGGAGGGGTGACCATGACGTCGATCCCCTGGCGGCGGTTGATCTGCCCGCTTCGGATCAGGGTCAGGGAGCGAAGCGGCTGGGGCCGCCCGTCCTCGGTGAGGTCGAAGTCGGCGAGCGAGAGGTCGTCGACAAAGCCGCCGCCGGCCGCGACGTGAACGCGGATGTCGACCGGCTGCGGCACGGAGGCGGGAAGCGTCTGGCCCGCGGCGAGAGAGCCGCCGAGGGCGGCGGCGGCCGTGAGGACCGCATACACAATGGATCTTCTCATGCTCACTCCTTGACGATCCGGCCGGGCCAAAGATCCAGTTTACGCCTTGAACCGGCCCTTGTCTACGCTCCGGCGCCATGGAAGAGAGCAAACGGCGTGCCATCCGGCCAACAGGGGCGGGCCGGGCCGCCCGTTCGCGCGGAGGGCAGGCCGATGTCAAGTTCCTTTCCGTTCGCGCCGCGTCCTGCGGGGCCGCCTCCGGCGGAACGTCCAGGCCTTTTCTCGAGTTCAAGATAGTGGTAAAATGAGTCAACTGATGGTCAATAGATCGTCCACGGGGACGTCCAGGAGGTCATGATGAACAAGCCCGCGATCGTTTTCGGGCTTTGCCTGATCCTCGTCTCGACCGCCTTCCTCGGCGCTCAAGACTGGAAGGGCAAGGGCCGCCTTGGCGGCGTCGTGCTCGACAAGTCCGGCGCCGGCATCGAAGGCGTCCGGGTTAAGCTCTTCTCGCTCAAGGCGCAGGAGGGGACCGAGGTCAAGACCGACAAGTCCGGCCATTGGATGGCCGCGTGGATCCGCAGCGGCGCCTGGAACGTCGATTTCGACAAGGTCGGCTACGCGCCGAAAAAACTGTCGGTGGAGATCTCGGAGAACAAGAAGAACCCCGACGTCGAGATCGTGCTCGACAAGATCGAGGGCCTGGTCCTGACCGACGAGATCAAGGACCTCCTCACCAAGGGCAACGAGCTCTTCGACAAGAACGACTTCGCCGGCGCCCTGGCGGCCTACGAGAACCTTCTCGTCAAGTACCCGGACGCCTATCCGGTCTATATGAA
>Ga0172364_10000391_pt1 | contig 30686 bp, 28 predicted proteins | sample LakKivSesite10cm_FD_114545 | JGI IMG/M metagenome (GOLD analysis project Ga0172364, IMG submission 114545) | Sediment microbial communities from Lake Kivu, Rwanda - Sediment site 10cm | ecosystem: Environmental > Aquatic > Freshwater > Lake > Sediment | place: Rwanda: Western Province, Lake...
AAGACATTTTCTAGAATTGGTCAAGAGAAGATACCAAGTTACTGGGATTGATTTATCAGAAGCGATGCTTAAGAAGGCTAAAGAGAAGGCAAAGCGAAATAATCTTAGGGTTGATTTTATAACTATGATACTCAAAATCTGCCCTTTGAGGATGTTTTAGAGTAGCTATCGTGCCTTGTGAAGATGGTTTTCCCTTGATGGAAAACGAAGAAATGAATTTTGCCATAATTAAAAATATAACCAGGGCTTTGAAAGAAAAAGGTGAATTTATATTTACTACTCTGAATGGATTATTCCCTTTATATCATTCTGTAGAGAAATTTTGTACTTCTCAAGCTGGAGAAGATAAGGTAACCTACAATAGTAAAACTTTTGATTTGATGACTTATCGTGATATTTCTTTTGTTGAATTTAAAGATGATTCCGGGAATAAAAGGATGCCGAAATGTAATGTAATGAAAGATAATATATACCGAGTGAAATATCCTGGATATTAAAGTCATTGGGATACAAAAAAAATAATATTGCTTTTTCCAAAAATAAAACCGAAAATCAAGAAAGGTTATCTACTCTAGAAAGAGCAATTAAAATATTAGAATATCTGGAAAGCTACCAAGAAGAAATTAGATTGTCAACTATTTTTACTTTTTTTAAGATCTCCTTTGGTACCTCCTTTAATATTTTAAGAACTCTGGAAGAATATAAGCTAATTGAGCGTAGATCTCTTCAAAACAATATCAACTTGGTTTTAAGCTTTTTCGAATGAGAAATCATGTACAATACATCAGAGAACTACATGAAGTTTCTTTACCATTTATGAAAGAATTAACCAGAGAGAGTAGTGAGACTTATCATCTAGGGATCTTGAGGGAAAACAATCTTTAGTCTTTTAATCTTTCGCTATCTTCGGGGTAACTAAACTGTTTAATCTCCTTATATTAAGAATTACCACTATTATAGTTAGATTATCAAAAAGATTATCCTAAAAAACTTTCCAGATTTTTTAAATTATTTTATGATAAAATAATTGACAGATAATTTTCCTATAATCTTCTTAATTTTGGAGCTTTTAAAAATTTCTTTTTTTATAGGTATATTTCTATAAATATAGGATATGCATATTTTAAATTTAAAGGAGAATCTGATGTATATCGAACAATTTTATGTACCAAAGATTGCCCATAGTTCTTATCTTTTGGGAGGAAAAGAATGCTGTGCTATTATCGATCCCAGCCGAGATGTGGAGAAATATATTACTGCTGCTAAGAATATGAATTTTAAAATCACGCATATTCTGGAAACTCATCTTCATGCGGATTTTATTTCTGGTCATCTAGATTTAGCAGATTATACAGAGGCTAAGATCTATGCTCCTCTTTCTGCGAATTGCCAGTTTGAACATCAAGGCTTGAAAGAAGGAGATGAATTAAAAATTGATCATCTCACTATTCGGGTACTGGAAACTCCTGGTCATACACCGGAACATATTTCCTATATGGTGGTAGATGAATCTAGGGGTAAAGAGCCAGTAACCCTTTTTTGTGGGGATACCTTGTTTGTAGCTGATGTGGGGAGACCAGATCTATTTCCGGGAAAGGCTCAAGAACTGGCAACTAAGTTATTTAGCAGCTTGACCAAAATTAAAGCACTACCCGATTTTTGCGAAATATTACCAGCACACAGTGTAGGTTCTCTATGTGGCAAAACCATAGGTACTAAACGAAATAGTACTATTGGTTATGAGAAGAGATACAACCAAATATTAAAGATAGAATCAGAGGGGGAATTTATTTCTTCTTTAATTAATGACCTGCCTCCTGTTCCAGACCATTTTACCCGTTGTAGTGATATTAATCGAAAAGGACCTCCATTAATTCGTAAAAAAACAGAGATAAAGGCTTTGCCTCCCCTAGAATTCGAGAAGAAGGTAAAATCAGAAGATTATCTTGTTCTGGACTGTCGAAGTTATAATGCATTTGCCGGGTATCATATTATTAATGCCTATGCCATTGATTTTGATGGTAATTTTCCTATCTTTGCTGGTTGGGTAATACCTCCCGATAGGAAAATATTACTGGTAGTTCCGGAGCATATTTCTGCTGAAGAGGTAACAGTATGGCTATATAGGGTTGGCCTGGATAATGTCTATGGTTACCTGAAAGGCGGAATGTTTGAATGGGCAAAAAGTGGTTTACCCGGTCGTCAGGTGATTCAAATTTCCGCTTCTCAATTAGGATCCTTTCTCAAGGGCAATTCTATTCAAATTCTGGATGTACGTACTACAGCAGAATTTGAGAAGTATCATTTAAAAGGTGCAATAAATATTCCTGCACCTGATTTGCGGGAAAGATATAGAGAGTTAAACCAGAAAAAGCAATATTATATTGTCTGTAATTCTGGACATCGTTCCATCCTGGCTACTTCATTATTATTGCAGAGAGGTTTTGAAAACCTGGTTAATGTAGCAGGAGGTATGACCGGAATGAGAGCTCTTATAAAAAAGCAAAATGAGTGATTTATAAAAGAGCAACCTTCCCAATTTACTTATGCTTTTTCCCAAACTAGTGGAATGATTGAGCAGTTTATAACAGGAAGATTAATAAAAGATCAATCTTGTTATAAGCAGTTTCCGCCGGAGGTAGACGGGGAATGGATGTTTGTGCTTGGAATAGTTATGGGCTTCTTTATTTCTGCTTCTCTTTGTGGTGAATTTTATTTGCGCTGGCTTCCGTCTTTATGGATGCCAGATTCGATATTTTTCTCTATTATTAGAATTAGCAGGCTTATAAGTAAAATTATTATTGAAAATTGTATTTTATCTCTTGGTAAATGAATAAATTTTGGAAGAAGATTTGATTAATATATATATATGTATATAGAAATAAATGAACTATCAAAGAGAATAGGGGAAAAAGGAAGTAGAACTGATGAGCGTCAAAGATACAACAAAGTAGGCAATACAGGCTATCTTACCCATTACTATAGTAGTAATACTTTTTCAATTTACTATTATCAGACTTCCTGTACAAGATTTCCTGTTTTTTTTATTCGGTGTTTTACTAACCTTTCTGGGTTTTGTACTACCAACAATTCTTTGTTTATTATATTACCTATATAGAAGTATATTAAGGATAAGATTTTTGCTAATATCTGGCAGACCGAATAGATTGCGGTTATCGATCCCTATTTAGGAGAACTTACTAATTAGCTTGATAGGTAAGATATGTTAAATAAGATAGAAGTAAGTAGCACTAACAAAGTTGATATTTTAAATGGTTTTATTATATCTATGAATGAGGAAGCTCCTATTTATTAATGGGAACTATGGTAAAAATATTTTAGATAAAGACTATGGAAAATCTAATCTATTAAAATATTCATTACAATAAGTAGAAAGTAGTTTTATAAAAAATCAATCGGGGTGAACGGAAATGATTCATTTCCATGATGGTATAATTCAGGATTTAATCAATAAAACTATTCAGTGCTCCTGCGGGATGGCTCACCGGGCAGATATTGCGGATATTATTATCAGTAAAGGTGCAGTCTATGAAATTCCGGATTTATTAAGAAAATATAGATGCCAAAATATTTTTTTGGTTTCTGATAAGAATACTTATAAAGTAGCAGGAGGGAAAGTAGAGCAGATATTAAAAGAAAAAAGGTTTGATCTAACTGTACATATTTTCCAGAGAGAAAAATCCTTGGTTCCTGACGAAAAAACAGTAGGAGAATTCTTCATTCATCTCAATAAAGATAAAACAGATATGATTATAGCAGTGGGTTCGGGAACGCTAAATGATTTATCCAAATATGTCAGTTATAAATTACATATTCCTTATATTATTGTAGCTACTGCTCCTTCTATGGATGGATATTCTTCGTTTGTAGCTCCCTTAATTATAGATAACCTGAAGGTTACTTATAAAGTCACTGTCCCCAGGGCAATCATTGCTGATATTGATATTTTAAAAGAGGCTCCCCTAAATATGATTTGTGCCGGTTTGGGTGATATGCTTGGAAAATATACTGGTTTATGTGACTGGGGTTTAGCGAGGATTATAAACGATGAATTTTATTGTGATTGGGTGGCGGATTTGGTAAAAAAATCTATTGAAAAATGCGTAAATAATCTCTCAGGTATTATGAAAAGAGAAGAGCTAGCTATTACTCAGCTTATTGAAGGACTTATTTTATCTGGTATAGCTATGAATTTCGTAGGTAGTTCACGCCCTGCTTCTGGCTCAGAGCATCATCTATCCCATTGCTGGGAAATTATGTTTTTGTTAAGGGGTAAAGAGGCTGTTTTGCATGGAATTAAGGTGGGGATAGCTACTATAATTATGGAAAAACTATTTCATTTATTACGGGCAAGAAAAAAGATTGACTTTACTGCTTCTCTAGAAAGAATAAGTCATTTTAGTTCTCAGGAATGGAATAGAAACATTTACAGGATATTCCAGGCTGCTGCTCCAGCGGTGATAGCTCTAGAAGAAGAATCACCAAAGAATTCTTTAGAGAGGCATCTAGCTCGCATTAAAATAATTGAGCAGAAATGGATGGAGATTATCAAGATGATAGAGCAGGTTTTACCTAAAATAGGAACTATTGGAAAAATCCTGCAGGAAGTTGGAGCGCCAGTGCATCCAGAGCAGATCGGCATTGATGCAAATACTTTTTATGATAGTTTAATATACGGGAAGGAAGTTCGAAATAGGTATGGTATCCTGCAACTTTTATGGGATCTAGGACTTCTAGAAGAATTCTCTCAGGAAATGGTAGATATTTTTTTTAAGAAGCTACCCCTATACCAGGGTTCACTATCAGAAAAAGATAAAAATATTCTAAGAAAAGTCCAATGTTTTATTCTGGACATGGATGGAACTTTCTACATTGGTAATAACCTCATCGAGGGAGCTTTATCCTTTATAGAAAAGGTAAAAAAATGTGGGAAAAAATTTTACTTTTTTACCAATAACTCTTCCCGCAATGCCAGATATTATCGGGATAAATTGAAGGAAATGGGTTGTATGGTAAAGAGGGAAGACATCTTAACTTCTAATCAAGTGATTTTAAAATATTTACAAGAAAACTATAAGGATCAGAAAGTGTATCTTTTAGGTAATAATTATTTGAGAGAAGATTTTAAAAGAGCAGGAGTGAAACTGGTCAATGACCATCCTGACCTGGTGATAGTTGGTTTTGATACAACATTAGAATATGAACGCATAGCAACAGCCTGTCATTATATTAGAAAGGGCGTACTCTTTTTTGCGGTAAACCCGGATTTTAATTGTCCGGTGGAGGAGGGATTTATTCCCGATTGTGGTTCAATATGTGCCATGATTACTGCTTCTACCGGAATTACACCAGTGTTTTTTGGAAAACCGTCCTCTTATACTTTTCAATATATACTGGATTCTACCAGATTAGGGGCTAGTGAGATTGCTTATATTGGAGACCGGCTTTATACTGATATCGCTATGGGAAAGGATAGGGGAATGATTACCATTCTGGTTTTATCCGGGGAGACCAAGATAGAGGACCTCGCTCATTCCCATTTTCAACCCGATCTAATCTTTCCTTCTCTAAAAGAGATAAAAGCGAGTTTAGATGAAATTTATTAAGACGATGCTAAAGTAAAAAAATTAGTGAAATTGTTAAAATATTAGGGAAGATACTATTTATCACTTTTTTATTCTTTCTGATTAAAAAAATTATAATAACCTCCAGAACTCAGATTAGTCATAATCCTGCCAGTAATAATATTAAGTATAAATTTAAGAGAATACACTTGGTAGGAAGCCCTATGACTTTTTTAGTTGATTTCTATGTCGGGCATATGTTAAATTATTTTCATCATCCTAAGAGTTTAGGGAATTTCTAGCCATATATGAGTATTAGGACTAGAGTTTTATTTAAACTAAATTTTATATACGAGGTATAGAGTATGTTACTTGCTATAATAAAGACCTTTCTAATTTTAATAATCGGGACTTTGAGTGGGTATTTATTCCGTAAACTTAACAAAAAATACCAGTGGCTTACTCCTGAATCTCTAAAACAACTGACCATTTTTCTACAAAAATTGGGAATGATCTGGCTAATTTCGATTACTTATATCGGAAGCTTGTGGATTTTTAAAATGGAAAGCCTTACTGAAATTATTAGCCTACCTTTTGTTGGTGCAATATGCATCATAGCGGGTGGGATTTATGCGGTAATAATAGCTAAATACAATCATTACGATTCCATTAATACAGGTTCTTTGTTTAGTTGTGGTTTTTTTGCTAACACCGCTTCACTGGGAGGGATGATCTGTTTTTATTATTTAGGAGAAGATGGTTATGCCCTGGTGCCTATTTATAATTTCTTCATGCGTTTTTTATATTATGGAATAGGTTATCCCATTGCCAATAGGTACAGTACTAATTTTATTAAGGACAAAAAAATTCACCAGAAAATAGTAGAAGTTGTCAAGGATCCCTTTTTCTATATAGGCATAGGGGCAGTATTGATTGGTTTACTTTTAAACTTAAGTCCTCTGGAAAGGCCAGCCATTTATGCCTCCCTTAATGAGATACTCGTACCATTGACAACCTTTATCATGCTCTTTTCGATAGGTATAAACTTAAAATTAAGTCGCATTTCTAAATATATTCGGGAATGTTTATATATTTCCGTTATCAAGTTTTTTGCCTTACCATTAACTATATTAATTATAGTATTGCTATTGAATTATCAAACAATAAATAATGGCCTGCCCTTGAAAGTTTCTTTAATTATGTCAGCAATGCCGGTTGCCTTCAATTCGGTTATAGCGACTAATATTTATAATTTAAATGTAGATTTAGTCAATTCTTGTTGGATTTTTACTACTACTGGAGTAATGTTTATTTTACCTTTACTGTTGTGGTTTATAAATTTATTTTAGTAGAATAGGGTAAAGATAGAATATTCTGGTATAGTAGAATTAATTTGAGTATATAGTGGGTATGGGGAGTGATACCTTGAATATTCAAAAAAGTATAATCAGGTGAGGATTAAAGATGAAAGTAAAGTTAATAATTTACTCCAATTTAAAAGATTATGTAATGGATTATAAAGAAAAAGAAGGCTTAATAAAAGAGATAATTGGGGAGAAAACCATAAAAGATTTTTTACAGGAAACTATTAAGCATGAAAAGGCGCTGGATGCTATCAGTATGGTTCTAGTCAATGAAAAAATCGTTCCCTTTAATCAGTTAGATCGCCAATTACAGGATGAAGATATTATTAAAATATATCCTCCTATTGGTGGAGGTTAAGGGAAATGAAAAATTGTTATAAAAATATATCTCAGCGTGTTATAATTAAAAATAATTAAATAGTATTTCGGTTAAGAATTCAACAGAAGGAGGAGGTATAAGTAATGGAGAAAGAGAAGGCTGCTGATTTGTACCATCTAAAAACAGCTTTTTTATTATTGGGGCTATCCATTATCATTGCTGCTTTAGTCTTTGGATTCTTTTTCTATCAGACCAGGAGTAGTCGAGAATATGTACAGGTAGTAGGGGCAGCTACTCAGGGATTTGTCTCCGATATCGTGAAATGGAACATCACTTTTGAAGAAAATACCGATCTTTCCAATATAAGAGATGGTTACCGCAAGATCCAGGAGAAACGAGAACGATTACTGAATATTCTAAACAACAAAGGAATTTCTCAGGATGAAATCAATATCAACCCCATTAATACTCAAAAAAGATGGAATCGGGATGGAGAAGTGATAGGATATGTATTAAGTCAATCTCTTTTTCTTATCTCCTCGAAAGTAGAAGTGATAGAAAAATTAGCTTTAAATCCTGATGAACTTTTAGACCAGGATATTTTTTTTCAGGTTTCCTCTCTAGAATATTTTTACTCCGGCATTGACAACCTGAAAAAGAATTTACTGGAGTTGGCTACCAGGAATGCTCGGGAACGGGCAGAGATGATCTTGAAGGAAAGTGGTCACCAGGTTGGTAAATTGATCTGGTCCCAGGCTGGAGTATTTCAGATAATTGAACCTTATTCTACAGAAGTAGAAAGTTATGGAATATACAATACCTCTTCCCGCAAGAAAGAGATCAAAGTCACTGTCCATGCTCAGTTTTTAATTCAATAGAAGATAGACTAAAATCAGAGAAACAGAAGCTACACAAACTACTTACCATATCTCTATTATGGAACTATTACCACCACACTTTATTAAAGTTAATCTCCTGGATATAAATATGCGGGAAAGTTCCATTCCCTTTAATAATACGGATAAATAATTTTAAAAATTAGTTTAGGGAAGTGATCTGGGGGGCGTTTTCTTTTAATTAAAAAGTTATCCAAGGTAACATTATTGAAAATGAAGATTTTTTGTGTCATAATTAGTAACAAAAGAAAAAAAATTAAGTAAGGAAGGGGTGATGAGTTTATTAAATAATTTAAAGTATTTCTTACTGGAATAGGCTAATTCCTTCAAAAAAATCTTTTTAAACAGGAGGTTTTTTATGAGAATTAAGAATGTCTTTCTTGTTTCCCTACTTTTTATCTTCCTACTGACTTCAGTTGTTTTTGTCCAGGCAGAGAATGTTAGAATTGCCATGGTGGTTAAAAATTTAGGTAATGCCTTTTTTGAAGCTTGCCATAATGGAGGACAGGAAGCTGCTAAAGAATTAGGTGGTATTGAGCTGATTTTCCAGGGTCCCAGCACACCGACTGCAGAAGGACAGATTGAAATCATTGACTCACTCATCGCTCAAAGAGTAAATGGAATTGCTATATCGGCAAACGATGTTGATGCTCTGGTTCCCATTTGTAAGAGAGCAATGGATATGGGTATTACGGTCATTTCCTTCGATTCGGGAATAGCCCCTGGAGGGAGATTGCTACACCTAGATCCCTCAGGAGCGGAATTTATTGGTAGAAGCCAGGTCAAGATGATTGCCGACCTTATTGGCTACGAAGGGCAAATTGCCATTTTAAGTGCTTCTTCACAGCATACCAATCAGAACACCTGGATTGAATGGATGAAAGAAGAACTAAAAGAACCTGCCTATCAGAAGATGGAACTGGTTGCTGTGGTCTATGGAGACGACCTTTCCGATAAGAGCTATCGCGAAGCCATGGGTTTATTTACCTCTTATCCTAATCTAAAGGGAATTATCTCCCCCACTACTGTGGGTATTGCTGCTACTGGTAAAGCAATTGAAGATGCAGGAAAGATTGGGCAAGTACAATTAACAGGCTTAGGACTTCCCTCGGAAATGAAGCAATATATCCTGAATGGAACCTGCCAAAAAATGGCTCTTTGGAATCCCATTGATTTGGGATATTCTGCTACCTATATTACCTACAAATTAATTGTTGGAGAATTTAAAGCTGAGAAAGGACAGGTTTTTGAAGTTGGTAGAATGGGTAAAATTGAGGTAGGAGAAAATAATATTGCAGTAATGGGTGAGCCATATGTTTTTGATAAAACTAATATTGAAAAATTTGCCGAAATCTATTAGTATTAGCGATTTTAACATAAAAAATTATGGTTAACTTTTTATTTTGATTTTACATTGAGGTGAAGTATGGTGGGATATAAAGTCCCATCATACTTCACTTTCATTATTTGACTAGGAGAAGAATTTGCAAGAAGAAATACTTGTTTTAAAGAAAATAAGTAAATATTTTCCTGGCATAAAGGCTTTAGATGAAGTTGACTTCAAAATTCGGGCGGGAGAAGTGCATGCCCTAGTGGGAGAGAATGGTGCCGGAAAATCTACTCTAGTTAAGATTTTAACTGGTATCTACCAACCAACTTTAGGAAGCATATACTTAAATAACAAGCCAATCACCTTTCCCTCTCCTCTATATTCGCAGAAAGCTGGTATTTCTGCTATTCATCAGGAAGCGGCAATGTTTCCAGAATTGTCAGTAGTAGAAAATATTTTTATGGGACATCACATTAAAAGGTCAGAAAAGGGTTTATTGGATTGGGCGAAAATGAAAAAAGAAACTAAAGAGCTACTTGATCGTCTGGAAATGGATATTGACGTAGATATACCAGTGAAAAATTTAAGTGTAGCACAAAGGCACATGGTAGAGATTGCCAAAGCTTTGTCTATGGAGGCTAGAATAGTTATTATGGATGAACCAACTTCTGCTTTAACCCTGAAGGAAGTAGAATACCTTTATCGGATCATCAGGAAATTAAGAGCCCAGGGCAGAGCTATCATCTTTATCTCTCATAAATTTGAAGAAGTCTTTGAGATTGCTGAACACTATACTGTTTTACGTGATGGAAGATTGATTGGAGAAGGAGAAATAAAAGAAACTTCCCCAGAGGAGATAATAAAGATGGTTGCCGGTAGAACATTGGATAAAATGTTCCCTAAAGTGGAAGCAAAACGAGGTCAAATAGTTTTAAAGGTAGAAGGGCTTTCAAAATCAGGTGTTTTTAAAGATATATCTTTTGAACTGCATGAAGGTGAGGTTTTAGGTTTCTTCGGACTGGTTGGGGCAGGAAGATCTGAGGTTATGCAGACTATTTTTGGCATTGAGGCCAAAGAGGAAGGTAAAATTTATATTAATGGGAAAGAAGTGGATATCAGAAATCCCCATATGGCTATGACCCAGGGTCTTGCTTATATTCCTGAAGATCGGCAACTACAGGGTGCCATTTTAGATATGACTATACAAGATAACATCACTTTACCAATTATTGATAAGATTGGTAGATTTGTTTTCCTTAATCAACCAAAAGAATGGGAAATTACAGAAAAATACGCCAAAGATATAGATATTAAAGCTTCTACCTGGAAGCAGTTAGTTTTATCACTTTCTGGTGGTAATCAGCAAAAGGTAGTACTGGCTAAGTGGTTAGCTACTGTTCCTCAAATTCTTATTATGGATGAGCCAACTAAAGGTATTGATGTGGGAACCAAAGTTGCCGTACATAAAATTATGTCCGAGTTGGCCAATAAAGGAATTGCCATTATCCTGGTTTCTTCTGAATTACCTGAAATCATGGGAATGTCTGATCGTATTATAGTGATGCATGAAGGTATTATTACTAACTCTTTTGATAAGGAAGAAGCAAACACCGAAAAGATTATCAAAGCTGCTACTGGCTCTTATCAGAATAATAACCTGAATATAGCTAGTAATAAAGAATAGTTTTAGGAAGGAAAGATTGTAGTGAATTTTATTAAGCGGCGTGAGTTTACGCTTTTTATTTTAATCATAATTCTAATATTACTTATCACTTTACGTGCACCAAGGTTTTTTACTTTCTCTAATTTTAAAGATATTCTGGATGATACTGCAATATTATTTATGGTGACTTTTGCTCAAATGTTAGTAATTTTAACCGCTGGTATTGATCTATCGGTAGCCTCAAATATAGCTTTTAGCGGGATGAGTGTGGCATTGTTAAATCAACATCATCCTGAAGTTCCTATTTTTGTAATTCTTTTATTATCAATTATGATAGGATTTATTTTTGGTTCTTTTAATGGCCTACTGGTAGCTTATGGCAATATACCCCCCATTATTACTACCTTGGGGACTATGAGCATTTATCGTGGATTGGTATTTGTTCTAAGTAAAGGGACCTGGGTTAGTGCTCATGAGATGACCGATTCATTTCGATATTTTCCTCGAGTTAATATTCTGGGAATATCCCTGCTTCTGATTATTTCTTTTATGGTAATCATAATATTCTATATTTTTCTTTACTATACCCGCACTGGTAGGGAAATCTATGGAGTAGGAGGGAACATTACCGCTGCTCAGTATGTAGGGATTAATCTAAAAAAGATTAAATATCTAGTATTTGCTTTATGTGGTGGGATTTGTGGCTTGTCAGGATTCTTATGGGTAGCTCGTTATGCCTCCGCCCAGAGTGATAGCGCTATTGGTTTTGAATTGCAGACTGTAGCTGCCTGTGTTATAGGGGGTGCCAGTATTACCGGTGGCTCAGGGAGTGTTCCTGGGGTATTTTTGGGAGCTCTTTTTTTGGGTATTATAAAAAATGCTCTTCCGGTTATCCAGGTTTCCCCATTCTGGCAGATGTTTATTCAGGGTTTCATTATTATTGTAGCCGTTATTATTAATACCCTGATGAGTCAAAGAAGTCAACAGCTTATTATGAAGAAGAGAGAATTATAAATTTTATTTGCAAGATTATGGTTAATAAAAATAAGAGAGGGATAAAACTAAATATTGCTGAGTGGTTAATCCGCTGGGAGACTATACTATTTTTTATATTCATTCTAGTTATAGTTATTAATTCCCGTCTTTCTCCTTATTTTTTAAATTACGTTAATATTATGAACACTACTTTTAATTTCACGGAAAAGGCAATTATTGCCCTGCCTATGATTTTTGTTATTATTTGCGGTGATATTGATATTTCAGTTGCTTCTATTATTGCTCTCTCTTCTGTTTTTATGGGATTGGCCTCTACTTTTGGGGTACAAACCGGAGGTCTGATTTTAATCGGATGTGGTACTGGAATCCTGGCTGGATTGTTTAACGGAATAATAATTACCCGACTCAAAGTACCTGCTATTGCGGTAACCATAGGCAGTATGTCTTTGTTTAGAGGAATTGCCTATGTCATTCTTGGTGACAAGGCTTTTACTAAATACCCTTCTTCCTTTGCCTTCTGGGGGCAGGGCTATCTACACAATACCAGAATTCCTTTTCAGTTATTATTATTTGTTATTCTAGCCCTTATTTTTGGCCTTATTCTACACAAGACCACCCTGGGGAGGAAGTTATATGCTATAGGAAATAATCCTACTGCTGCACGTTTTTCTGGGATACCAGTTCATAATATCAGATTACTTAATTTTATCTTAGTCGGTTTTTGTTCAGGTATCGCCTCCCTTTTATTGACTTCCCGGATAGGAAGTACCCGACCAAATATTGCTGATGGCTGGGAGCTGGAAATAATAACCACTGTAGTTTTAGGTGGGGTAGCCATTTCTGGGGGGAAAGGGAATCTATGGGGAGTCATAATTTCAATCTTTTTATTGGGATTTTTAAGATTTGGAATGGGCTTAGTAAATGTTCCCGGAAAGGTTATGAACATAGTTTCAGGTTTCTTGCTTATCATAGCAATTTTACTTCCCGAATTTATTAGAAATATCCGGGGGAAAATATTGTTAGGAAAAGAAACAATTAAGGGAGGGTATAAAGATGAAACGAGTAGCCTTTAAAATGAAATTAAAACCTGGCTGGGAAAATGAATATAAGTTTAGACATGACCATATCTGGCCAGAATTGAAGAAGGCTTTAACTGAGGTTGGTATTAGAGAATATTCTATTTTTTTAGATACCGAAACTAATACCTTATTTGCAATTCAAAAATTAACTGAAGATAATAGTATAGAAAATCTCCCCCAAAAAGAAATAATGAAGAAATGGTGGGATTATATGAAAAATTTAATGGAAACCAATCCTGATAATTCTCCTCTCACCTTTCCTTTAGTTGAAGTTTTTCATATGGATTAAAGAGTTTATTCCGCAAATAAAAAGTAAATTTTAAGAAATATCTAAGAAAAATTAAATTACTTAGTAAATTAAAGAAGGTTTGTCAGACTAATATTATTTCTGCCTATCAAACGGTGAAAGAACAATATGCCAAATGAATTGTTGAGGTAAAAAGGGCTCTAAAAAATTTAGTTCAAACTGCCCTATCCATTTGTGGCTGGTAGAGAGATGATGTTCGTGGATTTGAGGTAATTAAGACTAAGCTATCAGGAGGGTACAAGCAGGTAACCAGCAACTATCCTGGTAAGGCAAGAAAGAAAGATAGAGAAACTAAGGAAGAACTTGCTTAAGGCCTGGTATCGGGTAAACACAGATTGATTTTACTCGCTATTTATGGTGAATTTGGAGGCAAGATTGTAGAGAGAGACGAAATTGAACTAGAACATTTTTCAGGAGAGGTAGAATGGGCTAACCAGAACAAATTAAAAATTGATTTTATTTGCACCTGTTTTTTTCATCTTCTCTGCCAGGAATTGATGCATAGTATAAAATGGTAAAAAGTTGTTTTGGGACTGGATTTATTTACCCGGTTGGAGCTAAGGAAAGAAGGGGAAGGTTAATGGCGAAAAGAATAATAAATAAAAGACAAGCAAAAATACTTAAGGAATTAATAGAGTTATCCCATTTTTTAGGAAATAACTCTCTGCAATTAACTATTCTTGGAGAAGGAAATACTTCAGCTAAGGTAATGGATAGGGGAGAACAAAAATCTTTTTTAATTAAGGCTAGTGGTACTTGTCTGGAAACTATAGGAGCTGGGGAATTTGTACATCTTAAACTGGAGACAATTATGAGATTACTTACCATAGGAAACCCAACCGATGATATTATACAAGAAGTATTCAAGGAAGCATTAGTAGATCCCAATCAGACTTTAAGGCCCTCCGTGGAAACCTTTCTTCATGCCGTCTGTCTTGCTATTAATGGTATTAACTTTGTAGGTCATACCCATCCAGTATCAGTTGGTATTTTGGTGTGCTCAAAAAGTTTTCCTGAGAATCTAAAAGGAAGAATCTATCCAGATGAGATAGTGATTCTAGGGAGGGAATCAGTTTTTATACCTTATACTGATCCAGGGGTGAAACTTGCCCAAAAAATAAAAAGAGAGCTTGATAATTTTATAAAAAAACACCAACAACCTCCTAAAGCAATATATTTACAGAATCATGGATTGGTTGCCTTGGGATCTAGCGCAAAAGAGGTAAAAAATATTACCCTTACTGCTAATAAAGCTGCCTGGATAAGGATAGGAGCCTCTTGTTTGGGTGGCATTAATTTGCTCACTTCTCAAGAAGTTGAGCATATTACTAAAAGACTGGATGAAAAATATAGACAGATTTTTTTGACTGGTGAGAAGTGAAATAGAAAGAGGGTGAGTAATAGAATGATTCCTGAATATCATGTCGCCGTTGATTTAGGAGCTGAAACAGGAAGGGTTATTGTCGGTAATTTAGAGCAAAACCATATTGTGCATCGTTTTGTCAATCAGCCAGTCAGGATTAGAGAAAATATATTTTGGAATCTATTAGGTATTTTTTCAGAGATCAAAAAGGGGCTCAAGGAAGCAGTCAGACATTTTCCTGAACAGATAACCAGCATTGGCATTGATACTTGGGGAGTAGATTTTGTTCTGCTGGATAAAGAAGGAGATTTGATTGGTAATCCCTATCATTATCGGGATAAGCGGACTGACCATATTGCAGAAAAGGTTTTCCAAATCATACCTAAAAGAGAAATATTTGAATTAACGGGCATCCAGTTTATGCAAATAAATTCTTTATTTCAGCTCTATTCTTTTCTTACTCAAAAACCAGAAATTACCTCTTCTATTCATTATTTTTTGACTATTCCCGATTTATTGAATTATTGGCTAACCGGGGTGAAGAAGAATGAGTATTCCATAGTAACCACTACCCAATTGTATAATCCCAAAGAGGGAGATTGGGCTTTTCCTCTAATTGATAGACTTGGCTTTAATAAAGATTGGTTTGGTACAATTATTCCATCCGGAACCATTATCGGAAAATTGTTGAACCATATTAATAAAGAAATAGATAATGAAAAATCGATTGAATTAATTGCTCCAGCCTGTCATGATACCGGCAGTGCTGTAGCAGCAATTCCTGTGGAAGATAATGAAGATTATGTTTATATCAGTTCCGGAACCTGGTCTCTTTTGGGCATCGAATCCTCTATCCCGATCATAAATGAAAAAAGTTTTCGCTATAATTTCACTAATGAGGGTTCTGCAGAAGGAGGATTTCGTTTTTTACAAAACATTATGGGTTTATGGATTATTCAGGAATGCAAGCGTTACTGGGATAACCAAGGAGAAAAATTTAGTTATGAGGAATTAACCAGGATGGCCGAAGAGCACGGCCCAGCTCATTTTCAAATTGATCCCTCAGACCCGGTTTTTCTTAAACCTGGTCTAATTGATGACAGTATGCCAGACCGCATCAAAAAGTATTGCCAGAGAACAGAACAGTATATACCGGATAGTATTGCCGAAATAACCAGAGGCGTGTTAGAGAGCCTGGCGAAAACGTATGCTAAAAAAATATCTCAAATTGAAGAAATTACCGCAAGAAAGATAAAAGAGATTTATATTATTGGTGGTGGCAGTCAAAACAATTTACTCTGTCAGCTTACTGCTAATGCAAGTGGTTTACCAATTTTTGCCGGGCCAGTTGAGGCCACTGCCTTAGGCAATATATTGGTGCAAGCTAAAGCTCGAGGCATAATTAGCTCTATTAAAGAAGGGAGAGCTATAATAAAGAGTACCTATAAAATAAAAAAATATTTACCTGATTGGAAGAAAGAAGTATCTAATTAAAATTAATTAATCGGTTCTACCTATTAATTAACCAGTTACAGACGCATATTATTGAATCTAACATGTATTTTGGTATTCGATTTAATGACTTGACAGTGATATAAAATTATAATATAATGTAAACGATGACAATTGTAAACGTTTACAATGATAATTTATTTTCAATCTATTTATGTAACATCATATAAACATGAAAATTAATATAAAAAATGTGGCTGAAAAAACAGGATTTTCTATAGCGACTGTTTCTAGGGTTTTGAGAAATTATCCTGGAGTCAGAGAAAAGACCAGACAAAAAGTACTTAAAGCTATATCAGAATTAAATTATGAAGTAAATGCTGTAGCGCGAAGCCTTAGACAAAAAAAAACATACACCATTGGAATAATTGTAGGAAATGTTCTTTCACAATTTTACTCAGTTATTGCTAAGTCAGTGGAAGATACAGCGAATAAATATGGATATAATACCATCTTAGGTAATGGAGATGAAAATCCTGAAAAGGAACTCAACTATCTGAAAGTTTTAAAATCCAACAGAGTAGACGGTATAATACTTACTCCTACTGGTAAAAATTCTGACTATATAAAACATTTAATAAATTCAGGAACCAAGGTAGTACTTTTAGACCGTTTAATTAAGGGAATAAACTGCGATGCTGTATTGGTTGATAATGCTATTGGTGCTTATAAGGCGGTTAGATATTTAATAGAACAAGGGTATAGAAAGATTGGGATAGTAAATGGTTACCTTGATCGAACTACTGGTGCTGAAAGATTGAAAGGATATTTGCAGGCATTACAAGAAAGTAGAATATCTAAAAATGATAATTTGATTAAAAATGGTGATTTTAAAAAAGAGAGTGGTAAAAGATTGACTCAAGAGTTATTAGAACAAACCGATAAGCCCGAGGCTATTTTTGTAACAAATATTGATATGTCTATAGGTGCATTAATTGCTATAAAAGAAAAGAATCTTACTATTCCCGATGATATTGGTATAGTTTGCTTTGATGATTCAGAATGGGCACCCATAATGAATCCTCCTATAACTGTAGTAAGACAACCTGTATATCAATTGGGTGTTGTAGCCACTGAATTATTAATAAAAAAGATTGAGAATGGAGAAAAGGAATTAGATCATAAACCGGGTGTAGTCACTCTGAAGACAGAACTTGTTATTAGAAATTCTACTAAAAAATTAAATATTTAATTAAATAATCAATTCCTATGCTCTTTTTTCTGGTGAATATTTTATCAACAAAGGAGGTAATGGATATGTTATAACTTGAACAAGATCTTTCCCTAGATAGAATAACATGGTGAGAGTTAAGTATTAAAAAGGAGGTTTTTATCGTGAAAGGTGTAAATTTATTTAAAGTTGTCTTAGTAGTTTGTTTATTTATGGTTTTCTACTCTATGGTAATTTTTGCAGAACAACCAAAATATAACTTGAAATTTTCTACTGTAGCCACTCCTCTAGAACCACAGACCCAGGGTTTTATGAAGTTTGCCGAAATAATAGAACAGTTAACTGGTGGGAATATTAAAGTCACTATCTATCATTCCGGACAGTTAGCTGACCAAAAAACTTCAGTTCTTGGCACTATGCGTGGAGATATAGATATGTGTGATGGTTCACCTTCTTGGTATAGCGATCTAGTCCCCTATCCAGAAATCGGAGTTTTGGAAGCTGCTTATGCCTATAAAAGCTTGGATCACTTATATTATGTTGTTAATGGTCCTATAGGAAAAGCGTATTGGGAAGAATTGAGAAAGAGATCGGGTTTAGTAGTATTAGATACTTATTTCTTAGGGACAAGAGAGCTAAATCTAACTAAAAAAGCTGGGATAGTTAGAAAACCAGAGGATTTGAAGGGAGTTAAGTTGAGAATGCCGGGTACAGAAGCATGGATGGATGTCGGTCGTGGTTTAGGTGCTCAACCTACTCCTTTAGGATTCAATGAAGTTTATATGGCTTTAAAGACTGGTACCATAGACGGGCAAGATAATCCTCTGCCTACTGATTATTCTAGTAAGTTTTATGAAGTTACTCATTATATAATATTGACTGACCACCAAATGACTATTGTAAATCCCACCATCAATGAAAAAGTTTGGAATAGCATGCCAGAAGATTATAAAGTCTATATGAAAAAAGCCCTTTTAGTGGGAAGAAACTATTGTAACCAATTAGTTTTGGAGCAGGAAGCAAGTTTACAGGCTAAATTCCAAAACGAATTTGGTATGGAAATCATTATTCCGGATAAAGATGCTTTTATGGAAAGTGTTAAAAAAATGTATGTTAAAAATGATGAAATTTGGGGCAAGGGTGTTTATGAGATGATACAAAACGCAAGTGCAGAGGTGTATGAAGCAGAATAGTTTATTAAACCAAAATATCTAATAATTTTATGGAAGGGTGCATAAAATTTTATTTATTATACCCTTCCATAAAATAAATTAATGTATAAAAAAGGTTAGGCAAATTAGTGAAATTATTTAAGAAAATTTATAATTTTATAATTATTTTTCTTGAAGAAATTCTTTCTATGTCAGCTTTAATAATCTGTGCTGCTACGATATGTATTCAAGTTTTTTATAGATATTTTCTTAATATTTCTCTGGAGTGGCCATTTGAATTATCCATTTATGCCTATATATGGACCTTATATCTGGGAGCTGCATGGGGAGTGAGAGAAGGACATCATGTGAAATTTAATATTTTATACGATAAACTTTCTTTTAAAAGTCAAAAGATTCTTAATATTGTTTTTGATACCATTACTACATTGGTTTTCATTTTTATTTTTAAACCTGTTTGGGAATATCTTTTATTTATTTATAGGATAAAGACAGCAGCTCTCAAGATTTCCTGGACCTTTATTTTTATGGTTTTTCCAATATTTTTAATATTAACTATAATTCACAACCTTGAGCATATAGTGAGGGATATTATTTTTTTATTTAATATAAAGCATTATCCTCAGATAAAACAGGAGGTAAAATAGATTGCTTATCGCTATATGGATTTTTTTGTTTGCCGTTTTATTTATTTTTGGATACCCTATTATTTTTTCAATCTCAGTACCTTCAATGATTTATATTATTTTAGCCAGCATAAACCCCGCAGTAATTTTAGATCATATGGCCATAAGTTTTGAAAGGAACTTTATTTTACTTGCTGTTCCATTATTCATATTAGCTGCGAGAATAATGAATGAAAGCACTATTACCGAGCGTCTTTTTGGTTTCGCACATAAATTAGTAGGTTCACTTAAAGGAGGGTTAGGTCACGTTAATATAGTTGCATCAGTTATTTTTGCTGGGATGACCGGTTCAGCAATTGCGGATGCTTCCGGCTTAGGAATGATAGAAATAAAATCTATGAATGACGCTGGTTTTGATCCCGAGTTTAGTTGTGCAGTAACTGCCGCCAGCGCAACCCTTGGTCCTATTATTCCTCCCAGTATTCCTATGGTAATCTATTCGATGATTTCAGGTGCTTCTATTGGTTATTTATTTATTAGTGGAATTATACCTGGATTTTTTTTAGCATTTTCTATGATGTTATATACTGCTTATGTTTCGAACAAGAGGAATTATCCCAGAGGTAAACCTTTCAATGTAAAAACATTATTAAAGTCACTTATCAAGGGATTTTTCCCCCTTCTTACCCCAGTCATTTTACTGTGGGGAATATATGGGGGAGTTTTTACGCCTACGGAAGCTGCTGCCATAACAGTTTTATATGCTTTAATTGTGGCGATAGTAGGTTACCGTATTTTAGGTTTTAAAAAGTTGATAGCCGTTTTTAAAGAATCTGCCTTGAGCACTGGTTATGTATCGGGTATGGTTGGTTCTGCATTTCTTTTTAGTTATATTGTTTCTCGAGAACAATTACCCATATTATTAACTAACTATGTTATGAATTCTGGTATTATTACCAACAAATATATGTTTTTATTATTTTTGAATATATTTCTACTAGCATTAGGTTGCATCATGGACCCTATTGTGGGAGAACTAATTGTGATGCCTATCTTAATCCCTATAGCCCTATATTTTAAGATTGATTTAATTCATCTTGGATTAATCTCGACATTAAATTCCATGATTGGTCTTTCCACACCTCCATATGGCGAAAGCCTATTTATTGTGAGCGCTTTATCTAAAGTTCCTTTAGGAGGAATAATTAGGGAAATGTGGCCATTTATTGGTGTTTTAATTGCTGTTTTACTTGTTTGCACTTATTTTCCAGAGATAGTTTTGTTTTTGCCAAAATTAGTAGGATATGTACCTTAAACAATAATATATTATTGATTTGTTATAGATGCATAACAAAAATAAATGAAAAAGGTAATAAAAATGGAAATTAAACTAAAATTAATAGAAATGTACTATCAGGAGCTAGAAGAAAAAAGTAGAGATAATTTAGATAAAGCAATTAAAAAAATAGTAGAAGTAAAGAAAAAAAATGGGAAAATAATGGTAGTCACCGGAAGCGGACCAAATATTCATGAAGGAGTTACCGTTTTAATCTCTGAATTGATGGATAAAAATGTTATTAATAGTGTCAGTACAAGTTCTGCAGTTATAGCTCATGAAATGGCTGGAAGTTTAGATAAAGTTAAAAGGATAAAAGTAGATAGATTAGGAGTGAAAATAGATAGAAATATTATTCCCCGAGGGGATTTTTTTGAATTTACTCAGATAAAGAAAGAAGACTTGGAAAAACTTAAAAAGGAAATGATTTTAGATGAATTATTATTGGAAAAATCGAGATCTATTGAAGGTGATATCATCATAAAAGCAGCAGGTAATATGGCTTATCCCATGGGCTTAAGAACTGAAATTCTTTCTCGTGAAATATTTCATATTGCTCAAACCTATAATTTACCTTTTGAAGAAGTAGCTGGATGGGGAGCAGATCAGAGGACTATGATAGGAAAAGGAGTGGAGAAAGGGCTTCCGGTTCTGGTTACCGTACCTCAGCTGGTGGGAGGAGGAATGGTGGGTCTCTCCATTGGAGATAGTATTTCTATTTCAGAAAGATCAATGCGCATAGCTAGGATGTTGGAAGAATCTGATATTATTATCGAATCAGCGGTAGCTTTAACCCAAGAAATACATGATGGACCTTTCGAGTGTTACACCGGTCATGGTATCTGGTCTCATTGGAATGGAATGAAAACATTTAGTCTAAAAGAAAAGACTCTCATTAGAATTGATTTAGATCAAAATTTAATGAAAGCAAAGTTAATGGAGAAGGAGAATAAAAAGATTCAAGAAGCTATAAATAAAGGATTACCAAAAACTAAGATTACTGGAATACCCTTTCGAATGGAAATGTCTGCTTTTGCCCGTCACGAACATAGTATACCAATTGTAGGAGACATTGGGGCAATTTGGCCAATTATAGCGTATAGAGTTGCTGAAGAACTAGGTATTCATCTTGATTTTATGAGTTATCCCCAGGAATCTGAGGAAGGAAGAAAAATGAGAGAGTGGATTGTAGATAATGTTAAGCCCATAGATAGAGATAGACTTTTAAAAAAGGCAAAGCAGTATGAAATTAGGTTTAATTAGAAAGGAGCTAACCGAGAATGAAAGTAGTAGGAGTAATTCCTGCGCGATATGGATCAACCAGGCTACCAGGAAAACCATTAAAAGATATTGGCGGAAAAACAATGATTCAGAGGGTATATGAAAGTGCAAAAAAATCAAGATTATTAGACGAGGTAATTATAGCAACAGATGATCAGAGGGTAATAGAGGAAGTAGAAAGATTCAAAGGTAAAGCAGTTCTAACTTCTATTCATCATCCCAATGGCACTTCAAGGGTTGCAGAAGTTGTTCAGAATATGGATATAGATATTGTAATCAATATACAAGGTGATGAACCATTCATATCTTATGAAATGATAGACGAGCTAATCGAAGTATTAGCTGGTCATTCTAATGTTAATATGGCAACTCTTTGTTATCAGCTCCATGATGAAAAAAAATATAGAGATGAGAATGTAGTAAAAGTAGTTTGCGATGTTTATGGTAATGCTTTATATTTTAGTCGCTCTTTAATACCATTTCCCAGAAGAGAAGCCAATCTTAAGGTATATGAACATATAGGAATTTATGGTTATCGCAAGGCATTTCTTCAAGAGTTTGTGAAATTAAAGGATACTCCATTATCAATTATAGAGTCATTAGAACAGTTAAAAGCCTTGGAGTATGGCTACAAGATTTGTATTATTGAAACCAAGTATGATTATAAAGCTCTAAGTATAGATACACAAGAAGATTTAGAAGAGGCTAGAAAAATGGTAAAAGAAAACAGTGCGACCATATAGAGGCCAGCTCTATCTGAGATCATTTGAATTTTTTTAATATTTTTATATAGCAGAATAAAAAATATTATCGTATCCTAGGAGTTTAAGTAAATGATTATAGATGTAATTGAAAATGACAGTTTATATATACAAGTAAATAATAGATTTAAAAAGGCTTTTGATTTTTTTAGAAATGCTGATCTATTAGAATTAAGTCCTGGAAAGTATGAATTAGAAGGGAATAAAATCTATGCCATAGTAGATAATTATTATACCTGTTTAGAAAAAAAAATGTGGGAAGCCCACCGCCGTTATATTGATATCCAATTTGTAGTGAAAAATTGTGAACAAATAGGTTATGCCCATTTGAAACACATGAAACAGATTACCGAATATGATCAGGATAAAGATATAGTATTTTATCAAGGAAATGGCAGTTATTTTACTTTCAATCCTGGTACTTTTATCATTTTTTTCCCTCAGGATGTACATATGCCAGGTATTGCCCTAGAAAAACCTGAAATAATTAAAAAAATTGTAATAAAAATTCTTGTAGATTAACTATAGCTTGTTGTTTATGCCTTAATAAATTTGTTGAGAGGTAAAACACAATGAAGAAGATGAAAGAACTTATAGTTCCCACAATTACTCCTTTTCAGGAAAATGGAGACATTGATATTGGGGCGATGAAGGTCCATTATAATTTTTTAATCGAGGCTGGAGTAAGAAATTTTTATATTTTAGGAACAACTGGAGAATTTTTTTTATTGAATAAAGATGAGAGAAAAAAAATAGCAGAGGTAGTGGTTGATTTTGTTGGAAGTAAAGGAAATGTTTTTATTCATGTGGGGGCTCAACCTACCATAGATGCTTGTGATTTAGCCCAACATGCTGAAAGCATAGGAGCAGCTGGAATTGGGGCGATAACTCCTTTTTATGTAAAGGTAAGTCAAAATGAAATGGAAGAATATTACTTAGCCATAGCGAAAAGTGTAAGAAATAATTTTCCCGTATATTTATATAATCTTCCTGGATGTACTACCAATGATTTATTACCAGAAACTGTTTTTAAATTAGCTAAAGTAGAGAATATAGTAGGAATAAAAAATAGCATGTCAGATATTTTTAGATTAAGTCAATTGATTGATGAAACACCAGATAATTTTGATGTAATCATCGGATCAGACCCCATTATCTTACCAGCAATGCTATGTGGAGCGAGAGGAAGTGTTTCTGGAAATGCCAATGTTTTTCCTGAGATATTTTTAGAATTTTTCCAAGCTTTAAAAGAAAACAATTATGAAAAGGCTCATCAGAAACAAATGGTCATAAGACATATTGCTATGGTTTTAAAAGATGGAGCAAGTTTAGCATATTTTAAACAAGCACTTGTTTACCGGGGTTTTAAACCAACTTTTACCAGAAAGCCTTTACTGAGTCTCCATCAACAAGAAAGGGAAAAATTAAATATGGAAGTACAAGAAATCTTAAAGAAATACCTTTAGATAAAATTATTGCTATGTTCTCAAAAAAATTGTATATATTTTACCTTATAATTATGAATAATGAATTTGTTAATTTTACTTTTTAAAAAATAAATTAATTGAAAGATAGTAAAAGAGTATTAATTTTCTTTATATTAAGTTTTAATCACTTAGCATAACTTTAATATATGGGTATAGCTATAAAAGAAATAATTAAAATAATTAAAAAAAAACTAAGAGTGGATCCTCAGGGCAAGGAGAGAATTGCCCGAGTTTTAGAAAATAGAGCAGTAGATTTTTTACCCTTAATCTTCTGGAGACCTCAAAATATTTCTATTCCCGGAAAGACCTTTGATATGAAAGAGCAATTTTATAATAAAGAAAAGATGCTTTATGCTCATTTGGAAGAAATTGAAAAATGTGCTGAAAATACTTTTGATGCCCTTTTATGTATACGCCCTAATTTTGGAACTATATTTATCCCTGCTATGTTTGGATTGAAATATAAAGTGCCAAGAGATACTTTTCCCTGGGTAACCCTTCATCTAAGTAAAGAAGAAATAAAAAATTTCAAAATGCCAGCATTAGATAATATTGAAATTATGAAAAAAGCAACAGATTATCTTACTTTTTTCAAAAAAAAATTACCTAATTGGATACATGTATATCTCCCCGATACTGAAGGACCTTTTGATATCGCCCATTCTGTTTATGGAGATAATATTTTTTATGATATTTATGATGATCCAGCTTTTGTCCATTACCTTTTAGAACTTTGTACTGAATTGTATATCGAGGTTACTAGAAAATTAAAGAAAGTGATAGGTGAAAATAATAATAGTTGCTATCATGGACATGCGCTGGTAAGAGGGATTTATATGAGAAACGGTGGTGTCCGAATTTCTGAAGATAGTGCAACTTTATTATCTCCAAAACACATTGATGAATTTGTCATTCCCTATGATAAGAAAGCATTGCAAACATTTGGAGGAGGTTTCATTCATTATTGTGGGAAACATGAGTATTTATTAAAGGCTTACTTACAGCTAAAAGAAGTGAAAGCTATTAATTTAGGTAATCCCGAAATGTATGACTTTTACATCACTATGAGAAATTTTTTGGACTATAGAAAATGTTATTTTGGATTATGGCCAAAAAAAAATGAAGAAACGCTGGAGTCCTACATAAATAGAATGAAAGAAGCTACGGAAGGAGGGGAAAGAGGTCTTATTCTTCATTTTGATGAACAGATGTTTCCAGAATACTCTTGTTTGGAAATTTTAGAAAAATGGAGAGAATAAAAGTTTTTCTTTAATAGATAATTGATAGTATTAATAAAATAGATAAAGCTTAGATAATATTGAACATTTTTTTAACAAACTAATATTCTAAAATATTCTTCAGAATTTGTCTTCTTGAAAATTGAGAATGAAGAAAAAATATTTAAATTAGTATATTTTACAATTTCGGAGGATTAATTATTATACAGATTTTAAAATTACGAAATCATATTCCCATAAGCGGTCCGGCTAGAAGAGAACCTTTTGATGGTACAGAATCAGATATGCGAGTATCCCTTGGTTTTGTTCCGGGCTGGTTCCATCAGAGATGTGGGATTGATTTTTCTGCCCAATGGCATAAAGATCCTTTGTATCGTTATAAAACTTTAATAAAAATGAAGAAGGAGTTATGCAAGTCCTTTCCCTCGGTTTCTTATTGGAATGAGGAATATAAAGATGATTTAGCTACTATTTCTGGATGCTATGGTATCTTTGTTATTCCACTTGCTTTTGGTTTCCCAGTAATATACCAGGAGGATCGATGGCCAGTACTGGATCCTAAAACACCTAAGCTTAGTGATAAAGAAATTGAACAGTTAAATATAGATAAAATTTTGTATAGTCCTTTTGTTGAAGAATTATTTCAGCAAATGGATTTTATCCAGAAAGAATGGGGCAAAATCCATGGTTATTTAAACTGGCAGGGAGTTTTAAATAATGCTTATTATTTAAGGGGAGAGAATATCTTTACTGATTTTTATGATAAACCAGCTCTGGTGAAACACTTTTTCTCTATAATTTGTGAGGTAATGATAAAATTAGCCCAAAAAGTTCAAAAAAGACAGCGAGAATCTGGATTTTATATTAATCATTTTTCTGTAAGCAATTGTACACTTAATATGATATCTCCCCGCATTTATCGAGAATTTTTATTTTCTTATGATAAAAAAATTGCCGAAAGTTTTGAAAGATTTGGTGTGCATACATGTAACTGGGATGTAACGCCTTATTTAGAAGAGTTGAAAAGACTACCTAAAGTGGGCTACTTAGATATGGGGATTACTTCTGACTTAAAAAAAGTTAAAAAATTGTTTCCGGAAGCCAGAAGAGCAGTTGGATACTCCCCGGTTAGATTACAAGAAGCGAATTTGGATGGGATTAAGAAAGATATGAAAAGAATATATGATGAACTATCTCCCTGTGATATAGAGTTAGCAGATATAGAAGCTACCATTAGTGATGAAAGAATAAAAGAAGTATTAAAAATTTGTAAAAATCTAGAATTAAATACAAAGTAAAATATTCAACAGAATAAAAGTCAATTTGTTATAAATTTAATTTTCAAAGATAGTATTGAGTTTCAAAAGTAATCATAAAAATGGTTTTCCAAAATAATTTAGTATTTATTTTAGCTATTTATTCATGTAAATACCATAATATTACAAGAAGATAAAAATGAATGAACGTGAACGTTTTTTAACTACAATGAAACATCAGCTTCCTGATCGGATACCCACTGTCATAGATGCTCGATCGGAAGTCCAGAATGCTTTAATAAAATATTATAACGTTGAATCATATCAGGAAGTACTTAATATTTTAGGTGCTGTAGATATAGATCGTTTTCCAACAGATGGTTGGATTAGGATAAATTTTCCCGATAATAATAATAAAGAGGATTCCTTAATTGAAGCAGCATGGTTGGGTGGTGGCAAGAGGTATAAAAAAATAGATGAAAGAACATTTAAAAATGATTGGGGTGTTGTTTTCAAGATTAGTGATGATGGTAAATATGCAGGATGGGCTTCTGGGCCATTAGTAAATGCTAAAGATCCAGAGGAAGTATTTATTCCAACGGAAAAAAATATTATTGATGATCCTGATCTTCCCAGAAAGGTCCAGGAATTAAAGAATAAAGGGATATTTGTTAAGGGCTTAGTAGCTCAACCATTTAAGATTGCCTGGATGCTAAGAGGTATGGAAAACCTTTTATGTGATTATATGATTAATAGAAATTTTATTGAAAAATTATATGATAAGCTGTATAAACTCCAGGGCGAAATATTGATAAGAATGACAAAGGCTGGTATGGATATGGTTGGTTTTGAGGGTGATATTGCCATACAACATAGTCTTATTATGAGACCGGATATCTGGAGAGCTGTTGATAAACCTAGATTATCAAAAGCAATTGCCTCATGCAAAGAAATCAATCCAGATATTCATATCTTTCTACATAGCGATGGAAATCTAAACGAGATTATGCCTGACCTTATTGATATTGGATTTGATGTTATAGATCCAATACAACCTGAATGTATGAATCCATTTTTAATAAAGAAATTATATGGAAATAAAATTACTTTACACCGTTGTGGCAGCCTTCAAAAAACTTTGCCTTTTGGGACTCCCCAGGATTGTAAAAAAGAGGCTATTCATTATATAGAATATTGTGGGAAAAATGGCGGATTGGTTTTAGGAGTATCAAATACCATAGGCCATGATGTTCCTGTTGAAAATATTGTAGCTTGGTACGAGGCAGTACGAGATTATGACTTGGTTTGAATAATTTTATGATACAGATTATCGTTAATATTGTATTAGTTTTTTAATTATTATGGTAAATGTTATGGAGACAATATAATAAAACTTATTGTAAGGAGAAGTAATTATGTTGAAGAATATTCCTGCGATTATATCTCCAGAGTTAATGATGGTTTTGATGGAGATGGGGCATGGGGATGAGATAGCATTGGCAGATGGCAATTATCCAGCAGAGTCCGCGGGTGTACTGACTATAAGGGCTGATGGGCACAGTATTCCTGAGTTGTTAGAGGCAATTTTACTTTTTCTGCCTCTGGATCAATTTGAAGCTCATAATGTGTTTTATATGGATAATGGCCAGGAGGCTAAACTTCAGATATGGCAACGTTATGAAGATATTTTTAAGGCATATGGAGAAAATTATAGCATTAAAACTTTGGAAAGATTTCCATTTTATCAAAGGGCGGCCCAGGCCTATGCTATTGTAGCAACTGGAGAAAGATCTTTATATGCTAATATTATTTTGAAAAAGGGCGTTGTTTGTTAATATTTTAATAAATAATGACTTTTTAATTTATTAAAATAAGGTTATCAGTTAACTATAATTAATACTTTTAGCATTATAGTATTTATTAGATGGGAAATGGTTAAATAAAATATTTTCATGCTAAAATTATGGAATAGAGAGGAGTAAAAAAATGAATTTAGAAAACAGACTAATTGGAACACTTCCTAGAGTGGGGATAAGACCAATTATAGACGGAAGGAGAAGGGGTGTACGTGAATCTTTAGAAGGGCAGACCATGAGAATGGCAGAAAGAGCCGCTCAACTAATAAGCACACATTTACGTCATCCTAATGGGTTACCAGTAGAATGTGTTATTGCTGATACTACTATTGGAGGAGCTGCTGAAGCGGCTAAATGTGCTGATAAATTTATTCATTCCAATGTGGGAGTATCTCTTAGTGTTACCCCCTGTTGGTGTTATGGGATGGAAACTATTGATATGGATCCATATTTACCAAAGGCTATCTGGGGTTTTAATGGGACGGAAAGACCTGGTGCAGTCTATTTAGCTGCAGCACTGGCTGGTCACGATCAGTTAGGTTTGCCAACCTTTGGTATTTATGGAAGAGAAGTAAGGGATGCTAATGATGAAAGTATTCCGGAGGACATTAAAGAGAAGATCCTACAATTTGTCAAGGCTGGTTTAGCGGTTGCTTTGATGAAGGGTAAGTCTTATCTTTCTATCGGGAGTGTCTCGATGGGTATTGCTGGTTCAGTGGTAAACCCGGAGTTTTTAAAAGATTACCTGGCAATGCGTGCTGAGTTTGTAGATATGTCTGAATTAGTACGCCGAATGGAAGAGGGTATCTATGATCAAGAGGAATATAAAAAGGCCTTAGCCTGGTTAAAAGAAAATTGCCGGGAAGGTAAAGATAGAAATCGTGTGGAGATCAGGCATTCTCGCCAGCAAAAGGAGAAAGAATGGCAAATTGTGGTCAAGATGACTATAATTGCTCGAGATTTAATGGTGGGCAATAAAAAGTTGGCGGAGATAGGTTATCCAGAAGAAGCGGAAGGACATAATGCTATTGCTGCTGGATTTCAAGGACAAAGGCAGTGGACTGATCATTTCCCTAATGGAGATTTTACTGAGACTATACTTAATACTTCTTTTGACTGGAATGGTATTAGAGAGCCATTTATTTTTGCTACTGAGAATGACTATCTCAATGGAATTGCGATGTTATGGAATCATCTATTAAGTAATCGAGCACAGATGTTTTCTGATGTGCGTACCTTCTGGAGTCCGGAGTCTGTGAAAAGAGTAACTGGCAAAGAATTGAGAGGAAGGGCAGAAAATGGCATTATTCACCTGATTAATTCAGGTGCTACCACTCTGGATGCCACCGGACAGCAGAAAGAAAATGGTCACTCCGTGATGAAACAATTCTGGGAAATAAATGAGCAGGATGTCCAGGCTTGCCTGGAAAATACTCGCTGGAGCCCGGCCAGTTTAGAATATTTTCGGGGAGGAGGATTTTCTTCTACTTTCTGGACTCGTGGTGAGATGCCGGTAACCATGTCTCGGATTAATCTTATTAAGGGATTGGGCCCCGTACTACAGATCGCGGAAGGATATACAGTGGAATTACCTGATGATATTAGCTATATTTTGACCGAGAGAACTGATCCTACCTGGCCTACTACCTGGTTTGCTCCTAGAATTACCGGGAAAGGAGCCTTTCAAGATGTTTATACAGTAATGAATTTTTGGGGGGCTAATCATGGAGCAATTAGTTATGGGCATATTGGAAAAGAATTAATTACTTTAGCTTCCTTATTAAGAATTCCTGTGGCTATGCATAATATACCCCCAGAGAAGATTTTCCGACCTAAAGCCTGGAGTGCCTTTGGGACAGAGAATTTAGAAAGTGCCGATTTTAGAGCCTGCCATAATTTTGGACCACTTTATAAGTAAATATAATATATAGTATACTATAATAAAGTATAGCGTAGTGGTATAAAGTTTATATAGAAATAAGTGAATGAGATTGTTACACTTGCTCTTAACATTAGATGAGGGTTAGGTCGCAATGCCACTTTAGTTACATGTAATATGTATTGCCTATATCCTATAATGTATACCCT
>Ga0172364_10000392_pt1 | contig 30561 bp, 20 predicted proteins | sample LakKivSesite10cm_FD_114545 | JGI IMG/M metagenome (GOLD analysis project Ga0172364, IMG submission 114545) | Sediment microbial communities from Lake Kivu, Rwanda - Sediment site 10cm | ecosystem: Environmental > Aquatic > Freshwater > Lake > Sediment | place: Rwanda: Western Province, Lake...
AGAGCGAGTTTGGCATTGCCTACTGGGATGTGGAGACCCCCCGCGGGCGACGCGACTTTGTGGTCCAGGATGTGCAGTCCAGCATCACCTGGCTCAGCCCCACCCGCCTGCTCATCATGGATGTAGATGGCAACCGCTTCGAGATCCCCGACCTGCGGCTCCTCGACCGGCGGAGCCAGAAGCTGCTGGAGATGACGTTGTAGGGGGTAACGAGTAACGAGAGGATGAGGCCATGAGGAAGTTGTACCCCCATTGGCTCAGTGCCCCGTTAACCCGTTACCCCCACGAGCCAGTTGAACTCTGCTTCAATTTCTGGTACAATCAAAGAAGCAGGATCCCCTTTCAGCAGTGTGAGGAAGAAGAATGCTCTCCAGGCTTCTGAGGGACAGACCCGATCAACCGGTTGAATTCCTGCCTCTGCCGGATACGAGGGCCCTGGCCGAGACGCTGGTGGCCTTCGCCAATGGCGACGGAGGAACCATCCTGGTGGGGATTAGCCGGGAGGGGGTGGCCATGGGTGACGTCGCCTCAGATGAGCTGGAGGGGAGCCTCCTGGCCGCCCAGGCCGAGTGCCGCCCCCCTATCGAGGTCGGCTGGGAGCAGATGGAAGCTCCCGGAGGCACGGTGATCGCCGTCCGCGTCCCCCGCAGCTCGGAACTGCACACCCTGGCCGATGGGCGGGTGCTCATCCGCACCGGGCAGGAGAACAAGCCCCTCACCGGCCCGGAGGTGCGCCAACTCGCAGCGACCAAATCGGCGGGGGACTTCGAGGCCGAGCCAGTGCCGGCGGCGGATTTCGATGACCTCAGCCCGGAGATCATCCAAGAGTACCTGGCCAAGCGGCAAGAACGGGGTGGTGGTCCCCTCAGTCAGCCACTGTCCCAGTTTCTGCAGGAGATCGGCGCTCTGGATGAAGAGAGGCAACCGACCGTGGCGGGGCTTCTGCTTTTCGGCGAGCGGCCCCAGGGTATCCTGCCTCAAAGCGGGTTGGTGTTCGTCCGTTTCGTGGGCACCGAGCCGCGGGGCAGCAATGGGCTGGCCGGCTACGGCCGCCGTGAGGAGATTGGCGGGCCACTGGCCCGCATGATCGAGCGAGCCTGGCAGGTGGTGTGGGAGGAGATGCGGGTGGGGGCGGTGGTGAAGGAGCTGGTGCGGGAGGAGCAGACAGAATATCCCCCCTTCGCCGTGCGCGAGGCGCTGGTGAATGCCATCTGCCACCGCGACTACCGGTTGCGAGGCCGCCGCATCGAGGTGCGCATGTTTGATGACCGGCTGGAGGTGATCAGCCCGGGGGGGCTTCCGGGCTACATCACCCTGGATAACATCGTGGATGAGCACTTCTCCCGCAATCCCCGCATCGTGGCTGGCCTCTTCCAGTGGGGCTACATTGAGGAGTTGGGGCTGGGCATTGACCGCATGATTGAGGAGATGCTGCGGGCCGGCCACCCGGCTCCTGTATTCCGTGCCACTCCTTACTCTTTCACTGTCACCTTGTACAATGTGCGGGAGCGGCACGTCGTGCCCGACTGGGAGCGGAGCATGAATGAGCGACAGCTTCGGGCTCTGCAGCACTTGCGGGGGCATGGCTCCATCACCAACCGCGAGTACCGGGAGCTGTGTCCCGACGTCAGCGCCGAGACTATTCGGCTGGACCTGGTAGACCTGATAGAACGGGGATTGATCCTTAAAGTAGGAACCAAGCGGGGGACCTACTATATGCTAAAATAGCCTGACCCGTTTTCATCCTAGCGAAAAGCCATATCCCAAATTTATCCCAAATTCTATTTGGGATATTTCTTTTCACTCAGCGTAGTGCCAGGCTTGAACCAGCCTGCTTTTGTACATATCCGGCACAACGTATATCCAGGGCAAAACGATATCCTTTGCGCTCAGAATGACGCCCGTACAAAAAGTATCCGGTAGCAAACGGAAGGAGAACATGATGACCAACTGGGAAATCCCCCCTAAGGGGGGGCACATGGACCTGCCTACAGGCATCTACCTGCAGACCATGACGGGAAAGCAGGTGGAGGAGCGATTGAAGGAGAATGACCTGATCATCATCCCCGTCGGCTCCACCGAGGCCCACGGGCCGCACGCCTGCTCCGGTGAGGACACCTTTCTCGTCACCCGCATGGCAGAGGCTGTGGCCCAGAGGACAGGGGGCACTGTGGCCGAACCCATCTGGTACGGCTCTCACCCCTACCACCACGTGGGAATGCCTGGCACCATCGTCGTGTCCGAGGAGATCTTCGTAGGGCTGCTGAAGTCGGTGATGGCCGGCCTGTGGAACACAGGCTTTCGCAAACAGATCTATCTCAACGGCCATGGCCAGGAGTACGTGATCCCTACCGCTATCCACCAGTTCGCCAAGCAGTATCAGGTGCCGGCGGTGCTAGTCAACCTCAACTGGTACCATGCTATCCAGGATCACTTCAAACTGAAGTCGGAGGGCGGCCCCTACGAGACCCCTTTCATCCACGCCGACGAGGTGGAGACCAGTTGGTCGCTGGCCCTTTTCCCGGAGCTCATGGACATGAGCGCAGCGGTGGACACCACGCCCACCAGCTTCTTGGGGGAGAAGATGGGCCGACATGTGGACAAGGCGGGGAACCTGCAGCACAAACCCATCGCCTGGTATGGCCAGGTGGGGCTGGGACCCATTGAGGTGGCGGCCTACCAGCCAGGCTGCGTGGGCCAGGCCACCCTGGCCAATGCGGAGAAGGCCCGCCCCGGCGTGGAGGCCCTGCTGGACTACATGGTGGAGCTGGTGGAGGACATCCTGGAGCGCTTCCCGCCGGGCGAACTTCCACCCTGGGATCAGATCAGCCAGCGCCCCAGGGAGGAACTGGAGGCGGTGTGCAAGATGCCCTTCGAGCCCGGCTGGCGAAGTATCTACATCCTGGGCTATCCACCAGCGTGATCCACGAGGGCTCAGGGATAGCGAGCAAACACTGAGGGCCTGGGAGATTCATCCCAGGCCCTCAAGGCGTATATACCGCCCTTACTCCTTCGCGATCAGGGGAAGATAGACAGAGACACCTGATACCATCACCTCTGCCCCTTGCGCAGTGGGTATCTGGCCGGTCGGCGGCAGTTCCGTATCCGCCACTTTGACATTCTCTAGTTGCAGGCTGCCTTCCCCGACCTTCTGAGCGGTCAGCACGATGTTCGCCAGTACGCCATGGCCATCAGGCCCTCGTCCATCTCGGAGAGTGTATCCCACTACCGTCTTGCTACCTTCGTTGTCGAAGAGAGCAAGATACGCGGTCCGCCCAGTGCTTCCCAGGAAATCTCCCAACGTCACCGTGTTCACCTGCAACAGCGCGGGATCATACTTCAGATCAAACTGGAACCCGCCCAGGTCTGTCACATCGGTGATCACTACGGTTACACTGAAGGGCTTGCCCACGTCCACCGTGCTCTCCTCCGGTTCGATCTTCACCTCAACATTCGCCGAGGGAGCTGCCTTGGCTGCCTGCAGGAGTGCAGAGGCCTCCGCTTCGCACGGTCCCCAGGCGTCCACGACTTGCATGATGTCTCCAACGTCGATCTCGCCGTTGTCATTGAAGTCGTAGTCGCTATCGTAGCATGCATCCACACCAGACTCGCAGCCCCAGAGACCGGCTATGGTCATGACGTCCACTATGTCCACGACACCATCGCCGTTGAAGTCGCCAAAACACTCTTCCACGACGATGTAGCCATCGGTGGAATCGAAGGAAATGGTGCGCCCCCCTGTGTCGAATAACCGAGCGTTCTGGAAGGCAAGATCCGTCTCTCCTGGGGCGATAGGCGACAGGAAGGTGGTGGCCAGGACGCCCTTGCCGGTAGGTCCTGGTCGCCCTGGATCTGCAGGACAAGAGCTGTATGCCCAGAAGCTATACCGCCCATCTCGCTCCAAGGTGCTATCATAACCGCTCTCAACAGTCCGCCCCGTCCTTCCCAGAAAGTCGCGCAGCTGTATCCTGGCCACACGGACCACATCGGGGTCGTACACCACATCGAACTCGAAGGCCCCCAGATCTGACACATCGGTGATGACCACATCGGTGGTAAAGCTTAAGGCACCAGTGTAGGTGAAGACAGTCTGGTAGGAGGGGCTAAAGGCAAGTTCGGTATGCGGCGTGCTGATTGGCGTGGGTGTGGCGGTTGGCGTGGGTGTGTGGGTCGGCGTAGGCGTGACTTCGCCGCACCACTGCAAGGACACATCGTCTACATACATCCAGGTCCGCCCGTAGTAACGGTAGGGGTTATTGTAGACGCTGAAGTAGAGGCGCAGTGTCTCACCGGCATAGGACGAGACATCAAAGGTGTGCTGGGTCCATGTCCGACTATTGGAGAGCACCGAAAGGATTCTATCCTGTAATACCCAGCTAGTGTCGTAAAGAAACACCTGCTGACGGTCCCATCCACTCGAGTCTTGCGTGTAGGGCTTGTACCAGAAGGAGAGGGTAGCACTCGAGGCACTAGAGGGAATGGTGACATCTTGATAGATTGACGAATAGGCATATCCGTCAAAATACCCTGGAGGGATCCCTAATCGCATCGATTGCACACCGGAGTGGGCCTCGGCGGTGGAATAGTCAGCAGGGAATGCCGTTGTAGGAATTGTCCAATCACTGTACAGCGTCTCAAAGCCACCATTCTTCACCAACTCCTCACACAGGATGGCCGCTCTGTAGGACGCTGTCACCTGGGAGACAGGTCGGAGGACAAAGGAGAGGATCACCGCCGTTAGCAGCGAAGCAACAAGGACTGCTATGGATAGGTTTCTGGTTTTCATAGATTCCCTCCTGATGCATACTGTAGGATTGCCAATAGGATCTCTGCTCATAGCTTCACCTCCTGATCCATGCTTCGGATTGCCAATAGGATTTCTGGTCATGGATTCACCTCCTGCATTTACCTGCGTGGTTTTGTGAGCCTCAATCACAAAGGGCTATCAGATTGTGGGAGTAGAGATGGGCAAGCGTCCAGGCAATTTGTGGCCTCCCAACTTCAGGGGATTGCATCAGGTACCACCTGTTTTGGGAATAGTATACCACAACTGCTGGATTATATCAAGTCAAGAATGCCACCTGAACGCTCACTTAGGCGAATGGCTGGCACCCTGATCTTTTTTCTGCAGGAAAGTCTCAACCAGGCTGCGGAAGATGGGCGCAGCAGCCACTGACCCCTCGCCACCGTTCTCCACTACAACGGCGATGGCGATCTGCGGGTCATCGGCCGGGGCATAGCCCACAAACCAGGCATGGGGCCTGCCACCAGGGTTCTCCGCCGTGCCCGTCTTGCCCGCCACGGGGATCTCAAAGCCCTTGAAGACCCAGTATGCCGTGCCAGCGTCCTGATTGGCTACCCCCCACAGTCCTTCCCGGATGGCCTCCAGGTGCTCAGGGGTCAGGGGCAGCCTCCCCCGGGCATCGGGGGCGAAAGGCTGCTCAGGGAGCTCCGGCGTGCCGCCGACCTTCCACACGAGCTGAGGCCGGTAGAGGGTGCCGCCATTGGCCACCGCGCTGATCAGCACCGCCATCTGGATGGGTGTGACTAGCAGATCCCCCTGGCCGATGGCCAGATTGACAGAATCTCCGGCCCTCCACACCTCTCCCCACCTCTGTTCTTTCCACTCCTCATCAGGAACCAGGCCCTCCTCCTCATCCAGCCCTTGCACGCCTGTGAGCCGCCCCAGGCCAAAGCGGCGGGCATATTGGGGGAGGATCATCGGGTCCCGCTGATGGAGCGCCAGACTCACTTCGTAGAAGACAGTATCGCAGGAGACCGTCAGCCCGGTCACCAGATCGAGAATCCCGTGCTGACGAGGCCAGACCCAGCAGCGCTTGGTCCACCCTGGACCCAATCCGCTCCACAGCCCGGTACAGTTGAAGAGGGAAGTCGCTTCATAGAGGCCGGACTCCATCGCTGCAGCCATGCTCACGATCTTGAAGATCGAGGCTGGAGGGTAAAGCCCCTGTGCCGCCCGGTTGAGCAGCGGCTGCCCGGGCGCATGGAGCAGGACCTGCCAATCCTGAGGAGCGATAGCGGGGACGAAGAGGTTGAGGTCAAAGGAGGGAGAACTGGCCATGGCCAGCACCTGACCGTTGCGAGGGTCAAGGGCTACCACAGCCCCCCGCTGGCTCTTCAGGAGCTCGACCGCTCTCTGCTGAAGAGCTCGGTCCAGCGTGGTGTAGATACTCCGGCTCTGACGGGCCGGCTTCTGGGCCAGGATGTCTATCGTCTGTCCCTGGGGCGAGACGAGGGCCAGGGTACCTCCCCATTCCCCCCTCAGATATTCCTCGCCCCAGGCCTCTAACCCCGTCTGCCCCACCATGATGTTCGGAGGATAGCCCCTGTCGGCCCACTTTTTCGCCTCCTCGGCCCTGATGGGACCCACATAGCCCAGCACATGGGGGGCCAGATCCCCTCCATAGTAGACCCGCACGGGCCTCTCTTTGAGCACCACCCCAGGCTGCTCCTTCAGGGCGTCGTAGTATTCCACGCCCTTTTCTGCCGAGACCTCACCCAGAGCGACAAACCAGTCAGAGGGCACATCGGCGTATGTCTGGCCCAGGATGGAAATAGGTTCCTCCAGAACCTGGCTTAGCAGATGCAGGGTGCGCTCCTCCTGCTGCAGTTCCTCAGGCACAATGCCCACCACCACCCTGGAACCATTCGCCGCCAGGCCCAACCCCTGACGGTCGTAGATGTGGCCCCGCGCGGGCACCTCGGGCAGGAGATAGAGATGGCCACCCCTCTCCAGTTGGGGCAGAATACAAGCTGGTGACCAGGCCACGCCCCAGCGCCCCTCCTCCAGTTGTAGGGTCAGGGTGTTGGTGACGGAGAGAGAGCCCAGCAGCAAGGTCTGGGCTGTCAGTTGGAAGTCAGCCAACGCTTCTTCCCCTTGAAGCACTGACTGCAGGTTGATCGTGAGTCGGGTGAGAGTCATCGCCTGGGCCGCACTGGAGTAGGCGGCGATGAATTCCTCCTCCGATGTGGCCGCCTGAGAGGCGGAGGTGAGCAGAGCGTACATGGCTGAATAGTCATCTCGCTCCCAGGCCTGAAGGAACGCATGGGCAACCCCCTCCGCTGATGGGGGTATAGGCGTGGGCAGCGGTCCCGGTGCGGCCAGGGAGAGGGGCAGGACGATGCCCTGACAGCCCACGCACAGGGCGGAGAGAAGCAGCAATATGAGGGTCGGAGATCGAAAGTGGGCCATGTGTTCCTGTTTCAGGGACCGCCGGCCACCGACCGCAGACCGCCGAAAGAACCTACGAGATGTTGCATTTGGCAGCGGTCGGCGGTCTGCCGTCAGCGGTCACGTCTTGAGAGAGCAACCAAGAGGCAAGAAATGCATGGGCGATGGAGACCTGTTCCCCCTTGCGCTGGATATAGCCCAGACACTCCAGCCAGCGGAGGCAGATGGCCAAGCGCTCCTCCTCGAACCCCGTCGCCGCCTGCAGCTCCCTGGCGTTCCAGGGCCTGTCGGCGATGAGCCCCAGCAAATCCCGTTCCTCAGAGAGGAGGTTCTGATAGTCCGCGCGAAAGAGACTCCCCAACAGCTCATCCACCTCCAGGTCCGACTCGGTCGGGGGGCGTAGGGAGTGGTCAGGCTGGTACAGCCGCTGACAGAGCCACTGCAGAAGGTAGGGCTGGCCGCCGGTGGCCTCCCTGATCCGTTCTATCGCTTGGGGAGCTACCTGCACAGGAGAGGGAGAGTTGCACTGCTGGATCAACGCCCTAGCCTCTGCATCATCCAGGCGTGCCAAACAGCGCAGTTGAAAGCCCTCCCAGAAGGGGTAGGAGAGTTGCGAGCAAAGCAGATGACCCAGGCTCAACAGCGCCCGGGAACCGGCCATGACGACCTGGAAGGCCGGCCATTCATGCCGCATCTCCCACAGGCGAGCCAGGAGCCCGGGAAAGGAGCTCGCCATATCCAGCAATACCTCTGCCTCATCCAACAGCAGCAGGAGTTCCATCCCCTGCACCTCAACCCGCCTCATTAGCTCCTCCGTGAGGGTGAGCAGATCGGGTGCGGCCAGCAGATCGGGGCTGAAGAGATGCGCTTCATAGTGAGCCTTGCCTCGGAGCTCAGCCCGCAACACCTGAAACAAGCCCTCCATGCTGCGGCCAGTGGTTTGGAGGTCCAGAAACAGGCAGGGCCTTCCCTCACTCAGGCAGACCTCCTCCACACGGCGCAGCAGTGAGGTCTTACCTGACCGTCGCCCCCCTATGACGTACAGAGCTTCAAACTGGCCACTGACCATCTCCTGCACCAGTTCCCCGCGTCCATAGAAGTGGGACCCTGTTACCCAACCGCCGCAGATATAGGGATTTCTCAAGGCGACTCCCTTCTGATCCATTCTTGGAATGAGGGGAGGAGATGTTCCCGCTTCTGATAGCGGTAGAGTACTCCACCCTCCATGAGCAACCTCCGATCCTCATCGGAGATGGGCAATTTGGGCAGTGCCTTTTCCCGCCTGCCCCCCTGAGCCCCTGGCCAACTCCCTCGGGCGAGTTGTTCGGGGGCGGACACAGACATGCTTCTGATCAGGACTTGTAGCGCCCGTCGACCATCGGGGCTCATAGCCTCCCAGAGCTGCTCAAACTCCAGGGCCCTCTCTTCCAGAGCGCTTTTCAGGGCCGCTTCGACCTCCGAGGCGGTAACACGACGCTTCTTTTGTTCCAGCGCCTCCTTTACCGCATGGAGGCACAACTTCTGGGCTTCGAAGGGCCTTCGATCACTGTAGGCAATGATGTGTCTTATCGCCTCCTGATCATAGCGATAGACTCCCTGTACCGGCCGCTGAATGAGCCTTCTAATCTCCTCCACATCGAAGGGGGGCAGCATGATCTCCCGGCTGAACAGATTGTACCAGGGGCTGGATTGAAGATGCCACTCCTTACTGATATAGGTTCCCGCCAGGACCACCTTGACCTGTCGCGCCAGGGAGCTCATCAGAACCCCACGCAACTGCTCCTGCACCCCTTGGTCGTAGGTGCTGATAACATCTGCTTCATCCACCAGGAGGATGAGGCAGACCTCTTTGGGGGTCAGGCCCTGTAGGGCCTGGACGATAACCGCCAAATCTTCCTGGAAATCGAAGTTAGTGTAGTCTGTCCTGAGGCTCGCCGAAGGGCCTGGCCCGGCGGACAGTTCAGGGGAGGAGAGGTTAGATGCTCTCCTGTCTCCAGATCGGCAGATCAGCCCCAGCGAGCCCACCTTATCCTCCATCTCCTGGGCCACGCTCTGGGCCAGCACCAGGAAGAGGCGATTTTGAGGGATGCCCTGCAGATTGATGAAAGCAGGAAAGAATGCGTAGTCAGGGTCATCCAACTTCTTCAGTCGTTGCCCCAGATGATAGAGCAGGCTAGTCTTGCCAATGCGCCGCTCTCCATAGATGATGGTATTGTTGTTATGGATAATCTGCAGAATCTCTCGCAGTAGATCCTCGCGGCCGAAGAACATGCCCTCATCATAGATGGGTGGACCACAGATGTAGGGATTGAAACCCCGCTTGACCGCCTGACGAGCTCGCCACCGGCTATAGCCCCAGTAGCTCATACCCAGAGCTGCCAGAAGAGGCAGGCTCAGCCAACTGTATCGCCAGGGGAGGCTAGGTCCAAGGACGAAAGCCCCCGACACCGGGACGGATGTAGTGGGTGGTGGAGTAGAAGGCCCAGATACTGGCGTGGATGTAGGAGTAAGGGGTACCACGGTAGAAGACACAAGCATTGGCGCAGCCACATCGAGCTTGGAGGGAATGGTAAGTCCTACGGAATAGGGCTGAGAATAATTGAAATTCACATCTCGGGCCATAAGCCACAAGGTGTAGGTGCCTGGTGCCAGATCAGAGTACAGCGCGAAGCGGTCCCGCCCATGCACCCAATCCTCACTGACACCTTCCAGCCGGTGCAGGTATAGCAGTTGTTCCGATGGGGTGTGAATATCCCCTCCCACAAAGGAGATGACCGCATTCCGCTCCTTGATGGGAAGGACCAGCGTGGAGGTGAGAACGGGGCGGTCATTAATGCTTACCACGCGCACCCAAGGGGGAGTTCGGTCGGGCCGGTAACGGACCAGGCCGCCGCCGGTGGTGCCAATCCACCAGGTGTCCGGCGCAGAATGCAGAATGGAGAGGATATGGGCACTGGGAAGGCCATGGTAGAGGGTATATACCTGCCAGGTGTGGCCATCGGTGCGACACAGGCCGCCGGAGGTCCCAAACCAGATGTCCTCCTGTTCTTTCCAGATGGTGTTGACGCTGCTGGCCGGCAGCCCATCCTTTTTGTCATAGCTTCGCCAAGAGGAGCCATCATAAGAGGCTGCTCCCTGATCGGTGGCGAACCACAGAGACCCATCGGGTGCACACCAGATGTATCGCACCTCATCGCCAGGCAATCCCCCGTTGGTAGATTGAGAGGTGAAGAGCTGCCAGGAATGGCCATCAAAGCGGCTCACCCCCTTGGAGGTTCCCAGCCACAGGGCTCCATCCTGGGCCTGGCAAAGGGCGCGCACATAGTCATCGGCCAGACCGTCGCGCTGGGTAAAGGTGTGCCATTCCTCCTCAGGCCGGTAGGACACCACTCCTCCCCCAGCCGTTCCAAACCACAAGGTGCTATCGTTGGCTGCCTCTACGGAGAGGACCACATTGGTCGGCAGGCCAACTGCCGTGGTGTAGGTCGTCCACGCTCCGGCCAGGTAGCGGCTTACACCGCCAGCTGTGCCGAACCAAAGGGCCCCGTGAGGATCTTCTGCCAAGGCGAAGACATGGTCATCGGCCAGCCCCTGGGCAGAAGTGTAGGTGTCCCAATGGCCATCCTGGTATTGCAGGACACCACCGCCCAGTGTGGCTATCCACAGAGCTCCATCCTTGCTCTGAGCCAGGGCGGATACATCATAAGCGGCCCTGCCCTCTCCCTCGCCCTCCTGGGAGAGGGAATAGAGGCGCCAGGTGAGGTCACAATAGCTCACTCCGGCATTGGTGCCGAACCACAGCCCGCCATCAGCGTCCTCGTAGATGGCCCACACTTCACTGGAAACCAGCCCATCTCTTTGGGTCCAGGTGCGCCACCGCTGGCCATCGTATAGACTGACTCCCTCGGTCGTGCCCACCCAAAGGGTGTCGTCTTCATCCTGCAGCAGGGCAGTGATGTGTTCTCCCGCCAGCCCATTCTCAGGAAGGAATACCTGCCCGGAGGCGTCTCCCTCATCGGGCTTGAAGCGGCTTAACCCCCTGAGAGTACCTACCCAGATGGTCCCATCCTCAGTAGCTAAGAGGGCGGTGATCATATTGCCTGGAAGGCCTTGAGCCGTGGTATAGGTTTCCCACCCCTTTCCGTCGTAGTAGGCCAGTCCCAGAGGAGTGCCCACCCAGATGCCTCCTTGGTAGTCTCGGTCCACGACGGTGACGCAGTCACTGGGCAGGCCATCGGCTGTGGTGAAGGTGTGCCATTCTCCGGCCTGCAAGCGACTTATCCCCCCATCCAGGGTACCAAACCAGAGGGCATCATCCTCAAGCTGGCTGATAGCAGAGACATCCCGACCTGCCAACCCGTCGGATGGGACTGGAGCCAACTCCTTCCCATCGTAGCGGCTGAGGCCGCCCCGGGTGCCAATCCACACCACTCCCTCCTGATCCTGAAAAATGGCCGTTACCTGGTTATGGACCAGCCCATCAGCGGTGGTGTAGGTTTCCCATTCGCCATTGTAGTGGCTCAGGCCCTGTATGGTGCCAAACCACAAGGTGCCATCCTGAGTTTGATAGATGGTCGTCACCGTGTCGGAGGCCAGCCCATCGGCGGTGGTGAAGGTACGCCAGGGAGAGCGCCAACCCTGCGCGGCAGCCGCTCCGGCCCAGCCGGCCAGCAGGGCCAGGAAGCAGAGGAGCAGCGTCAACAGACAAAAGCCTCTTCTCAGCAAGTGATGTGCTTGACCGACCATATTGCCACCTGCCCTTATTTGTCTAGGAGAGCCCTTCAGGTAGCACTACAAAATAGCGTGAAGTTGGTAAAATTTGCCTTGATTTGTCATCTCCAGTTTCCTGGGAGGGACTTCACAATGATTTTGAAGTTCATGGAACAAGCCCCGCTGAAACCTGAGTTGATGACCTGCCCTGATTGCGGCGAAAACCAGCGGATCGGCATCTACTCCTAAAGGAACGCTCGGTCTATGACATCATGGCGATGTCGCAAACCGCTTTGGGGTTGATCAACACCACCTACATTGAACGACTCCATGCCACCTTTCGGGCCCGCATGGCTACGCTGGCGCGACGCACCCAGGGGCTGGCCCGGACAGCTCAGCACCTGGAAGATGAGATGTTCTGGTCAGGGGTGGCGTACAATTTCTGTACCCTCCAACCAGTCTGAGATCAACCCCGGCCGTGGCCACCGGATTGACTGACCACATGTGGTCGGTTGAGGAGCTTTTGCGCCTCAGATTGCCCAACAAACCACTCCACGCTGTTTATGTAGTGCTACCCACTTCACTTATACATACACCACTTTTCTTTACGAAATTTTTACACTCGACTTTAGACCAATAACTGTATTTGTCAAGTTGAGGTCTAGATTTAGTGTCTTTTGTTAAAGAAATACGATATGTAGTAGTAGGAGCCTAAGATCCATCGCCTGATTCTCAAGACCATTGCCCCTACATGTAGTAACTATTTCATTTTCACTACTATATCTTGAATGTCACTTGCATTGGGGTTATTTATATCAACTCGAGTTTATTTTACGATAGGGCAGCAAATGAATATTCATTCTGCTTGACAATCCTTTTGGGGGTGTTATAATTAAAGAGCATTATTAACAGAACTAATGTTCTATTCAATCTCATCCTCAAGTGCAGGGGTGACCACTTGGACATTTCTCTGTCATGGCAAACCGGATTATCACCCCTTCGCCTTCACAGTTCAAGAGTTGATGCTCGCTTGGTTTCAGGACGCTGGTCTTCCAGGGAGTGTAACGATGAAGGCTAAGCACCCTTTGGTGGGGGTTTTCCTCACCCTGAACCTGTTGGTGTGGATCTTGTTCCTCAGCGCCTCCACAGCCAAGGCAGCACCTCCTCAACAGGGGGGGACAATATACCACACGGTGGTGCGGGGGGAGATCCTGGCCAGGATTGCAGCACGCTACGGCACGACGGTTAGCGCCATCGCGCGGAGGAACAACATCTCCAATCCCAACCGCGTTTATGTTGGCCAGCGTCTGGTCATCCCCACTGCTTTCGCCGCTTCTTCGGCCTCTGTGCCTCCCTCCTCCGGCTCTTATTCTGCGGGTTGCACCTATCTCATCGTGCGAGGTGATACCCTATCGAAGATCGCCGCCCGGCATGGCACCACTGTCCAGTTCCTCATGTCGGCCAATGGCCTCTCCAGCAGCCTCATCTTGGCAGGCAAGACGCTCAGGGTGCCCTGCGTCGGTCAGCAAATGACCTCTACCTCCGTGGCTGCGCCCCCGGTGAGCAAAAGTGTATCGGGGACAACCTATCGGGTGCGGTCTGGCGACACACTGAGCAGCATTGCCCTGCTTTACCACACCACCGTGCAGAACATTATGACCGCCAATAGCCTTACCAATCCGCACCACATCTACGTCGGCCAGGTACTCCACATTCCCCTCCGTTAAGCTACGCCCTAGTGCCTGTCAGCCTGCCGACCAAAAGTATACAGAGCTAATCCCAACAGAACCAGGCCCAGTAGACCCTGCAAGCTGGTCAAGAGTTGCGCAGGCAGGGTAAGGGCCTGATAACCATCCAGTTTCAGCGTGGCGAAAGTGGCCAGGCTGTAGATCAGCAGCTCCAACCAGGTAGGGGAACTGTGAGCGCTAGATACCACACCGCCGCTGATGCGGTACAGCAGAGGAAAAAGGAGCAACACTACCAGTGCCCAGGCCAGGGGCCGCCCTGGCTTTTCTCCGTAGCCGCAGATGAGTTCGACCAGCCAATCGGTCAGCCATCGGAAGGTATAGCAGCCCAGGGGAGGATGGGCATGCCAGGGGGAAGCAGCTTTCCTTCCCATTTGCCGGGCCTTCACATAGGCCCAGGAGGCAGCACCAGGGGAGGTACCCTCGCGAAAGAGGTGGTACAGGGCCAGGTAGGCGACCGCAGCCCGAGCATACTCTCCCTTCCGTTCCTCCCCTATCCCTGACCCCAGTTTTTCCGGGCTGAGGAAGTTTTCCCTCCAGCGGGTTCCACGGAGGAAGGCTCCTTCCAAACTCCTGATCTGTGAGAGATCGGTGGACTCCAGGGCGGCAAACTCCAGGTGCGCGTGGCTGAGATCAGCATTCTGGAGACGAGCCCCCCTCAGATCCGCATTGCGCAGCAAGGCCTCTTGCAGGTTCGTATCCCACAAGATGGCTTCCCTTAGGTCCGCTCCCTCCAAATCGGCCCCCCCCAGGTCGGCTCCCCGCAGGTCCGCCCCCTGCAGACAGGCCCAGCGAAGGTGAGCTCCTCGCAGATCAGCACCCCATAGAGTGGCCCTCTCCAGGTTCGCTTCAGTAAGAGCGGCATCCAATAGGCGTCCGCTGAGCAATCTAGCGCCTCTCAGATCGGCCCTCACCATCCAGCTCCCCTCCAGGTTGACCTCTCCCAGGCTGGCGCCCTGAAGGCTGGCGCCGCTCAGGGTGGCTCGGCTTAGATCCGCCTTGAACAGGTCGGCTTGGCTCAGATCCACCCCCTCTAGCCTGGTCTGGCGCAGACTGCACCGCTCCAGAACTGCCCCCCTCAATTTCAGGCCACTCAGGTCCTCTCCCGACATATCCCGCTGAGAGAGGTCAAGGCCCTGGCTGCCTCCACGGGCCACCAGGAGGTCCTCCAATTCCTGTCGGCTGGTGCGCAATAGGTGATCCCGAGTCACTCCATCCTCTGTTGGTCCTCTTGGTAGGGGCAACCCTTGCGGTTGCCCTCAGGGCGACTCCCCCAAGGGCAAGGTGACGGTAAAGAGGGTGCCCTTCCCCTCCTCGCTCTGCACCTCCATCTTTCCCTGATGATCCCCCACGATCCGTCGCACGATAGCCAGCCCCAGCCCTGTGCCCTTCTGCCGGGTGGTGAAGAAAGGCTCAAAAACTCGCTGTAAGGCGTGGGGGGGAATGCCCACTCCAGTGTCCTCTACCTCCACCCGCACCGCAGGGCGGGGACTCTGGCCGGGAAGGGAGGGGGTTAGCTGGGCCGGCCTGACCCGCAGCCATAGGGTGCCACCCTCTGGCATCGCGTCCAGGGCGTTGCTGATCAGGTTGGCGAATACCTGCTCTAGGCGCGCTGGATCGCCCAGGGGTGGGCAAAGCCCCTCGGCATAGAAAGTGCGTACCTCCACCCCTCGAGCCGCAGCCTGGGCTCGCCAGTGGCGCAGCAATCCCTCCAGGAGAGCTGGCAGATCACAGGGGATCAGTTTGAGCTGTTGGGGGCGGGAGAGCAGAAGCACGTCATCCAGCAGGCGGCTGATGCGCCGACTGTCCTCCAGGATAAGGCGGGCATATTGAGCTGCTTCGCCCTCCAGGCTCAACTCCTCAGACAGGTACTGGATACCGTGCACAATGCCTGCCAGGGGGTTTCGCACCTCGTGAGCCAGGACGGCGGTCATCTCCCCCAGCAGGGCCAAGCGATCCCGATGGCGTCGCTCCTCTTCAGCGTGCTTCTGCTCCGTGAGGTCGGTGAACACCACTACCGCGCCAGTTGCTGGGCCCTCCTCATTCCGTAAAAGGGCGACACTGGCCCCCACGGGCACTGGCCGTCCATCCCCCCGGTGCACCACCAACTCACGGCGGGCGCGGGATATTCCCTCGCTCATGGTTTCCCACACCCAAGCGACCAGTTCGCTGTCCTCACCCAGAAGACTAGCCAGGGACTGCCCCTGGGCCTGGGATGCTGGATAGCCCAAGATCTCTTCCGCAGCCGGGTTGAAGGTGGTAATCCACCCCGCCGCGTCCACCGTCAGCAACCCATCGCTCATGGCCCGCAGGACATTGACATTGAACTGACGCATGGCCGACAGATCCTGGATGCGCGCCGCCAATTCCTGGAAGAGCAGTCCCTTCTCCACCGCCATGCTCAACTGGTGGGAGCTCAATTCCAGCAGGTCCTGGTCGCGGGAGGTGAAATGATGGGGTCGAGTCGCCCCCACCAGAAGCAGCCCACAGGACCGCCAGGGAGTCCCCAGAGGCAGGGCCATAAAGGCACACATACCTGCCTCTCTCCAGGGGGAGGGCAACAGATCAGAGGAGGGAGGCACACGCTCTCGCACCAGGAGGGAGGCCCGCCGGCCTGGGTCAGGGGTGTCACCTCGGATGCCGGCGCTAAGCCGCTGCCGAAGGGGAGCTTCGGTGAGGAGCGGTGGCGCGGACTCCATCAGCTCTAGAGGCACTCCCTGCGCTGCCCGAAGGATAAAGGGCCCATCCTGGTCTCGCTGCTCAGCAACGTAAAGGCCTCCCATCTCCAAAACTAGCATCTGCAGGATCTGGCTCAGAGCCTCCTCTAATCCCCGTTCCAGGGGAGGAGCCTGGCTGATCGTATCGGCCAGGGTGTGCAGGTTGGAGAGGGCCTGTTTGCGCTGCTGTAGCTCCTGGCCCATGCGCTCCTGCTCGGTGGCATCCCTCAGGGAGCAGTGCAGGGCAGAGAGCCAATGGCTGATGGCTGATGGCTGATAGCTGATAGCTGAAGCAGTAAGGACCACGCTTCGGGAGGAGCCATCCTTGCAGTACAGGCGAACCCCTTCCAACTCCCCTCTCCCTGAGAGCAGGCTTTGCTCCAGGAAGGCCATTACCTGAGGGTATTCCTGCCGTCCCAGCAAGTCTCCCAGGCGCAGGGCGGTGAGCTCCTCAGCAGAATAGCCGGTCAGGCGTGCACTGGCCTCATCAGCAGCCAAGATGCGTCCCCCGTGGGCGCTGATGATCAAGTACGGGTCCTCATTCCTTGCCAAAGGGGGCTCAAGAGAGGTGGATGGGGAGCGGGTCATGGTACAAAGCCTTTCAAACTCATAGGGCACTACTGGGCCACACCTCTGTACTGCGCCGCTAGGTGTCGGAGGCGAGAGGAGGGAATGCCCAGCGCCTGACGGTACTTGGTCACAGTGCGCCGTGTGATATCATGTCCCAAACCCTGCAGCTCTGTGGCCAGAACCCGGTCGCTCAGGGAATGGACCTCGTCCTCCTGACGGATCAACGCTTGCAGGTCATGCTTAGCTGGCAGAGAGCCATCGAAGAAATCGGCAAGGGGGATGACCCGTTGATCGAGCATCTGGATGTATTTGTGAGCTACTGCTCGGCTGATGGTGGACTCGTGCACCCCCAGTTGGGCGGCCAGTTGGGCTCGGGTCAGCGGCCGCAGATAGCGAGGGCCACGCAGCACAAAATCCCGTTGAACCTCCGCCAGGGCCAGGGCCACCTGTCGTAAGGTGTGCCACCGCTGACGCAAGCTGTGCAGGAAGAGGCGGGCCTCCTCCAGGTAGTAATGCGCGGTCTCCACATCGCTTTCATCAGCCACCTCTATCCCTCCTCTGGCCAGTTCAGTGTACATTTCGCTGGTGCGCAGCCGAAACCGGTGCTGCTCCAAAAGCTCCACCTCGAGCCGGTCTCCAGATGGGGAGGGGAGGATGTACAGCAACATATCGGGCTGGAGAGGGGTGTTGATGGGGAGAGGTGACCCCCTGGCGTCTTCCCACCAGGCCTGGGCAGGGAAGGGATTGAGGTCACGGATGATGAAGCCCACCGCCTCTCGGACAGCATCAACATTCACTCCTTCCGCCTGGGCGATGTTGGCCCACATCCTCTCCCCCTTCTTGAACAGGGCCCAGTGCTTCCTCAGAATAGCTCGGGCCAGGGTCAGGTAGGGGACTTCCCCCCTCTGCGACAGGTGAGCGATCTGGATGAGCAGCGCCTCCCGGGCATCCGTGGCCCCAATACCTGCGGGCTCCACCTCATGCAGAGCGGCGACCGCCCGGCCCACTTCTTCCACCGAAACACCGTGTTGTCGGGCCAGCTCCTCCGTCGAGAGGGGCAGAAAGCCGTGCTCATCAAGATACCCCACCACCAACTCGGCCAGGGAGTGCAGGGAGCGCGGCAGCAATAGGCGCAATTGGGCCCCCAGATGTTGCTCCAGCGTGATCCGGGCCGGTATCCAGGCTTCCACATCGCTCCGCTCCTCCAAAGGACCATTCCCTTTCGCCATCCGCCAGCCACAGGAGTGACATAACCGCTGGCCCTCTGCCACGGGCATCCCACACCGAAGGCAGTGGAATGGCTCTGCCCTTTCCAGCGCCGGGTTCTCCGCCAGTTCCTGCGAAATGCGCTCTTCCAGGTCTGCGGCCGAGAGCTGTAGGATCTCACTCGTCAGGACCACCTGAGGGGAAACAGTGATCTGTGGTTCCAGATAGGGGCTCAGATACATCACCATGCACCTCAAACTTCTTACTATTATATCAGAAATGTACGTTTGGTCAAATTCTTTAGTACTATTAAAGTTTCCATGGTATCGGGTCGGCCGAAAGTTGCGTTTTCGCTGGGGAGTGGTATCATTTGGTAAAGCGTAAAGCGTGATGCGTGAAGCGTGATGGGAGATTTGCTAGCCGCTTCACACTCCACGGATTTTAGGAGCTAAGCATGTCCGCTACCCTGTTGCTCGTTGACGATGAAGAGAAGTCGCGGTTTTTTCTCAGCCAGAGCCTGCGCAAAGAGGGCTACGAGATCCTGACCGTAGGGAGCGTAGCCGAGGCCCTGAGCCGGGTACAGGAATATTCCCTCGACCTCGCCCTAGTGGACTTGATGCTACCCGACGGGGATGGCCTGACCATCCTACAGGCTGTCAAGCTGCAGAGCGCCGATTTGCCGGTCATCATCTTCACCGGCTATGGCGCGGTGTCCAGCGCAGTGCAGGCGATCAAACAGGGGGCCTATGACTACATCGAGAAGCCGGTAGATGTGGCCAAATTGAAGGTCACCATTGCCAAGGCACTGGAGACCTTGAGCCTACGGCGGGAGATCCATCGCCTTCAAGCGGCCTCGGCTTCCAGTCCCGGGGCCACACTGATTGTGGGACATACCCGGGCCATGCAGCAGGTAGTGGAACTGATCGCTCGGGTGGCGCCCACCCAGGCCAGCATCCTCATCCAGGGGGAGACCGGCACCGGCAAGGAGGTGGTGGCCCGCGCTCTGCACCGCGAGAGCAAGCGTGCCTCTGGTCCCTTTGTGGCCATCAACTGTGCCGCCATTCCAGATGCCCTCCTGGAGAGTGAGCTCTTCGGCTACGAGCGCGGCGCCTTCACTGGCGCTCACCGTCAGAAAAAGGGTGTGATCGAAGAAGCTGATCGCGGCACCCTCTTGCTGGACGAGATCGGAGCCATGAAGCCAGAGATGCAGGGAAAGCTGCTGCGCGTACTGGAGACTCGGACGCTGCGGCGGGTAGGCGGCCAGGCCGACATCGCCGTGGACCTGCGGGTCATAGCCTCCACCAACGCCGATCCGCAAACCGCCGTAGCCGAGGGCCGTTTCCGCGAGGATCTCTACTACCGGCTGCGGGTGGTGGGGTTGTCACTGCCCCCCCTGCGAGAGCGAATCGAGGACCTGGAGCTCTTCATCGCGGCCTTCCTGAGCGAGTTCAACCGCACCTTGGGCAAACAGATCAAGGGCGTGAGCCCAGAGGCCCTGGACCTGATGAGGACCTACCGCTGGCCGGGGAACATCCGCGAACTGCGCAACATCCTGGAGCGGGCGGTTATCCTGTGCGATGAGGAAGAGATCCAACCGGTCCATCTGCCTCAAGAGATCATCCGCCCTCTGGTCAGGCAATTAAGCCCCCTACCCCTCCCCCCTTACCGGTTGCCAGAAGAAGGAGTGGACCTCAAAGCCACCATCGCTGCATTGGAAGAGAGCCTGCTCCGACAGGCCCTGGACCGGACGGCGGGTGACCATGACCGGGCCGCAAGCCTGCTCTCCCTCTCACCAGAGGAACTGCAGCGAAGAGTCGGAGAGCGTGGAGTGTAGAGCGGGCTTGCTTCACCTCACACGGAAGGTCAGGAAGACCCCCTGCTGGTCTATATCCAATTGGAAAGCTGCATCCAAGAAGGTGATGGTGTAACGCCCTGCCCCCCAGGCCATCACCTCAAATCCCCCCTCCCCATATTGAGCTTTGGATCCGCTCACTGTCTGAAGGGTGTTTCCCCACTCATCGGCTATCGTGATCGTGAGGCCCGGCGAGGGCAGGCAGCCGGCGATGACTAGCGGTCCCGGCCGAGGCCGCACCTCCATCTCCCACCTGGGCGGCAGAGATATCTCGGGAGGAATTGGAGTGATAATACCTCGTGGAGTCCACACCGCCAGCCCAGTATAGTAGTGGGCCAGGATCTGCGGCCAGGTGACCCCTCGGCGGGCCATCTCCAGCGCGCCCCGCTGACAGAGCCCCACCCCATGGCCGTACAGGCTCTCATATCCGCAGGGGCAGGGCACGCTGCGACAGTAGGGCAGCGCCTGACGCCATACATCCTCGCTGTTGCGGGTGTGGCCGTCGCAGTGGCCGAAGTAATAGGTGGCCACAGGTCGGCCCCCGTAGATGGGCACCAGCCCCTTCGTATCCTCCACCGCCTGATCGGTGACGGGGTGATGGTTGGGGGACCAGACCTGGCAATGCTTGGTGTTACATACGGCCGCCCGATGGCCATGGCGGGGGCTGAGTATGGCCGCCACAGCATATCCCCTGGCAGCCACCGCCATCGCTTTAAGTGCCTCTTTCGGCGCTTGGGGCCCCAACTCGCGGGGCAAAACCCCCTTCAGGTATTCCTCCAGGGGCAAGGTGATAACCTCGCCCCTCTCCGCCTGCACCTGGTCAGGCACAGGTGATAACAGCACGGTGATCTCCTGAGGCCATGGAGAGGGCATGGGCCGGGGGAGTTTCTCCACCTCTTTAAGGGCCTTTACCGTCAGAGGCAGGGCTGGCTCCCCACCCGGCGTGTACCAGCGGTCGGCAGCGGCCGGGTGGTCGGCTTCGCAGGCCAGCAGCCAGAAAGCGTTGTTGAACAGGTAGTCGGGGAGATGTCCCTTCATGGTCAGGCAGCAGATCTCCACTGTGCGTGCGGCGTGGAGACCCGCATCCACTGGGGGGAAATCGGGATGCTCCGCATGGCCCATCAACACCCCATTCTCACAACAGATCAGGGGCAATGAACGCCCCATCCGCTTCCGCACCAGGGCATCATACCACTCAAACAGACGAAAGCCCACATGATCCTCGCAGCCAGGCGGTGTGTAGTAGGGCTGGGCGCAGGGCCACCTGCCCGGTCCCCCTTCCCCCCAAGTGAGGGACTTATTGAAGGCGTAGTTTTGGATCCCGATGGCCAATTTGTCGAACAGATAATCGTAGCCTAGGCGAATGATAATGTCCAGACACCAACTGAGGAAGCGAAGATCATCATAGTCTCCACCGGGGGCCAGAGGAGTGAGGATCGGGATGAGACCCTCGATGGAGTACAGAGTTTCCAGACAGGGCAGGAGATAGGTCATGAAGCGCTCCGGCAAGGCACGGGGGTCCCATTGAGCCCACCGGCCTCGCATATTGGGCTCTCGGTATGCATGAATGTAATGCACTCCCCAGGAGGCGTAGCGCCGGCAGAGTTCCCGGAGCCCTTCTGGATCCAGGTACGCCACCTGAGGAGGGCAGATCTGCACAATGGGTTCAATGCCCAGCTCCCGCAAACCCCGGATAAAGGGCTCAGGCACCGGGTGGTCCAGGTCCGACACCATGGCCAGCCAACTGACCCCCAACGCCGATAGCTCAGAGACAAAGATAGCCAGGTCATCGGGTCGGCAATGGTGCGCATCGGGGAACCAGTGCAGCCCGATGCCCGTATCGCCTGGGGGACGCGGGTACTCATGGAGCTTCACGGGTGCACTTCCTCTCACGCTTCACGTTTCACGAATTACTTCGACGAGATCGCTTTGACAATCTCCCCCTCCGCACTGACGAAGATGCGCACTATGCGGGACAGAGTCCCGCCCTGGACCGAAAACTGTTTCTTAAAAGTATAAACATGCAGTTTACTTTCTCCATGGCGGCGAGTTGTATGTACAGGCTCGACATCCTTCAGGGAGGGGAAATGCTGGCGAACATAACTTCTCGCTCGCTCCTTGCAGTTGACCTGTTTCATGGTACCCTCCCACTTCGCGGTTCACAATCCATCATCCGCGGTCAGCGGCGTAGGAAGGCAGGGAAATCCAAATTGGGCAGGAAGCGCAGCAAAATCCTCTCGCCGTAGCCCTTTCTTTCTGATTCCGCTTCTGGCTTCCCTCTGTCCGCCCCTTTGAACTGTCGTTCAGGACAGGCCGGACCGGTCGCCAAGTTAGGCCCTTCAGGCAGAGCAGTTCCTTCGGCGGAGTTTATCTCAAGCGAAGCCGAGGGACTCAGGGCAGGCTGTACCATTGCCGACGCTGGCACAGGCGATGGGCGGGCAGGCAGGGGTGAGGGAGGCGTCATGGAATGGAGCTCTCCTCCTGACCAATGCGCTGGCGGGGAATCGTTCACATCTCCTTGAGCCGACCAGTAGGTTGTACAGGGTATGGGCTCGGCGAGGTAAATGTCCTGTCGCCGGTCGCCCCCCGCCTGGGGCTTTGATGTTGAACCCACTGACCAGCTCACTGGGATAGGCAGCTCAAAGGCTTGGGCCGATGGCCCTTGCTCTTTGTGAGCAGGTGCCCTGAAGGGTACAGGCTCCATTTTCTCTTGCCCCCAGGTGTCAATCCCTCCAGCCACCAGGATAACCCGGGCCTCGCCCTCCATCTGGGGATCAATGATGGCCCCAAACAGGATGTCAGCTCCGGGATGGGATGCTTCGGAAATCAACTGGGTCGCCTCGCTGACCTCATGAAGGGTCAGATCAGGCCCGCCAGTGATGTTCACCAGAATGGTCTCCGCACTGCTGAGGAGTTGAAAGTTGAGCAGCGGACTGTTCAGGGCCGCCTGAGCGGCCTGCACCGCTTTCCCCTCGCCCCGACCCCGGCCAATGGCCATGAGAGCCCCTCCGGCCCCCTCTAAGGCAGTTCGGATGCTGGCGAAGTCCAGGTTCACCAGGCCCGGCCGGGTGATGAGCTCACTGATACCCTGGATGCCTTGGCGCAACACATCGTCCGCTACGCGCAGCGCCACGTCGAAGGTCATATCCCGGCCTACCAGCGGCAGCAGGCGGTCATTGGAGATTACAATGAGAGAATGGACATACCTGGATAGGGCCATGATGCCCGCTTCGGCTATGCGACGACGCCGTGGCCCCTCAAAGGAAAAGGGACGGGTGACAGCAGCGATAGTCAGGGTGTCCTGTTCCCTGGCGATGTGCGCCACCACAGGAGCCGCACCCGTTCCCGTCCCCCCTCCCATGCCCGCGGCGATGAATACCACATGGGCCCCTCGCAGCGCCTGGCGAATGGCCTCCTGGCTTTCCTCCGCAGCCCGCGTTCCCCATTCCGGATCACCACCCACGCCCAATCCCTTGGCCACCCGGGGGCCGAGCTGAAGCCGATGGAAGGCCTCTGATTGAGCCAGGGCCTGAACATCAGTGTTGGCAGCGATGAACTCCACGCCATTCAGTCCCACCTGGATCATGCGATCTACCGTATTGCTGCCTGCTCCTCCCACACCGATGACCTTGATGCACAGTGAATTGGTATCTTTCATCATCCCACCCCTCTCAGCTCTCAGCTTTCAGCTATCGGCTATCAGCTTCTGTTCCAAAGCCGATCGCTGACCGCTGAAAGCTGACCATAGACCAGTTACCCGCCCGATCCACCACCCGGAAACGGATGGCGGTGCCCGAGAGGGCAGATAGGGGAACGCTGACGATCTGGCGCCCCCTTGAACCCTCCGGGCCGGAGCAGGGGGAGGGCTGCCAGGGCCCCCACTCCTCTCCTCCAGTGGAGGAGAAAGCATATTCCGCACTGGATACCACCAGCCCTGAAAGTTCGTCCTGTACTCCTATTTGCAGCCGATCTGGTTCCAGAGCGCAGGAGCGATCCCATAGGGGAGGTGTGGTATCCAGTATGATGGTGTCACTGTAGACAGGGGAGGGGTTCTCTGCTCCGTCCCAGAAGCGGACAGCGATGTTTCTGACCCCATCCTGCGGGGAGAGTTGCAGCTCACTCCGGGTGCGAAACCCCTCCCTGGCCCGCCACTGGTCATCCTCCGCCAGTTCCATATCCTGCACCCCCACACCCACATCGGCAGCCGCCAGAGCCAGGCTCAGCATAGGATCGCGGGTGTATGTTGCGCCGCCATTGATGACCAGAGAGCCGTGGGGGGGCGAGTTGTCCACTACCACCGTGCGCACTAATTCCCCATCCAGCTCTTGGTAGCCCCGCGCCACCACCTTCAATATATGCTCCCCATCCTCATGGGTGGTGGTATCCCATTCCCAGACCAGCGGCGACCCCTCATGGGTGGATACCAGTTGATCATCCACATAGAGCCTCATCTGGGCCAGGAGGGGGCTGGTGCTGGAGGCTTCTACGCGGGTTTTCCCCCCCACCGCGCCGCCGGAGCGGGGGGCCTGGATGGTGACCGCAGGGGGATAAGCCAGCAGCCGTTGGGCGGCCATAGCCCGCAGATAGGGTAGGCGGCGATACACTGGCTCGCCGGGACAGGAGGTGCTGCTCACGTCCCGATGCCCCAGCACATTGAGCAATTCCAGCCCCCAGGCTGGGCCCCTTCCTTGAGGCGCGATGGAGTACCGATCCGCGATCCAGGTCAGCATCTCGATGAGGGCCTCTTCCATAGGTGGGGGCATCTGCTTCTCGGTGAAATCGCCCATTAGGGCGATGCCGATGGAGCCGTAGTTGTAATCCCGGGCATGGCCAGCCACCACACCCTCTCCGCCCTTGCGCCCCTCGTAGATGTTGCCCTCGCTGTCAATGAGATAGTTGTAGCCAATGTCCCCCCACTTGCGGGTGACAGCATGATAGTAGTGGATGGCCCGCAGCGTGGCCAGGGGGTCGGGATTATAGGTCACTGTATGGTGGATGATCACCTTCTTGGGCCAGCGATACTCGGGTTCCCAATTGGCCAACGATTCGTCAGCCCCCCAGCCGGCGCGGCTGATGATGGGCGGACGGGGAACTCCTCCATCCTCCTCTGGAGGCAGCAGCATAGCCTTGGCGGTCTTAACCTGTGGCCCCTGCAGCGAGTTCAGCAGTGTGAGGGTCAGGGCCTCCATCACCGGTGAGTCCCCGGTTGGGGAGCTCCGAAGTTCCAATCTATATTGAATGTGTTCCCCTACAGGCACGCCCATCAACTCGCCCACCCACGGCCCCTCCGGGTCCTGCTCCTCATGGGAGGGGGGGAGCTCCTGCCAGGGCGACCAGTCCTGCCCATCAGCGCTGACCCGCGCTTGGATGGTAACTTCCGCTCCTGGGGGATAAGTACCCTGCCACTCCCAGCCCAGAGCGTTTGGGGAAAAGGAACCCCTCCAGGGAGGAGAGAGGTAGCTCCCCTGAGCTCTGTCAGGGGCGAGCCTCAGGCCCGCTCCCCCCTCCAGGGCCATCGTCCCCTCAAACTGGCCCTGAGTCCACCCCTCACCCACCGTGCGCCATACTTGGGCCTGTAGCCCTCGGTTGATGGGCTGCTTCGGAGAAGGAGCGGACTTGGCAACGAATAGAGCTCTTATGGGTCCCTGTCCCCTCCACTGGGGCCAGATGGTCAGTGTGTAGCTCAGGCCCAGCGCCAGGGAGAACCATAGAATGGCCACACTAATCAGCAGTGGGGCATGTCGCTTCATATGGTTCCTCCAACTCAGATGGCCAACTCCTCAGCCCATGAGCTCGCCTCAGCCTCCAGGCGAGTCAGGGCCTCACCCCAGCAGGCCGGACTCCATATCTCCAGATAACCTCCCAGGCCCACCAATACCAGCTCCCCCTCGATCTCGGCATAGGCGCGCAGTTCCTCCGGAAGTGCGATGCATCCCTCACCATCCACCAGGCAATCGAGGGCCCCGGCAAAGAGCAATCTCCTCAGCGAGCGAGCCTGGGGCAGGGTAAGGGGCAGTCCACTCACCCTGTGTGCCAGTTCCTGCCATCTCTGGCGGGAAAAGAGCAGCAGGCACCTGTCCAACCCTCTGGTGACCACCATCCCTGGAGCCAAATGGGGGTGAAGGGCCGGAGGCAGAGGAAACCTTCCCTGTGCATCTATGTGGCCCTGGAACTGGCCAAGGAACATGATTCCCGCCCCATCCGCTCACACCTCACCAAGGGGCTGGTGGGGCCCACCTCTGACCCTGCTGCCAGCTCGCCGCATCCCTCCCTAGCCGCTCCAGCAAGGGAAAGTCCCCCGGAAGGCACCGGGCCAGGCATGCCACGCCCGTGTGACACATCGGCGCCAGTCGGGAGCTGCTCATCCACGTGGGTTCAGGGAGATTGAAGAGCCTGAAGACCAGGAAGCCGACCAGGATCACAAAGGCGCCACGGGCCAGGCCAAAGGCGAGTCCCAGAGCTCTATTGGCCGGTGATAGGCCAGCCCTGCCCACAAGGGAGTGGGCCAGGCGTCCAACAAGGGCCATGGCCAGCAAGCTCACTAGGAACAGGAAGAGGAAAGCGCTGACGCCACTGACGATGCTGTCTGTGCCCCTGAAAGGGGCATCTGCAGCAACTTGGCCCTCGCTAGTCCATCGGGACAAGAATTGAGCAGCACATCCTGCGAAATGAGAGGCGATCACAAAGCCCACCACCCATCCCAGGAGCCCTATCGCCTCCCGCACGAAACCTCGTATCAGGGCCAGACTGCCGGAGAAACCCACAATGGCCACCAGCAGGTAATCGAACCAGTTCACCTCAGGATGGCTCCTCCAAGGTCAGAAACCGCCTTCCCTCTCGCGCCAGCGTGTCGAAAAGCTCCTTGGTCTGGGAGCTGTCTTGGCCAGCGATACGCTCCACTTGGCACCCCTTGGCCCTCAGCTCCTCCACCGTGGCCTCACTAACACCTCGCCAGTGCCCTACCACCGTCACGTACTGGGCCTGAGCCGCATCGCGAGGGCTGAAGCCGCAGGTGGGACGAAAGGCCTTGACATACTCAAAGGCCAGATGCCAGTACCACTCGGAGATGCCCCACTCCCATTGGGGGAGGAGGAGATAATGGTACAGAGTCTTGCCGGCCGCTGTGGGGCGCGGCACGCCCCAGTCCGGCCCCAGCCCACTCCAACGGCGGGGGTGCTTGGGCAGTTCCTTCAGGGCCTGCACCACTGGGAGTTGGTGTCCATCGGCCTTGTACCAGGCATGCTTCTCAAAGGGGTTGTCCCGGCCATTGACCAGCAGCCAGAAGCAATTGTTGAGGATGTAGTCCGGCAACTGGCCCTCCATCAGCCTGCGGCTCATGTCCACGCTGATCTGGGTGTGGCGTGCCTCATCAACAGCGGGAAAGTTGGGATGCTGGTGATCGCCTACGCGGGGGCCATTCTCGGTGCAGATGAGGGGCAGCGACCGGCCCACCTGCCGCCGGATCAGCTCATCGTACCACTGAGGCAACAGAAACCCCAGATGGTCTTGGCTGCGGGGGGGGCAGTAATAGGGCCTCGCTGCCGGCCAGCGGGCCTGGCCTCCATGTCCCCACATGAGCGGCTTGTTGAAGGGGTAGTTATGGATCCCCACCGTCATGCGGTCGAATAGGTGCGCCTTCCCACAGCTCTGGATGATCTCCAGCATGCTTCGCAGGAAGGAGAGATCCCAGTAGTCGCCGCCAGCAGCCAGGGGCGGAAACAGGGGATACAGGCCCGCCTGGTCAGTCGCCTCCAGGGCAGGGATGAGCAGATCCATGAACCGCTCCACCAGGCCCGGCTGGGACCAGGCCTCCCAGCCCCACTCCTGGATCAGGTTGGGCTCATCGTACAGGTGGAGGTAGTGCACCCCCCAGGTGGCATAGATGTCCAGTAGCCTCCGGAGATCAGCCATGTCCACTGGGCAAATAGTGGGGGTATATAGGCGAAGGATCGGCTCTATCGCGGCCTCCAGCAGCGCCTGGATGAAGAAGCGGGGGAGCGGTTCAGAGATAGGAGCCAGGAGGCAGAGCCAACTGGTGCCCAGCGCTTTGAGCTCCACAAGCCACCGCTCCAGATCACCGGCCCCATAATGGTCCAGGTCAGGGTAGTAGTGAAAGCCGATGCCAGTATCGTTGTCAGGACGGGGATAATCTCCAAGTTCCATATCGTTTGGGTCATTTAGTCCTGAGTCCCGAGTGAGCCCTGATGACTATGGACTTAGGACTGTATCCTCACCTCGAAATGGCAATCTTGACCAAATTGCCCTGGCTGTCCACAGTGACCTTGGCAATCTGCTGGTGGACATGGCCCTCGTGGGCAGGGGACCTCTGCTGCAGGGTGAACACCCACTTGGCCTGTGATGGCAAGCCTCCTTTGGCCACGGACTGATGTAGACTGCACCCTCCATCACACCGCTTCTCGCCATACAGAACCTGAGCCGAGACGGTCACATCCTCCCACAGGAATGAGGGCAGGCAGGAGGCCAGGTGATGTTGGACATAGGCCATCAATTGCGGGGAGATGAGCCCCACCTCCAAGACCTGCCGACGGCACAGGGTGGAGGCGGTCAGTTTATCCCCATTCGTGGGGCGTTGAGGGAGGGCCCCATCTCCTGAGCCTGCCTCCCTGTGCCTGGCCACAGGACAGGCCACGGCCAAGGTGGGATCCCCATAGAGGATGAAGCTCAGGATGGTCTTCTGATCCTCAGGGTCGAGGTATCCCTGGCAGGTTAGCATGTCCTGCGCCAGGGCTTGCTTGGCCTGGCGAAGGGCCTCGCCCAGGGGATAGCCGGCCTTCACCCCCTCCCAGAAAGCCTTGGCCAGAAGATCGGCCCCCACCAGGGGAGGGACGACGGCCCCATAGGCTAGGGCGGTGGAGCCAACGACTCCCAGGGCCTGCGTCGCCAGGAAGCGCAGTGCCAGGGATGACATCTGGTGCTTGTTGAGGATATGGGCCCCATAGCAGGCCTCGCTGAACACGATAGCCTCTGGGTGCGGCACGACGGGGATGTTGTCGGGTTTGATGGCCACTGGAAAGAGGGGATAGCTAGCAGCGTAGGTGGGATCGCGCTGACCATACCAGTAGGCCGAATCCCGCAGTCCATGGAGGTTGAAGTAGCTGAAACATGGTGCTACGGGGCCCAGCGAATCCATTTCCTCACAGGTTAAGGGAGGGGAGGTGCGAAGGAGGCTCGTTTGCCCAATGGAGCTGAAGACCTCCCGGGCGGCCCGCCTCCAGATGCTGGCCGTGTAGCCAAAGCTGGTCGCCGCCCCCTGCTCGTGGTCATAGGACAGGCCATTACGGCCAGCCCGGCCCAGCCACCTCCCTAAGCTCTGCCAGAGGGGGCTTCGACGACGAGCGCGGTGAGCCTCAGTCGCAGCAGTAATGAGCCGCAACAAGAAACCGAGATCCCGCGAAGCCCCATCAGGGAGCCGCCCCACGGCTCGCTCAAAGGAGAGATAGTGGTCGCCCCAGTAGGCATAGGGATGGTCCGACAGCACCACCTCATCCTCATCCTCATTGGGGTCTGGCAAAGGGTGGAAGGGCACCATCTCGTGACCCCCGATGAGCAGGAGATAAGTCCCTCCCCTGTGCCCTCCCTCTCTTCCATTCCGCAGGCGCTCTTCCAGGCGATTCAGGGTAAACTTGAGCTCCTGGGGGTCCTTAGGGTCAGCAGGCGCCAGGCCGTAAGGCTCTAGGGCCTGCGGATCATCCAAATAGAGCACCAGAGCCCGCATGCGTTCTCCATCACTTATCGCATCCGCCAGATCGGTCAAGGCCCGGTGGATACGCCAGACCCCAGTGGATCCATACTTGGCCTCCAGCGCGGTACGGTTGCTCACGATGAGCGCCAAAGGAACCTTCTGCTGCTGGGTTGGCCTACGGTTGGGAAAGGGATGCGGCTTTGATGGCGAAGGGTCAGGGCTCCCTGGCCTGTCGCCTGCAACCGTGTCGCAGGCACAAGCGGCCTGAACAGGTAACAAAGATGCGATGCGCTTCAGATCGAGCTCTATCTCAGCCAGCTCTTCGTCTTGACCCACTTGCACTTGTGACCAGGGAGTGAGATCCCGGGAGGAGTCTGGATGAGGAGCAGCCTGGAGGGGCATGTCGGCCTGCTGGTCTGCCCCATCAGAGGATCGAGGAAGGGGGGAATCCAGCAACCAGGGTGGGTTGGCGGGAGGAAGGAGGTCCTCCTCCTGTCCAGAGGCTCGAGGCTCTTTGGCATATTTTCCTCCCCCTGCTCCCTCCATCGGGAGGGGGGGATCAACCCTCAAGACATTGAAGAGGGGATGCTGATCTCCCCATATCTGACGGGCCATTACCCCGCTGGGATCAAGCCTTTGAGCCTGGTGGAACCTTTCCGCAAACTCCTCCAGGTCGCCCCTCTGCCAGGCGATGTCGGCCAGGAGCAGGGCGGCTCTCAGACTCTGGGGGGCCATCTGGAGCACCCATCGGGCCTCCACGGCGGCCTCCTGCAGACTTCCCAGCCGCCACAAGGCCTCAGCGCGTTGGCAATGGTCGAATGAGCTAGAGTGTAGAGCGAGGTTCTGCTCGTCAACTCTAGCTCCAG
>Ga0172364_10000393_pt1 | contig 30549 bp, 48 predicted proteins | sample LakKivSesite10cm_FD_114545 | JGI IMG/M metagenome (GOLD analysis project Ga0172364, IMG submission 114545) | Sediment microbial communities from Lake Kivu, Rwanda - Sediment site 10cm | ecosystem: Environmental > Aquatic > Freshwater > Lake > Sediment | place: Rwanda: Western Province, Lake...
AAGGCGCCTAAACTTACTTACAAAAACTATTATTGGTATTGCTCTTTCTCTATCTAATGTTTTGCCTTGCATAACTGCATTTTCGACACCCTTTAAAGAATATTCTCTACCTGTTGCTTCTTTTAAATCCTTTGAAAAAACAATCCCTGTATAATCAAATTGCCTTTGTAAAAAACTAGTTTTATCTATATCTTCACCAATTTCTTTTTTAAATAATTCTATTGTATCATCAAATTTTATAGCTTCAGAATATACAAGAGCTTTTACTACTCTTTTATTTACAATTCTTCGTGTCACTTTATTTAAGAAATCTTTAAACGATGTATAAGGTTGATTTTCTTCAATATTTGATGCAGCTTTTGTACCAATATCTTTTATATGACCAATAGCATAAGACAAAGAACCATCAGGTCTAATTCTAAAGCTATATGCACCTGACTCATTAATATCAGGCTTACAAATTTTAACGTTAAAACTTTTTTGAATTTCTGTAACATAGTTTTGAAATAAATTGACTTTTTTACCATCTTGCATTGCTTCAGTATTTTCAGTATTTGAAAGAAGAGAAGAGAAATATTCGTTTGGATAATATGTCCTTAAGTACATCATTACATAAGCCATCATTGCATAAGCACAACTATGACTTCTATTAAATGAATATTTCGAAAAATTCTTCATTATCTCCATAATTTCTTCAATTTTCTTGTCATCATAATTGGTTGTTTTACGACATCCTGCTCTAAACTTTTCCATCATGTGATTAAATTCAGTATAATCAGTTTTTCCTTTAAAAAGCAATTTAAAGGTGTGACGTGATTCGTCAGCTTCAGCAAGACTAAAACCACCAAGTTCTTGGAAAACTCTCATTGAACTTTCTTGAAAAATCATAAGACCGTATGAGTCAGAGAGGACACGTTCAAAAGGATCTTGTTTTGCCTTTTCATAATCATAATTTTCTTTATTTTTTAAATACATTTCTAAACCACCAGCTTGTATAACAGCAGGTCTATATAAAGCATTTATAGCAACTAAATCAACAAATTTTTCAGGTTTAGCTCTTTTAACAAACTTTGTAATATTTTTGCCCTCAAATTGGAATATGCTAAAAGTCTTTGCTTGTTTAAACTGTTCCATAACTTTTAAATCGTTATCATTGTCTATAATATCTTGTAAATTTACTTTACCATTTAAAAGTTTTAAAGTGTCACTAATAATAGTACAAGCATTAAGCCCAAGAATATCAAATTTCATAAGACCTGCATCAGTCATTAATCTAGTATCACCACCCTCAGGGTATCCTGTTGCAATATTATCGCCTATTCTCATAATAGGTATAAATTTCTCAAGATTATCAGGAGCTATAATAATGCCACCTGCATGCATAGAATAATGACGATTTTTACCTACTAATACTCTTGCTATATCAAATTGTTTTTTATGTTCTTCAATAAACTTTTTTGCCCAATCTCCTTCTAAAGCAATCATTTTTTCAATTGCATCATCAAAAACATCATCGTCATTTTCAAGACATTTTGAAAGTTTATCTACGCTTTCTTTTTTATCAGTCCCAAAATAAACTCTAAATGTATCTCTAATTGCATTTTTAATGCCAAAAGTTCCAAATGAAATAACATGCGAAACAGCATGTAATCCATATTTACTTTTTAAATATTCTTCGATTTTATACCTTGTTTTTGAATCAAAATCAAGATCTATATCGGGAGGATCTAAACGTTTTTCATTAAGAAAACGTTCAAAATACAATCCATATTTAATTGGGTCTATTTTTGTAATACCAAGTAGATGAACAACTAATGAACCCGCACCTGAATTATGAACAGCGTAACCATTGATATTATACGTATGATCAACATCTACGTTCAAATCGTGAATATATCCAGTATAGTTAAATTCTTCTTTTTCAATTACTTCAATGAATTCCATTTTTCGAAAACTTTCTGAGATTTTTTATAAAACTGATTTGACATGACAACTGCATTGACTCTCTTATTGTCAAGAACAATTGCATTATTTTTTTCAAATATGTCTAAAAGATAAATTATAAATTTGGGATGTGCCAGAAATTTTATTTCTTTTTCTGTTATTAATCTGAATTTATAACTGTTTTGTTTGCAAAAAAGCAATGCTGCTTTCTTTTTTTGTCTTAATTCTTCCTGAGTTTGAAGCTTGTCTCTAACATAAGAACTTTTGATTTCTTTTACTATTTTTTCGTTTTCTAAAAAATCCGGACGATAATATCTTGTTTCATTATTTAAAGTATACTGCAACATAATTTTTAATCTTCTTGTTTTTGCTTTTTTAATATCACACTCAATAAGATAACATAATTCAAAAGAACTATCAAACCTTATTTCGCCATTCAATTTTGACTTAAATACGCCAGAAATTCCTTTAAAAACATTCTTCCAATTAGATAAACATTTTTCTCTGTAAGCCTCATCATTTTTAAATTTTTCTTTTAAAGTTCTACTATTTTTTTGTCGTTTTTCAAACCTTTGATTAGATTTTTTTATGCTTTCACACCATTGTTTTCGTTTTTTAAGATTAGCCCAAGTTTTTTTAAGAGAATCTGAGTTTTTTTTCAATGTTACTGGGTTATTTTGAGCTATTTTTTGTGCTCTTCTATTTGATTCTTTCCATTTAGAATTAGAACATACAGCTTTTCTTATGCATTTATTGCAAATAAATTTATGTTTTAAATCTTCTAGAGTTCTTCTTGTCAATTGCAAAATAAAAAGTTTTGCACGATTTTTACATATTTCGCAAAACCCAGAGATTTTAAATCTTTTGGTTTTAGGGAAAAACCTTCTATATTTTTCATAAAACTCAAAAGTAATTGTATCTTCTTGACTAGAAAACAAATCTATAACTTCTTGAGGACAATTGTCTTCAACTATATAATGTTTTCCATTTTTTCCACCACTAAATCTTATCATAATTTTATCAGACAATCGCCTATTTCAATGTCTTTTGCTTGCTTAAGAATGACATTTTCTGGCTTTTTTTCTTTTCCTTTGGGCAAGACAAATATTTCATGATCTAAAGTATTTCCTTCGCCTAATGTTTTACCATTTGCAAGTTTTATTCTTAACATTTTTTCGTTTTCAACTAAGTATTTGTAAGTATCATTTACATTTCTAAGATTATTTTTTGCTGAAAAAACTTTTTGGTCTTTTTGAATTTTTTCTATTGGTGTCGAATTATTTTCACCAAAAACATTTGAACCTGGTAAGAAACATCCACGGCCAGCTCCACATAAAACATCATTTGTTTCAGCAAAATTGACTATGTCAGCAACAATCAAAAAATAATCTTCCATTTTTTTGAATTTAATTACTTCTAACTCTGCTCTAACTCTTGCTACATAGTCAAGTCGCGTATCCCACCCTTTTGCTTTAAGAGCTTCAAAAGTTTTTTTCTCAAGAATCTCATATGAATTATCAGCAAACCTGGGCATAATTACTTCAGGTGCCCTAGTCAATTTTATTTTTTCTATTTTATTATCTATTTCAATTGTGTTATCTAAAAATTCGTTAACTAAATTCAAATCATAATTCAATTTTCTTGCTTCTTCAATTATATCTTCGCGCTTTTTCAACCATAAATTTCTCGACTTATAAACTCTTTTTTGCCAACCATCATCTTGAAATGAAGTTTTAGAATTTATAAGCTTCATAACATCATGAGCTTCAGCATGCTCAGGTTTTAAATAATGAGTATCAGTAGTCCAAATAATTTTAACACCAAGGCGCTTATAATTATTAATAACCCACTGATTAAATGCAGTTTGATCAGGCATTTCTATTTCCATTATCTCTATATAAAAATCATCACCAAAAACTGATTTCATAAAATTTATAAAATCAATAGCTTCATTCTCTTTATTATTTAAAACAAGTTTAGGTATTCTACCACCCATACAAGCAGAAGAAACGATCAAATTCTTATTATACTTTATAAGCTCTTCATAAAGAATAATAGGCTTATAATAAAATGTATTTCTCATTGCCTGACCAAGCAACCAACAAAGATCAAGATACCCTTGGTAATTTTTAGCCAACAAAACTAAATGATCTCTTTCTCTTTTTTCTTCTTTATCTAAACTTTCAAACTCTTTTTTAAAAGCACAATATGCCTCTAAACCTATAACAGATTTTACTCCTGCTTTATTAGCAACTTGATTAAAATAAAGAGAAGCACACAAATTTCCATGATCAGTAACAGCAATAGATGGATAATTATTACTTTGAGCCCATTTTACATATTCATCAACATTAAGTAAAGCATCTCCATTAGAAAAATCAGTATGTATATGAATAGGGAAATAATGCATTATGTTTTACTCTTTTTTAAAGATTTTTTCAAATTTGTTAATTTCTTGTTTATTTTTTATATCGGGCTCGACTTCAACAACAACATTATTTAAAATATTTTTGACATCGTCAAAATTAATAGAACTAACTCTTAATGTCCTTAATTTATTAGCTAAATTATGAACTCGAGCTAATTCACTATCTTCTCTTCTTTTGTCTTCTCTTAATTGATCAGTAATTTGAATTGCTGAATCTATATATTTTTCAAATAATTCAGGCGAAGCAATAACTTTTTCTAGACATTCTTGATGATAATAATCAAATGTAGTATGATAACCTGGGGGAACTACCCTACAAAGATTTTTAGTTCCTTTACATAAAAAACATTTCCTAAATAATCTAAAAACATCTACTTGGCCCATAAATCTTTCCTTTTATTTGATTTTTTACCACATATAGGGCACTTTCCAAACTAACCTACTAATGCTCTATCGCAACAACACCAAAATTTTTTCTTTGTTGCAATTTTTGAATTAATTCTATTTTGCTTTTTTAAATTATTGCTGTTCATAGATATGTAAAGAAAAAACAAACACTCTTATATACCCATTATCTACTTTTTCACCATATTGCAACTTTATTTTATCAAATACATTAGAATAAGCTAAATTAAATGTCTGACAATCAAAAACAAAATTCCTTATGAAATCCATACTCCTAACATAAACATTCATACAAAACTTTTCGTCTCTTACATAACAATGAAAATAAGAAATACAATGGTTATCTTTATTATCGTAATTATTGACAAAAGCTCCTTGTCTTGTATTTAAATCTTTACTTAAATAGTTATAATACATGTCTAATGATCTTTTTATAACAAAATCTCTTTCTATTTGCTCTTCAGGAACTGGAGGGTTAATTAAATTACGAATTTTTTCTGGTACTAAACAATACTCAAAATTGGTTATTTCTTTTGTTTTTTTTGAGCCATTAATTAATACAGCACTAAACAAATTTGAATCAAACTGTCTAATTACCCTACAACGCCAATCTTCTATTGTCATTTTTAGCATTTATATTCCTACTTTCTGTTATAAGCACCTATGCTAGTACTATATAAAATTAACTACGACACAGTCTAGCACACTTAAATTAGTGCCTTATATTACTTATTGTTTTTTAAAAAATATGCTCCTACAGCCGTATCGCATTCATTATCTATAAAATGAGCACATAACATTTTCGCAAATTTAGGTGGCCAATTTTCATATGCTTTTACAATTTCTTTTTTATAAGAGTTTTTCAATAAGCTTTCAAAAGTCAATAATGGTACAAAATTTACTATTTCAAAATAGTCATTTATCATATTTTCAAAATCAAATTTTTTCCAAATATAATTATGATCCCAATGGTATAAATCTCTATAATCATGCTCAAAACAAAGAGTCATATAAAGGTAGCCATTAGGTTTTAAAACTCTTTTTATTTCTGAAATACATTGTTCAGCATAAAAAAATTTATCTATACAATGATCAAATGCTTCTTGAAAATACACTAAATCAAAAGAATTGTCTTTAAAATTCAATTCTTTATTAAAATTGCCAGAACAAAAATTACTTACAAAAAGATTATCATTTTTTGTAAAGTTTTTTATGCCCTCAACAATAAAAGAAAAATCAAAATCTATACCCCAATACTCTTTAAAATTAAAACCATTTCTTTGAAATAGTCTTGAAACATGCCCGTTATTACAACCAAGTTCAAGCACTATTTTGTCAGATTTTTCAGGTATAAACCTATCTATTACACGTAAAGCTGAATAATTATAAAGATAAAATGTAAGGGCATGTGAATTATAAACATCACCAAAAGATATTCTAGAACCAGCTTCGTCAGTAGAACAATTACCTTTTTTTACTAATACATCTTTAAATTTTTTAATTTCATGTTGAGTTAAATAAAACCTGCAAAGTTCTATTTTAGTTGTACAAAAATTAGATGTATTTAAAAAAGGAACACAAAGTTTATAATCAGTTTTTGATAATGGGGTAAATTTTGTTGTATCTATCAATTTCTACCTCTAATTTGTCTATTTTATTTTTTAAGTTTTCTATTACTATATTTATATCAGTATTGTTTTCTATTTCAATAAACCTATTTTCAAATTGGTAAAATTCTTTTTTCAAAAAACTTAAAACTTGATTATAAACTTCAATATGTTTCCTAAAATCTTCAATTAGTCTAACATGCTTTTCATTTCTTGATTCAGCTCTTTTAACCAAAATTTCTGGTTCTACATTAACATACACAAAAATTGCATTAAACTCAAGAAACTTTTGTATTAATTCTAAATTAGATGCTAAATTATGTTTTCTATCATATATTTTATCATAAACAATATTACAAATAGGTGATCGCGGACTCATAAATAAGCTATAATTATAAGTTTTTGATAAAGCATGCATTAAAAAATCTTTACCACAACAATCTGGCCCACAAAACAAAATAAACATAAAATCTCTTTAAAGCCAATAAGGTTGTATTTTTGAATTTTCGATAACACTATCGACAGTTAAATTTATACCTTCATCAAGTGGTATATAGTTTAACAATTTTTCAAAATTTAAATTAAAATTCAATAATTTTGAATCATCCATATTATGATAATGTAAATAATCTTTTGCAGGTAAAAAACGTACCCATTTTTCTATACTATTATAAAATTCAAAAGTAGTACAAATACCCTTTATAGCAAAAGAATAAGCAATTATTTCAAATATTTGAAACCAATTTTTAGATTTCGAAAAATTTTCTCCAATATTGATAATATCATTATAAAACTTAAAATCTTCAAAAAAGTATTTTTTAGCAAGACTTAAAATACACGAAGCTATATTTTCTACTCTTGTATAAGATTTATTAATTAATTTGTCAAGTAAGACAACTAGATTATTTTCTGTTTTCTCAACTAAATTTTTATACATTATATAGATTATTTTTGTTAAGGCACTATGTAAGTCGTCTGGATAACTACCAAAACCAAAAACAGGCCTTAGAATTAAATATTTAGAAGAACAAAGATTTTTTACAATCAATTCGCCAGAATATTTAGTAATACCATAAAGAGTTTGCGGATTTATTTTAGTTTTCTCATTAATAGGTTTAAACAATCCATAATCTTTAGGATCAAGTATAGCAGTAGTAGAAAGATAAATTAAAGGAATAGAATTTCTATTACAAAAATTAACTATATTTTGAGTGCCCTCTACATTAGTTTTAATAGACAAATTAGGATCTGAAGCACAAAAATCCGTGCCAACAAAAGCACCAGAATGTATAACTAAATCTATTTCTTTCCATGGCATTTTTTCTAAACACTCAATGTCAAGAAAATCTATTTCTGGTTTTCTTACTTTAAAACTTTGATGTTTTTTTAATGGTGTTAGAAAATTGTATTTTAATTGAGTATTTACTATTTCAAAACCAAAATTATTAGCAATTATTTGTATTTGTAATGGTATTGTCCCAGATTCGCCCGTAATAAATATTTTTTTCATTTAACTCTCCTTTATTTCTTCAACATTTATAATTTCGTAATTTTCAGTATCTATAACACCGCAAATCCCTTCTTCTCTTATTAAGTACTCAACCATATCTTTAAGTGTAGTACCATCAAGATCTTCTGGATTACAAATACTATCAAATCTAAATTTTACTGTCACAAATGCATCCATATATACTCTTAAAATTTACATGCTCTAATAATCATTTTTTTGTACTCATCAACAGTAGCTCTTCTATATGAAAATACATAACTAGGGTGCCAAATAATTGATATAGGTATTTTTATACCATTTTCAATAAAAATGTTATTTAGAATATTATGCACTTGTTTACCCATTACAATAATTTTTTTTGGTTGTAGAATTTTAATTTCTTCAAACAAATGCATAAAACATGATTGAGCCCATGTTAATTTAATTTCGTTAGTTAAACTACTACAATGTACAATATTGTCACAAAAAATATCGTCAAAAATACCTGTATCTTTTAAAATAGAATTAAATTTTTCACCAGGGCCAGGAGTACCATTTATGCCACCAAAAGCATATTCATGTTGTGGGAATCTAATATACGAGGGATTCATTCCTAAAAACATAAAACTACATTTTTGTCCTGCTTTCCAGCCATATAGTTTGCCATAACCCTTTGAAATATCTTTTATATTGCATTCTAATTTATGTAGTTCGCAATTAGTACAAATTTGTATTTTTTCATTGACTTTTTTTAATTTTGCTTCAGTTTTTCGACAAATCATAAATAATCTAAAATTATTAATGGAGAATCAATACGTTTAAGCTTAGAATTTTCATATAAATAGTCTTGATTATATGTTTTATTTAGCAAAAAAACTAAATGCCCTTCATGGTTAAAATTTTTTGCATTATTAATATCATCTTCAACAATGAATTTGATTTTAAATTTTAGCTTATAAATATCTTCTTTTTTTTGTAAGTCAGACCAATAAATAGCATCAAATGGTATTTTATTGTCTTTTAACCAAAAAATCGTATCTGTGTATATGACTTTGTATTTTGTTACTGGCCTGTTAGTGAATAATATTATTGTTTCGTTATTATCTTTTAAAGTATTCATTAATTTTATAGTGTCATGATTTACTGGTTGTTTTCTTTTTTCGCCAGATAGTCTATATCCAGTTTTCAAATTTCTATATGTTTTTAGATCAAGACAGTCTTTCATTTCTTCAATAGATTCAAAATTGCTATTATTTTGTTTATTGGCCCATTCTAAAAAACAAACTGGGAAGTTATTTATCACTCCATCAATGTCAAAAATAACTACAGGCTTATTGACTAAAGCTTGAAATTTTTTATTTTGTTCATATTTTTGTTTTACTACCTCTGTTTTATCATAATACCCTTTAACAATATCAGTATAAGAAATACCAAGTAATTGCCCTAAACCCATAAAATATTTTAAAACGTCAACATATTCTTCTATCAAATTACTAGTTATAATTTCGTCTTCTTTTTCGTTATTTTGATAGTGCATTTTCCAATTAGGAAGACTTTCAATAAGATCAACTAATTCTTTATTAATATGAAAATAGAACTCTTTAGACCAATGAATCTTATCTTTTAATGACAATTTAGAAATGTCAAAACCCATGTCTCTAAAAAATTGTTCATTAAACTCAAGTTGATTTATCCAAATATTTTGATCCAAAATACTTAATCCTTATGTGTTTTTAGCAGCTTCTTCAATTACTGTTTCTGTTTTCCAACGTCTATTCCATGAACCAAATCGACCAATAAATCTAATAGACTTGTCTTCTAATTCAAAATCTTTATCCAAAGAAATAATTTGACTATTTTTTAAATATACAATCGATAGATCACATGACGAAGTAAAATACTTTGGCAAAATTTGATTTTTAAACTCTTCTATTTTTGTCCCCAAAACATCGCAAACAATCCCTTGTCTACATTTTGTCATCCTATGAAAAACAGTACTTGATCGAGCATCATAAACATAATCATAATCTTTTAAATTGAAAAAATTATTTGAAAGTAGACAATAAGCCATATCAAATGCTTGTAATTTTATGTCTAGATTAGCTACTTTAGCAAATACATTTAATGGTATAGTAGATATCAAATTTTTGTATTTTAATACTAAATTGTTATCAGTAGTTATTATATGATTATTTAAATTTATGTGAGTTACTTTACCCATATAAATCCTTTTTTCAATTTTATCATATAATTTGTCTATTAAGTCTTTAAAATCAATATTACAAACTTGAAATTCTTTTATATTTGAATTTAAAACGGATGGATCAAAACCTTGTAGAGTGTTTTGCCCTCTAGATTTCATAAAATATTTTTTTCTAAATTCTTCATCTGGATTATCAATAAAACCAGAATCATCTATATAACCAATTCGTATTGTAGAAAGTTTTAGTGGAACGTTTAAATCTCTTAAAAAATTATCTATTATTTGTTTTTTGTAGTGTAAGTATCTTGGGCCCAAATCAAAATAATTTAACATCTGGCCACCAATTTGGTCAGTCAAAACAAAATAATCAGGGTTATAGTGGGCCCAAATAAGCCCACTAATTCCTCCTCCTAACACAATATTCATTTTTATTCAATCCATTTCAAAAAGATTTTTATCTTTTTCATCGAGTTTGTCGTAATCATTTTCAGTAAAATCAAGCCATTCATTTGGTTCTGGTATTTTAATTTCTAATTGCTCTTCAAGTTTCTTTCTATCAGTACAAGATTTATTAAACTCAGCATATTCTGAATGTTCACCCTTATTTCTACCACATGGAGCAAAAAGACATCCAAACATATTAGACATATTGTATGCATTATTATAAGTACATTTTTTTGCATTATCACAACCAGGCCTGCAATAATTTGCTAAAAGAGGAAATACATTTTCTAATTCTTTTCTTACTAACCAAGCAAAAGCAACAGTAGCATCAGCTTCACAAAATTTTGTTCTATTAGAAATTAGATTTTGAAGAGCAGCAAAATTAGCAGCAAAACTAAAAGCATGAGTATTAGAAATAGGAAAAATAGATCTAGCACTTTGCCAAGACCCTTTACCTTTATCTACTATTGTAGAGTACACATCCTTACATTCCAATGCAGCTTTTTTGAAAAGTTCAAATAACTCCGGATCTTCATAAATTTCATCATGAACAAAAAATCCAGCATCTTTATGACAGTTATCCCGAGTTCCTTGCGATGAAAAAACAATTCCTAACCTTGCTCTACAAATCTGATCAAATGACCATCTAGGGATTCTTTCACAGGAAAAAGTAAAACTTGGAGCTTCATAAGCTAATGGAAGAGCTTGTTTTTTAAGAACTGCTAAAACAACCATAAATCTTCCCTGAGAAGAAGTTTCTGGCCACTTATCTATTTTTTTACCCCAACAAGAAGTAGCTAAAGTAAATATAGATTTATATGGGTTTCTTGGACAATCTATAAGCTTAACAACGCCTTTCATCCCTGTTACGCCTTGGTAAAACTCAGTTTTTTTTACTGGCTCCTGGTCTGGCAATGTCCCCATAACTTTTCGAATTACATCGACTTCTTCTTTTTTCATTTTTTGCTCCTTTTATATGTTGTCTATTTGTTCTTTTGACATTGACAGCTTCCTTGTTTTGCACTTATAGTTATTTTTTTATTCTATCTAATTTCCAACAAGATTTCACTAAAATTTCACAAGCTAATTCAAAAAATATAGCTTTTCTTAAAATTTCCTCTTGTGTTTGCCCAACTACAACCAACCCATGGTTTTTCATAATTACAATGTCATTTAATTTCATTTTCTCACCAACTATTTTAGCTAGTTCAAAAGAACCTGGTTTATAATATGGAACATACTCAATACCTTTTATATAATAGACAATTTCTGGAATAATATTAAAATCTTCTATTTGATTATTAGCACACGAAATAATAGTTCCATATACTGGTTGATAATGTAAAATCCCTAAAATATTTTGTCTATTTTTATAAATTTCAATATGCATTGGAAGCTCAGATGAAGCAACTTTATTATTTTTAGGTTTTTTAGTACTAAACAAACATGTTACTATATTACTTTTTTCTATTTCTTCAAACCAAGATCCTGAAGAAGTGATATAGAAAACATCAGAATCTAAAACACATTTTTGGGAATAATTACCACTACTAGCTTGAACAAGTTTTAAACTTGCAATTTTTTTACACATTTCGTGTATATACATAATTTTCCTTTTTTAAAATTAGTATAAAATTAATTAAAAGGATGGTACTATGACTAAAAATAAAGATAACAATTTAACCAAAGGAGTAAGTTATGTCAGGTAAAGAACATGGTGTGTTTATAGTCGAAGCAGAAGAAAGCCAGCAGTGCGACTTGTGCGGTAAAATTGCCGAGTTGCGACCGTATGGCCCTAACGGTGAGTGTGTCTGCTTCGAATGTGGAATGAATGACGAAGAGTCAGCTCGTAAACAGTTTTCACGGCGGTTATAATGAAAGGTAAATTTGAAATGAGATTTTGTAATATTACAAATTTCTTCTTAGACTGTTTGTTGTTGTTTTTAGCTCCACAATATTAAAAGCATTTGGGCGGGTGCGGTATCACTGGTGTATCAAATGTAGGCAAGTGACAACCCGATTGAACCTACGATTTTAGGATAGTGTCGGGAACCAAATCCTATAACTTCCACCACTCCCATGCTCCGTTTACTTTCCTGACCCAAATGTATATAATTTCAAAATAACTTTGTATATAGAACAATATTATGCCTTATCGTGAGCTTACTTGCTAATACTTAAATTGCTCCAAACGGAATATCTTGACAAGTACATCGAGTATTTGAATTTTCAAAATTGCCCAGACCTGTGATTTCTTTACCACATATTGCGCAATATTTCCCAAAACCGCTACCTAAGCATTCTTGACATTGTTTTTGTCTATTTCTGGGATCGTTTCCAGAACCACTACAAATTTGACAAGGTTTTCTATTCCACTTTGGCATACTCATAAGTGCCTTATTGCGAGTTTACCCGCTAACATGTTTGCGAATTCATAATATAGATCTATAAAGAATTTATTATAGTTTGATAGACGTGATCTCTCTAACTCAAACTATAAAAAATTTAGCTATAATATAATAAATCTCCTGCTGAGTATCCTAATTTATGAAATCTCAAAAATTCTTTTATTGTTGCCTGTTCAAAACCCTTAGTAGAACTTATCAATTCAGAAATAGACTTAACTCCACCCATACCTTCCATAGAAATAGATACTTCTACTGACTGAGTATACCCTGATATTTCGTTAAGCAACATATCGAAGTCTTTGTTTGGGTTATTTTGCATATATTCTTTTACAAAATGCACACAAAGAACACTTGCGCTGATACTCAGTATATCCCATTGCTATTTTAAGCTGTTTTTCAAGATCTTCGTTCATAATTCAATTATTTTCCATTAGCATTTTAAAATATGTGGCTTATCTTATTGCTCATTCAATATGTAACGCAGCCCAAAGTTTCTTTTCTAAATCATATCTTGCTTGTGAGTACGCTGTGTCGCAATATCTGTTACATTTGCTTTAACAGACAAAACACCTTTAATCATGCGTATTGCAAACATGATAGACTCAGCATCATCAACGCGATAATCTTTATCAAGTACAACAGTCAATACTACTGTATGGTCAGACATAATTAAACACCTTTAGAATTTTTATACGAAAGCATTATTTTTAAACTTTGTTTTGGTATATCAGAAATTAAAGGAGCAATCAACAATCTTAAATCATTTTTTTCATCTAATGTTCGCCACCTTTTATTTATATCTTTTTCTGCTGCTCTAATAGCAATAATATCGCCAGTTCTTCTACCATAACATCTTCTAATAAAACTAACATCATCGTTTTTAGAAGCAAACTCAGACAAAACATAACCCTGTTTGCATGTTATTATACCTATATTGTCAAGGCGCATTAACCTAATAATTCTATGGATTGAACTTTCCTTAAGAAAGCATAGTTCAGCTAATTGTTTAGCTGTTTGATAATTGTTTTCTAGAAGCGCCTTATGAACTTTTTCAATAGCTTCTTTTAATTTAAGTCTCATAAAAACTCCTTATTGGATATTTGAGCGAATCATATCTACAAACTCATTTGCTTCTATCAAAGCTTCAGCACTCTTTTTATAAAAATAAGACTTTTTAAGCATATCTAAAACATCATTAACATCTGAACTTTGTAACAGTTTTAATTTTTTGGAAAGTTCAGATTTAGTTAAATCGGATTTAAGTAAAATGTTGTTTGTTTTTTGCAATGTTTGATCAGTATTAACTACATGATTTTTGTTTTTTGCTTTAAGTTTATATCTAAAATTAAAATTTGTTATTTTAAAACAAGAGTCTTTTTTATTTGTTCTATGAACTGCACTATAAAGAGCAGAAAGCGTTATATTAAGTTTTTCAGTAATTTCTTTTGATTCTAAACCATCAGGATATTGTTTTAACAACTCGACTACTTTTTCCCTTGATCTCATATTTATCTCCCAATCTAGTTTTAAGACCTAAATCGATTAAATATCTAACTTGTTGCTGCAATGTTCTATTATCTTCTTTTGACGTAATTGCAATATTTTCGTGCATTTCTTCTGTTACTCTAAGACTTTTTATACCTAATGTTTTTGTTAGTTTATTTTTCATACTAAAAAACTATAATAAAATTATGAACAAGGGTTCACAAAAATTCACATTTTTTAACAAAAATAAAGCTATATTACTTAGATTTTATACGCGCAGCCTCCATTAGACTGTTGTTCGTTTGTCGACCAATGCCACTACCGCGAATTATGACACTGGATAGAACTCCCGGTCTATTATGCTTTACAGCCCCGTACAGTCCACTTATTGCTGCGCCTGTTTTAGTAGCCAGATTCTTGGCGGGTAAAATTGATTTTTTGCTTGTTTTCTACTTCTTCTAACAATTCTTGTGCAGACATATTATGAGTAAGAGCTATATCTAAAACAAAAATAAACATATCTGCTATTTCTCCTTTTATTTCTTTAATACTCTTACCATCTTCTTTTGACTTATGAGATTTATAATTGCCAACAGCATTAATAAATTCAGAAATCTCTTGGTGTAAGAGTAAAGCAAGTTCTTTGCTAAATTTCGTTTTTTCTTTTTTATCGAAATCAGATAAAAGCTTGTTTGGAAAATCTTTGCTTTTTGATATTAAAAGATTTTCAAACTTTTCTTGGTTTTGATAAAGCTTTAAAAAATAATCCAATCAATCTCCCTTATTTTTATCCAAATTTTTTACTTTATCATATAGCTTATTCAATTCTATCTTTTGTTTTATATAAGGCTTTTTAACAGACTTCAAAAATTCTATTTCGTTTTCTAAAGACATAATAGTTGCAAACAAGCTATTTTTGTTCATAAATTATTTTTCTTCTTAAAATCAAAAAAACTTTTTCTTATGTCTTTTGGATTATCTCTAATATACATTTTAATCATTGTATTTATTCCATTTTTTAAACAATCGATAGAACTTGAAATATCTGATAGTTCTAAATTTAATTTATTTTGGTTCTCAGATAAAATATCTATTTTTGAATAAAGATTCTCAATTAAAGATTCAATATGTTTATTTTTTTTGTCTAATTTATCAATCTCTTTTAATGTCAATCTAAAATCTTCTAAAAAAATCTTAAAATCATCTTTAATGTTGTTAACTTGTTGTTTTCTTTCTTGCTCTTCTTTATCAAATAAATTCTTTACAATTTGTTTATGTTTATAGTCTAAATCTTCTAATTTTTTATCAAACTCTTCTTTAATATTATTGTCTTCTTGCTTTCGTTCTTGCTCTTCTTTATCAATCAATTTTTGTATGATGTCATCAACTATTTTTTTTAAAGAGTTTTTAAAATTCAACGATTCTTTCTCTATATTATCCCTATATTGCCCAAATAACTCTCTTATAAGCTTATCAGATTGTTGTATAAGTTGATCTAACATATTTTCCTATCTAAGTATTTTAATATTTCCTGTTTCTGAAAAATCTTTTCCTATAGAAAACCTACATACATACGTCCCAGGTGCCACATTGATTCTTTTATTATAAACACCAGGCATAGCATTGTCATTAAATCTATATATCATGTTTCCATTAATTGAATAAATAAATAAACTAACAAAACACTTTTTAGCTATTGAATACTGTATACTACCATCTGATTTTATTTTATATGAATTTTTAAATGTTGTTTGTGCATAACTTGCAAATGTAGACAACTTAGGCACTACAATTACATTTACATATACATTTTCTTTTCCATCAGAAATAATTACTATTAAAGTGTCTTTTATTTCCTTTTTTAAGGTAATATAATAATTTGAATCTATAATTTCTACAACCATATTAGACACATTCAGTTTTGTTGTGTCATAATAATATAACAGGCTATCTCCATCAAGGTCTAGGGCCCTTACGCTTAATTTAAAAACTTCATTTAATTTTATTTCTACTAATGTATCATTAGGAATAATGGGCAATCTATTTTTATCAGCTATTGTAATAGTTATATTGTGTTCAACACTAAATTCACCATCAGATGCTACAACTTTAAATATCTTAATACCTGCTGAAGAATAATCTGTTCTTAATTTATAACTATTTCCCTGACTAATCAAAGTATTTTCTAAATACCAGCTAATTGTTGGAATTGTACCATTAGAATCTGTTGCAATTGCTGTAAGCATTAAACTATCTGTCTCAGTTATAGTTGTGTCACTGGTAACAGTTATAAACTTTGGTGGAAAATTAGAATTTAATATAGTAACTACATAATTATGTTGTTGATAAAGTCCAAATGTATCTGTCGCTTTAATTGCTATAACAAACCTTCCAGTATCTGTTGGAATCCAAGAAACTAATCCATTTTGACTAATAGTAATTCCAGTAGGGCCCAAAATAGAATATGTTAAAGGTTCATCATCAATTGCTATAACTTGATAAGCATATAGTTTGTTTTTATAACCAGTTGTTATTGGCTTAGAAGTAAAAACAGGAAGTTTATTAGTTTTAGATATTTTTATAGAATAATTTAAAGTGTCATAAGTAGGAGCAACAATATAGTTTTGTAGAGAATCAAAATACATTGAACTATCAGTTACTATAATTTCTATTGTAGTATCTTGAGATTCATGTCTTGGTGTACCAGATATTTCAAATTGATTTTTATTTGTTCTTTTTATTGATAACCAAGAGGGAATTTTTAATGAATAAATATAAGAAGAATCATTGTCAATTACTTTAGTAGTTATAGTTTGTTTATATTCTAGTCCTTCTGATGCAAGAGTATCCCCATATTCTATAATCGATATTTTTCTTGAATAAATATTCAAAGTCCAACTTAAAGTGTCTGAATAATTATTGTCGGCAACTCTAAATTTTGTAGTATAAGTTCCTTCAGGTAAATTTTTATTGAAATAAAATATAGAACCTACAAGGGCAATTCCAATAGGATTCTCAATTAAGGAAAATGTATAATCTTCATTAGAATGATTAAATGCTTTTAGTGCGTCACTATAACAAATCATTTTAGACTCATTAATATGACCAAGAGAATCAGGGTATTTTGTGTCATAAAATATTGTTGGATAATTAATTTTATAAAGATATGTTGTATTAGAAGTTTGTCTTAAAATTTCTCCAGTTTCATCTTCAATATAGTCTACGCCCCTAGTTAAATTAGAAACATAATATTTATATCTTGATTTAGTTAAAATAACGCAACCTCTATTTACGATATTATTATTTTTATCAAGATATGCATTAATTGAAGTAGTTGAACTAGCTACATTAATTTCTTGATTTCCATAATAAGAGTTTTGAATCCTTCTACCATAAAAAAAAGTTGTATCTACAGGACTAATAGAAAATATTGATTGAGCATATATTGAGTCTTTTTTAACAATAGTTTTAATGCTATTTTTTAAATAGGATAATTCGCCTAAAGAATTTGTTAGCCATAAACCATTTTCATTATCTAGAAAATAACCAAGTAAGTTGGTAGCAATTTCATTAAAATCAAATGTTGCTGGATTAAATTCATATAAATTTTTGTTTAAATTATCTAATAAATAAAATTTGCTAGATTTTTTCTTGAAATGTAATAATGATGCTCTTGGACCAAATATTGATAATTGAGAAGATCTAAAAGTTTTTTTAAGAACCCAAGGGCCTTGATCGTTTTTGTAAATTTTTATCATATTACTATTAGGAATAGCAAGTATTACATAAACAGAATCATTATATGTATAAAGTCTAATATAAGACGCAAGAGAATCTCTTCTACCAGTAGGATTTCCTACGTCAAAACGTTCATAATCCTTGCTATTGTAGAAATTTATTCCATTATAATGTTGTCGAATTAATTCTACATCATTTTTAAATTCACCATCAGAATTGTATAAATAAAAACGATATGGATCATCACCTACTTTATAATAGACAGCTATACCTAAAGTATCAATCCTCCATTGCGAAGGATCGTTTCTAACTGCATATAAACCCCAATAAGCTCGATAAGCAAAAAATTCTGTAGATTTTTCTTCATAAGAAGCAGCTCTACATTTTTCTAGTATATACCAGTATTTTTTTAAATCTTTTAATTCGTATTCAGTATATGAAGTAGTTGTTAACTTTGGCATGCATACAACGACTGGCATAGCTTTTACAAATAAAGCCAAGATAATAATAAGAGTTGTTTTGAACATAAGTACTCCTTGTTAATGTTTCAATTCCTTCATGAACAATATAGATATCATGAAACATTTTCAAAACAACCATTAATAGAGCTTATAAAACAACTTTTTTTTCGTGGCCAACACGTATTTGTGGGTCTATAAGAATTTGAAAACCTTTTTCTTTTGCTAGTTTGCAAAAAGAAACATCTTCTGAGCAAAAATCTACTGAATCGCCAATTTTAAAAAAAATAGGTCTAAACCATGGATAAGTTATAGATTCAAAAACACCTTTTTTGATTAACATGAATCCCATACCTGTATATGCTACATCAATGGGACTATTTTCGTTTTTTAAGTCGTTGAGAGTTAGGAACTTAAAGCTACCATTCAAACTAAAATAGTTCTCATCCCAATCTTTAACAGTAGCTATATTTAAACCATCAGCCATTAGATATATACCCGAAACAATATCTTTATCATAGTCTAAAAGTTTTTGAAACTGTTGTGGTGTGAAAATTATGTCATTATCAATCCACATTAAATGAGTGTATTCTATTTTTTCATTAAAAGGTTTTTGATTTTCACCACGTAGTACATTTCCGCCTAAACACATATTTCTGACGTAATATACGACAGATGATTGTTGTCTAACAAAAGCAAAAGATAAATTAGTTTGATAACAATGTATAATTACTTTTAAAAGACTGTCTAAAAATCTACCAGAAAACGTGTTACCTGTCAAACAAAAAATTATTTTTTTATCCATCGCTTATTTCATCTCTATAAAACTCACATTTTACATAAATAGCATGTGAAGATTTATTACAATTTTGACATTCGATATTGTTTTCGTCTAATTGCCCAAAATTTTCACAAGACCTTGCAGATTTTATCATTTGTCTAACTTCATCAACTAACCAAATGCCCCTGCTTAATCTTTCTATTTTATTCATTTCTTTAACAGTTTCAAAAATATTATCTATTTTTGATTTATAACTATTTACTTCTTCTTTTAATTCATCTATTACTAAATCTTGTGACTGTTTGTTTGCAGCTAAAATTTTTTTTGTTTTTGCATCGTCTTTAACATTTGTATTATTATTTCTTAAATTTATTATTCTGTCTTTTGTTCTAATTCCTTCTTTTTCTCTTTTTATTTTTCTATATTGTGTTATACATTGATTTATTGTTTTCAATTTTAACAATTGTGGAAATTCTTCTATTGCTTGCAAACCTTCTAATAAAATCCATATTCTTCTTTTATTGTGATTTTTTTTCAAAAAATTAAAATCTACATCGTTTCCGAGATTTTGTAAGCGTTTTAAACCTTTTATTTCTTCTTGCCAACTTAATAATTTCCTACCCATGTTCTCATTAAACATTATTTGGCATTTTTGCAAATCATCAAGTTTGTCATAAATTATAACCAAGACATTAGAAAAATTTAAAGCTTTTAATGCTTTTAAACGTCTTTCTCCAGAAATAAGTTCGTATCTGTTATTGTCTTTTTTGCATACAATTATAGGTTGTATATTTCCACTAGTCGAATGAAGGCTCTCTTTCAACTCTTTTGTTTCTTCAACACCAAAATCTTCTCTAATATTAAATGCAGGTATTATGTCTATTGTATTTATGGGTATTTCGTCAAGCTTTATGTTATTCATTTTTATTCGCCCGTGTAATAAATGAAATAATTTTCCTCGCAAAGAGTGCATTTAAAATTTTTATCTGGTATTTCTGAACTACAACCAAATTGAACATAGTTACCACATAGGCATGTTAGACTTAAATAATGAGAGCCCAGAATATCATTTTTTTCTGAGCTCAATAATTCTTCACCTTTTATAGTAATATCTAAATTTTCTTGGTTACATTTGCTTTTATAATACAATATACCATCTATAAAACCTATTAAATAATCTTTGTTTTTAGCTCTGATTACTGCTTTTATTTCTGTCATCATAGTGCTCTATAGATTGCTGTTGTTCATTGTCAATTATTATTTTTTTAGGAGTTAGAATTTGTATTCTATCTGCAACAATCTCTACAAAAGACATTTTACTGTCATTTATTTGTCTACTTTGTAGAGAACCTTCTACATATATTTTGTCTCCTTGTTTTAAATTTTCGCATATGTCAGCAAGTTTTAACCAAGCTGTAACATTGACATAGCAATAATCATCTTTTAATCTTCCACTAGTCTTAATTTTTCTCCCGCTAGCAATTCTAAGATTAGCTACTTTTAATTTGTTACGAAGAGTTGGGTTAATTTTAGGATCGCAAACAAGACTTCCTACTATCATAACTTTGTTTATTATTGGAGCATTAAAATTAGACATTTAAACAACCTCAAATTAACTTTTTTTAATAGTTGGTATGATATCTTGGATATCTTTTCTAATAACACGAGACAACTTCGAAATGCAAAGTAAAGCTTTTCTAGCTCTATGACCAGAAACTTTTTTGTTTTTTTCTGTCAATAACATGTATTCTGCTTTAAACTCATTATAAAGTTTATCGAAATCAGAAATTCTTTCAGATGATTTTTCTGGTACAATGTAATGAGCCATTATTCCTCCTAAACGCTAAAAGTGTTTTGAGCCCTATTTCTAATTCAACAATAGGTTGCCATTTATAATATTTGAAATTGTCGCAATTAAATTCTATAGTTATTTTTTTTCTTTTCCAATTGATATCTAAATTATTTTTGCTCAATTTTTTTATTAGTTCTACTAATTTTTTTAATTCTATAGATTTACCACTAGCTATATCAAAAACACCTGATACTTCTTTTCTTAAAGCTATTTCTATTGCACTTATAACGTCTCCATCATATATAAAATCTCTAACTGAATTTTCAAGTTCGTTTATAGTGCCAAATAAAAGACGTTCTATAATTTCATTACGCGTAGAAATTCCATATATTTCAGAAACTCTAAAAATTGCATATTGTTTTCGAGATTCTATTATTTTATTTTCTAAATCTAAAAGTCTTTCACATATATCGTTTTTGGGTATTAGTTTAGTATAAACACTAAATGGAATAGTGTTTTTGCTATTTAAATAAAGATCAAGCCCGTTTTCTATCAAAATAATTTTCTTTACTTTGCTTTTTAAAACTCTATACAGTTGCTTTTCAATACCTTCACTTAAAAAAAATAAGTTAATTATAACTATTTCAGGCTCATCTTCAGGTAAATTTTGACCTATATCTATCTCTAATGAATCTTCTTTCAAACACATATTAACATGTTTTGAAAAAATATCATTGTTACAAATCAAAAAAATTTTACCATTATTTGTCATTTTTTTCCTCAAAATATCGTATTATTTCTTGACAAACATTAATAATTTTTTCTTTATCGTAACCTAAAATATAGTCTATAAGTTTCATTCCATTATGCATAGAAGTAATTTCTAAAAACACATAATCAGTCTTTTTATCAAATCTAAAATTTATTGCATTTCTAGTATGTAAGTCATTTGATTCAAAAGTGGTCAATAAAGAAATAATTAAATCAAATTTTGAAGGATCGATTTCGGGTATATCGCCCTTTGATGACTTAAATATTGCGCTCATCTTTAATTCTCACTTCTTTCAAATCCTTTAATTTAGACTCAAAAGACTTATTTATCTCTTCTTCTATACCATTAAGCTCTTTTTGGAACTCTTTATAAAATTGAGCTTTTTCATGTTGGTCTATTGATAAAGCAACATCGACTGAAGATTTTATTCTTTTTACTACGCTTTCAATAACTATTCTCAAATACAAGTGCTCAACTTCTTTATAAAGAGCCGGATTTATAGCTTCAGATTTTAAACCTAAAAAATCTGCAGTTTTTTGATCTAAAAACTTGAGCTGGTGATCTAAAAACTCAGCTTGTTTGCTTTGAAGCATAGCTTTTGACCACATTTTTAATTTTGAAATAACATTTGCTTGGAGATTATTCATGATAACTTCTTGTTTCATGATCAAATTCTCCAAATTAAAAGTCCTACCCTCGTTTATTCTATCTTGTTTAATTTGTTCAAGTTCTTGTAGTCTCTTAATTTGTTCCCTCATTGACAACTCTAATAGCTCTAAATCATTAACTCTTTTTTGAGCCAAAACAGAAAAAATATCTTTCATCTCTTTTTGTTCTACTACAGGCAAATTATTAAAACCTATTTTTCTATTAAATTCAGCTATAGCAGCACCTGAACACTCAAAATGTTTTGAAAAATGCTCACATACATCACCAAGATCTAATTTTTTACCAGTAGCAAGCAAAACTTCACCAGAAAATTCATCTACTATTTTTTTATAAGAATACCCAGAAAGATAAGCCTTATTTATTTTAATTGATATACTAGGCAAATTACAACATGGACAATTAGGCTTGGGCCTTATGTATTTTGAAACAATTTCTTCATGATCTTCTTCTAATAAAGTATCAATTGGATGAGGATCTTGTTTTTTAGGCATTTTTTACCCTTTATACCAATTTCTATTAAGAGCAGTAGTATCTTTCTCTGACCAACCATTTTTATAAGAAAGCATATCAATTCTATTTATCGTAGAACTTATATCATCTGCTTTATTTAAAATATAAGCTTCTTTTGTTTTACAAACAACAGGACTACCAAAGTTCAATTCACCATGATGGCTTAAAATAGTATGATAAAGCAACATTATTTTCTTTTGATCAATATCAGGAGGAGTTATTTTAGATATAAAAAGCGAAGATATAGAAAGATGTCCAAGTAATTCTTCCCAATCAGTTTTTGTTATTTTAAGATCATCAAAATCATATGATTTCAACTTGCCAATATCGTGAAGCAAACCTGAACAAATCAACAAATCTTTATTAACATCTTTATAATAACCTGCTAATAATAAACAAATATCTACTACTTCAATACTATGTTGTACAAGCCCATGTCCATAATTATGATGATTATTTTTAGCAGCAGGATATGAAAAAAATAAATCCTTAACATCATCATTAAAACAATTATCTATAATTTTTTTATAATCGACATCAACAATACTAGACACTAGTTCATTAAATCTATCTATAAAATTTTGTACGTTTATTACATTTCTTTTTTCTATATTTGATTCTAGCATATTTTTTGAAACATAAATCAAGTCCAAACAAAAATTTTTTCTTTTCTTTCTTAACTTTCCCTTACAAAAAATCTTAGCACCAATTTCATAATTTTTTAAAAAAGTTTCAATATTGTCTTTCAAAATACCAGAAATTTTTGTAGTTCCATCATTAAGTTCCAATTCAATAAAATTGTCCTTAATAGATATTTTCTCTACAACAAAAAGGCCTGACAAAATTTTGCCATCTTCAAGTTCCATATAAAATTATACCTCCTGCATAAGAATAAGTAAACTATTTTTTAAGTTGTTTTAAAGCCTCAAGTCTAGCTAAAGATTTATCAACAACCTTTTCGTTTACTAACCATCTTTTTCTCATTCTATCTAAAGCAGCTTGACTAGCTAAATTAGCAGCAGGAAGTTTTTTGTTCTCTACCATTTTAAAAACTCTTTTTAATCTTAAATATCCATCTTTCCTTAAATCTTCTCGTTTTCTAGACATCGAGTCTAAAATAACTATGAGTTTATTTTTATATTCTATTTTTTCTTCAATAGATAGTTCTTCAAATTTCATATTTGACATATTGATAATTGTTTCATGAAAATCTCTCATCAAACTTCCAATTTCCTCATTTTCTTTTTGTTCGTTTTTTTGTTGATCTATAATATGTTGCTGTTGCCTAATAGCTGAATCCAAATCAGGAACATGTTGTATAACATTACCATAAAAACAAACATCTAGAGAACCATCTAAATTTACTTTAACACCCCTTCTAACTAAAGCTTCAATTGCCCATTCATTGTAAACCATCTAATACCTCATGTTGTCTTGATTTAATATAACAAGTCTGACACAAACCTTTTGCAAATACTTTTTTACCACAACTTAAATTTTTACAAAATTCTGGTATTACAACAGCACTTTCTTTTTTTACTTCACCATGAAATTTTATTTGTTGATAATGTTTAGAACAATACCCCTTGCAAAAAGCTTGCCTCTCGCATCCATAAATAGAACATTTTTTACCCTTATTTCTAATCATGTTATTTTTTCAACAATAACATTAATACTGCTAATAACTCCTATTTTTTTATCGAAATTAACAACAGTCTCTACCCCAACAACTCTAAATTTATCTTCATTCAATAAAACAATTTCTCCACGTTGTGGTATATGCTCGTGACTACAAATATCTATCTCGTCATCAATTCCTTGTATAATTATTTTAATCATCTTCTTTTATTTAAAATATTAGGTTTTGATAAGAATTTTGCCTGACATACTTTTTTCCTATTCTAAAATTCTAACTGAATCATATACAGGATTTTCATCGCCATGGTTTATAGTCTCATTACTTAAAATAGTATGACTTTGAGTAATTTCCTGGACAACACCACAACTATTTGAATCCAATGACTCAAATACTATTTCGCCTGCTTTAAGCCCAGTCTTGTTTATAATTATCTTATAAGCCATTTTTTCTCCTTTCAAATATAAAAACGTATCATTTTTTCAATATCGCTCTTTCTAAATCCAACACCTCTATTTAATTCTTTAAAATTATTAAACAAAACAAAAGTGGGCAACTTATTAATATTATAAACACTTATTATTTGCTTGTGCTCAATAACATTAAGTTTTGCAATTTTACACTTATTTTCATAAGCTTTTTCTAATTCAACAAGAAAAGATTCAGCTAAAAAACAAGCATAACACTCTTCGCTAAAAAACTCTATAAGCGATAAAGAAGAAATAAAGTCTTTTAATTCTATAGCAGTTAAATTTTTCATAACTAAGAAAAATAAATTTGTAAGATTTTTTCTAACTCATCGACATTAGAATATTTAACAATACATTTCACTTTTCCCATGTGACGCTTTTTTATCTCTTCTTCATTAAAAATTCTAGTCTTTAAACCTTCATAAGTTTTTGAAGAATCCTCAAGATGAACACAGCGACTCATAATAAGAGCCTTTTTCAAACTCTTATCATAAACTTTTAAATAATTTTTAGTCTCTTTTACATCTCCAAATTTAGAAAGTTTGCTTTTGTCAATAGACATAAATCCTCCTTTGCTTTTGTTATAGCTATTATTTTATATAACTTTGTTCTTAAATATACAACAAAATTGATAAAAAAAGGAGGGTTATCAAAAAGGCACTCCTCGTTCCAATACCTGAGTAGTACACTTTTCGACTTTTAACTCAAAAAGCAAATAACCTAAAGCAAGCAAAGGTTTAGCAATATGTCCACACGTATTAATATCTATTTCAACAAAATTATCTTCGGGCCAAGTACTAATATGAAAATGTGATTCTTCAATAATTATTAAACCTGTAACACCATCTCCATGACCATTCTTTTCATCAGCTCCAAACTTATAAAACAATTTTTCTTTACCATTATTAACAGCATTACAGTCGCCTCTACGTAATGCTTCAAAACAAAGACTTTCTAAAATTACGGGCTCATTAAGACACGTAGCCTTTACTAAAGCATCACAAACAACAAGCTCACCTAATTTACGAATATGTATTTCCATTATTAGCCCCTTACTTATTAATTTTTTTTAATTTAATATAAAAAATAAAAATGAGCGCAAAATAAATTATTGCAATATGCAATTTTCGAACATGCCAGTAATTGTTATTAAAGGGATTCTTGAACAGCTTTTTCTACTATTTTATAAGTATAATTTTCGTTTTGATTTTGGTCTTCAAGATATTTTTTCAAAATCTTAAAAGCTTCACTGTTTTCAGGTTTTTCAAGTTTTTTCTTAAATGCTTTTGTTAATAAATCAGATAAAGTATCTTTTTCTAGATATTTTAATGAATCGTCTTTTTGAATATTTGGAATAATAATTTTTTCCATTGAATCTTCTATTTTTTTCCTTAAAACGTCATTAAATGATTTTAAAGAAACAAGAGGATTATTTGAAATTGGCAACCTTTTATTAAGAGCAGATAACTCAAACTTAGAAACAGGATAAGGTAATATTGTCTCTAATTTATTAACCAAAACATCATCTGGTACTTTGCGCTCAACAACATTTTCTATTTTAGTTATCAATTCGTCAGCTGAAACAGTACCTAAAATATTAGATAAAGCTAAAATTGCTGCTACTAATAAAGAGTCTCTAATACCTGAAGTTTTGTTTTTTGACAAAACGTCTCTAATAATCTGTTTCCAATTTTTGTTTTTTAAAACTATTTTTAAAGCTTGATTTAGCGACAAATTAGCTGACATTACTTCAAATACTATTTTTTCTGTATTCACTTTTATAGCTCTCCTCATAATAAGATTTAGCTATTTGCGAATATAAAAATTATGCTATTTTTTTTTCTACACCATTTAAAGGGCCAATAATATGGCATTCCCACGTCAACATTCCAGTTATATTGCTTATAAAATTCAGATTTTCTAACCAAATTTGATCTATGCGAAATTATTAATTTTTTTGTAAGCCATTTTGGCTTGCTAAACGAAATAACATCTAGTTTAATATTTATATTGCGTCTTTTATTATACCTTTTTTCCCACTCTTCAACACATTCTTTAATATAAAAAATTAAAGCAGGCTCATGTCCTATCCACATTAATACTGCTGGATGATGAACCCAAGCAGGAGTTTTAATACACTTTTCTATAACTCTACCTTGATTGTCTATTTTTTTAAGAGCATTTAAAATCTGACACGCTTCAACAATTTGTTTGTTTAAGCGTTTATTATCAAGACATTCTGCAACTTTTTTGAAACTATAATAAGGTAAGAAAGTTTGCATTACATTTGTTTCTACGTGTGCAAGCTATGTTTTATTTTCAGCTCTCAATTATATCAAAAATTATAGGAGGTTGACTATCTCCGGGCCTTGTACAATTAAGTTCTAAATTTAAATTGTTTGTTAAAAATTCATCACCTTGATTAAATCTTAAGCATTTTGTTTGTTTGCATTTTTCTATCCAATTTTTAAAATCAAGATCAAAATCGCCAGAAATTTCTAACAACCAATTAAAGAATTTATCAATAGTTGATGGAAGGACACCTACCCAATCATTATTATAGTCATACTTTCCTTGTTTTTCTTCATCCCAATAGACTATTTTTTCTTTAGTTTCATAACAACCTATAAAGTATTTGCCTGTATAATCAACTTCAGAATACCAAGTTTCTCCTTCTTTAACAACACGACCAATTTTTTTTAAATTTTCTTCAACAGCATCTTTAAAACCATAACAACCTATACCAGCAAAACGGTGATAAATACTTTTTTTGTCGTTTGGTTCTATACAATAAGCGTAAACAAAAATACTCTGTTGTGGCCCCCTAGAAGCAAAAATATCAAATCCAGCTAATTACATATTCCCTGAATTAATAGCAGCTATTGTAGGCTTTGAAAATCCAAAATCATACCACATATCTTTGCTTGAAACATAAGCCCAATTTTTGTATATAAAAATAGAGTTTTCATATTTAAAATGTTTAAAAACACCATTGCAAGATTGGCATTCGCTATTAAAAGCCAAACAATCCCAATTCGATAAAGCCATGTTTGTTTTCCTTAATTTTTTTGTTTTACTTTATATACATTTTTGCTTTTTTCATTAACAATAAAAGTGTCTTTAGTTTCTTGATATTTCGCTTTTCTAAGCATGTATAATGAATTTTCTACGTCAACAATAAATTTATTATTATCATCATCTTCATACTCATAAACTATACAATATCTTCCATTACTCCTTTTAATAAGCTCATCAATGGCTTCTTGGGGACAATCTTTACTTCCGTAAATTTCTAGTAATTGCAAATCTGACATTTTTTCAAAACTATTTGCAATATTGTTTTGATTTTTTTGAAGAGTATTTTCTTTTAAAAAAGCAATTAAACTACTCCAAGTATCAAAACACAATGAGTGCCCAGGTTGTTGTATAGAACAAATTTTATTTAAAGGACAGTTACAACATGCAGATGGAACTGTAGACACTATTGCTCCTTTTTATCATTTTTTAGTTTGTAAACTAATATAAATATCAAAATTATTGAAATGGGCCATAAAAACGAATAAATAGTTTTAATATGAACGTTATTAGTTTTCCAAAAATCATTTCTAGTCATAAAAGCATAAAAAAACAAACTTATAATTAGATATATGATAATATATGTCATACTATTTCCCGTTAATTATTTTTATTCAATAATAAAACAAGTTGTTATAAAAAATTAATGTAAAATAGAAAATTTTCTAATGGAAGTGCTTGCATATTTTATAAGAGAATTATATGAAGACTTTAACTGGGTTTCATTCATTTCGCTAAATAAAATTGATATATCTCTTTCAATATTTGATAGAACTATTTTGACTTCATCGGGTCTTAAATATAGAATTCCTGCTAAAACAATTTTAACATCATCAATTTTATTTTCTATTACTAGTTTTTTGAAATAATCGAATGTCAGTTTTCTTTTTTTATCTTGATAATTATAAATTATTCTCTTGCTTATTTTTCTTATTAAATAACCATCCCATGAACCAAGTAATTTTTCGTACTTATTGATTATATTTAAACAAAATTTAAAGGCCTCTAGTTCACTAGAAGCCTCAATTAATAAACCATTATTGTCGACAAAATTTGCATTTATAAACTGTGCACGAGCTATGTTTAAGATAACTTTAGTTTCTCTTTTAGGCAAACAATGCCAACCATCGAACTCCAATTTTAATTTGTACATGGAAATTCATTTCTTTTAATCTCTTTTTTTTATATTAATTACACTTAATAATTATATATTATTTGCCTACAATTGATCTAACACCTGATAACCCAAAATTAGCAACACCTGCAGCACACTTAGCTCTACCTTTAGAGCGTAATGCATAATTTGTGTTTACAGGATCGCTAACTAAAACATTATTACTTCCTTGATCGTTTTTCTCAAGAGAAGTGCTAGACATTTTAATGTTTCTTTGGACGCCTGCATCTGTTGTACAAGGAATTGTAAGAACTGAATAGTTTATCATAAAAACCTCCTATTATTTTTTTCTTAAATAAATAGCATGATCTATAATTCTATTCCATAATTCTCTATCGTCTTTATTTCTATTATACAAAAAGTCAATTATCTCTTTTTTTGTAAATCCCCAATTTAATAATTCATTTACTTGTTCTAATCTAGACTGTTTTTCTCCGGGATCATTCCAATATTTATCATAATTTATTTTAAGACTACCATCGTCTTGTCTTTCTAAATACTTAACATCAGGAAAATTTTTAGATAAATTTTGAAAAATATGCATCGTTTCATGAGTAACGACAGATTTTGGATGCTCTAAATAATCAATAATATCTTTTCTAGATATCAAATTAAGGCTTTTTAAGTCTCTAATTGGCAAATATATAATCTTTTTATTATGATTAGAAGCTCCACGTTCTTCTTGATCTCTAAACTTTATCTTAATAGAATCTAAAATATCTGTTATTATTTTTTTATGGGTAGAAGGATAAATTCTTTCTAACCTTTTTAAAAGATAATTTCTTTTTTTAGGTATGTCATTAAACCTATATATTTCAAGCTTATATTTCATTTTTTTTTAGTTTTTTTATTGTTTCTTGCATATCTTTTATAAGTTGATTTTGATAACTAATTTTTTCTTGTAATGAATTAATTGTCATAATGTTATGATTATTAACTTTTTCTACACTACATTGCATTTTTTCGAACATCTTACGTTCCATTTCTTTCAACACATTGTCAAACTCATCTCTATCATATACAATAACGTAAGAACCAGTATCGTTTTTTTTTGTTAAAAT
>Ga0172364_10000397_pt1 | contig 30322 bp, 27 predicted proteins | sample LakKivSesite10cm_FD_114545 | JGI IMG/M metagenome (GOLD analysis project Ga0172364, IMG submission 114545) | Sediment microbial communities from Lake Kivu, Rwanda - Sediment site 10cm | ecosystem: Environmental > Aquatic > Freshwater > Lake > Sediment | place: Rwanda: Western Province, Lake...
AATATTCGAAAATACAAGCGTCATTAAGGGATTAAACTTTTCCATTCGACCACTCTTACCGGTGAGAACATAGTCAGCGATTTTGTCCGCTTTCTTTTCCCACTTACGGAACATGTTTTTCTGCAGGAAAAGAGGCGGGGCATCAGCATCATGAATGTAATTAGCCGGCATCCGGACAACGAAACCAGCGGCAAGACTACCGCCACGCAGACTGACCGCTTCTGAAAGTCGATCAAGGATACCTCCGGCAACGCCGCCAACTGTAACGATAGCGAAGATGTATTTAGATCGCAGATTAGTAAGCTTACCGATAAATCTCTCGACGATGCCCGGCATCCTCATATAGTAAGTTGGGGAAACAATTCCGAAAGTGTCGGCATTGATCTTTATACTTGCTTCGTCCATCAGGGCAGGAATGGATATCAGTTTTCCATCAATTTTTTCGGCAATATCTCTGGCCACAACTAGTGAATTACCCGTTCCTGAAAAGTAATAGATTTCTGTACTCACAGTAATACCATGCCTCTGAATCTATAGGGTTTCGTTGTACGACTCAAAGGTTCAAGTCCAGTCGCTGCTATCAGTTTTATTTTTGGGGAATGCCTCCCACTCATGGACTGCTCCACGATTGGCCTTTCCGTTGCCAACCCTCTCCCCCTGGTTTTGTGTTGTTTGCCTAGATTATAGCTTATTAGTCAAAGCCTGGATATTTCACTCGAAATATGTGCCACATATCTATAACTTTCTCCAATTTTTCGTATATCGTCTCACGCAAATCGGTTTCCAGTGTGAGGGTGAGTAATATATCTGCTATAATAAAGCCTGGATTTTGAGATTGCACCATTTACCAGAAAGGGATGAACATGACTGGAGACCGGACTATCAGTATCATCGTGATAGGGGCATCCGCAGCGGGACTTCGAGCCGCTGCGCGGGCGAGGAGGCGTCTGCCGGATGCGAATATTCTGGTGATTGACCAGGGTAATTTCATCTCCTACGCCGGCTGCGGAATGCCCTACTTTGTTTCCGGAGATATACAGAGCGCGGATATGCTCAGGAGGACACCCTATGGCGCAATCCGCGATGCGGATTTTTTCAGGGAAGCCAAAGGATTAGAGGTGGTTACCGGGACTAAGGTCGAGAAGATAGATAGAAATGCACGCAAGGTGTATTGCAAATCGATGAAGACCGGAGAGGGGTCGGTGTATTCTTACGACAAGCTGGTCCTGGCCACCGGTGCCAGGCCGATAGTACTGCCCGGCGTCCCTGTTGACAACAAGCGCATTACTACTTTTCGGAGCCTGGAGGATGCGATTAGTTTAAGAAAGTCACTGGAGACGGGCAAAATCGAAAAGGCGGGGATTGTCGGAGGCGGGTTGATAGGCTGTGAACTGGCGGAAGCCTTTTCGGCGCTCTGGGGTGCCAAAGTCGTTATCATCGATGCGGCCCCCAATATACTGCCAGGCATTCTCGACCCTGAGATGGCACTGGCTGTGGAAGCATACTTGAGAAGCGAGAACGTAGAAATTCATACCAGTTGTCCCCTCGAAAATGTCACCGGGTCTGCGGAAAAGGTCACTATCAAAACAGCGAAGGAAAGCTTCGAGGTAGACTGCGCTGTAATAGCCGTGGGGGTGAGACCCAACAGCGAACTTGCCGCCGGTTGTGGGCTTGTTACCGGCAAGGCGGGGGGAATTGTTGTGGACGACAGGATGGCGACCAGCGACCCCGATATTTTTGCCGCCGGGGATTGTGTCGAAGTGAGGCATCTGATATCCGGCAAGTCCGTAAATTTACCCCTCGGCTCTCTGGCTAACCGGCAGGGGCGCATAATCGGTTCCAACCTCGGAGGCGGAGATGAACGCTTTGGTCCGGTCGTGGGCAGCGCAGCGGTAAAGCTGTTCGATATGAACATAGCTGCCACCGGTCTTATGGAGACCGCGGCCCGGGAAGCCGGATTCGACGTGGGCTGTGTCTGGGGCACTTTTACAGACAGGGCAGATTACTATCCTGAAGCACAGAACATCCATTTTAAGCTGGTCTTCGACAGACAATCAGGCCGTCTTCTCGGTTTGCAGGGATACGGCAAAGGAGAGGTGGTGAAAAGGGTGGATGTCTTCTCAGCCCTTCTCAAAAACGAGGGAAAACTGGAAGACCTTATGGATATGGAATTTGCCTATGCACCGCCGTATGCTCCGGCGGTAGACCCTCTTTACGTTCTGGCCTGCATAGCCAGGGATGCCGTTCTGGAGGAAATACAGCCTGTGGACCCGGATTCCCGGTATGACGATAGGGTGATTATAGATTTGCGGCGGCCGGATGAGCTGAAAGCCGCGCCACTACCTGAAAAAGATATTCTGAGAATTCCTTTCGAGGAGCTCCGCAGGAAATGGGAAGAGATTCCGAAAGATAAGCCCTTGATTTGTATTTGCGCGAAGGGAGTACGCTCTGCCGAGTCCTTGAGGTTCCTTAGAGAAAAGGGCTTCTCCGATATGGTATATCTGGGCGGCGGCTGCCTTATGAAGCCTGAGTACTCTTCACACTAGATACACATAATTTTAAAGAATATACCATTGACTTTTTGGAGATTCTGATGATAATACGCAATATTAACGCTTGAATAGAGTTTAGATTTGTCAGGGGCGGCTTAGGAAACTGTCTTCAGGGTACGTTACGATACAGGAAATAGCGAGTAAATGAGAAAGCATATGCGACGGCTAACACCGACTGTAATAAAAATACTAGTTTGTGTACTGCTAATAGTTCTGGCCATTCTGCCGGTCGTAGCAGCATCGCAATCTTCCGTGTCCCCTGCATCCGGCATTAACTTGAGTAGCTCGGTGCAGGTTTCCTTTCCGAATTCGATAACTTTTAATGTAAATGCGCAGAGTGACGCCAGTATCACAAGTCTCAGGCTGCATTACATTGTGGATGAACAGAACTATGCCGATGTTGTCAGCGAGGGCTGGGCGCAGTTTACTCCCTCAACGACGGTTGATACCCGGTGGGTCTGGAACATGGCGGAAAGCGGCGGGCTGCCGCCGGGGGCCCAGGTGGAGTACTGGTGGACAGCCGAGGATGCCGCAGGCAACAGCGCGCGGACAGATACTGCCACAGTTTCTTTTGACGATGACAGATATAACTGGCAGTCTATTACCTCCGGGCCTGTTACCCTGCTGTGGTACAAAGGAAGTAACCAGTTTGCGAACACACTCATGTCTGCTGCTCAGGATGGTTTGCAGAAAATTCAAACCACTCTCGGCCTCACGCCCCAGGGCAACGTTAGCATTTACATCTACGCCAGTACCGGTGACCTGCAAGGAGCTCAGCTTTTCGCGCAGCAATGGGAGGGTGGCGTGACGTTTGAGGGTTTTAACATCATCGCTATAGCCGTAGCCACAAATCAGTTGGCTTTCGGCGAAGGAGCCATTCCCCACGAACTGACACACTGGGCTGTACATCAGGCGACCTTTAACTACTATGGCGCCGGGCTACCCCCCTGGCTGGATGAAGGCCTGGCTACGTATATCCAGGGTCCCAGCTCTGACTATCAGGCAGCGCTCAACTATGCAGTATCAAAAAATCAGTTAATATCTGTGCGGAGCCTCTCCAGTCCATTCTCTGCGATAACGGAACAGGCCCTGATATCTTATGGGGAGAGCCAGAGCATCGTAACTTTTCTCCTCCAGCGATATGGTGAGGCTAAGATGGACCAGTTGTTGAACGTGTTCCATCAGGGCGCTACCTACGATGACGCCCTCAAACAGGTCTACGGATTCGACCAGGACGGCCTGGACACACTGTGGCGGCAGAGTCTGGGCATTAATATAGCTCTTGACCTCCATCACGTTCTTGTACTGCCCGAGGCAGTTCCAGCATAGTTTTATGTGCCATGGAGTCTAAAGGATGAATTGGGGGTCGCCCTAGCGGAGGCTATTTTGAACCATAAGCGGCATTTTAGGGGAGCAGCCCGCAGGATTGTGCTCATCCTGCTCTGTTTTGCGTTGCTGGTTCCCACAACGACGGCTTGCCTGATTAGCAGCGGCGCCACGCTGAATCTGGCTGATAGCCCGCCTATTACACTCGACCCGGCTCTGGCGGCTGATTCCACATCAGACATGTACATAGTTCAAATATTCAGCGGATTGGTCCGGCTGGATGAGAACCTTCAGGTAGCGCAAGACATTGCCTCAAGCTGGGACATCAGCAGCGACGGAAAGACGTACACTTTCCATTTGCGGCACGACGTAAAGTTCGACGATGGCAAGCCTGTCACAGCAGCCGATTTCAAGTATTCCTGGGAGCGCGCACTGAATCCGGCAACCGGTTCCTCTACGGCCGGGACGTACCTAAACGATATTGTAGGGGCATCGGATGTGCTCTCGGGAAAAACGACGCAGCTAAGCGGCGTTACGGTACTGGATGACTATACCATTCAAGTCACCATTGATGCGCCGATACCCTATTTCCTGGAAAAGATGGCATTCCCAACGGCCTATGTCGTGGATAAGACAAATGTTGAATCGGGGAGCGACTGGTCGTTGCATCCTAATGGAACAGGGCCGTTTAAACTGAAACAATGGCAGTCAGGCCAGGTACTTATTCTGCAACGAAATGATAATTACTACGGCGAAAAGGCTCAGTTGAATCAGGTGGTATTCAGGCTGACCGGAGAAGACCCGATGCAGTTGTATGAGCTGGGAAGCATAGATGTAGCCTACGTTAGCGCTGCTTATATGGGATTGGTGACCGACCCTAGCAACCCTATTTCGAAGCAGCTTGAGGTATACCCTGAGTTAAGCTTGACTTACATTGGTTTCAATGCTTCCGGACCGCCCTTTGACGACGCGAAGATACGCCAGGCTTTTTCGTATGCGGTTGATAAGGATAAAGTTTTCGCTCTCTCGGCGCAGAATATAGTATCGGCCGCATACGGAATTATTCCGCAGGGAATGCCAGGGTACAACGCCAGCCTCGAGGGACTGCAGTTCGACCCCGAGAAGGCTAAAGAGCTCATTGCAGAATCGAAATACGGCAATGTTTCCAATTTGCCTCCGATAGTGATGACAGTAGCCGGTGTGGGTGGAAGTGTCTCCGGCCTGATTGGAGGCATTATCGAAGAGTGGAGGCGCAACCTCGGCGTCGAAGTGACTATACGGCAACTGGAGCCTGAAGTATTCCTCTATGGAATCAACCAGGAGAAAGACCAGCTATACCTGGATGGTTGGGTTGCGGATTACCCCGACCCGCAGGACTTCCTTGACCTGCTGTTTCACACCGGAGCGCAGAACAATATAGGAAATTACAGCAATCCCCACTTAGACTCGTTGCTTGACCAGGCGGCGATCGAACAGGATCCCAGTGTACGTTTGCAGATGTATCAATCTGCCGAGCAGTTGGTAGTCGATGACGCCGCGGTTCTTCCCCTATTCTTCGGTCGCAGCTATGTCGTGGTCGAACCGTACGTCAAGAATTACATGCTGAGCCCGCTGGGTTATCCTCTGCTCAATAAAATCAGCATACAGAGATGAGGTCGCCCGAAAACGGGTTCGAGGATGAGGAAGCTGCCCGCCGATTGTCCACGGGATGCACGAGAACCGTAAAACGCATGAGGAGGTAATTACATGTCGAAGAGTTTAAAGATATTTTTGATAGTTGGCCTGTCTATCCTGGTGCTTTCCCTGGCCTTCGGAGCGGGATGCCTTACGGGGACGCCCTCATCCAGCGAGGGGCCTGATACGCAGTTACTGGATGAGGCCTGGACTACTATAACGCAGAATTATGTAGAACCCTCTATAGCAAACTCAACCATTCTCAACGAGGGTGCAGTAAAGGGGATGGTACAGGCATTAAACGACCCTTATTCGGCTTACCTGAGTCCGGGTGAGTACGAAATAGCCCAGAGTGGCATACAGGGTACTTTCAGCGGCATCGGCGCTCAGGTGGGCTTGAACAGTGCTAATCAACCGGTTGTCCTGGCCCCCATAGCAAACTCCCCGGCTGCAAAAGCAGGTATCAAGACCGGAGACGTGATTCTTGCGGTGAACGGCGAGTCCACCGAAGGGTTGAGCTTAACCGAGGTGATATTGCTTGTCCGCGGTCCCGCCGGGACCACAGTCAAACTGCTTATCCAGCATCAGGGCGAGACCACGCCTGTTGAAATAGATATAGTCAGGGCGCAAATTAGTGCTCCCAGCGTTACCTATCAAATGATGGGCAATATATCCTATATCGACATCTCAAGCTTTAGCGAAAATACTAATGATGAACTTAATACCGGTCTCCAGACGCTGGACCTGAAGAACAGCGCCGGTATTATTCTGGATTTACGCGATAACCCCGGCGGCCTTGTAAGTGACGTGGTGGATGTTGCCAGCCATTTTATTAAAACGGGCGTAATCGTTACCCTGGTGGATAACGAAGGCCATCGTTTCTCCCAATCAGTCCATCCTAATGGAGTTTACACTGATCTCCCGATGGTGGTTCTGGTAAATCAGTATACTGCAAGCGCCAGTGAGGTTCTCTCGGGAGCCCTGCAGGATTATCACCGGGCTGTTATCGCCGGCAACACTACACTAGGCAAGGGCAGCTATGACGCATTCTTCCCACTCAGCGATGGTTCGGCCATATACTTAACTATCGGCCGCTGGCTGACGCCTGACGGACGTGAGATCGAAGGGAAGGGCATAACTCCGGACTATGTGCTGACACAGACAGGAGACCAGGAGATTCAATGGGCCATAGATTTCTTAAATAAAGCCCAGCAATAGTGATAGGAGTTATACTGCCTAATCTATAGCTGCTTCGGAGAATCGTTGTGCCGCTGACCGGCACCATGTTTTCACAATTGGATAGTACCAAATTCCTATTGCGCGATGGTGCAGGTGCCACCATAATTTCAGGCAAAAAGGGGTTGGGTACGATAAACGTAGGGCTTCGACCCTTCGAGCCACGCAAACTGGCAAAAACCCCATATAACAATTGGCGAAAACCCCTGCGTATGGCTATCGAAAGTGCGCTAGAGTAGTGCTCGGATAGCGTCTTCGCCGGTGAATTCAGGAGGTGACAGAATGAGAAGCTTTGGTGTCTTGCTATGTATCGTGGGCATCTGCCTTACTGCCGGGGCAGTAGGCATGTACTACTCCGAAATTGAGGCAGCGGGCATCGCATGCATGGTGCTTGGTGGTGGACTATTTCTAACCGGGGTCATGGTTTTCCTGGCCGACCTTGCCATTCGGCTCTCCAGGCGTAGCGGCAAGCTGACCGTGCGCTTCGAGTTTCTTAAGATAAAAGTAGATGTACATGCCGAACTGGAAAATCTTGAAGGCGGAGCCGAATCATTCGGGCTGGACCGTTGGCTGGAGAAGGGTCTGAGTGAAGTCGGCATAAGGTAAGCGTAAAGGGTTCCAAATACCCTGTTGTGCTACAGGTTTGGTCATCCTTCCTGCCCTCGGGCTTGAGTGATCGCTTCTGTGAGGCATCTGCTGGCCACCGGTATGCTGTACTGCTGCACTACTAGGTTATAAGCATTGTCTATCAGTTTCTGGCGAAGGCTTTCGTTCGCGGCCAGCAGCTTGATTTTGCTAATAAGGTCAGAAGTATTGTTCTGAGCTATCAGTAAGTGATAGCCATCCTGGCAATCAATCCCCTCTGCCCCCTTTTTCGTGGAAATGACAGGTACCCTCGCCGCAAAAGACTCCAGTATCTTGATCCGGGTACCGCTGCCAAAGCGTAGCGGGGTGATGATAGCATCAGCAGCGGAAAAAAACCGCCGCATGTCGGGAACATCCGAATAAAAGGAAACAATTTCGTTGCTGCTGCGGAAACACCACTGGGGAATTTGAGCGCCAGCTATAATGAGTTTGATAGAGCTTCCATCGTTTCTTAAGGACGGCACAAGCTCATGGATGATAAACCTGAGAGCATCCAGGTTCGGTGCATAATCCATTCTTCCCGGGAAAAGCAAGAGCGGAGATGATGGATCAACTCCCAGCTTCTGCCGTTCAGCGGCTCTATTGTACACTTTATGAGACTGGGAGATAGAATCGACATCTACGGTGTTTGGAGACATGGCTAGCCTCGCCTTCGAAACCCCGTAAACGGTCTCGAAAGCTTTCATATCGCGCTCAGACACACAGAGTATTTTTGTCGCTTTCCGGCAGGCATGTTTCTCAATACAACGGACTAGCTTGCGAACGAAAAAATTGCGGTTAGTTTGTTCTACCAGGCCGTACTCGAAATTATGGGCAACATACAGTATCGGCGTTCTGGCTTTTACTACCCTATAAGCGGCGACGGTACTCCAGGGTGAATGAGCCATGATTACCGAGTATCCCCCGGCTCGTTTTCTGAGAATGGAGTGAAAGCAAGGATTAAAAATTTGAGTGAACATATCGACCAGCAGTCTCTTTTTCTCGGAGAGTAATCTGCAATTATTCATACCGGCGTATGATATAGTAGTCTGCCTCGCCGGAATATCGTGTTGAAGTCGATTTGCCCGGGAAGGATATACGACTTCCACGGTATATCCGCCGTACATCAAGGCTGCGAGGTCTGCCTTCACGCGCTGAGCGAGGCCGCCCTGGATGGACATGTAGTCAAACGGCACTACAACGCCAACGGTATTGCTATCTGCTCGTCTATCCATTGTTGAAGCCCATTTATCGAACCCTCTGTGATTGCCCTGTGTGGATTGGCAAGGGAATAAGACCGATGCAGTGCTATGCGATTTTTCTTATCCAGAGACTGGTAGCACCGGGTCGGGACGTAGACCATACAGTTACTTGATTATAAGAGGCAAAAGCCTCGGCCAATTTGTCGGGATGCTTGAGGTGCATGTAGCTCCCGCACCATAAGACCTCGAAGGCATTGTTGAAGGCTAAGAAAGCCTGAACCAGGTATTGCTCATTCCAGAACCTGCGCATTTTGAGCACCCACCTCTTGGGATATTCATAAGGAAAGAATATATCATGAATATGAATGATTACGCCTGCATTAAGTCCGGGCAGGATTTCAAGGTACTCATGATAGACATCGCTTCCAATCTTTAGAACATGACTCGAGTCAATAAACAGAATGTCATTTTCATTAAGTGTCTTGAACTCCTCCGAATCGACAGCCTCGAGTTTCTTAGGTATGAGCCTGGACAGACCGGGGAAGCCGGACTTCAATACTCTATTGGGGTGAGGCTCGATTGCAATTAAATCAGCTCTATGCCGGCTCTCCCCTTCGTTTTTCAAGATTGCCTCTGCAGACAGGTACGTTGAGTACCCGGAACCGATTTCTATTATCTTTTTGGGTTGAAAATGTCTGATCATGCAATACAGGACTTCTGCATCCACCGGGCCGAAGTGCGGGTTACCGGTATGGAATTGCCACGGCTTCGCTGTTCTATTTCCAGGAAAATTGTCGTATTCATTCTTGAATCTTAAAAACTGATTTATCATTTCAACTTGCTTCTGCTCATTTATATTGATGCCGACAAGCTGGGACTGCCGCAGCCACAACGGGTCTTTCAATGTTCCGGTATCCGGTATGGGCTGGTAAAAATGATTTCTCGTGATATGAAAACCCAGTCTCTCGCAAAGCGCGAATATCCGGCTGAATAGAATGGTATCTAGGGCCGAAATCGCATAACGGTATATTTTTTCGAGTTCCATAGCCATCGCCGTATTATTATAGTCGATGAGCCGGGTTAATACACTCAGTAGTTAATCAACCCTCTGACTGAAAAGCCCTCGGGCTGCTTCTGATTAGCCAACTTTACCTTTCTTAAATGCTCCTCACCTAACTTTACCTATCCTCCGAATTATGGTACCAAAGTACCTCTATACGTTGACATTTAGTTTATGAAAGTATACATTACATACCACAGAGTCGTTAAAGAGACCGCCGGCACTCCAATTGTCTGCAACTTTTCAGCGCGTTTAGGCGATAAGGTACGGATTAGTTGTTACAGGGAGGCGTAAGAGTTGGAGCTGCAATTGAAACCTGAGTCCCCGTCCCGGCTGGAACCTGTTAGAGCGTTTCTGACAAGGGTATGCACTGAAGCCAAATCGGAAAATCTTCAATCCAGAACTATATTCTGGCTCCTCTTGTTCCTGGCGTTGAACGTTGTTGACACTATGTTAACGAACAGGGCAAACGCTATGCTGGAGTCTGTAGGACTCAACGGTAAAATGGCTGAAGCTAATATAATCCTGCAACCCCTGGTCGGCTCATGGCTGCTCGTGTTGAAAGGGGCCGTTGCTCTGGTCATCATGGTGGGAGTCAACAAAGTCGCCAAGGTCCCCCTGCGGAGATTGCTCATCTGGGCTTGCTTAGCCCTGGCAATAGTATGTTTGTGGAATGCCAGGTCGATAGGGATACTTTAAGTTATCTCCCATACTCCCCATCTCACTGCGATAATCACTTTATCTCTCCGTGGTGAATCATCACCTCAGCATTAGAGCCGCAAAAAGCAGGCAATTCCCCTGACGGCTGAACGCCGTCAGGGGAATTGCCTCTGCATTGCAAGTAATGGTATCATCTTCGGAGGATGGAATCCCTTTTGACAAGGAGGCGGTAAGATGCCGAAAGCGCCTGTGAACGGAATCAGTATGTACTATGAGGTTCAGGGCAAGGGAGTGCCTCTGATTATGATACAGGGCTTCGCCGGAAATCACCAGGCCTGGTTTTTCCAAACCCCTGTTTTCAGGAAGTGCTACAAGGTAATTATTTTTGACAATAGGGGTGTCGGCAAAAGCGGCAGGTCAGGCGAGCCTTATACTATCAAGACGATGGCGGACGATGTCATCGCTTTGATGGATTATCTCGGCATTGATAAAGCTCATATTCTGGGGGTCTCTATGGGAGGCCTGGCAGCTCAGGAGGTTGCCATTTCTCATCCTGAGAGGGTGATAAAGCTCGTCCTGGGCAGCACCTTTGCCGAAACTGAACGCAACGATGTCCATCCTGAGCTGATGAAAGCTCTCGGCGTTCGGGAGGGCGACACTAGTGTTGATACCGGGAATATCGATTTCAGGAAGCTGATGAATTTCATGGTCTCATCAGCTTTCAATAAGAGGCTGTATAGGATGGTGCTCCTGACCCTATCGAGGCGCAGCATGGAATCAATCGATGCCAGCGGCTATTTGGAGCAGATGGCGGCTGTCACAAGTTATAGTACGCTGGACAGGCTGCACCTGATAAAAGCGCCAACGCTGGTGCTGACAGGGACCGGGGACAGGATTGTCTCGCCCAGCATGTCGGATTTGCTTGCCAGCCGGATACCCAATGCCACGCTGGTCAAGGTAAAGGGAGGTTCCCACGCCTTTTTCATGGAAATGAGGGGCAGGTTCAATAAAGAAGTACTCGATTTTTTGAGAGGTGTGTAAAACACGGGGAGGGATTGGCATGAGCTACTACTTTAGCAAGACGCTGAAGGTTTCTTTTGAGGAAGCTGTTGCCAAAGTGACCGAGGCGCTGAAAAAGGACGGCTTCGGCGTTCTCACTGAGATCGACGTCAAGGAGACCCTGAAGAAGAAACTGAATGTAGATTTCAGGAAATATAAAATACTCGGGGCATGCAACCCGCCTTTCGCTTACAGGGCTTTGCAGGCTGAGGACAAAATCGGCCTGATGCTGCCCTGCAATTTGATAGTGCAGGAGCTTGCGGGAGGGAAGGTCGAGGTCGCTGCCATAGACCCTGTGGCATCTATGGCAGCTATTGATAATCCCAAGCTGCGTGAGGTGGGACAGGAGGTGCGAGCCAAGCTGAAGGCAGTGATTGATAATCTGTAGCGGTGTATTAAAATAGCGACGTGAGCCGGAATAATGTCCCCCGAGGTATAAAAGGGACTCTCTATATGGCCGGGGAGTTCTCCAGGATAAAGGGGAGACGTTATTTTTATATTTACATAATACTCTGGGCGCTAAGCCCGATTAGAAATGGTTTGGGCAGCCTTAGGGCGTCCCTGATTGACGCTTACACAGTCCTCTATTGCAGGCTGCGCAACAAGCCGCTGGTACACGTGATAGGGGACAGCCATGTGGTTCCCTTCCGGGGGAGTATGCCTTTTCTGGCGCACCACCTCGGCGCAGCCACAGCATTCAATCTTATCAAGAAGAACAGCAGCACGATGTCCAATGAGCAACTTTTCCAGGCGGTCAATAAGCTCGGCGAGAAAGATACTGTGATGCTGTCTTTCGGGGAAATAGATTGCAGGATACACATCTATTACCAGCATAAGAAAAGCGACGGGAGATACTCGATAAGCGAGTTGATTGACAGGACGATTTCGAACTACGGAGAGATTATGGCCCAGCTTAAACGGCGCGGCGTGAATTTTTGCGTCTACTGCGTCTCTCCTGCGGCAAATGTTGGTAATGAATATAAGTATCCGTTCTACGGCACGTTGGAGGTGCGCAGCCAGATAAACAGGATGTTTAACGAAAAGCTGGGGGCTTTTTGCCGGAGCAATGGCTATAGGTTCATTGATATTTATGACAGGGTCTCGGACAAAGACGGCCTGATGCTGAAGGAATACGCTGGCGACGATATTCACCTGAATAAAAAAGCCGTGAGGTTGGTAAGGGGTGAGTTGAGAGACAAAATGGGGATAGACGTGTAAAGCCAAAATGCGCTTGCCCAAATCGAAAAACCGTGGTATGTTTGAAGTAATATAGTAAAGTAAAGGCAGGTGTGTAATAAAATTAGAGCAAGTGCACCACTTCAAGAGAACTCCGATTTGTGATAAAATTGCTGAGATATGAGTTACTCTTTAGGTTTGGACGTAGGCTCCGTTTGTGCCAAGGTGGCACTAGCCGCTGATGATGGCAAGGCGGTCTATCTGGACTCAGAGAAGATAACCGCCAGCCCCAAGTCAGCAGTAAATTCCCTTATCTCCAGGTTGGGAGAGAAGTTCAACCTTCAGGAAATCGCAACAGCCGGTGTCTCCGGCTCCGGCAAAGGTGTTATACCCAAGGAGTTGAACTGGTCGGAATATTCCAGTTCTCTGGCGATTGCCTCGGGGCTCCTTAGTTCCTACCCCAATGTCAAAACCATTATTCAAATCGGCGGGCAAAGCTCCTTTGTCATAACGCTTGAGGACGGCCTGAAGAAACCCTGGCGGGTTGTTTCTAATCCTCTATGTGCCGCAGGAACCGGCAGGTTCCTGGAGCAGCAGGCGTACCGTATCGGCATCAGCCTGGAGGATTTTGCCCGTACTGCGCTGGAATGTGAAGGGACTGCGCCGCGAATAGCCGCCAGGTGCAGCGTCTTCGCCAAGAGCGACCTCATCCATCTGCAGCAGAAGGGTGTCCCCATGTCGGCAATGCTGTACGCTTTGTGTGAGAGCATTGCCCGAATGGTCCTGTCCTTGAAAAAGGGCATTTTTGCGGAGCCCATATATTTCGTGGGCGGTGTCGCTGCCAACAGCGCCATGGTGAAGGCTCTTAATGAGGCGTTATCGGCGAGGAACGGACATCCAATAGATATCATCGTTCCCGATAATTACCTGTATGCTGAGGCTTTGGGCTCGGCATTGCTTGCCCGGGAATCGGGGAAAAGCTCCCAGGTGGTTATCTCTCAGGAAAAAGAGACGAAGCTGCGCTATTTCGAGATGCCCGGCCTGGAAAAGGTCGTTCAGAAAGATGGCTGGAGAACGCTCAAGATAGAGTCGCCTTTTACAGGTTACCTGGGAGTGGATGTCGGCTCTACCAGCACCAAGGCAGTGATACTGAACGAGTCGGGCAAAAAGGTCATGGCGAAGAACTATCTCATGACGGCAGGAAAGCCGGTTGAGGCAGTTAAGCAGGTCTTCCGCAACCTGATTCGCGACATAGGCGATAACGCCAGGATAGCAGGCGTGGGCGTCACGGGGTCGGGTAGATACCTGGTGGGCAGCTTCATCGGCGCTGATTTGATAAAGAACGAGATTACGGCCCAGACCAGGGCTGCGGCGGAGATAGACGCCGAGGCGGATATTATCGAGATCGGCGGACAGGACTCGAAGCTGGTTATCAAGCGCAACGGGGTGGTCGTTGACTATCAGATGAACAAGGCGTGCGCCGCCGGTACGGGCAGCTTCATAGATGAGCTGGCGGAACAGCTCGGCATCCATGTCCAGAATGGCGAGTTTGCCGGCCTTGCCTTTAACGCTCCTCAAACCATTGACCTAGGCTCCAGATGCGCTGCCTTTATGGGACAGGCGGTGGCTTCAGCCCAGCAGGAAGGCGTGCCCATCGAGGTGATTACCGCCAGCCTGGCCAATTCCATCGCTGCAAACTATCTCTCCAAGGTCCTGGGTAATCGAAAGCTGGGCAACAAGGTGATGCTGACCGGAGCGGTGTTCTACAACGACGCCGTGGTCTCTGCGTTTAAGAAAGCGCTCGAGGGCAAGACCACGCTTGTGCCCGAGCATAAAGAGGTCAGCGGCGCTATAGGTGCGGCGCTTCTGGCTAAAGAGTCGATGGAGGGGCGGAGTTCCACGTTCAAGGGATTCCAGAAAGTCGTCGACAGCTCCTACAAGCTTTCTACATTTATCTGCAAGAGGTGTGACAACAACTGCACTATAAGCAGGATGGAGATACCCGGGGAGAAGCCTACCTTCTATGGCAGCAGGTGCGACCTCTTCGACAGCACTGTCAGCCATGAGAGATTGGAGACTGCGTTCGATGAGCGCGAAAAGCTGATATTCAGAGATTACAAAGAGGGTGTAGGCACGGGGCCATCCGTGGGCATTCCCAGAGCTCTTGTGGTTTACGATTATGCGCCGCTGCTCATCGGCTTCCTCAATGCACTGGGCGCGAAAATATATTTCTCCAGCAAGACCAACAATCAAATCATGGAGGAGTCTGTCGAGCTGAGCTATACCGATAGCTGTTTCCCGGTCAAGCTGGTGCACGGCCATGCGGCGAGTTTGAAAAATGTGGACTACATTCTCTATCCCTGCGCTATACGCATGGGGTCGAAAGAGGGTGACGAGAACCAGAAGTACTCCTGTCCTCTGGTGCAGGCGTCGCCTTTCATCATACGACAGGCCCTGGGGCTGGGGAAGAGGCTTTTAATACCCCTGCTTGACTTCAGCCGTGGCGATGAGGACGCGATAAATAACCTGGCCGATGTGGCAGTCAAGATGGGATACAGCAAAAGCCAGGGGAGAAAGGCTGCTCTAGCTGGCATCGAGGCGAAGGTCAGGTTCGAGGAAGCACAGGCTGAGCTGGGCAAGAAGATAATGGCACAGCTCAGGCAAAGCGGCCAGTTGGGCGTCGTGCTAATCGCCAGGTCTTACATGTCGCAGGACCCGGGCGCTAACCTGGGTATTGCCGAGAAGCTGGCGCAACTGGGCGTGGTACCGATACCTCTCGATTTTCTGCCGCTTGACTCGGTGAATGTCAGGGAATATTCGGACCGTCCCTACTGGTTCAACGAGGCCAAACATATAGCAGGTGCGGATATAGTCGCCAAAGACCCGCAATTATTCGGCCTGGTGCTGACTAACTTCGGCTGCGGGCCGAATTCGTTCATCCTTAATATTGTTGAAGATATTATGGGAGGCAAACCGCTGGGGCAGTTGGAAATCGACGAACATGCCGCGGAGGCTGGCATTGTTACCCGCCTCGAGGCTTTTGTGGATACTATAAGGGGCTTTGCCGGCTCAAGTAAAGCCAGCGAGTCGCTGATGAAAGACCGGGATATCCGGAGGGCTGCCTACACAAAGGTCAGTTCGAACAAGGTCATTCTCATACCGAGGATGTGTTCCGGGGCTGTAGCGTTAGGTGCAGCCATGCAGGCCTTTGGGGTTAACTCAGTGGTGCTTCCCGAGCAGGACGAGAGGAATATTCTATACAGCAACAGAGTGACGTCGGGAAAAGAATGCCTTCCCTACCGGGTAACGCTGGGCGACTTCATGAAGTTTTTCTACGAGAACGACAAGTACGGGATTGACCCCAAGGATGTCGAGGGGTTTTTGGCCAGCGCATTCGGACCCTGCCGCTTCGGTAAGTATGCGGTAGAGGAAATCAGGATACTCCGCGAACTGGGCTTTGACTTTCCGATACGGACTACCGTATCCAATAATGGGTATCATGACTTGAAACTGGGTGCAGGGTTCGAACGTTTAGCCTGGAGAGGCATTGTTGCCGTCGACTATCTGGAGAAATTGCTCTGGCGCACTCGACCTTATGAGAAGATAGAGGGGGCGGCAGAGGAGCAATTCGACGAGTATTTGTTCAGGATAGCAGACAGTGTTCGCCAAAAAGAGCCTCTCGATGACATCTTGAAGGATGCCACCGCGCAATTTAAGTCGCTGATAGACCCCGATAAGCCCAGAAGGCCGCTAGTGGGGATTAACGGAGAGATATTCCTGAGGTCTAATAAATTCAGCAACGGCAATCTGGCTAAAGAGTGCGAGAAAGCGGGACTGGAAGTCGTAATCTCACCGATAGGGGAGTGGCTTAAATACATCACATACAGGAACATTGAGGACGGCGTCAGAGACCGCGACTTGAAGAGGATCATGGCCGGCTATATAAGAAGGTACTTGTTGAATCACGATGAACGCTCTGTCATTGTGAATTTCGAGGAATTAATTGACGAAAGCGAGCCTACAACCAGGGGTTTGCTGAGCAAATCCAAGCAGTATCTTTCACCAAAATGTGGCAGCGAGGCTGTTCTCAGCATAGGTGCGGGGGTAGAGTGGCTGGAGAGCCCGAGGTTCGACGGAGTTATTTCAGTGATGCCGCACGGCTGTATGCCCGGAGGGATTGTAGCTGCCATATCCGGGAAGCTCAGTGAGAAATACGGAAAACCCTGGATCAGCCTCACTTACGATGGCTTCCTCGAGACTAACAACCAGGCGAAGATTAACAACTTTGCCGAGGTTTTAAGGTTCTGCGCCAAGGGAAAGAAGCAGTCAACGCGCTAAGCTGACAACGGCTCTATTCGCCCCTGGGTCACCCTGAATAGTGATGCCTTCCCCAGAAAATCCTGCTCGAAGCGGTCAAGGTCGGTGGTGGTGATTAGAACCTGCTCGTAGTTGGCAGCGGAACCGAGCAGGTGGTGACGCCGCCGGGCATCTAATTCCGAGAGAACATCATCCAGGAGAAGTATAGGGTGTTCTTTGGTGGCGCTGAGCATTAACCTAACCTCGGCAAGCTTCAGCGAAAGGGCGACGGTTCTCTGCTGACCGCGAGAAGCGTAAATCCCTGCGTCTATATCATTGACAAAGAAACGCAGGTCGTCGCGGTGCGGCCCCACCAGAGACATCCCCTGGGCTATCTCCTTTGCCCGCGCTGCCTGCAAAGCTTTGTTGAATATCTCGGCGGTTTCATTTACGTCAGACTCTTCTTTCCCCCTCTGCTTATCGATACTTCTGAGATAAACCAGGTTTAGTTTACCCTGTCCGCCGCTGAGCTCCTCATGGATGCCCTGCGCCAGTTGGTTGAGTGCTGCCACCGTATGTTCTCGCTGAACAATGAGATAAGCACCTTTTTCGACCAGTTGCTGGTCCCAGAAGGCAAGCTCATCGGGGTTTGCCTTATTTTCAGCGATCAGGCGCAGGAGCTGGTTGCGCTGCCAGAGGACTCGATTGTACCGTTGCAAATTGCGCAGATATTTGTGGTCTATCTGAGAGTTTGTGATGTCGAGGTAGCGGCGGCGCAGCGCCGGCTCACCGCCGACCAGGGCGATGTCATAGACGCTGAATGTTACCACGTTGAGCTGTCCGATGAGGTCAGCGGTGTGGCGCACGACGCCATTTATCCGAATGCGTTTTTGAACAGAAGAAGGCTTGTTCGCCGGCTGCCAGCGAGAAAAAAAGTCATCGGAACGCGGGGATTCAGTTGCCCTGGCGCTGAGAGCGAGCTCAAGTCTGAGGTCGCTGTCATCCTTCCGCACTATCGATGCAATACGACATGTCGGGATTTCTTCTTTAAAGGCGTCCCAGTTGATGAGCTCCCTGTCGGATACTGTGCGAGGAGACCTGCTGGTTGCCAGGATATAAATCGCTTCCAGGAGGTTGCTCTTGCCCTGGGCATTGTCGCCCTGAAGCACCATTATATGTGGTGGAAGGTCAAACTCCAGGCTGGTATAGTTGCGGAAGTTGGTTAGGCTCAGATGGGTGATAATCAAGGTTTCTTCTCTCGAGATTTGCTGCCTTTAACTCTAACCTGAATGAAAGAAAGGTGCAATATCCTATATCTGATATATAAACGCTGGCTTCATCGTGGACGAGTTGAAAAGGGGTCTTTGACATTGTCAAATGGGCAAAGCGCCCAGGCCGGCAAAGTCACCTAAAATAGCAAGAAACCGGTTTTGCCTCTCTCAATAATCGTGGCATGGTTTCGGGAGGAGGTATGCGAGTTACACCTTTTTCACATATCCGTTCTCCCTGAACCAGTTGATTGCCTTCTCAACGGTAGTCCTGATAGGTGTTTGGGGTAAACCCAACTCCTTAACCGCCTTAGAGCAGTCGAAATACCAGCACAGTTTGTTGATTCTTACGCCTGCTGGCGTCACAATGGGTGGTTTTTTGGAAATAAATGCTCCTAGCTGATATATATAGGATGTTGCGAGAAGAAGGGTCGAAGGGACTTTCAGTCTGGGTGGTTTAATGCCACCAACCTCTGCGACCAGCGCCGTATAGTCCCTGTAGTGCATATTCCGGTTGCCCAGAATATATCTCTCACCTATTCTCCCTTTTTGGGCAGCCAGGATATGGCCCCGGGCTACGTCTGCAACATCGACGATGTTAACACCTGAGTCTGGATAACCTGGCCACCTTCCATTCAAGACATCAACTATAATTTGGCCTGAAGGGGTCGGTTTTGTGTCCCTCACTCCGATGACTATGGTTGGATTGACCACAACCACAGGCAGCCCTTTCTTACAGATTTTCAAAGCTTCGACTTCACCCAGATATTTAGAAATTGTGTAATGGTCTTTTGCCTTCCACATATTGAACTGTGTTTCCTCATTGGCGGGAGAGTCCGCGCCATGCGCACCTATTGAGGCCATACTGCTGGTGTAGACAACCTTGCTTACCCCTTGTTCCAATGCGGAATTCAAAGCAGTCTTGGTGCCTTCAACATTGATATCGTAGAATGCTTTCTTGTCATATCCCCAGAAAGCATATAGGGCTGCGGTTTGGTAGAAAGTGTCGCATCCTTTTAAGGCTGCTCTTACCGAATCGCCATCGCGTATGTCACCATACACTTTCTCAACGTCTAGACCATCTATGTTTCTGGTGTCGCTGTTTTTACGTACTAAAACTCTCGTGTCTACTCCGTCCTTTAGCAACTCCCTGACAAGGCTTGAGCCGATGAAACCAGTAGCTCCTGTAACCAGTGCTTTCATGTCGCCCTCCTTTTCTTCAGCCTTCTAATTTGAACCCGTTAAAGCAAGTAATAGATTTCATTAAAAGATGTGGGCTCTAATATGCAGGTCAGATTACCGAATCGCTACCCCTCTGCTACTACTTCCTGACTCTGCATGGAAAGAGATATATCGCCTTAATAAGGTCTGCACTTCATGGAAAGCAGAGCAAAAATGGAATATTGTAGAGATTAATAATCTGTTAGATGAAGAACGGGAGTGTTATAACATTCCCGTAAGAATTTGTCAAATTGCGTTGACACTCGAACTAGATTGGATTAAGCTATCAGTAAATATTCGAATGGAGATTGCAACGGCAAACAACCAGGAAGAACTCCGCGATAAGATACTAAAGCGCAAAAAAGACCTCAACGCAGTCATCATGGCCCACAACTACCAACGCCCCGAGGTGCAGGATATCGCTGACTTTGTGGGCGACTCCCTGGAGTTGGCGCGCCAGGCAACACAACTGGACGTTGAGGTCATAGTGTTTTGTGCGGTACACTTCATGGCTGAGAGCGCGGCTATTCTCAATCCTACTCGCACTGTGCTCCTCGCTGAAAGCACTGCCGGCTGCCCTATGGCCGATATGATAGACGCGGAGGACCTGAAAGGGTGGAAGAAACGGTATCCCAAGGCTACCGTGGTCTGCTATGTCAATACGACGGCGGCGGTGAAAGCTGAGAGCGATATCTGCTGTACCTCTGCCAATGCAGTCAAGGTAGTGGAATCTGTGCCCAACGACGAGATACTGTTCATCCCGGACCAGAACCTGGGGAACTTTGTTGCCGCCAGGACTAAGAAAAGGATAATTTCTTACCCAGGCTACTGCATCACACACGCGCGCCTTAATGCCAAACAAGTTATTATGGCGAAACAGGCTCATCCTGACGCTGTAGTGGTTGTGCACCCCGAATGCACGACCGAGGTCATCGAACTCGCAGATGCGGCACTGAGTACGTCGCAGATGGCGAAATATATAAAGGAAAGCCGGGCGAAAAAGTTCCTTATCGGCACTGAGGAGGGTTTGGTTCACCGCTTGAAAAAGGAGAATCCCGACAAGACATTCTATGTTATTTCCAGAGCTCTGATGTGCCCCAATATGAAAAGGACCACATTAGAGGGGCTTGCCCAGACCATGGAGCTTAAAAGGAACGTGGTCGTTGTCCCTGAGGATATAAGGCTGAGGGCGAAGCGGGCTCTGGACAGGATGCTTGCAATAGCTTAGAGGTAAAAATGAAACAATATGACTATATAATTGTGGGCAGCGGGATTGCGGGGCTTTACGATGCCCTGCTGCTTCAGGAGGTCGGTAGTGTCCTCATCTTGACCAAAGGCAGCATAGACGAGTGCAATACCAAACATGCCCAGGGAGGTATCGCCGCAGCCATCAGCAGCCTCGACTCTGCCGAACTTCACTACAACGACACTATAGCTGCCGGCGCCGGGCTTTGCGATCCGGAGGCGGTGCGCATTCTAACTGAAGAAGCCGCTGACCGTATCGCTGACCTGGTGAAGTTCGGGGTTCCCTTCGATACAGTTAACGGCGAGATCGCCTTGACCAAGGAGGCTGCCCACAGCGTACCCCGCATTCTGCACGCCGGCGGGGATGCTACCGGGGAGCGCATTGAGGTTACATTGAGCAATGCTGCTCGTGCATCGAAGCGGATTACCATCTTCGAGTATTTTCTGGTTACTGAGGTCCTGGTTAAAGATGGCAAGGTACACGGGGTCGCTGCTCTGGATTTGCACTCCGGTTCTGCCGAGGAGTTTGGATGCCGTTACCTCATTCTAGCTACGGGGGGCGTAGGGAGACTGTTCAAGATCACTACTAACCCTGAGATAGCGACCGGTGACGGCGTGGCTCTGGCATATCGTGCCGGTGCCGAGATTATAGACATGGAGTTCTTCCAATTTCATCCTACGGCGCTGCGACTGCCCGGAGTGCAGTTGTTCCTTATCTCGGAGGCGGTGAGAGGAGAAGGCGGCATACTGCGTAATATCAAAGGGGAGCGCTTTATGCTCAAATACTCGCCCCAGGGCGACCTGGCCCCCAGAGATATCGTCGCCCGTGGCATCGTAGCTGAGATGAAAGAGACAGGAACTGACCGCGTCTATCTCGATGTTACTCATTTGCCGCCGCGCCTTTTATCCACTCGCTTTCCCCAGATATACCGATTTTGCCTGGAGCATGGCCTTGATATTACCATTTCTCTTATCCCTGTAGTCCCTGCCGCTCACTACACAATGGGCGGGGTAAGGACAAATTACTGGGGAGAGACTAACATATCCGGCCTGTTCGCCAGCGGTGAAGTGGCATCAACGGGGGTTCACGGTGCCAACCGGTTGGCCTCGAACTCGCTGCTGGAGGTACTGGTCTTCGGTAAGAGAATTGTGGAACGTACCAGGAGGGGAGAAGCCAACACTACAACCCCTGCTAAGAGCGATATCTACCCTCTAAAGGAGCGTGACATTGCGGGTATCAGCCATGCCTATTTGAGTTTGACTGCTTTACAATCACTGCTCTGGGATAAGGTAGGCATTGTGCGCTCCGGAGAGGGGCTTAGGGAGGCAGCCAATATCCTTGCGGCGTGGGAGAAGGAACTCAAGCCGCCTACAGACCGCCCCTCGTATGAATTGGCTAATATGGTGCTGGTGGGACGCTTGATGACTGAAGCAGCCTTGATCAGAGAGGAGAGCCGGGGCGCCCATTTCCGCTCCGATTTTCCACAGCCTTCGGATGCCTGGCTTAAACATATAGTGTTCAGAAAGGTTACTTGATTCCTGTAATCAACCCTTGAGCACAGATTCAGAATATCCGGTGTTAAGATGGCGTTATAGTGGTTCGGTAGTGTCTAAACGGGGGCTATATGGATGCTCCTGACCTTATGACGAAGCAGGGAACCCAGCAAGAGAATGCTGAGAAAGAAGACCGCAAGGCGAGATTGCGGGCCACAATCTATCTGATACTGCCCGATGGGCTGATGATAGTATTGGCCTTGCTGATGGTTCCGATAGTAGTTGTCCCTCTTGTCGTGCATCTCCCGGGGTCAGTAGATAGTTTTCTCAGGGTTGCCGACTATACCATACTCGGGGTATTCGTCATTGAGTATTTCTCTAAAGTAGCAGTTGCCCGTAACATTCGGGAACATGTCTTAAATCCCTGGCATCTACTGGACCTGCTGGTTATCGTACTTCCGCTGTTCGATTTCTTGCAACTTTTTGGAGGAGGTCTGGGAAGGTCATCTCCTCTGTTACGGCTGTTGCGAATAGCGAGATTAGTAAGGGTTGCAGCAGTGGGGGGCAGGGCTGTTGACAGAAAGGTACATGCCCGTGCTCCTGTCCAGCGGGCTGCTGCAACAGCGTCTGCCATGGAGACCAGGGTCATGGATAGTGACCTGGCGAACATCTATGAGAACATTTCGCTTTCAGATGTGAAGAAGTATGTGGACAGTCCTTCCCATACATGGGTTGATATAACCTCTGTCTCGGAGTCTAACTTTAACGAACTTAGCGAAGCCTTGAGTTTGCCTAGAATTTTGCTGGAAAGTGAACTCGTTGAGGAATCTTACCCCAGGATCGATTACTTTGAACACTATTCCATGATATTTGCGCGTATCGCAGAACCAAAAATAGTTCAAAAGGGGACTAAACGCCTGTTTGTGAACCGAACCGGCCTGTTGGTGATCTGCTATGGCCAGAATATCATCACGATATCAAGACAGAAGGCCAGTTTATTCAGTCAAATACTAGAGAAAGCTAAGAAATATCATAAGCCTGAGGAGCCGCTTGTTGTCTCCGTTCTCTATACTATTTTGAAATATGTCCTGGAAAAAGATGCGCAGATTATTGATACGTTGGAGCAGGAGCTGCTGCGACTGGAGGGTATTCCGATGAACGCGCGGCCTCCGGATTTTCTGGAGACCACTTTCCATCTCAGGAAAGAGGTCAATCAATTGGTCCCATCGCTGCTCCATCTTAAGGAGATAGTGACTGTTATCACTTCCAACCGCGTGCCTCTCGAAGGGTTCAGTGAGAGACATGAAAGGCTCTTTGATATACTTATGGATGAAGCTACTTATCTGAATGAGACTGCCCAGAATGCCAGGGAAAATTTACTTTCTCTCATCGACCTGTACATCAATACCACATCGTATGAGATGAACAAGGTAATGAGGATAATAGCCGTAATCACATGTCTGGGCATAATACCTGCAGTGGCAGGGTTGCTGGGAAGTAACGTTATCGGTAATCCCTGGGGCATACATCTGTGGGGGGTGTTTTCAATCGTTGGGGTGATTATGCTTGGTATGGGATGGGTCTTCTATAGGTTGGGTTGGCTGAAGGGATAGCCCTGGATAATTTCCTGAGAAGTAGTTTATTATAGCTAAGGAAAAGTCTGATGGTACGAGCTGTTGGCAGGGAGCAATTTAGACGAATAGTTAGCCAGGCCCTGGCTGAGGACCTTGCCTCGGGAGATGTAACTACTGAGGCGCTTGTTCCATTCGGGCTTGTAGGCAAGGCATCTATCCTGTTCAAAAGGGATGGAGTGCTGGCCGGTATAGATGTGGCTAAAGAGGTGTTTCAGCAGGTTGACCATTCTCTGCGCTTCAAGGCTCCGGTCAAAGATGGTGCCAAGGTTCGGAAAGGGGACGTGGTAGCTACTGTTGAGGGGAAGGCGGCAAGCATACTTAAGGCAGAACGAACAGCCTTGAATTTCTTGCAGCACCTCAGCGGCATCGCTACAGAGACGGCGCAATATGTGGATGCCGTGTCGGGGACAAAGGCGGTTATTACAGATACACGCAAGACTTTACCCGGCTTGAGGCTGCTGGAGAAATACGCAGTGCGTGTCGGCGGCGGGCAGAACCATCGCCTGAACCTGGGTGACGGCGTGCTGATTAAGGACAATCACCTGATAGCACTGCGCGCTTCCAGGGTGGGCTTAGATGAGGCTGTTAAAAAGGCTCGCAGGCGCGCTCTTCGCGCTACGAAGGTTGAAGTCGAGGTTGAGTCCGTGAAACAGGCACGGGAGGCGCTATCAGCCGGAGCGGATATTATTATGCTGGACAACATGAGGGTGAAGGATATGCAGAAAGCGGTGGAACTGGTGCGGCGTCGAGCTTTGCTTGAGGCATCGGGAGGGATAACCCTGAGTAATGTGCGCTCCGTTGCCAAGACAGGAGTCAATCTCATTTCTATTGGCGCCCTCACGCACTCGGCAAAGGCGCTGGACATAAGCCTGGAGCTTGATATCGGATGAAGAGAATAAAAGGTTGTGCCCGGGCATCGTGTGCAGCATTCAGAAATCGCTATCTCAGCTTCGTTTTCCGCATTGCTCTGGGGGTGATTTTGATAGTATCCGGAGCGAGCAAATTGTCTGAAGGAGCGGTATTTATCGACCAGGTCGAAGAGGCGAATGTTCTGCCGCATGCGTTGGCCCGTTTCTATGGCACTGCGCTTCCCTATGTGGAAATTGTTATCGGAGCGCTCCTAATCCTGGGGCTATTCTCGAGGTTTGCTGCCGGCATCGGCGGACTTGCTGCTCTGAGTTTCATCATTGGCAACAGCACCAGGCTTTACCGGGGATTCTATGGAGAGTGCGGCTGCTTCGGTAATATCGCTTTTTTGCAGTTCGGCACACGTGATGCCCTTATTATTGATTGCGTGCTTATGATTATGGCCATCCAGATACTGATACACAAAGGGGATTTTTTGAGCCTGGGCTCGAAGATTTTCCACAGGAAAACAGCAGATACTAGTTAAGCTAAGGAATACGCCTTCTCTCTACATTCGTGTTTTTAGCATTTGGCGGCTGTGACAAGGTAACGATGGGGCTCGTCTATGACCTCGACTGGCTTCAGTCCTGATGCTGCCAGCATCTTCATCATTGTTGCTTCGTCTGGAATAGTGTCGTTCCCCACTGTGTTTCCTATAGATTTATGAAGTTCGTTAATCGCCTGGCGGCTGTCTGTGTGGCAGATGGCAAGATGGCCTCCATTTCGCAGCACTCTCCTCATCTCAGCCAGGGCTCTTGGCTTATCAAGAAAGTGCGGGAAACAGGAGTAGCAGACCACAAGGTCGAATGTCTCGCCCGAAAAGGGGATAGCGGCTGCATCGGCCTGAACATAGTGGATACTTTCGGGGTGGCCGTTATTTTTCGCCTGCTTTAGCATTTCCTCGGCAATATCCAGAGAGACTATCTTGCCTCCCTCGCCGGCAGCTTTGTACAGCAGAGGAATCAGAATGCCCGTGCCCCCACCAACGTCAAGTATGCTGTCTCCCGGCTTGATAGCCAGGTGGTCTATCATCCGGGGTAATCTGGCCCTGGTCTCCTCGGGGGTCATCCGGTCCCATTTACTGGCAAGTTGATTAAAGTACTCTCGATGGTTCATCTGTTACCTGCCATCTCTTGATTTTCCTTTTCGGTGAAAACAGCACAGCCAGTCCGAATATGAGCGAGGAGGTCACTACAATAGTAGCTCCTGTGGGCACATTGAAAAGGTAAGATACCAGAAGCCCGATCAAGCCTGAGACTATTGCGAACACGGCTGAAAGCAGGAACATTATCTTCAGATTGTAAGTCAACTGATAGGCGGCAGCCGCGGGGTTGATGATCAGGCTGAAGATAAGCAGGCCGCCGATAGGCGACAGCGATACTGTTATAGTAGAGCCTGTCAGGAACAGGATACCATAGACGATAAGGCCGGCAGGTATCCCCACTGCTAATGCTATGTCGCGGTTGAAGACCACCGCCCGGATTTCTTTGTAAAACAGTATAACGAGCCCCACGACTATCGCTGCCACTATGCCGAGCAATATTACATTGGTCCTGCTGACTGTTAATATACTCCCCCAGAGCAGGCTGTATACATCGGACAGTGGATTCGATTTGATCGCCATGAGACCGATGAAAAGGAAGGCCAGCCCCAGCATCAGAGAGAAGAGCACACCGATAGAGGTGTCGAGGTTCAACTCGCCTTTGCTGGCTAGCGGGCCGATGATAGCGGCGGTAGCCAGGCTGAAAATGAAGGCTCCGAGTAAGGGGTTAAAGCCCATTAGAACGCCGAAAACAGCTCCGGCGAAGGCGGCATGAGCCAGGCATACTCCGATGAAGGACATCCCCATCAGTACCACGAAGACCCCGACAGTGGCGCAGGCCACGCCACCCAGGACTGCCGCCAGGATGGCGTTCTGCATGAATGAGTAGCCGAAGATGGATAGGTCCATTTATCCCGCTTTGAGGAATATTTTCTTTCCCTCGTGCTCCCTGGTTGTTATCGGGGCATCGTAAAGCTGGCTCAGAATATCCTGTTCCAGCATTTCCTCCGGCTTACCTTGCTGCCAGATTCTGCCTCCCTTCATCAAGACGACGCGGTCACATACATCCGGCAGTGCATTCAGGTCGTGGGTCACAAACATGGTGGTCAGGTTCTGAGTCTCATGGATTTTTTTCACCAGCTCCAGGATCTCTTTTTGAGCTTTCCAATCCAGCGAAGCGGTAGGTTCGTCCAGCAGCAGCATCTCCGGCTCCTGGGCCAGGGCACGGGCAATGGCTACTCGCTGCTGCTCTCCGCCTGAGAGGTGACCGATGGGGCGCTTTGCCAGATGGCTCATGCCTACCAGTTCCAGCATCTGGGCAACAATGATTTGGTCTGTCCTGTGAGGTCGGCGAAATAGTCCCAGTTGGCCATAGCGCCCCAGCATCACTACCTCCTCGACGCTGATGGGCATTCGCGGGTCGATATTCTGAAGCTGGGCTACATAGCCCACACGTTTTCTGATGCCGTTTATCGAGCCTTTGCAGATGCTGTGTCCCAATACGCTGACCCGTCCCTGGACGAGCTTGCCCAGGCCGTTAACCAGGGTAATAAGGGTCGTCTTGCCCGCTCCGTTAGGCCCGATAACACCCACAAACTCGCCCCTCTTTACTTCGAGGGAGACGCCGCGCAGGGCGACATCCTCGCGGTACGAGACTACAGCGTTTTCAATCTTTACTACTGTGTTATCTGCCTCGAGAAGGGCTCTCAACTGCTGTTTCCTCTACAAGTAGCTGCTGCCTGCAGCATAAGACTGACATCCTGGTCTATAGCTTTTCCCCAGGTCTCGGTATTGTTGAATCCGCCCGGGAAGTTGGACAATGTTACCTGAGCAGCGCCAATTCCATCCGCTATCGTTGTAGTCATATCGGACGAACCGCTCTGCAGGTTGCCGATTATCAAAACTACCCCGGCTTGCTTCCCCTGGTCGATAAGTTCTTGCAGCAATTTAGGGGTGATAGCATCGGGGCTGGGGTAAGTGGTGATAACATTGAATCCTGCCCACTTCACAAGGTCGATTAACTGGACATCGCAGATTACATTGATTTGGCTCAGGTTTCCAGCCGCAAGCCTGGTTTGAAGCTCGTTGCCTGTGGTAGTAATAGAGGCAAGCTCAGATTCTGCGTTGCTCTGGTAATAGCTGGCATTCTGGGGGTCTATTTCAGCCAGAATGGCAGTGATATTTCCTACCGCCTGGGCCTGGACTGCCGGTGTCATCCAGTTGCCTGCTATATTAAGCGAGATGGTCTTGAGCTGAGGATTGTTTGCGGATTGAACTAGCTGCTGGCTGAACTGCTCGCCCTGCCAGCCATGCATCAAGAAGAGATTGGCATCCGCAAGCATCTGGATATCGCTGGGTTTCACGTCGAAATGACCGGGGCACTGCGCCGGCGGTATGATGTTGGCAACTTCAACCTTATCTCCCCCCACTTTCTCGGCAATCGAAGAGATAAGGGAAGTGGTCGTGACTACCTTCAGACTGCTCGAAGCCCCTCCGCCGGAGCATCCGGGAAGTAAAATCGCCAGGGTTAGCAAAACTACGCCAATCAATAAGCTGGCTATCAGGCCGGCCCTCTTCATGCCCTATCTCCTTTTACGTTATATTCGTCTAATGCCTCTCGACAGCAACCTTATGCTCTATCAAGTCGATTTTTCTGATTTTGGCCTGAAGCCTCTTCTCGTTGCCCAGAATATCCCTGAAGGTCAGGCGCTTTCCCTGGACCTCCACCACGGCGACATCTTTCATAACCTCTTTTTCTTTTCCATTGCTCACCAGGTATGCTGTAGCTTCACACATTTTCCCCTCCTCTCATTAGCCTCCCATGCAATCCGGTGCAAGTGCAACCAATTGCAATCGATGTTCAAAAAAATTACTTCGAGCACTCCAGGCAGTTGCCGAAGATGGCGATGTGGCTCAAATCAGGCTTGAATCCGTATTTGCGCAGAATAGTACCTTCGACCGGCTTGAGCACAGACTCATCAAGCTCGAATATTCGACCGCACTTCCGGCAGATGAGGTGATGGTGATGTCCTTTTTCCACAGAGTGATAGCGGAATATGCCACCGCCGAGGTCGGTCTCGGTAACCAGGTCAAGCTCCTTCAGCAATTCCAGGGTGCGATAGACAGTGGATATGTTGACGTTGGGGTACTTGGCGCATACCTTTTCGTATATCTCCTCAGCGCTGATATGGCGGTCGCTGCCGTGTATTGCCGATAGTATCATCAGGCGCTGTGGCGTCAACCGGTAGCCCTGTTCCCGTAAAGTCTCGGTGCAACTCATATTTTTAGCCTCAAGTAAGATAATAACACAAAAAAAGTTTTGTTGCAACTAGTTGCAATAAGGCTTCCCCCGTGTTATAATGCAACAAATTGCAATTACAACTAGTTGCAATAAAGAAGGAGGTAGAGAGATATGGCATGTTTTCTTGTACCCGTGGGAGAGGCTGTGGTGACAACTGTTGTGCAGAAGGTTGTGGAGAGGAGAGAGAAGAAGGTTGGTGGGGAAAGGATTGAGAATACAGGGGTGGTGAAGAAGGACAGCGGAGAGAAGACTGAAAATGCAGGGGTGAAGTGGAGCCAGAGATTGGGCTGGCTGAATAAGATGTTATGGGGTGGAGCCATATTATTGGCATTGGAGCATGTATGGCACGGAGAAGTTGTCCCCTGGCCGCCTTTCTTGACAGCAATGGAAACTCCGGGTGAAGTAGGCCCAATGCTTCATGAGATGGCGACATATGGTGTAGCTATGGCCGTAGCCGTAACAGTCGTCTGGGCGATAATAGTGGTGATTGCTGAATTAAGGGCCAAGGCTAAGGCTCTGCCCGGAGAAGAAGTACAAGCTGTCGGCGGAGGTGCGTAATGTGGTTCCTGCTGACTGCGCTGGCGGCGATAATCGCAACTGCTTTATGGTATGTGAATTCTCCAGGAGATAAATATAAGCTGAGCTTATTGAGTTTTATTTACTGGGGGGCAGCGATCATGTGGCTCGTCGACCACGTGATTGCATACGTACAAGAAGGGGGAGCGTTTTTTGAGATAAATGCAGAGGCAACAGGGCTTGGATTCTCTGTGCTCCTTCTGGGACTCTTCGTGTGGTTAGTTGTGTTGCTGGTCAGTGACCCCAAACGAGTTCTAAAAAGGGTCTTGAAAAAGTAAGGACACGTTCAACATCATATCTGCAAGAAGTAAGGGCAGAATTTAGAGCAGAGGGTTTAGCCGCGACGTGGTTTCAGGCGCTCTTCGCTGTCGATAAAGATGGTAACCGGTCCGCTGTTGTGTATCTCGACCAGCATGTTCTGGCGGAAGCGGCCCGTTTCCACTTTGAGCCCGGCAGCGCGCAGAAGCTGGACGAAATTTTCGATCAGGACTTCTGCTTCCTCTGGAGGGGCCGCATCGGTGAAGCTGGGACGGCGGCCTTTGCGGGTATCAGCCAGAAGGGTGAACTGGCTTACGACTAGCACCTCTCCGCCAATATCCAGCGCGGAGAGGTTAAACTTATCTGCTTCGTCGGAGAAGATACGCAGGTTGGCGATTTTGTCTGCAAGATAACGGGCATCTGCTTGTGAATCACCTTTGCCGACGCCGATGAGGACAACCAGGCCCTGTTTGATTGCGGCAATTACTTGGCTTTCGATGCTGACTGAGGCT
>Ga0172364_10000399_pt1 | contig 30292 bp, 23 predicted proteins | sample LakKivSesite10cm_FD_114545 | JGI IMG/M metagenome (GOLD analysis project Ga0172364, IMG submission 114545) | Sediment microbial communities from Lake Kivu, Rwanda - Sediment site 10cm | ecosystem: Environmental > Aquatic > Freshwater > Lake > Sediment | place: Rwanda: Western Province, Lake...
CGACAGGTTGGCCAGGGTTCGTTTCTTGACCTTGCCATCTTCGCGGTACGCCTCACGCAACAGGATGGCGGGCGGGGAGCTGCGGTTGGGGACGATGTCGATGTACATGGTGCATCCTACAACGACAAGAGCCTCTTGTCAATACCTACCACATCACTATACATGGGTACGAATACGCACACAGGAAGCGATATCCGTCCGTCTGGGTCTTCGCTGGCGCGATTTCAGGGGCGGGAACTTCAGTCTAGCCTTTTGCCCGGTCTCGCGGGGATCGAGTATCATGGCTTCTGCGGAGCTGTCCCGAGGGAGGTTATCGATGGACTTCGTGTGCTCGAAGAACGACTTGGTGTTCGGAGTGCGGCTCGCGAGCTACGCGCTGGGGACGCGGAGCAGCATGCCCATCCTGGCCGGGCTCAAGCTGGAGGTCACCGGGAAGCGCCTGTCCCTCCAAGCGACGGACCTTGAGCGGGCCGTGCGCTGTGAGATCCCCGTCGAGAACAGCGCTCGCGACGAGTCGGTCGTGCTGAACGGGGCCATTGTCAACCAGATCGCCGCCCACCTCCCGGCGGACGAGAAGATCGCCCTCAGGACCGACGCCAACGACGGGACCACCGTCAAACTCCGTTGCGGCGAAGCATCGTTCGATCTGCCGACCCTGCCGGTCGGCGAGTACCCCGAGGTTCCTGCGCTTCCCGCGGCGAAGATCGCCACGATCCGCGCGGCCGACTTCCATCACGGCCTAGAGCACACGGCGTTCGCCGCGCTCAAGGCGGGGGAGACGACACGGCTCAGCCTGACCGGAGTCGACATCGTGCTGAAGAGCGACCAGCTCCGCCTCGTGGCGACGAACGGCTACCGGCTGGCCGTGAAGACGATCGGCATCGAGGCGATCGCGGAGGAGGGGGAGTACCTCATCGAGGCGAGCGTGCTGACCGACCTCGATCGGGTGCTTGGTCAGGTCGACTCGCCCACCGTGGACATCCACCGCGGCGACGGGCAGCTGTTCTTCCACGCCGGCGCGGTCACGTTCTCGGCCCGGACAATCGCCGAGGAGTTCCCTGACTTCGAACGGGTGATCCCGCGCGACAACCCGGTCGGCCTGACGTTCGACCGGCGCGCGCTTTTCGAGGCTCTGCAGCGCATCCAGATCACGGCCGCCGAGGACTCGGGCGCGATCACGATCCACGCCTCGCCGGACGAGAGCGCGGTGCAGATCCGCTCGTCGTCCAAGGACAAGGGCGAGGCGGAAGAGCGGGTTCGCGTGAAGAAGGCGCCGACGCAGTTGATCGACATCTCGTTCCGCGCCGAGTACATCATCGACGTGCTCAAGCGGCTGGCCTCGGACTTCGTGACGATTTGGCTTGCCGACTCGAAGAAGGCAGGGCTCGTCGAGCCGGCAAGCGAGAAGATCGCCGCTGCCGACGAAGGCTTTCTCTACGTCTGCATGCCCGTCCTGTTGAGCACGTAGCGGGACGGAGGGGTCGGCGAGGTGACGCTAGCCGAGTGTGCCGACGAGGAGCTTCTTCCCTTCGGCGAGTGCCAGGTCGAGCTTCCCGACGTCGGAGCCTCCACCCTGAGCGAAGCTCTTGTTTCCGCCGCCACCGCCTCCGAGGATCTTCGAGAGGCTTCGGACGATGGCGCCGGCGTCGATGCCGACAACCCCCTTCGAGGCCTTGCAGACGACGGTGGCTCGCCCGGCAGCGTCTCCCACGAGGAGCACGACGGCGGGGTGAGCGCGATCCTCGATCTTGTCGGCAAGTTCCTTGAGTTGCTCGGCGGAGAGGTTTGCTCGGCCCGTGATGGTTCGCACGCCGCTCTTCTCCACGGCCGTCGCGAGCAGCTCCTCGACCTTGGCGTCGGTCTCAGCTCCCCGCTGGGCCTCGAGGCCTTCCTCAAGCGCCGAAATCCTCTCGCGCAGTCGGGCGAGGCCCGCCCCGGGGTCGTCGCCGAGTTCGGCGTGCATCCGGCTTGCGAACGCCTCCTGGTCGCGCAGAAGGGCAAGGACGAGGTCGCCGGTGACTGCGCGGATGCGGCGCACACCGGAAGCGATTCCTTCTTCGGAGACGATGCGAATGAGGCCGATCTCGCCGCTCCGCCGAACGTGCGTGCCCCCGCACAGCTCTTGGCTCACGTCGCCGACCTGGACCAGGCGCACCTTCTCGCGCCCTCGATACTCGTCCTCGAACAGGCCGATCGCGCCCCGCTCCCGCGCCTCCTCGCGCGTCACCTCGTGCGTCGTCACGAGGTGGTCGGCGAGCACGGCCGCGTTCGCGAAGTCCTCCACGCGCGCGATCTCGTCAGGAGTCACCTTCTCGAAGTGAGAGAAGTCGAAGCGCAACTCGCGATCGGTCACCTCGGATCCCGCCTGCTGCGCGTGCGCCCCAAGAACGCTGCGCAGTCCGGCGTGCAGGAGATGGGTTGCCGTGTGGTTTCGCTCGATGCGGCGTCGCCACTCGACATCGACCGTGAGGCGGCAGCGATCACCGATCGCGAACGTTCCATGCCGAATCTCCGCACGATGCAGGAAGACACCGGCGCTGTTCTTTGTGACGTCAACGATCCTCGCGTGCCCAGGCTGCGACAGGTTCTCGATCACTCCGGTATCCCCGACCTGGCCGCCCGACGCGGCGTAGAACGGGGACCTCGGGAAGACAAGGCGCACTCCCGCGCCTCCGGTTGACTCGATCACGTTCTCGAGTCCGACCTCGGCGACGAGCGGCTTGCTCCCTGCCGCGTCCGATCCCGTGTCGTAGCCAGTGAACACCGTCGCAGTCTTGCCTGCCTCGATGACCTCGCCCTCAGCACTCATGCTTGCGGACACCTGGACTCGCGATCGCGCGCGCTGCCCCTCGAGCGCCTTCTCGAACCCCTTGCGGTCGACCGAGACCCCCCTCTCTGCGAGGATCTCCTCGGTCATCTCGAGCGGGAACCCGTAGGTGTCGGTCAGCTCGAACGCGAGCTTGCCGGGCAGGACCTTGTCCCCTGACTTCCTCATCCCGACCAGGATCTTCTCGAGCCTCCGCTCGCCATCGCGCAGGGTGCGGCGGAACGCCTCCTCTTCACGATCGATCAGGCGGACGGTGACATCTCGCGCGGCGACGATCTCCGGGTACACCTCGCCCAGCGTCGCGATCACCGGCTCGACGAACGATCCGAGCGACCCGGGCGGAAGCTCGAGACGCTCTCCGGCGCGGACCGCGCGGCGCAGAACGCGTCGCAGTACGTACCCCTGAAGCTCGTTCCCCGGCATCACGCCGTCCGCAACGAGGAACAGCGTCCCTCGCACATGGTCGGCAATCGTGTTGCGATACGGAAGGTCAGCCTTGGTCAATCGACGTCCGGCTTTCGCGTCGATCGCCTCGACGATCGGCGCGAAGACGTCGATGTCGAAGTTCGTCGGGACGCCCTGGAGGATCGCGGTCGCCCGCTCGAGCCCCATGCCGGTGTCGATGTTCTTCTTGGACAACGGCCGGAACGACCCGTCCTCCTGAGCGTCGAGCTCCATGAACACGAGGTTCCAGATCTCGGCGTACCGGTCGCAGTCGCAGGCCACGCCTCGGCAATCCGGGCCGCAGGCGCGCTCCTTTCCCGTGTCGTAGTGCAGCTCCGAATCAGGTCCGCACGGGCCCGTACTCCCTACGGGTCCCCACCAGTTGTTGCCTTTCCCGAGGCGCACCAGTCGCTCGGGCGGGATTCCGACGACGTCGCGCCAGATGGCGTAGGCCTCTTCGTCCTCCTCGTAGACCGTGACGGCGAAACGCTCCCCGGGGATGCCAAGCTCGCGGGTCACGAACTCCCACGCGAGTTCGATCGCACCCTGCTTGAAGTAGTCGCCGAACGAGAAGTTCCCGAGCATCTCGAAGAAGGTGTGGTGGTATGCGGTTCGACCGACCTGCTCGATGTCCGTGGTTCGAAAACACTTCTGGCACGTCGTCGCCCGGGCAAACGGCGCCTTCGTTCGTCCCCAGAGGTAGTCCTTAAACTGAACCATTCCGGCGGCCGTGAAGAGAAGTGTCGGATCGTTGGGTACGAGGGGCGAGCTTTCGAGCAGTTTGTGGCCGCGCTCGCGGAAGAATCCCAAGTACTGGCGGCGAAGCTCGGAAGACAACATCGCGCTCTCCTTATCCACGGTCGGGTGGCGGAATAGTAGACGCCTTACGAAGTGCGGTCAACAGGGTGTGCCTCTTCCGGATTGCCCGCCCTCCGGGCGGCGGGCTATACTGAGCCGGAAACTAAGGGGGATACGGCGCATGTACATTGAGGCCATCGAAGCACGGGCGATCATCGACTCTCGCGGCAACCCCACGGTCGAGGCTGACGTCTACCTGGAGGACGGCGGCTTCGGGCGTGCTGCTGCGCCGTCCGGAGCGTCCAAGGGGAAGAAGGAAGCTCTCGAACTGCGCGACAACGACCCGAAGGTGTACCACGGTCGCGGCGTCTCCGCGGCGATTGACAACATTCGCGACGAGATCGAGCCGTGCCTCCTTGGGTGCGATGCGCTCGACCAGGCCGAAGTGGATCGGCTCCTGATCGAACTCGACGGGACGGAGAACAAGCGTCGCCTGGGAGCCAACGCCATCCTCGCGGTCTCCCTCGCGACCGCACGAGCTGCCGCCGACAGCCTCGCCTTGCCGTTCTTCCGCTACGTCTCCGGTCTGCGAACGCCAACGCTCCCTCGGCCGATGATGAACGTGCTGAACGGCGGCGAGCATGCAGACAACAACGTCGACATCCAGGAGTTCATGCTGCTTCCGATCGGCGCCACGTGCTTTTCCGACGCGGTGCGCGCCTGTTCGGAGGTGTTCCACACGCTCAAGGGGACGCTCAAGGAGAAGGGATTGGCCACGAGCGTTGGGGACGAGGGCGGGTTCGCTCCGAATCTCACCGAGAATCGTGACGCCCTGGCCCTTCTCGTCGCGTCCATCGAGAAGAGCGGGTACCGACCGGGGGCCGACGTGGCGATCGCCCTGGATGCCGCGGCGTCGAGCTTCTACAAGGACGGCTCGTACCGATTCACCGTCGACGGACGGGTCGTGTCCTTGTCGAGCGACGAGTTGGTGGCGCTGTACGCGGAGTGGGTGAAGGCGTTCCCCATCGTTTCGATCGAGGACGGCGTCGCCGAGGCGGATTCGCGTGGGTGGACGAAGCTGACCGAGACGCTTGGCGAGCGGGTGCAGATCGTCGGGGACGACGTGTTCGTGACCCACCCGAGGATCCTCGAGGCGGGGATCGCGAACGGGATCGCCAACTCGATCCTGATCAAACTGAACCAGATCGGCACGGTGACCGAGACCCTGGAGACGATGGACCTGGCTCGCTCCGCCGGGTACACGTGTGTCGTGTCGCATCGCTCGGGAGAGACGGAGGACACCTCGATTGCCGACTTCGCGGTCGGCACGGCGTGCGGGCAGATTAAGGCGGGCTCCATCTCCCGAAGCGAGCGCGTCGCGAAGTACAACCGGCTCTTGCGGATCGAGGAGGAGTTCGAACTCGGGTTGGCGGCGTGGCCGCGGAGGTTTTCTCCGTAGGACGGAGGCGGTCGTCGCACCGCGCGGGAACGGCGGTCAGACGACCGCTTGCGTAGGGCGGCAGTCAGAGGGGATCGCGGAGAGGGGCGATGAGGGGACGGTGGGGGAGGATCGCGCGGAGCGTCCGCTGGCCGACGCGCCGGAGTCGGCGCTGGATCGTGCTGGGTCTCGGGGTCGCCGTGGTCTCCCTCCTCTTTGCCGTGTTCCTCACTCGCGGCCTCGGCATCGTCCACTTGCGCCGGGACCTCGTTCGACTTGACGTGGCCGCCCGTGAGGCCAGCGCAGAGCAGAAGAGTCTGCGGGCCGAGCTGGCTTCGTCCTCCCAAGCGAAGGTGATGGAGGATCAAGCGCGGGAGAAGCTGGGTTTGATCAAGCCGGGCGAAGAGAAAGTCATTTTCGTGGAGGAGTGACCGCGTTGCCGAGCCGATTCGTCCATCTTCACGTTCACTCCGAGTACAGCATCCTCGACTCGTCGTGTCGACTTCTCGACCTGATCGACCGTGCCGCGGCGTGCGGCATGGACGCGCTAGCGCTCACCGATCACGGAGTCATGAGCGGCGCCGTGAAGTTCTACCGCGAGGCCAAGCGGCGCGGGATCCACCCTATCCTCGGCTGTGAGGTGTACGTCGCCCCCGGCGACCGCCGCGACCGCTCCGGCGGCGAGACGAATCGCTACTTCCATCTGGTGCTGCTCGCCGAGAGCGAGATCGGGTACCGCAACCTGATTCAGATTGTCAGCGCGGCCCACACGGAGGGGTTCTACTACCGTCCGCGCGCCGACAAGGAGCTCTTGGCGGCGCACGCCGAGGGACTGATCGCCCTGTCGGCGTGCGAATCCGGAGAGGTTCCGCGACTCCTGCAGGCGGGCCGGGAGCGCGACGCGGACAAGATCGCCCGCGAGTACGCCAAGCTGTTTGGACCGGACCACTTCTTCATCGAGCTCCAGCACCACGGCACGGAGCGCGACGCGCAGCTCCGTCGGCGGCTGATTGCCCTCGCCCGCCGATTGGATCTGCCGCTCGTTGCCACCAGTGACGTCCACTACCTCGATCCCGAAGACAAGCTGGCCCATGAGGTGCTGATCAACATCCGCGCCAATCGTACGCTCGCCGATCCTGAGCACCGAACGTTCGACGGCGACGGATACCACTTCCGCAGCTCCGAGGAGATGGAGGAGCTCTTCGCAGACGCGCCGGAGGCGGTCGAAAACACCCGGGCGATCGCGGAGCGCTGCCGCGTGGAACTGGACTTCGACCGTGTCCTGATTCCGCCGTTTCCCCTCCCCGCGGGCGTGGACGACACCGACACCTACCTGCGAGAGCTGGCCTACGCCGGCGCGCTTGAGCGCTACGGCGAGATCACTCCCACGGTCCGGGAACGGCTCGAGTACGAGTTGGGCGTCATCGAGAAGATGTCGTACAGCACGTACTTCCTGATCGTCTGGGACTTCGTGCGATTCGCACGCAGCGAGGGGATTGCCGTTGGGCCGGGGCGAGGCTCCGCGGCGGGAAGCCTCGTCGCCTACGCCCTCAGGATCACCGGCGTCGATCCGCTTCGCTACAACCTGATCTTCGAGCGGTTTCTCAACCCCGATCGGGTGAGCATGCCGGACTTCGACATCGACTTCTGCATCCGCGGCCGCGACCGAGTGATCCACTACGTCCGCACCAAGTACGGGGGCGAGCGGTGGTGGGAGCGGATCGCCCAGATCGCGACGTACGACCGGATGGCGGCGCGGAGCGTCGTCCGTGACGTCGGCCGGGTCCTCGGACTTCCGTACGGCGACGCGGACCGAGTCGCCAAGCTCATCCCGTTCGGGTCGAAGCTGCAGGCTGCGGTCGACAGCGTGGTCGAGCTGCGAACCCTGTACGAGGAGAACGAGAGCATCCGCCGCGCGATCGACATCGGCCTGCGCTTGGAGGACCTCACCCGCAACGTCTCGACGCACGCCGCCGGCGTGGTGATTGCCCCCGACGCGCTCGCGCAGCACGCGCCCGTCCTGCGCGTGGCCGAGAACAAGTTCGTGACGCAGTTCGACATGAACGACATCGAGGCGATCGGCCTTCTGAAGATCGACTTCCTCGGTCTGCGCAACCTGACCCTGATCGCCGACGCGCTGGCCTCGCTTTCGGCGCAAGCGGGGGTCGAGCTTGTGCTCGACTCGGTGCCCCTCGACGACGACGCGACCTACGCGCTGCTGCGAGAGGGAAGGACCGACGGCATCTTCCAGCTGGAGGGCTCCGGGATGACAGGCCTGATCCGCCGAGTCCTGCCCAACCGTTTCGAGGACCTAATCGCGTTGCTGGCCCTGTACCGGCCCGGTCCGCTCGAGAGCGGGATGGCGGACGAGTACGTCGAACGGCGCACGGGGCGAAGAGCTGTGACGTACGCTCACCCGAGCGTGCGCGGGATCCTTGAGGAGACGTTCGGGCTCCCGATCTACCAAGACCAGCTGATGCTCATGACGCAGAAGCTGGCCGGGTTCACGCTCGCGCAGGCCGACACGCTGCGAAAGGCGATGGGGAAGAAGAAGAAAGAGATCATGGCCAGCCTCCGCGAGAAGTTCATCGAGGGGTGCCGAGCGAACGGACTATCGCAGGAACTGGCGGCCACGACCTTCGACGACATGGAGAAGTTCTCGCGTTATGGGTTCAACAAGTCGCACGCCACCGCGTACGCGTTCGTCTCCTACTGGACGGCGTACCTCAAGGCCCATTACCCCACCCACTTCATGGCCAGCCTGCTGACGAGCGTTCAAGGCGACACGGACAAGGTCGCGGAGTACATCGGCGCGTGTCGCGACATGGGCATCGAGGTGCTTCCTCCCGACATCAACGAGAGCAGGCTCGAGTTCTCGCCGATCGGGGAGAGAGCGATCCGATTCGGGCTCGGAGCGATCAAGTACGTCGGAGAGAACGCCATTCAGGGAGTCCTGGCGGCGCGACGGAACGGACCGTTTGTGTCGTTCTTCGACCTGTGCCGACGGGTCGACGGGGAGGGCGTCGACCGGGAGACACTCGAAGCCCTGGTGAAGTCCGGGGCGTTCGATCGGCTCGGCGCGTCTCGGCGGGGGTTGCTGCGCCACCTGTCCGAGGGGCTCGAGATGACCCACGTGGCGCGCCGTGAGCGGCTGACGGGGCAGCAGTCGATCTTCGCCGGACTTGATGAGGTTCGGGCCGATCCCGCCGTGCGCGAGCCGGAGTTCGAGCGCGCCGATCTCCTCGCGTTCGAGAAGGAATTGCTTGGCCTGTACGTGACATCGCATCCGCTGGAGGAGTACTCGGACCTCCTGCACGCGTACTGCCGCCCGATCCGCGACGTCGCCACGATGTCGGAGGGCGAGACCGCCACGATCGGAGGGCGCGTCAAGCGCCTGCGGCGCATCGATACGAGGCGCGGCGAGCCGATGGCGTTCGTGACCATCGAGGACGGAACGTCCGAGGCTGAGGCCACGGTGTTTCCTCGCGCCCTGGAGGGGTGCGGGGCGCTGCTATGCGAAGACCGCCTGGTCGGCGCCGTCGTGGAGGTGGGGCGGCGCAACGGGCAGGTGAACCTGGTCGTACAGGAGCTCTTCCCGCTCGACGCGATGTCGGGCCGCCGACCTGTCCGCATGACGCTCGTCCTGGACGGCGCGCGCGTCGACTCGATCGCCCTCGAGCAGCTTCGCGACGTGCTCCGTCTCCATCCGGGGCCGACGCCCGTCGTCCTCCAGCTGACCGATACCACGGGGGCCGTGGTCGTGTCGGCCGGGAACGCGTTGGGCGTGGCGCCGAGTCCAGCGCTCCAGTCGGCGCTGTCGGCGCTCGCCGGGGTCCTCGACGTCGCTCTCTCGCCGGGAGGTGAGGCGTGAGCTGGCTCTCCCGCGGAATCTTCCGCTGGCTCTACCCGGGGATGGGGGTGAAACGCTGGGTGCTGCTCGCGTTCGTCTCAATGGCGATCATGGCCACCGCCGTGCTCTACGCGCTCGGCGTCGAGCTGGTGCGGATGCTCTACCGTGCCGTTCCCCTCCGCGCAACGGCGCGCTACGCAGTGATGGCCGCTCTGCTCGTCGCGGGGCTGGGCGCGTTCGGCTACGCCATCGTGCGCCTTGTCCGATCCGTCGCGCGGGGGGTGGCGCCGCTCGCGCATGAGAAGACGTCGGAGCTGATCTTCCGCACGCGCGTCCTGGAGCGCGCGCCTCGCGTCGTGGCGATCGGGGGAGGCACCGGGCTCTCCACGCTGCTACGCGGCATCAAGCGGGTGACGGCGAACCTCACGGCCGTCGTGACGGTCATGGACGACGGAGGCAGCTCGGGGAGGCTGCGGGAGGAGATCGATGTCCTCCCTCCGGGCGACGTGCGCAACTGCCTCTTGGCGCTGGCCGAGGACGAGTCCCACTTCTCGGACTACTTCCAGCACCGTTTCGCTTCGCCGGGCGAGCTTGCCGGACACTCGCTCGGGAACCTCGTCCTGGCAGGTCTCGAGCAAGCGACGGGGGGCTTCGACCGGGCCATCGAAGCGATGAGTCAGTTTCTGAGCATTCGCGGACGGGTCCTGCCGGCGACACTGGCCCGGGCGCGGCTCTCCGCTCGCATGGAGGGCGGCGCCGTCGTGGAGGGCGAGAGCGCGATCGGGGCGGACGGCCGCAGGATCGAAGCGATCGCCCTCACGCCGTCGCCGGCGCCCGCCTACGACAAGACGCTCGAGGCCATCGCGGACGCCGACCTCATCATCCTCGGCCCGGGAAGCCTGTTCACCAGCCTGATCCCGAACCTTCTCGTAGACGGTGTCGCCCAGGCGATCCGGGAATCGGAGGCGGAGAAGATCCTTGTCGCGAACCTGATGACGCAGCCGGGCGAGACGGCCGGGTTCACGCTCTCCGATCACCTTCGCGCCCTCGACCCCTACATCAATGTGCGCTGTTTCGGCATCCTGATTGTCAACTCCGCTCGCCCGACGGAGCCGCTCCTCGCAGGATACCGCGACGAAGCGGCGGAGCCGGTCGTGGACGATCTCCCGACGCCCAACCCGTACGGCCTGTTCGTCGTGCGCGAGGACCTGGTCGGCGTGGCCGATTGGATCGGAAAGACGACGATCAAGCACGACCCGGACAAGCTGGCGCGGGCCATCGTGCGACACAGCCAGGCCTTCTCGCGTCGCTTTGCCGGGGAGCCCGGAGAGGCTTCGATCTGACTGCTACCCCTTGATGACCGCCAGGGGCCGCAGCCGGGCGACCGGAACGTTGATCCCTGCCACCGCGGCGGCGCGAACGACGCGGTCGACGTCCTTGTAGGCTCCGGGAGCCTCCTCTGCGATGCCGCGCTTGTTGTGCGTCAGGAGCCGTATCCCCGCTGCGGCAAGGTCCGAGAGGATCTGGTCGCTCCGGAAGCGTTTGATCGCCTGGTTGCGCGACAGCGCGCGCCCTGCTCCGTGGATTCCGCTGCCGAAGCAGAGCTCCATGCCGGCCGCCGTCCCATGCATGATGTATGACGCGGTCCCCATCGTCCCACCGACCAGGATCGGGTGCCCCACCTCTCGGTAGGCAACAGGAGTGTCGGCTCGGCCCGGCCCGAAGGCGCGGGTTGCTCCCTTCCGGTGGACGAGCAGGCGGCGCGGGACGCCGTCGACCACGTGCTCCTCGATCCGGACGTGGTTGTGCCCGATGTCGTACACCGTCTGGATCGTCTCCGGCGCGATCTCGCAGCTTCGTGCGAGCGACATCCTCACCAGGTGGGCGATCGCCTGTCGATTGGCGAACGCACAGTTCGCCCCGCAGGCGACCGCGGCCAGGTACCGCTGCCCGTCCGGGCTCCGCACGGGGGCGCACACCATCTCCTGGTCGGGGATCCGAATCCCGTACTTCGCGGGGGCTGGCGCCATCTCCTTCAGGTAGTCCTGGCCGATCTGGTGGCCGAGGGCGCGCGAGCCGGTGTGAATCGACACGACCACCTGGCCGGCGGAGACTGCGAAGGCAGTCGCCGCCTTCGGCTCGATGATCTCGTCGACGGTTTGCACCTCGAGGTAGTGGTTCCCGGAGCCGAGCGTTCCCACCTGTTGGAACTGGCGCTGTTTCGCGAGCGCGCTCACGGCGTCGGGATCGGCGCCGTCGACCTGCCCCCTCTCCTCGGTGTACTCGAGGTCGCTCGCGAGGCCGCTCCCGAGGTGGACGACGTATTGCGCCCCTTCGCGCAACACGCGGTCGATCTCTCTCATCGACAGGCGGAGGGCGCCCTTCGATCCGAGCCCGGCCGGGACAGCCTTGTAGAGGTCCATCGCGATCCGATCGATGGCCGACGACACGTCGCGCTGCCGAAGCGGAGTCCGCAGGAGCCGCACTCCGCAGTTGATGTCAAACCCCACTCCGCCGACCACGACTACTCCTTCATCGAGGTCGAAGGCGCCCACTCCGCCGATCGGGAAACCGTACCCCGGGTGAACGTCGGGGAGCGCGACGGCGGGGGCGACGATGCCGGGAAGACTGGCGACGTGCTTGAGCTGGCGGATGGCGCTCCAGCCAGCCGGGTCCGCCGCCTCCCGACGAAGCTGGTCTACCGTGTCGCCGTCGGCATAGATCCGACCCGCGACGAGCATCCCGTCGTGGGGAGGAAGTACCCACTCGACGTCGCCGACCCGCTCGAGTCGATCCAAGAGGCTCAACGCACCCTCTCCTCCAGGCCGTACACACGTGTGCGACCTGCGCCAGGCGCCGACACGGTCGTCGCGCCGTCGTCGACATCGACACATCGTCACCGTGGCAGGCTAGACGTCGACGACAACTTCAGCGTACCACACTCCACCGTCCTCATGGACGTCGAGGCCGAGGTAGGTGACTCCCTTCACCTCACCGCTCGGCTGATGACGCTCCGGATCGAGCGGCTCGCCGTGTGCCTGGCCGCGCAGCTTGAAGCCCGCGCCGACGGTGCGCACCTCGACATCAAAGCGCGAGAACACGAGGTCTTCGAGGTCCTTCGGAACGAGAAGGGCGGCCAGCCACTCCACGAGAAGGCCGCGAAGCGTCGGGGCGCAAAGGGCGACCTCGCGTGTGACAGCGGGCCGAACGAAGTCCGTTCGAACCATCTTCGCGAACATGGCCAGCGCGGCTTCGGCGAACGCCTCGTCCACGGTTCGCCCCCACGCCCGGATCGCGACGTCGGCCGTGTGGTCGAGGTAGGCGAACGGCATCGGCGCCTCTCAGGCTTCCCCGCCGAGCGGCACGGAGAAGAGAGGATCGTACGCCGCGCCGTGTGGGGACAGCCGGCTCTCCATGAGGACGAGGCGATCGACGCGCAACGGGTGAGGCGTAAGCTTCCCGAGCGCCGTGACCGCATTCGGCAGGCGCGGGTCGGGACGTCCCTTGATCCGCGCCATCGTCACGTGCGCGACCGCGGCCTCGCGCTCGGGCGGGAACCCGAGCGCGTGGAGCGGGCGTTCGAGCGCGTCGACGAGACGCTGGAAGGCGGGGTTCGTGGCGGCGCCGACCCAGAGAACTCGCGCGCGGTCGATAGACGGAAACGCGCCGACGGTATCGACGCACAGCGTGAAGGGAACGATCTCCTGGGCAGCTTGCCGGGCCGCTTTCTCGAGCGGCACGGTCAGCGCAGCGTCGATCTCCCCCAGGAAGCGCAAGGTGACGTGAAAGCTGTCAGGCCGCACCCACGACGCGGCCATCGTCGTCTCGCGCTGGAGCTTCTCGGCGGCGCGGCCGATCTGCATGCGCAGAGCCCCGTCAATGGGCAGGCAGAAGAACGCTCTCACGGCTCCCCCTTCGTGCGGAGGATCATACTCGATCCCCTCCGCGTCGCTCCCGCCGCGCTTTGTGGGCGCTCCGCCCGCCTATACAATCCGGGCATGCGATCCGCCTTTCGGTCCAGCGTTTGCGCAGGCTTCCTCTTGGCCTTCTCCCTCCTCGCGTTCGCGGCGGAGCTTCGAGTGTCGCCGGACGGCTTGGCAGACTACAAGACGATCAAGGCGGCGATGGATGCGGCCGCCTTCGGCGACGTGATCCTTGTCGCGGGGGGGGTGTACGAAGAGCCGGTGACGCTACGGGATGGAGTGACCGTGATCGGGGCCGGGCCGCAGAGGACGATTGTGCGCTACACGTACGCCTTCGACGCCGTGCTGATCATCGATCACGTCAGCTCCGGCCGGGTTGAGGGGATGACGATCGAACGCGCCGCGTCGATCCTCGAGGGTCCGGCGATCCAAGTGATCGCGGGGACGGCCGTCCTTGCCGGCTGCGTCGTCTCGGGTGGTGCGGGGCCAGGCATCGACGTTGCGGACATGGCGTCTAACTTGTCGCTCGACTCGGTGACGGTGGAGGACAACGCCGGTGCCGGAGTCTGGGTCCACGGCGGAGGCCGCGTCTCTCTCCGAGGATGCACGGCGCGGGAGAACGGCGGCCCAGGCCTCCGGGCGGAGGGCGGAACTCGGGTCGAGGTGGTTGGCACCCGGTTCGAGGGCAACGGTGAAGAGGGCGTCGTTCTCGGGTCGGACGCGGCGGCGGTCCTTCGCGAGTGTGAAGTGGTCGGGCACTCCTCGGCCGGGGTCTGGGCTTCCGCCGACGCGGAGATCACGGCCAGCAACCTCGTCCTCACGGACAACGTCCCTGTCGCCGTCCGGTTGACGGACTGCGCCGTCGGGACGTTCGACGCCTTGCGCGTCGAGGGGGGCGGCGACGCGGTGTCCTGCGAGGACCTGGCGGCGTGCACGATGCAGGGATGCCGGCTCGAGGCCGTGGGGGGAGACGGCCTCCACGCGGCGGACGGCGGATCGATCCTGGCAGAGACCTGCGCGATCGTCGGCAGCGCCGGGGACGGGGTTGTCTTCGAGTCCTCGGCCCCGTGTGCGCTGACGTACTCGACCGTCGTCCGGGCCGGCGGAGACGGCGTCCGCGTCTCGGGCGGCGACGTGCAGGTCGAGCACTGCATCTTGGCCTACAACGGCGGCGCCGGGCTGAAAGCCGACGACGTCGGGGGAGCCCCGGGGGTTCGGACGTTCTCCCATAACTGCGTGTGGGGGAACAGCACAGATTACGAGGGGACTACGCGGCGTCCGTCCGACGTCGCTCTAGCCCCTGAGTTTGCCGACGTCGCGTCCGGCGACGTCTCACTCCGGCTCGACTCGCCGTGCATCGAGGCCGGGGCAGGGTGGAGCACGCTTGGAGCCTTCGAGAACCCGTCGGTTGCCTCCTCCCTCACGATCGATCTCCTCTCGTCCGTCGCCCGGGGCTGGTTCGGCGAAACGTGGCACGCCGACCTGCGCCTGTCGGGGCTTCCCGTTGTGGTCGACGCCCTCGACGTTGGCTTCCGCTACGCACGAGGGGGCGTATCCCTTGACGTTGAGTCGACGGTCCTCGGAGGAGGGTTTGCGCGGCGGGTGTCGGCGACCGGAGGCTCCGAGCACTCTTGGCCGGAAGGCGGGGAGGAAAGGGCGGCCCTGTGGTACGGATTCGCCGGGGTTCTCGCGGGGGCGGAGTCGTGGGGATCGGTGTGGGGGATGCTGTCGCTTGGCGGGCCTGTCCGGGCGTCTCTCCGTCTCGGCACGAACTGGCCTTCGCCGCACGTCGCATCGCGGCTCGAGCTGGCGTTCGCGCTGTCGACGTGGAAGCTCGGCGCGTCCGTGGCGGCGATCGACGCGACGCTCAGTATGCTCGATGTCGCGGTGTCCCAGGGAATCGGAGGAGCGCGGCGACTCGCGCTCGAGGAGCGCCTCCAGCTTCTGCCTGACCGGGTCGCGACCGCCGCTGCGCGCTGGACAGGCGACGGGTGGGACTGGACGGGGCTCGTCGAAATCCGAGACGAGGCGTGGCGGCTCCGCCTTGCCGTCGCGGACCGCGGGTTCTCCGTTGTGGGCAAGGCGCGATTCGCGGCAAGCCAGTTCTCGGATGGATCCATCTCCGCCGCCATCCGCCTCGGCTCCGTGCGGCTGTCCGGAGAGCTTGCGCTCTCGGTCGAGGACGGCCCTCGCATTGCGACGGGGGTCGACCTTGATTCGACCGGGTGGCTGCGCCGACCTTCGAACGAACCGCCGGTTCCTGCGTTCACCTCCGTCCCGGGCGACCCCGAGGCCGGGACGACGATTCGGTTCGCCTCCGCCGCCTCGGACTCGGACGGTGAGATCCGGGAGGTGTGGTGGGACTTCGGCGACGGCGTCGCGGCTGAGGGAGCGACCGTGAATCACGCGTACGCCGCGGCGGGAACCTATAACGTGACGCTCACGGTGTCCGACGATCGCGGGGCCGCGGCGTCCCTCGTGCTTCCTGTGACGGTCTGGCCGGCGGACACGTCTCCGGTGGCCTCGTTCGTTGCCCTCGCGGTGTCGGAGGGCGGCGTGCGGTTGCCGCGGAGTCCACGAGCTGGAGATCACGTCCTGCTTGACGCGTCGGAGTCGCACGATGTGGACGGCGTCGTCGTCGAGTATCACTGGGACTTCGACTCCGACGGGGTGGTCGACTTCGTCTCGGGCGATCCCACGGCCCCAGCACCTCCTCTCCCTGCGGGTCCCCATCCGATCACCCTGCGGGTTGTTGACGACACGTCGCGGGCGGACGCCGTGATGCGCGTCGTCCTGATCGACCAGGCCGAGCCGCCCCACGCCGCGTTCTCGTTCACGCCGCCGACCCCGGCAATCCAGGATCCGGTCTACTTCTCTGACCGCTCGGTGGACACGGACGGGAGCGTCGTGGCCTGGGTGTGGGACTTCGGCGATGGCCGCGGTTCCCGCGACGCCTCGCCCGTGCATCGCTTTCCGACGGAGGGCGAGTACACCGTCACGCTGTCGGTTCGCGACTCGGACGGCCTCGAGGCGACGATGGCGAGACCGATCGTCGTCTCGACTACGCCCGAGATCGTTCCCGTCGAGAAGGTGTGGGCGCTCGTCATGGGGATCTCGGACTACGACCAAGTGAAGGACCTCCAGTACGGACGAGACGACGCGATCGCCTTCTGCAGTTGGCTCCTCGATGCGGGCGTGCCGGAGGATCACATCCGACTGCTCCTCGACTCGGAGACTCGGGTCGAGGAGCTTGGCGGCGTGGAGCCAAGGCTGGCCTCGCTGGTCAACGTTCGGGAGGCGCTGGGGTGGCTGCGTCGGGTGGCCAGCGAGAACGACCTGGTCCTCGTGACGTTCTCGGGGCACGGGTTTCAGGGCGACGACGACAACGGCGACGAGAAGGACGGGGTGGACGAGTTCTTCGTGCTCGTCGACACCGCCGCGGCGGCCCCGGAGGACACCGCGCTGCGCGACGACGAGTTTGGACGGTTCCTCGACCGACTCGGCTCGAACCACGTCCTGGTTCTGTTCGACGGCTGCTACTCGGGGGGACTCTCCCGCAGCCTTCCATCGTCCAAGCGCCCGATCGGGGAGCGCCCGGACCTGTTCTCCGATTTCTCCCTGGAGGGGAGGCTCGTCCTGTCCGCCGCGTCGGAGTCGCAGGAGGCGTTCGAATCTCCGGACGTAGGCCATGGGGTGTTCACGTTCTGCGTGCTCGAAGGACTTCGTGGCGCGGCGGACCTGAACGGCGACCTTCGGGTCACGGCGTGGGAGCTGTACGAGTACGTTGCAGAGGCCGTCTCCGAGCGGGTCCGTCGCGAGCGGGGCGCCGTCCAGGAGCCCCAGTTGTCCGGCGAGGGCGAGGTGCGCGTCCTTCTCGCGACCGCCCACCGTCCTCCGGCCGTCGCGTTCACGTACGACCCCGAAGTCCCCTACGCCGGCGCGCAGGTGACGTTTGCGGATCAGACCCACGTCGACCGGGCGCCGGCGACCTACTCCTGGTCGTTCGGCGACGGCGTGACCTCGACCGAGCCCTCTCCGTCGCACGTCTACGAGCGCCCGGGGGAGTACGCGGTGGAACTCCGCGTGACGGATTCGCGGGGAGCCGCCGCGACGGCGGCGTCGCGGGTGGCCGTGGTCCCCGCAGGCCGGGTCGTATCGGTTGACGCGGCGGGCGCCGTCCTCGTCTCCCTCGGAGAGGAGAACGGGATCCGGGTAGGAGATCGGCTCGAGGCCGCCGAGACCGCTTGCGAGCTCGAGGTGGTCGAGCTCATCGGCGGTGACGTCGCGGCGTGCCGGATTGTGAGCGGCGAGCCGCCCGCGGCCGGTGCCGCTGTTCGCCTTGCGGCGCCCGGCTCCGGGGCCTCACTCCTCCAGTTCTAGAGTAAGCAAGAACACCGCATCGGCGCGGTGGACCTTGAGGACCACTCGGTCTCCGGCGTTTCGCGTCGCGACGTACGCGGCCAGGTCGGAGCAGGTGTTGATCGGGACCCCGTTGGCATACGTGACCACGTCGCCCGCCTGAAGGCCCCGCAGCTCGGCGATGGTGCCAGCGACCACCGTGCTGATTCGGATTCCGGTGCCGTCGGTCTCCTCGCACAGAATCCCGAGGGACACCGACCTGCGGGCGTAGTTGAGGTCAACGACGTCGATGGGAAGCGACGTCGCGGACGCGAAGGGGATCACAACCGTCGGCTGATCGATCACCGCTCCGGCGCCCGTCCCCTTGGCGGCGTCGCCGCGGGGATCCGCGAGGTACACGTACACCCGGATCGATCCGCGCAACGCGTCGAGCGACGAGTGAGCTTGGCTCGGCGTCGCAAAGCGGAACTGGAGCGCCTCGTCGGAGCTGACCTGCCACCCCGTGATGCGCACGGTTTGGCCGGGAAGGAGGAGCCACTTCCTGTCCTTGGCGGTCCCCGTCACCTGGGCGCTGCCGTTGGTGTTCAGTCCATCAATGGCGAGAACCACGCCGAGCAAGCCGGTCGTGCGGTTCGTCAGCGTGACCCGATAGGCCGATCCAAGCACCGGCTCCACGGCATAGTGCCTCTGGAACGTGTAACGAACGGCCGACAGCGCCGGGCACGACCCGCGGTCGTTCCACACGCCGCTCGAGCATCCGCTGACGATTTCCTCGAGGCGCGTCTGATCCAACGGGTCCAAACGGGCGATGTCCATCGACAGGAAGCGTGCGTCGAGCGTCTCCCACGCTCCGAGTCCAAGAAAGCCCCACGCCCGGAAGGCCTCGACCTCGACGTCAACGTAGCGCGACGACACGGGAGCCGCAACCCCCACGAGCGACGCGCCGATCACGGCGACCCACGCGATCCAGAAGAATCTCGTCGTCCGATTCATGCCTCCCCCTTTGTGACCCCGCCCCCGGACCCTCGAGACGTGCCCGGACGGACCGAGCACACCTAGGATACACCATTCGCCCGAGAGACCGCCGGACGTGGAGAGCCTATCGCGGCAGCGTGACGCCGGGTTGGTCTTGATACCCGCCGCCCGCTTCCTTCTCCGCGTAGGTTCGATTCGGGCGCTCGCCGCGGAAGAACACGACCTGTGCGATTCCCTGCCCGATGTGCAGACGGATCGGCAGCGGGGACACGTTGGCCAACTCGATCGTCAGGATCCCCCGCCACCCAGGCTCCAGCGGGGTGACGTTCACCAGCAGCCCGCATCGAGCGTACGAACTCTTGCCCCAGCAGACCCCGCACACGTCGTCCGGCATGCGAAACCACTCCACCGACTCCGCCAGGACTTGGGCGTTCGGCGCCAGCTCGAAGGTTCCGTCGACCTCGACGGCGCGGAAGTGGTTCGTGGGGAACGTGACCGGATCGAGGACGACGTTCAACCCGCCGAGGGGCACCAAGAGCCGACGCCCAAGGCGCAGGTCGTAGCCGTAGCTTCCGAGCCCGTAGGAGGGCTTCCCCTCCTGGCGTGGGACGAACGGAGAGAGCATCGGCGCCTCTCCGCTGCACAGTGCGGCGATTTCCCGGTCCGACAGAACTCCGTGCCCCATCACGGCCCTCCCTGGTCTTCGAGCAGTTCCGCGTGCTCGACGCCGCCGAGCACGCGCGCCACGAACTCCCGCCACTCCGGCAGCCGATGCGCCTTTCGCTGTCGGATCATCCGCTGGAGAACCATGTAGTTGAGACAGACGACGCGCCGCTGGAGGAACGACTCAGGGATTCCTGCTTTCACTCGCTCCCAATCCCCCGCCGCGATGCGTCCGTTGAGGTAGCCGAGGTAGTCGTCGGGGACGGGCTGGGCGAAGTCGGCCTGCCGGAGCGGGCGCGATGTCAGCGTGTGCATGGTGGACTCGCTTTGCTTCGTGACCCCCACCCGGTACGTGTCGAACTGCTGCCAGAAGTAGCGGGGCGCGGTCACGTCCAGCCAGACCACGATCGACTCGAGGTACTTGTTGTGCCCTTCCCCGAGGAAGCGGAGGCGCCGGGCCACGGACGGCATTCCCGCCGGGTCCTGGCGGTAGGAGAGCGACAGCCCGAGAAGGGCGGAGTCGTACCCGTGCTCCTCGAGGACGTCAACCCTCACGCGGCTCCCTTCGCAGGATCCTTCCGGCTTCCCGGCTGGTACAGCGGAGTTCCCGACGCGCACATCGGGCACTCCGAGTACGGGTAGGTAGGGATGTCCAAGTGGACGAGCGCGTGGACCCGCATCCCCTCGACGACATGCCCCTCCGACCGATCGACGATCGCCGCCAAGCACACCGGCTCGGCGCCGAACCCGCGGACCACGTCGATCATCTCCCGCGTCGTCCGCCCCGTCGTCACGACGTCCTCGACGATCCCGATCCGCTCCCCGGCGCGAAGAGTGAACCCGCGGCGCAGCTGAAACCTGCCGTCTGGACCACGTTCCGGAAACAGGAACGGACGGCCAAGCGCGCGGGCCACCTCGTAGCCGATCAGGATTCCGCCCAGGGGCGGCGACGCAACACGGTCGATGCTCTCCGCGGAGAGCTGCGCGGCGAGCGCCTCTCCGAGGGTCGCGGCGTTCGCCGGATCTTCGAGCACCTTGGCGCACTGGACGTAGCGACCCGAGTGCCGTCCCGAGGAGAGGAGGAAGTGGCCGGACTGAACCGCCCCCGTCACCTGCAGGAGATCGAGCCACCGTGTTTGGTCTGTCGTCATGAACCCTCCCCCATGGCCTGCTTGTAGGTTCGCGCGGCGTCCTGCGGACTCTCCGCCGCGAGGATGCCGCGAGACACGTTGAACAGGAGCGTCCGCAAGGGCCCCGCCGCATCGAGGAAGGCCTCCAGCTCCCCTCCCTGCGTCCCGATGCCGGGCACGAGCCACGGGAGCCGGGGGCCGAAGTCGCGGAGCGCGCGCGCCTTCGCCGGGTTCGTCGCTCCGATCACCAGTCCCACCTGCCCGGGGAACCGCTCTTCGAGGCGCGCGGCAAGCTCCGCGACGCGGACGTAGAGCGGCGGCGATCCGTGGTCGACCACCCACGCCGCAGCGGGGTTGGAGGGAAGGGTTACGATGAACACGGCAAGCCCGCTCTCGAGGAACGGCAGCACGGCGTCCTCCCCCATGTAGGGGACGGCCGTGATCGCGTCCGCCGCCAGCACGCGGTGCGCCGCCCGCGCGTAGGCGGTCGCCGTCGACGCGATGTCGCCTCTCTTGGCATCGAGAATCGCGACGCGGCCCGCGTCGTGGATTCGATCGATCGTCCGTCGAAGGACGGTCATTCCCTCCGCCCCGAGCGCCTCGAAGAACGCGGAGTTCGGCTTGTAGGCACACGCGTGGCTCTTCGTGGCTGCGATGACCTGGTCGAGGAATCTCTCGACGGCCCGAGCCCCTCCTCGACCCCCGCTCGGGACGATCTCAGGGTGGGGATCAAGGCCGACGCACAGCCGACCCTTCGTGACCCGCTGGGCGGCCTTGAGTTGTTCAGCGAACATGGATTCCCCCTCGATGGGCGGCGCCGCACAGCGCGCCGACGTCCTCCATCCCTCGTGTTCCCAACCACTCGCTCAGCCCCTCCTCCAAACGGAAGACGGAGTCGGGATCGACCATCACGGCGAACCCTACGCCCACCAAGTTCGCACCCGCGCAGAGCATCTCGACCACGCCGCGCACATCGCCCACGCCGCCCGTCCCTACGATCACGGCGTCCGGGAACGCCTTTCTCGCCTCGAAGACCCGCTCGAGGGCGATCGGCAGGATGGCCGGGCCGCACAGCCCTCCCGTCTGGCGGTCGAGCCAGGGCCTCCCCGTCTCGGTGTGGATTCGCAAGCCCCGCAGGGCATTGATCAGAGCCACGCCGCCAGCCCCCGCGGCGAGCGCCGCCTCCACGAGCGCAAGGTAGTTGCCCTCACCGGGGAGTTTCGCCAGGAGGGGGAGCGCCGTCGAGGAGCGGACAGCGCGAACGAACGCGCGAACGCTTCGCGGGCTATCGGCCACGGTCTCTCCGCGCACGTTGGGACACGAGAGGTTCACCTCGAGCGCGTCCACACCGGGCTCGCCGGACAGGCGCCCGGCGATGGTCTTGACCTCCTCGGGACCGCGTCCGGCGACGCTGACGATGCGCTTCGTCGGGAAGGCGCGGATCTGGGGAAGCAGCTCCTTCCGGAACGCTTCGCAGCCGGGGTTCTGTAAACCGATCGAGTTCAAGACTCCGCACGGTGCATCCACGAGCCGAGGCTGAGGGTTCCCGGCGCGCGGCTCGAGGGTCACGGTCTTCGTTGTCAGAGCACCGACTTTCGCCAGGTCAAACGTCTCGGCGAGCTCAACCCCGAATCCCGCCGGCCCAGACGCGAGGACGATCGGATTTCGGAACTCGAGTCCCAGGCAGCACGTCGTCAGCGCAGCCACGGGACCTCCGAACAGGCGAACAAGGGGCCTTCGCGGCAGATACGCTGCATGCCGGTGCTCGTCTCGATCGAGCATCCTTGACAGGCACCGAACCCGCATCCAATCCTGGCTTCAAGCGACACGTACGTGGCCGGTTCCTCCCCATAGCGGCGCGCGATGCCGCGAAGCATCGGCTCCGGTCCGCAGGCGAGAATGCCGACTCCCGGTCTCCAGCGACGCTGCAGACGGTCCTGCGCGGTCTCGCCGTCTTCCTCTTCGACGGCGAGACCGACGTCCGGCAAGAGCTCGCGCACGCCTCGACAGCGCACGCCAAAAGCGAATCCTGTGATCCGTTGGGGGTAAGCCGTGGCGAAGTGAAGGAGTGGAGCCATCCCGCTCCCTCCTCCGGCGAGCACGAACGAGCGATCCCGAGGAATGCGGTCCGCATACGGCGTGCCGTATGGACCGCGCACCATGACCTCCGTGCCGATCGCCGCGCGGCCCAACGCCTCCCGCAGGGTTCCATCGAGTTTCAGAAGGAACTCAAGGCTTCCTTCGCCGGCGGCCATCACCGAGAAGGCTCGCGGAAGCGCCGGTCCCTCACGGAGGCGAAGGAGCACGAACTGCCCAGGGCGCGGGACCTCAAGGACGCGATCGACGCAGATGGTCAGGCGCGCATAGCCGCCCGCCACGGCTCGGGACTCCAGACGGCCGCAGGAAGCAGAAAAAAGCGGCCCACGCTGGGCCGCCGTCGACTCCTTCGATGAACCGTGCTTCACCCGAATCCCCCCCGGTCTTCGGGAGAAGATGGTACACGAGCCCGGTAAGCCGGCGCAACAAGGGATGAGGCTGCCCGCTGCAAGTGCCCCCAAGCATTGCTCAAAGTCGGCCGACGGTCCCATCCAACAAAGCGCCAGGGTGCACGCAGCCAGTAGTTTATCCCGCTCGGGCTACTCCGCCGAGCAGCTCCCTGCCTCAGTCACGGCGGCGGCGTTCTCCTACGTACGAGGCCGCTCCAAGGAGACCCAGAAACAGCCCCGCCGCAGACCCGATGTAGCCGACAATACTCAGCCACAAGTAGGAAGGGACCGCCCCCAACACGATGGCGAACACCAACCCCCACGCCGCAACGAGGAGGAAAAGACCGCTAAGGATGAGCCTGCGCGTAGCTTTCAGCATCGCAGCCTTGTCGGTACAACCAGCACTCCACGTTGTGACCCGCCACGGGCTCGAACGGCTGCGGTTCTTCTACGTCACACACGCCCGCGATGAACTGCTTGCAGCGAGGGTGGAATCGGCATCCGGAGGGAGGGTTCGCCAGGCTTGGCGGTTCCCCTGCCGGCACGTCTTTGATGATGTGCGCGTTGTCCGGGTCCGGGTCAGAGATCGCCGCGAGAAGCGCCCGAGTATAGGGGTGGAGCGGGTTGTGGATGAGTTCGTGGACCCCTGCCTTCTCGACAAGCTTTGCAGCGTACATCACGAAGACGCGCTCAGAGAAATACCGCACGGTGGACAGGTCGTGTGTGATGTAGATCACACCGAGAGCATGTAGTTCCTGAATGCGGCGGAGAAGCTGTAGGATCTCAACTCGGACCGAGGCGTCAAGCATGGACACGGGTTCATCGGCGACGATCAGCTTTGGTTCGAGAATGATGGCGCGTGCGATCACTAGTCGCTGTTGCTGTCCCCCGCTGAGCATGTGCGGGTACTTCTGAATGAAGTCCTCCACGGGGGTAAGGCGGACCTCTTCCATCACCGAGCGGATCTGCGCCTCCTGGTTCTGCCTGGGAACGTCATTGATGACTAACGGCTCGCTAAGGATCCTCCGTACAGTCATGAACGGCGGGAGCGCTCCGTACGGATCCTGCTGAACAAAGCCTACGTTTGCCCTAAGCCAAGCGTGCGCTTGGCCCTTCTTCGCTTCGAGGCGGTGGCCCGCTAGGTTCATCTCGCCTCTCGTAGGCGGGACTAGCCCAAGGATGGTCTTGGCTAAGGTGGTTTTGCCCGAACCGCTCTCGCCGACAATCGTGATTGCCTCTCCTGGTCGTAGGATGAAGCTCACCCCGTCCAGCGCCTTCACATACCCGGCGTGGAAGAAGCCCCACCTGCGCAGTTCGTACCACGTACGTAGATCGTGTACTGATAGCAGCGTTTCTTGAGTCATGTCACCCGCCTCGCACGTGCAGCCAGCACTTGACCCACCGATCATCGCCGACGTCCCAGAGCGGCGGCTCCTCGCTGCACTTCGCGAACCTCGATGTACAGCGCTCCGCGAACCGGCACCCTGTCGGCGGGTCGAGCAGACTCGGCGGTCGACCCGGGATGAATTCGAGCTTCTTGTCCTCTCGCAAGGTGGGAACGCTGGCCATGAGCTTCTGCGAGTACGGATGAAGCGGCTCGCGGAAGAAATGCCGCGCGTCCGAGAGCTCGACGAGTTGACCGGCGTACATGACGGCGGCTCGATCGGCCAACTCGCTCGACGTCGCAATGTCGTGCGTGATCAGAATGAACGTCACTCCCAGGTCGTGCTTGATCCCTTTGAGGACGTTCATGATGTTCGTCTGCGTCAGCACGTCGAGAGCGCTCGTCGGTTCGTCGAGAAAGACGATGTCAGGTCGGGTGATGAGCGCCATCGCCAGGACGGCGCGCTGGCGCATCCCACCGGACAGCTCGAACGGGAACCGATCGAGGAAGTCTGCCGACACGCCGACGAGGCGGAAGACCTCCTCCGCTTGGGCGCGTGCGTCTGTCTTATTGGACACGATGCCGTGCACACGAAGCGGCTCGAACACCTGGTTTCCCACCTTGATCACCGGGTTCAGGGAGTTCATCGCCGCCTGGGATACGAGGGACAGCTTCACCCACCTCACCTGGCGGCGAAACTGCTCCTCAGCCAGCGGCATAATATCCATACCGTTCAGCCAGACTTTTCCGCTGAACTCATGGACATTCCTTGGGAGAAGGCGGAGGATCGCCCGGGCCAGGGTGCTCTTTCCGCACCCGGACTCGCCCACGACGACCGTGGCCGGCCCGCGGTTCAGCTCAAAGCTGACCCCGTCGACAGCCTGCACGGGACCGTGGGCAGTCCGGAAATGAAGTTTCAGATTTTCGACGCGAAGCACTTTTTCTGTATCTGTCATGTCACATCGTCCTCAGCCTTGGGTTGAAGATCCGGTCGAGGGCGTACCCTATCAAGGCAAAGCCAAAGCCGGTGAACATGAGCGCCACAGCCGGCTGTACGACCCAGTAGTAGTATCCCTTGTACAGGGCATCGGCTCCGCGGGCGTCGTTGATCAGTTTGCCCCATGTGGGGAGGAGGGGGTCTCCGAGCCCGATCACGGCCAGCGATGCCTCGAGGAAAACAAACGCGGGGATCACAAGCACGAACTGGGGCAGCAACACGGGAACTATCCTGGGAAGAAGATACCGGAAAATGATCCGGGAGTTGCTGGCCCCGTAGGCTTTCGCTGCCTCGATGTACGGTGCCTCCTTGGCCTGGAGGAACATGGCTCGGTACGTAAGCATTGACGCACTGAAAACGCTCAGGAGGATGATGATTCCGAGCATCAGCCACAGGCTACGCGAGTAGAACTGCCCGATCATGATCAGGATCGGAAGCGTAGGCAGGAGCATGTTGAGTTGCGTGAGTCGCTGAAATAGCGCGTCGAGCTTGCCGCCGAACCACGTGCCGACTCCGGCGAGAACGAACGTTGCAATGTTCGCTCCGACTGCCCCCAGTAGACCAAAGACGAGCGCCAAGGGCGTTCCCCAGAGGAGTGCAACAGTCAGGTCGCGTCTGCGGTCGTCGGTGCCGGCAAGGCCGTGCACCTCTCCATATACGACGAGCCTCGTTTCGACCTTGTACCCCTCAGGGACGACAGCCTCCAGGACCATCGCGTACCGCCCGTTCACGGGTCCCTTCTCCAGGGTTGTCTCCGATGTGGTTGCGTCCGCAAATAGACCAATCTCGGGTGCGACCATGCCCGGCATTCGACGAAGAAGCTGGCCATCCTGGGAGATGTAGTACGCATCGCTGGAACGCATGGCTCGGTTCTTCACAAGCGGCAGCTCAGAACCGTCTGGACGTATCCATGTCAGGGAGTACCGCGTCCGCGTGGCCTCGTACGTGGCCTTGGAGTAGAGAGTTAGCTCTCTAGGAAACGTGTCGTACGGGAAGTCGAATCCTAGCGTGATCTCGACCCTCTCAGTGCCATCTCCCAGAGACTCCACGGTCCTGTCAGTCGTGTTCTCAGAGGAGACGACGATTGTTCGTGAGAGTCGATCCCGCGTGAACAGGTCGTACCAGATTGGGTTCGCGTTTCGAGGGTTCTCGTCCCACACACCCTCGCCGCCTCGCCACAGGCGGATCGCCTCGCCGTAGGGGATCGCGATCACTGTGTAGATTGAGATTCCGACAAGGCAAGCGACGATCACGAGCCCAGCCATTGCTGAAGGATACCGCCGCAGCTTACTCACGTAACTTCGAGCGCGTTTCATGTGGACCGCCCGCCCCCCGCGACCCGAACCCGGGGGTCGACCAAAGCGTAGATAAAGTCGAGCAGGAACACTGTCAATGCCAGCAAGTACCCGAAGATCACCAGTGTTCCCACGATGACCGGAGTGTCGTTCAGGTTCACAGCCGTGAGATACTGCCTGCCCAGCCCCGGCCAGTTGAACACTGTCTCCAAGATGATCTGTCCCATCCACGTGCTGATGAGCATCAACATGAAACTTGTGACAATAGTGGGCAGTGTCGGCCTCAGGATGTATCGCTGCTGAATGGCTCGCGATGAAAGTCCCTTGGCCTTTGCGAGCTCAACGTAGTCCTCACTTGAGTAGATCAGGAAGAACGTCCGCCAGCTGTAGACGCTCGCAAAGAACACCGAAATCGCAATCGCCGTGACTGGCAGGATCATGTGCTTCAGGAGGCTTAGGGCGTACTCCAGGGTGTCCTTGGGCGGCGGCGCTTTGACCATGCCTCCCCACGGAAGGAATCGCAATACGGCTGCGAACAGCAGGATCAGGAAAATGCCGTAGAACCAGCCTGGCGCTGCTGAGAGCGGCGCCAGGCCCACGACGGCTTTGTCCAGTGCGCTTCCATAGCGTCGCGAGAGAGACAAGGCCATCACGATGGCGCCAAAGAACAGCAGGAGATTGGCTGTGGCAAACAATAGCACCGTAGGCGCTAGGCGCTCGGCCAGGATCCGCCGAACCTCCCGCGAGCCGCTGTCGCTGGAGATGGCCTCGGAGCGCCCCAGATTCAATGTGAGCGCCGTGGTCAAGTAATCCACGCTCCGAATCCAGAAGGAGCGGTCCAGCCCGTACCGGCGGAACTGCACCTCGCAGAGGGCGTCGGTCATCTTTCGGAGTGTCGACGCGTCGAGACCCTGATTCTCAGGGTTCATGTACACGCCCGTGGCGACATTAAGGCGAATCTCGGCCTTTCTCACCTCGTCCAGGCGGCCTCCCATGTTGGCAATGAGGATCACCAGATAGAGACCGATCACCAACGTGATCAGCAGCAGCACCGCCTTGAGCACCATGTGGCGGGCGGTTGTCCAGGCGTGTCCACTCATGATCGTAACTCACTCTCCCGCCGGACTCGCTTTGGGCAATAGAACAAGGGGGACCGCTGCCGGCGGAAGCCTTCAGCAGTCCCCCCTTCTTCCCATGTTAAGGCGCTCACCTACAGCATCCAGCCTAGGATGCCTACGGCTTCGCCCTGTTAGCGATCAGGAACTGCCACGCGTCTGCGGGTTTCCCGTATTCCGCAAAACGCTTTAGGACGATGACCTTCTCGGTTGTGTAGGCCTTCTCAAGGTAGAACGGCCCACTCGCGACCCAGAAGTGGCCCTTCGTCTTGTACCAGTTCTCGAGGAGCGTCCAGCGGTTCACTGCCTCGGCCATGGTCACGTACTGCCCCATAGTGGGAGCGTAGGGGATATATCCCGTGCTCAAGGCCTCCAAGAGCTTCTGCTTGAGGATGTCGAGCGAAGGACCGGCAATGAAGTTCGTCCACTCCACACCCAGTGCCTGTGCCTTATCCTCGGAGAAGGACAGCTCCTTCTTCTCTTCAGCAAGGATGCCCAGCGTGATCACGTGCCAGAAGCCCGGTCCCTGATTGTAGTACGGGAACCAGTCTGACACCGAGAGCTCTGCGTCGAGTGCGTACAAGTCAGAGTACGTCTCAATGACGAGTGGGTCTCTCGAAATGATCTTCACGCCGCGGAAGGCGCTCATGAACGACTCAAACCCAGCAACCTGCGCTTCATCGTAGATTGGGCTCTCTGGTTTGGCCGTGTCGAACGTCATGATCATGCTGAGCACGAAGTCGGCGATCGAGATCTTCGAGCCGTCGTGAAGTGGGGTGTTGTACAAGCTAGTTGGGTAGTAGACGATCGACTTGCGCTTCGCTGTCACGCCGTCGGGGTACTTCTCGCCAACGGTGATGAACTTCTGCGTCGTAGCATCCCAGTCGGCCCAGGCGTCGGCCGGAACCTGGATCTGGTCGACGAACGTGAGCGTGCACCAGTCCTTACCATCCGACAATGTGACCGGCAAGCCCTTCTCGATGAAGACCTCTGCCCGATCGTAGTGGTTCGGCCAGGTTAGGCCTGTGTTCACATCCGTGATGTACCCGGTCTCACCCGTCGCGCGAATCGGGAACATGTCGTACACCCAGTTCGATCCAGCGATCGGGTTCCACGGCTCGACAAGGAGCGTGCTCGTCGAGATCTTCATCGTCCCGCCCTCTTGCGGGCGGCCGTCCGCGGTCTCGAAATAGAGGGCATGCGCCCACGCTGTCGATCCATAAACGCCACCGGAGAGGTCCGCCGCGACCTGGACGTTGTTCCGCATCGGTGTGAAGCCGGTGCGATCAACGAGCCAGATCATATTCGCGAATTTGTTGCAGCCCCAGAGGGCTTCTTCGAACAGATCCTTGCGCTGTGCCATGTCCGTGTAGTCACGGTTGTAGAGCTTGTCTAGCGCGATCCACAACCCTGGTACCACAGCGTCAGCCATCTCCTCGGTGAGGTACTGGAACAATGGCCACGGAAGGATCCGGCTTGTGTGGAACTGGTTGAAACCGGTCCCCTGGTCACGCGAGATGACTGTGGAGACCCAACCACCTGTATAGAAGTGCCACTGGCCTTCCATTGGGTCTGAGCTGATCCAGATTGGAGACGCCTCACGGCTGATGCGGTATAGCCGCTCAACGGTGAACCCGAACTCCTCGAGCAGGCCAGACACGTAGTCGCCGATGAGCCGGCGCTCGTCCTCCGTTCGGATGAGCGCTTTGATCTCCACGGGCGCGCCGTTGTACTGCCACTTGCCGTCGACCAGAGTCGCACCAAGGTCTCCCATGACCGCAGTCATGATCGAGTGTGCCTTCTCTGGATCGGTGGCGTAGTAGTCCTCAAGATCCTCGACGATGTCTGAGTACCGCACGGCATCGGGGAATGCTGAGTTGAGGTAGGAGTACTTCGGTACAGCCAAACCGCCCATGATCTCGTTGGCGATGTACTCGCGATCAATCAGCCAATGGATGGCCTCGCGGAATGCCGGCACAGCAAACGGGTTAAGCTTCCCGTTACTGAACACGGGACCTGCTGGGTTGAACGTCAGATCGTTGAACGATCCAAACGACATGAGGTACTTCAGGTTCGCGCTTGCCTGGACCTGGCTGAACAGCGCCCGGTCACCGATAGAAAAAGCGTAGATGTCAATGTCCCCGGCTTCGAGCTGAAGAACCGCTGCACCCGCACTGGGTTCCTCTGTAATGATGATCTCGTCTAGCCAAGCGCCGGTTCTAGCTGTGACGCCGGCAGCCAGACCTACAAGACCGATTAGCAGCACGACGACCCACTTCGGCCAGCTTGCTTTCTGCACCATTCCCAACACACCTCCTACCAAGCACCAACCATCCGCAGTCGAGCAGCCCCGCCCCGCGGTCTCCTCGCGTCGCGTTGAACACTCGGAGACCGACAGCTCCATGGATGCCGACCGTCGATCCTCTACGACCCTAGTGGAGAGTCACAACCTCATTCTACAGGTCTAGCGGGAGCGAGACAACAGGTCGCGTTGCCTCACTGAAAGGGTTACCGAGAAGGGGATCGATTACTCGTAAGTTGGGTTACCGAAGTGGTAGGGGTACCGATGACGATGACGAGTGTGGAAGAGCGGTTTTACGTGGTTTGC
>Ga0172364_10000400_pt1 | contig 30236 bp, 20 predicted proteins | sample LakKivSesite10cm_FD_114545 | JGI IMG/M metagenome (GOLD analysis project Ga0172364, IMG submission 114545) | Sediment microbial communities from Lake Kivu, Rwanda - Sediment site 10cm | ecosystem: Environmental > Aquatic > Freshwater > Lake > Sediment | place: Rwanda: Western Province, Lake...
GAGCTTGAGGCTCGAAAAAAAGACCCCGGGGACATGGACCGGATCGATGCAGTGGTCGCCGCTCCAGCACTTGACGTTGTCCTCGAGGACGGTGCCGTTGACGACGCCGGTGACGCCGTCCCACGAGGCGCGGTAGCCCTCGTTGTAGCCGATGATGAGGTCGGGGGCGTTCTCGCGGTAGGGACCGGCGTAGACGGCCTCCCGGTCATAGACGTGGGTGATCGCGGCCGGGCCGTTCGGGCCGTCCTTCAGGGCCAGCAGCTTGCGGCTGATCTCGGCCTTGAGGGCGGCGGCCTCGGCGCCCGGCTTGACGACCCCCTGCGCCTCCCGGCCGGCCAGGTTGAGGTAGATGCCGCCCAGGCCGAGCCCGTAGGCACGGGTCTTGGTCCAGTCGACGCCCTTGAACCACTCGCCGCTGGCCGTCTTGCCCGGAGCCAGGGCGAGGTAGCCGTTCTGATGAAGCCAGGCGTTGAGATTGACGCCCCGTCGGAACGGCTTGAAGCCGTGGTCGGACATGACGAAGAGGGCGCCTTTCGGGCCGAGGCCGGCCGCGACGCGGCCGACGAGGCCGTCCATCCTCCTATAGAGGTCCTCTATCACGGCCGCGCTCATCCGCGACGGTCCGGCCTTGAGGGCCGGGTGCGATTTGTCGAGGTAGCGGAAGAACATGTGCTGGATGCTGTCGGTCGTCTCGAAGACGATGGCGACGACGCCTCGGGGCGTCTTGGCCAGCGCGTTCATCAGCATGGCCTCCCACTCGGCGTGGTTGGCGTAGGTCAGCTCGAGAAAAGAGGCTTCGTCGAGCGCCCCTTCGTTGAGGGCCCAGGTGTCGTTGGCCTCGCCGAGAGTGATGAAGCGGCCCAGGAGCTTCGAGAGATAGGCGGCATAGATCAACGGGTGCGAGATCGGCAGGGCCGGCTTCTCCGGGTCGATGTTGAGGGGGGTCACATACATTTCGAAGACGGGGTCGAGCGAGGCGATGCGGAAGCGGCATGTGCCGTGGACCTTCATGCCCAGGCCGGGCTTGAATGTCACCGGCGTCCACGGGCTGAACGTCTTTTCCTTGAGGAAGAACGGCTGCTCGCCTTTGAGGCCGATCCAGGCCCCGCCGGCCTGGCGATCGAGCCGGATGGTCAGGGGCAGGCGGATCTCGACCGGCTCCCGGAGCAGCGAATTCTCGGGCCCGGCGAGCTCAGTCCGGATGATGTCACCCTCCCGCTTGACCAGGACCGCGACGCCGCCCTCTCGCTTCCGGACCTTGTCGGCGTCCTCCGTGAAGAAGGCGAACGTCCCCTGGCTGCCCTTGAGGTCGGGGGCGCACATGCCTGAAAGCAGGTGGCCCTTGAACTTCTCCGGCGGGAAGGTGATGGGCACGCGCAGGACCGTCGAGGCGATGCCGGACTCGCCGAGGATCTTCCAGAAGGGGACGCTCTTGCGCAGCCCCCGGATCTCGGGCTTGGAGAGCGGCAGGAGATATTTGCCGAGGCGAAGGGTCCGCGCCGGCCTGCCGATCCGGGCCGAGGATAGGTCCGGCAGGTAGGTCCGGGGGTCGCGGCTGAGGAAGTCAAAGATGTTGTGCTTGGAGGGCTCCGAACCCGTCATGAAAGACGACCAGGCGACGGGGGAGATGGCCGGCGTCGTCGTCCGCAGGCGGGCGAAGGCCCCTTCCTTTTTCAGCCGGGTGAGGTTCGGGAGCTTTCCCTCGGCCATGAACTTCTCCGCGAGCGACGGCTCCAGGCCGTCGAGGCCGAGGATAATGACGCGGTCGATCGGGCCCTTCCTATACGCCCGCTGGCCGCGGACGGCCCGCCAGACGAAGCGGAAGGGCCAAGACAGGATCGAGAAGAGGGCCAGAAGGAAGGTCAGGAAGAAGACCAGGAACGAAGACAAAAATGCGAAACCGGCGCCCGGTCCGATATAGGCGGCCGCGGGCGCGGCGAAGAGGAGGACCATCGCCGCGGCAAGAGGGGCGTATCTCTTCATCAAGATCAATAATTTTTTAAAATGACCGGGGCCACGTCGGAGATCTTCAGGTCGTCGCCGAGATCTTCAGTGGCCCAGAAGAAGGCGTCGTCCCAGGTGTGCATGCCCTGGAGCCCGGACCGGCCGAAGACCTCCTTCTTGCGGGCGGAGCCCTTCATGTCGAAGCCCGGCTCGCCGACGACGAGAAGGTCGGGGCCCTTGCCCGCGTGCGGTCCCGAATAGACGGTCTCGGCCATGAACACGCGTTTGACGACCCGGCGGCCGTTGCATTCGAGCTTGGCCAGCTTGGCCGCGATCTCTTCCTTTAGGGCCCGGCGGGCGGTGCGCTCGACCGTGCCCTTAGGAAACTTGTTCTTGAAGTTGAGGTAGATCCGGTTGGGATCGAGGGCGAAGGCCCGGGATCGGCCGTGAATGTCCTCGAGCGACTCCGGCTCGGGCTTGATGAACCGCAGGTAGCCGTTCTGCTCCAGCCAGGCGTTGAGGTAGACCTCCTGCTGGATGCCGCAAAAGCCGTGGTCGGAGAGGATGTAGAAGCCGGCGTAGGTGTTCGTCAGCTTGTGATAGGCGGCCACGATCTTGCCGATGAGCCGGTCGATCTGCCGGTAGAAGTCGAGGAAGCTCTGGTGCGACGGGTGGGACGGGTCCTCGTAGGCCCGCCAGAGGAAATGGTGCAGCCGGTCCGTCCCGGTGACGACGTACTCAAAATAGTCCCAGCTTTCTTCCCAGAAGTAGTTGAGGGCCTTCTGGCCGCCGGCCATGGTCTTGGCCAGCTCCTGCCACAGGATTTCGGGGCTCTCGCGGCACTTAAGGATGTCGACGTCGATCTGGTAACCCATCTGCTCCAGGGCGGCCCGGTAGCTCATGGGCCAGACGGCCTTGGCCAGCTCCAAGGCGACGAATCCGGAGATCATCGCCCCCTCGATCTTGCGGGCCGGGTAGGTCGCGGGCTGATTGATGACGATGCTCTTTTTCCCCTTGGCCCCGAGCCGGTCCCAGATCGTCGGCGCCTTGACGTCGAGGAAGTTGGGGTAGCGGACGGCGTAGGACTTGGGCTTGAAATCGGTGAAGCCGAAGATGCCGTGGGTGCCGGAGTTCGTGCCGGTCATGAAGTCCGTCCACGACACGGCCGAGATCTCGGGCAGGCTGGCCTCCATGCGGTGGATCTTGCCGATGTCCATGAGACGGGCCATGGTCGACATGATGCCGCGGCGGGCCAGCTCGACGATCATGCCGTAGGGCACGCCGTCGAGGCCGATGACGCAGGCCCGATTGGTCTTCCGACGATTAGGAGCGGCCACGATCAGTTCTTTTCCTTCCGGAAATGCCTATTTTACCTCAAGTTACGGGTCCGGTCAACCGGATTCGTTTGACTTTCTCCCCTGGGAATTGATAAAAAAGGGGCTTGCAGAGAGGACCCATGACAGGATTCGACACGCTCCGGGCGCACCTCGTCCGGGCCTATGAAAAAAAGACAGCCGCGAGCCGCCACGTCTTCCGCCGGGCCGAGAAGGTCATGGTGGCCGGCGGCAGCCACACCATCCGGCTGTGGCGCCCCTATCCCTTTTTCGCCGCTTCGGCCGAGGGCCCCCGGGTCCGGGACATCGACGGCAACACCTACATCGACTACTGGCAGGGCCACTACGCCAACGTCCTGGGCCACAACCCGCGGGCGATCCGCCGGCGCATGGCGTCTTGCCTCGGCCGGGGCGCCCTGCACACGGGATTCGAGGCCAGTCACCAGATCGATCTGGCCGAGAAGTTGGTGAAGGCCCTCGGCGGGCGCCAGGCCAAGGTCCGGTTCACGACCTCGGGCACGCTGGCGACGATGTACACGGTCATGATGGCCCAGGGGCTGACCGGCCGGGACCATATCCTGAAGATCGGCGGCGGCTGGCACGGCGCGTCGCCGTACCTTCTCAAGGGCGTCAAGTTCCACGCCGAGGCCGGTTTCGAGGGGAAGGAATCGGCCGGGCTCCTGGACGAGATCGTCCGGAGGACCCTGATCACCCGGTTCAACGACGTCGCCGACCTCGAACGGGTCATCGACGAGCACGGCGACCGCATCGCCGGCTTCATCGTCGAGCCCTTCCTTGGTGTCGGCGGTTTCCTCCCCGCGACCCGTGAATATCTGGAGACGGCCCGCCGGCTCACGACCCAGCACGGCATCCTGCTCATCTTCGACGAGATCATCTCGGGCTTCCGCTTCTGCCCGGGCGGCGTCCAGACCCTTTATGGTGTCCGGCCGGACTTGACGACCCTGGGGAAGATCATCGGCGGCGGGCACGCCGTCGCGGCCGTCGTCGGCCCGCGCGAGATCATGGAGGAGTGCGAGCGCGGCCGGGCCGGCGGAGACAGGGTCTATTTCGAGGGCGGCACGTTCTCGGCCCACAGCGAATACATGCAGGCCGGCCTGGCCATGCTGGGATATCTCGCCTCGCACGGCGCCACGGTCTATCCGAAGATCGCCAAGCTGGGGGCCCGGCTGCGGCAGGGGATCGAGCAAGTCTTCGCCGAGGCGGGTGTGCCCGCCCGCACGACGGGCGGGGGGAACGACGTTGTTCCCGGGAGCTCGCTCTTCATGGTCAATTTCCCGCGCGACCCGAAGATCGCCTACGACCGGCCCGAGGACATCCACGATCCGCGGCGGTCGAACCTGAGCATTCGCGAGGACCTGCTCAAGCTCGCGCTCCTCATCAACGGTGTCAACGTCGTGCACGGCGGCGGGGCCGTTTCGGCCGCCCACGGACCTCGGGAGATCGATGCGACTCTCGAGGCCTATGCTGAAGCGGCGCGACTCTTTGCTAAATATTTGAATTAAAGCGATTGACTGAGCTCGAACCGGTAAGCTCCGCTGCCGACCTCAAAGACCGCACGGTCTCCTTCGGCCCGGCTTGAGAGGATCCCCGGCACTCGTCCGGACGCTCCGCCGGCCGTCCACACGGTCTGTCCGGACTCCGTGACCGCGCCAGGGAAGAGGAGCGGGATATGGATCTCTCCTCTCGCGCAGACCGGGATTTCGACGTCCAGCGTGAACGAACCGTCCGCCCTCCGCCACGCCGCTGCGACCCGGCCGCTCGCGGTCTCCACGCGGGCCTCGACAAAGGAGAGATCGCCGAGCGGATAAGGCCGGACCCGCACCTTCCGCCAGCCGGGCTCGAGTGGGGAGAGGCCGGCCAGCACGCGGTAGAACCAGGCGTCGATGCTGCCGAGCATGATGTGGTTCTGCGAGTTCATGGCCGGCCCGGTGAGCTTCTCCCAACGCTCCCAAAGCGTCGTCGCGCCCTCCGCCAGCATATAGCCCCAGCCGGGATAGCTCTTTTGAGTGGCAACGCGCCAGGCCGTCTCCGCATGTCCGTTCTCCGTCAAAACGTCAAGCAGGTAGCGCGTGCCGAGGATCCCCGTGTCCACGTGGCCGTCCTGCTGGAGGACGACGCTCCGGACCAGACTGGATACAACGGCCTCCTTCTTCTCCTCCGGGACCATATCGAGAAAGAGCGGCAGGACCTGGGAGGTCTGGTTCGGATAGGTGTCCACAGGGCTGACGCGGATCGCCGCGTATTGGGTTTCGCCGAGATAGGCCCGGTTGAAAGCCGCCTTGATGGCCGCCGCCAGCCGGCCGTAACGCTCGGCGTCTTCGGCCCGGCCCAGGACCGCGGCCAACCGCGACAGGATGAGGGCATCGTGACAATAATACCAGGTCGAGGTCATCTCGACCGGGGTCTTCTTGGGCACGATCCCTCCCGGCGGGCACCAGTCTCCGTATTTGCCGAGCGAGCGGATGAGGCCGCCTTCGGCGTTCCGGGTCAGGAAGTCGATGTAGCGGGCCAGGTTCTGGTAATGGGTCTCGACGATGCGGCGGTCGCCGTAGTGGAGCCAGAGGAGCTCGACAAGGACCGCGTAGGCGGCGCTCCAGGCCGGATCGGCCGGATAGAGGCGCGGCAGATAAGCCGGGGCGACGTCGGGCAGGCTCCCGTCCTCGCGCTGGGCGAGGCGGATGTCTTCGAGAAACTTGGCGTAGAAGGCGGCCATGTCGAAATTGAAGATGGCTTCCTCGGCCGAGAGGTGGGCGTCACCGAGCCAGCCGTGCCGCTCGTCTCGCTGGGGGCAGTCGGTCGGGATGCTCATGAGGTTCGAGAGCTGGCCCCAGAGGACGTTCCGGTGGATGCGGTTGACGAGGTCGTTCGAGGTCCGGAGCTCTCCCATGGGCCTGACGTCGGAGTGGACGAACCGGCCGGCGAGCGCCTCAGGCCCGGGCTCGCCTGGGTAGCCGGTCATCTCGACGTAGCGGAAGCCGTGATAGGTGAAGCGGGGCTCGTAAGCCTCGGGACCTCCGCCGCGGAGGATGTAAACGTCCGTGGCTTCGGCGTTCTCGTTGGGGCCCAGGTTGAGCGCGCCGCCGTCGTCCAGGAGCTCGGCGTGGCGGAGACGGATCTCGGTTCCCGCCTGTCCTTCGACATTGAGCCTCGTCCACCCCGAGAAATTCTGGCCGAAGTCGTAGATCCGGCGGCCCGGCCCCAGCGGCCTGACGGACACCGGCCGGAGCGTTTCCGCGACCCGGATCGGCGGCATCATCTGGGAGGCGAGCGGCGGCCCGGGAACGGCACGGACCGGATCCCATCCGCTATCGTCGTAACCCGGACGGTCCCAGCCGTCGATCACGACGCGCGCATCATAACGCTCTCCGAAGTAGAGCCCGTTCTCCTGCAACGGGCCGGATGACGACCGCCAATGCCCGTCGGCGGCAACGGCCTCCCGCTCTCCATCCGCATAGAGGATCTCGACACGGCAGGCGAGCTTCGGTCCGTCGTAGCCAAAGGCCTTGATGTGGCGGCCGTTGCCGAGGATCACGCCGACGGCGTTCCGCTCGCCGACGAAGGGCGTCACGTCATAGGCGGCGTAAAGGGCCTTTTTCCGGTAATCGGTCCAGCCGGGATCGAGGACGCTCGTCCCGACCTTGTCACCGTTCAGGCGGAGCTCGTAATGGCCCAAGCCGGAAACGAAGATCAGGGCCAGGGTCGCCCGGCGCTTGAGCTCGAACTCGGCGCGGAGATAGGCGGCGCAGGCTTGGGTCTCGTCCGGGCCGGCATGGCCGAGGAGGACCGAGCCCTTCGACCGGAACTCTGCGCCTCGGCGCGGAGCGATCCAGTCCGCGTTCCATCCATCGGGCTTCATGAGCCCGGTCACGAACGTGGCCGGACGGCTCCAGTCGCCGGCCCGTCCCTCCCGGTCCCACCACCGGACTTTCCAGAAGATCCGGGCGCAGCTCGGCAGAGGCCGTCCCGCGTATTCGACCGCCGGCAGGCCCGTCGCGCCGGTCTTGCCCGTGTCCCAAAGGTCGCCCTGATCGAGGGCCAAGGTTCCTGGCGAAGACGCGACCAGCACGTGATAGGCGGAGGGCCGCTCGCCGCGTTCGGGGCTTTCGACGAGCCAGCTCAGGCGCGGCGCGGGCGAGTCGACGCCGACCGGGTCGACGAGATGCTCGCAGCACAGACGGACGGGCGCCGGGGGGGCCGCGGTCATTGCGCCTCGGCCAGGAAATAGTTGGCGACTTCGATGCCGTAGACCTGGGGATCGATGCTCCCCGAGATCGTCCGGAGATAGCGCCCCGTCGCCGGGTCGCGGTCGGCGAGGTCGTCGTCCAGCGGCTCCGTCGGCGCGAAACGGTCGTTCTTGGTCGGCATCACACGGGCTGTCCCTTCAAGGTCCCCATCCTCAGTTTAGAGAATTCCCGGGGCGCGTCAAGAGGGCTCGGCGGGCGCGGCCGAGGCCGCGGCCTCGGCCAGGAAGTAATCGGCGACCTCGATGCCGTATTTCGCCGGGTCGAGCGCGGTCGCGATCGTCCGGCGGAACCGGCCCGTGGTCTCGTCCCGCTCGGCCAGGTCGACCGTCTCGCCGTCGATCTTGTGGCCGTCTGTGTCGGTGATGAGCTTGACCCAGGGCCGGAGAACGAGCTTGGCGTCCGGGTTGAGGTCCTGGACGATGGCCAGCTCGCCCGTCGTCAAGGCCACGAGCGTGCCGATGGGGAAAATGCCCATCATGTTGACAAAGGCCTTGAGGATGACCGGGTTGAATTCCTTGCCGCTCTGCTCGAGCATCAGGCTCAGGGCCTCGGCCCGGGTGAAGTCCTTGCTGCGGTAGACGCGCTTCGTGGTGATGGCGTCGAAGACGTCGACGACCTTGACGATCTTGCTGAACAGGTTGACGTCGTCCTTCTTGAAATAGCGCGGATAGCCGGAGAGGTCCTCCTTGATGTGATGCTCCAGGGCGACGTGGATGGCCCGCAGCGGCAGCCGCCGGAACTCCTTGAGGAGGGCCAGCTTCTCGGCGCCGTGGAAGGGATGCTGCTCCATGACGCCCCGCTCGTCGTCGGTCAGCCGTCCGGGCTTGTTCAGGATCTCGAGCGGCGTCTCGGTTTTGCCGAGGTCGTGGAAGAAGGCGGCCATGCCCAGGTCGACGAGCTCGGCCCGGCTGAGCCCGAGCCGCCAGCCCAGGGCCGTCGCCAGGAGGCAGACGTTGACGGAGTGGTTCAGGGTGTATTCGTCGTGGTTCTTGATGTTGGTCAGGCCATAGACGAAGCCCTCGTCCTCGACGATGTGATTATAGATCGACTGCATGAGGCGGCGGGTCGTGCTGATCTTGATGGGCTCGTTGCGACGGTCGCGGGCGAATGATTCCTTGAGGTGGACGATGCTCAGGAAGAAGAGCCGCGCGGAGCTCTGGTGGAGGTTCTGCGGGGCGTCCTCGGCCGATCTCTTTTCGAGCTCGATATGGACCGCCCCGGCGGCCTCCAAGTCGGCGACGAGGCGCAGGTGCGCCTCCTCGTCCTGGCTCTGGCCCCTTTTCTCGCGCCTGGAGAAGATCGAAAGGAACACGAGAAGCTCGTCCCGGGTGAGGCCCGGCAGGAAGGTGACGGCCCCGACGGACCGCGTCCGGAACTCCTCCATCATGGACTTGAACATGGCATACGTGCCAACGCCGAACTTCAGCCGGACGCCGTTCAGGAAGAACGAACCGTGGCGGGTGCGGAGGCAGGCCTCGCCTTCGCTCGCCAGAACGGAGGACAGGCTCTCGAACAGGCGCTGGCCCCGTTCCTGGAAGGCCGTGTTCTTTGTGTCGTAGATCTTGGCGACCTTGTCGACGACGTGGAAGCTCATCAAGAGCTCGACGCCGGTCTTTTGAAAGGCCTTGGATACGGCCGACGAGGCCGGGCGCGGCGGCGGGCCCGCGGGGGAGGCGGCCCGAGCCAGGATCTTCCCGTCCGTCATGGCAACCCGCCTCCGGACCCTCCGGCGGAGGGCAGGCGCTCGAGGGCGGCCCGGCAGGCTTCGCGGACCTTTTTCGTCCGGGCCAAGACGCCCTTTTGTAGGGCCTCGCGGGCGCCCTCCGTCCCCATGGCCGCCAGGCCCGCGGCCGCGGCCAGGCGAAGCTCGAGGCGCCGCTTCGGGCCGAAGAGCGGGGCCCGGAGGAGGGCCCTGCGGAGAAAGGCCAGAGCCTCCTCCGACCGCGTCCGGCCGAGAAACGTCAGGAGGGCCTCTTTTTCCTTTGGGCTCTTCCCCTGGAACTCGCGTCCCGAGGCCTCCCGCAAGACCTGCTGGACCCTGGCCCCGCCCTGGGCCGGGTCGAGCGATAAGGTCGCCTGGATCCGGATCTCCTCATCCGGATCGTTGAGGAACCCCGACAGGATGCGATTGCCGATCTCGTCCCGCGTTCGGCTCAGGACCTGGATGACCTCGGCCTTGATGTCTTTGCTCGGGAAATTGACCAAAGCGGAGAGGTGTGGGATACCGCGCCGGCCCGGCAGGCGGGAGAGGATGCCGACGATCTCGCGGGCCAGTTCAGGGCGGCCGCTGTCGGCCAGGCTGGCGACGACCCCCGGGCTGGCCCCTCCGGTCTTTTCGATGAAGGCGACGATCCGGTGCCGGGCCTCGCCGTCGGGCGCGATGTCGAAGAGATCGGCCGCGAGCCCCAGGGAGGAGGGGCCGAGGAGCTCGAAGAAGGCCAAAAGCGACTCCCAGTCCAGGCCTTTCTTCTTCGCGAGAAGCGTCTTGACGGCCTCCGTCGTCTTGGGGCTGATCGTGCTCTTGAGGAAGCCCTCAAGCGCGGCGGTCTTATCGTCCTGTCCCGCCAGTTGCCGTTCGAGCTCGTGGACCCTCCGGATGACATGGAGGGCGACATGGAAATGGCCCCGCTGAAGCTGGTCGAAGTGGTATTCCAGCAGCGTGTCCAAGGTGGCCCGGATGGCGGCCGGCTTTTCCTCGAGGTAGAGGATCTTGACCATGAGATTGACGTATTCATCCTCGGGCGAGATCGTCCGGTTGGCCCGGACCATGCCTTCGAGGGCCAGGAGCTCCGGCCCGGTCAGGGTCGGGTCCATGGCGGCCGCCGGGCTGGCCTGGCCGCGCTCGTCGGCGGGGGTCTCCGGCTCGGCCGGCTTCGCGGCATCTTCAGGGACCTCTGAGCCGGCCCCGTCGTTGGCCCGGGCCGCGGCCATCTCCACCTGGCCCCGGTCCTCGCCGTCGAGTTCGATCCGGCCCTGGCTGAACTTGGAGGTCTCAACACGGACCTCGATCCGCTCATGGGCCAGCTCGTCGGGCAGGTCCGGCATGCCCTGGAAGGCCGCCTGGCTCTCGCTGAGGATGCGGTTCTCCAGGAACTCGTCCGGGGCGTAGTATTGGACGTTGGCGAAATCGCGCTCCCAGAGGGCGACCACGATATCGCTGTCCTCGGCGCTTTTCGTGGCCTCGTCCCTGATGAGCTCCAGCAGGTCCATGATCTCGGCCCGGTCGAGGCCTTGGTAAAAGCAGAGGATCTGCAGGCCGTCTTTATAGAAGAAGAAGGGAAGGCTCTTGATGGCGATCTCGTCCGTATAGACGGGCTCGCCGCTGCAGGTGAAGGAAAATTCCTCGACGCCGACCTGGAGACGGTTATACGCGCCGAGGTAAGCCGTAAACTTCTCGGTGAGCAGATCGACGAAGTTCCGGACCGTCGCGTGCTCGACGGGAAAGATCTTCATCGCCGAGACGGTATTCGCCAGGGCGTGGAGAACGTCCTTAGCCCGTTCGAGACGCGCGGCGTCGAACCCGTCGGCCGACGCGGGAGAGATTGGCGGCGCGTTAGGAGCTCGGGGCATCTTAGAGGGCCCGGCGGCCTGCCGGGCTCCGTCTCCATCAGTTTAATCAAATCGAGGCGTTCGTCAACCGGGGGCTTGATGAAAGACCGGAAATCCTCCGGAGGGGGAGGCCGCGGGGGCTTTTCGGAGCCTCGGCTCAGCGCCGGCTAAGGACCCGCCGTTCGTAGGCCTCGACCTCGCGGAGCCAGTCCTCACCAGGAGGGACGGCGTTCCGGAGGCAGTAGGCGTCCCAGACGGTGCCGAAAGGCAGCGTCTTGATCTCCTCGAGGAGGGACAGCCGCTGAAGGGCCTTGGCAGGCGGGTCGAGCTCGCGGAGCTTGTCCGGCGGCTCGAGCAGGGCGATGAGCAAGCCCTTGAGAACAGACCGGGCGCCGAGCACCCAGGCCCCGATGCGGTTCAGGCTGGCGTCGAAGTAATCGAGGGCCAAGTGGATGCGGTCGAGGGCCTGGCTGCGGATGATCTCGGCGGCGAGATCCCGGACCTCGTCGTTGAGCAGGACGATGTGGTCGCTGTCCCAGCGCACGCCCCGGCTGATGTGGAGCAGCAGCTCGCCGGAGAAGGGGAGGATGGCCGAGATCTTGTCGGCGACGGACTCGGTCGGGTGGAAGTGACCGAGGTCGAGGCAGATGATCTTGCCGTGGGTCAGGGCGTAGCCCATGTAGAACTCGTGCGAGCCGACGACGAAGGACTCGCTGCCGATGCCGAAGAGCTTGCTTTCGAGGGAGTCCTTGATCTGCTGCGGGCTGTATTCGACCTCGAAGATCTCGTCGAGCGACTTGAGGAGGGCGGCCCGGGCGCCCCAGCGGTCGGTCGGGACGTCCTTGGACCCGTCCGGGATCCAGAGATTATGGAGGCAGACGGACTGTTGCTCGCGGCCGATCGAGGCGGCGATCTTCCGGCAGCACTTGACGTGGTCGACCCAGAATTTACGGGTGCCGTTCTCCCGGCTGCTGAGGGTGGCCCCCGATGCCGCCTTGGGGTGGGCGAAACAGGTGGCGTTGAAATCGACCTTCAGGTTGTGATGACGGGCCCATTCCGACCAGCCCCGGAAGTGGCCGGGCTCGATGGCGTCCCGGTCGACGGGCCGGTCGCCGAACTCGCCGTACATGGCGTGGAGATTGACCCGGTGCCGGCCGGGGATGAGGGCGAAGGCCTGCTCGAGGTCGGCCCGCAGCTCGTCGACGGTGCGGGCCCGGCCCGGGTAGGCTCCGGTCACCTGGAGGCCGCTGCCGGCCAGGGAGCCGGCCTGGCGCTCGAAACCGGCGACGTCGTCGCCCTGCCAACAGTGGAGCGAGAGCGAGATGCCCTGCAGCCGGGCCAGGGCCTTTTCGGTGTCGATGCCGCGTTCGGCATAGCGGTCCCGGGCCGCAAGGTAGGTCTTTTCGATACTCGCCGGATCCATCCTCAACCCTCCCCGAAGGAACGTCATCGTTATATGCCTCCTGGCAAGAAGTGTCAAGCGGGCCGGAGCTCTCGGAAACGGTCCCCGGCCCTTTCCCAGGCCTCCGTGGGCCCGGACGGGACGTAGGTCTTGATCTCGAAGGATTCACGAATGACCGAACGGATCTCCGCGAGAGAGGAGATCCGGCCCAGGGCCAAGGCCTGGACGAGGATGTTGCCGATGGCCGTCGCCTCGGCCGGCCCGGCGACGACGGGGCGGCCGGTCGCGTCGGCCGTAAGTTGGCAGAGGACGTCGTTGCGGGAACCGCCGCCGATGACGTGGATCTTCCCGATCGGATGCCCGAGGACGAGCTCGAGCTGGTCGATCACCTGGCGGTACTTGAGCGCCAGGCTCTCGAGGAGCGACCGGACCACCGCGCCGCGGGTCGCGGGCGGCTTCTGGCCCGTCCGCCGGCAGTAATCTTCGATGGCCCTGGGCATGTCCGGGGGATTCAGGAAGGCCGGGTCGTCGGGGTCGACGAGGGCGGTGAACGGCGTGGCCTCGGCGGCGGCGCGGGCGAGCTCCTCGTAAGTGACCGGCGACGCGGCCGACCAGGACTTGCGGCAGCCCTGGACGAGCCAGAGCCCGGAGACGTTCTTGAGGAAGCGGGTCGTCCCCCCGACCCCTCCTTCGTTCGTGAAGTTGGCGTCGAGGGAGCCTTCGGAGATGAGGGGGGCCGTCTTTTCGACCCCGACGAGCGACCAGGTGCCGGAGGAGATGTAGGCCCAGCCGGCGCCCTCGGCGGGGACGGCGGCCACGGCCGCGGCGGTGTCGTGGCTGGCCGTGGCGACGACCGGCACGTGGCGGAATCCGGTCGAAACAGCGACGTCCTCGGCGACATCGGCGAGGGCCGTGCCGGGCGGGACGATCTCCTGGAGGATCGTCTTCGACAAACCCATGGCCTGAAAGAGGCCCGGGATCCAGGCCCGGGTCCGGGGATCCAAGAGCTGAGACGTCGACGCGATCGTCGCTTCGGCGGCCTTCCGTCCGGTCAGGAGGAAATTGAACAGGTCCGGCATGAACAGCAGGTCCGTCGCGGCGTCGAGGAGGGGCGAGCGGTCGCGGACCATGGCGTAGACCTGGAAAAGCGAGTTGAAGGGCATGAACTGGATGCCTGTCGCCTCGTAGAGCGCGGTCCGCGGCACGATCTTGAGGTAGTCCTCCATGGCCCCGGCATTGCGGTGGTCGCGGTAGCAGAACGGAAGCCCGAGGAGGCTGCCGTCCCTCGAAACCAGGCCGAAATCGACGCCCCAGGTATCGACGGCCAGGCTGGCCGGCCGCCGGCCGATCGCCGCCGCGGCGTCCCTCATGGCCCCTTTCATCTCGTCGAAGAGGGCATAGACGTTCCAATGGATGTGGCCGGCGAGCGGGAGCGGCGCGTTGGGGAAGCGCCGCACCTCGTGAACGGCGAGCCTCCCGCCCTCGAGCGTGCCGAGCACGGCCCGGCCGCTTTCGGCGCCGAGATCGAAGGCGAGATGATGAGAGGCGTCGTTCGTGTGCGCCATGAATTCCCTCCGAGACCCCTCTTATATGCGGAACGCGCGCCCTTTTCAAGATTTCATGAAAAGGGACCGCGTCCCCGGTTTTCGTGATAAAATATATGGCGTATAAACGATCATCCCCACCGAGGTTCCTGTGCCACTCGAGGATAAGCTCAAACAGCTGAGGCGCGAACGCGACGCCCGGTCGCGCGCCCGAAGCGTCGAGACGACCTGGGAGAAGATCGGCGAGGATCCAGGCCTCAGCGTGAAGCAGAAGCTCGAACGCCTGATCGCCCTCACCGACAAGGGCCGCGGCCTGGGGCCGCTGACCGAAGCGCGGCCGGCCTCGAAGATGCGCGCCGAGCCGGTCCAAGTCTTCGAGAACGCCTACGTCCTCGGGACGCGCTACGGGCAGATCCCGATCGCGATGGGGCTGCAGATCCCGGCCGATATCATCGGCTTCCTCAGCCGCGACGCGGCCTTCGAGGGGCTCGACCTCTCCACGGCCCTCTTTCTCGACCTCGAAACGACGGGCCTCTCGGGTGGCACGGGGACGGTGCCGTTCCTCGTCGGCCTGGCCTATTACCGGGATGACCGCTTCAAGGTCACCCAGTTCTTCCTCAACGAGATGGCCGAAGAGGACCGGCTCATCGGCGAGCTCGCCCAGTTCGTCCGCGAGATGGGCTTCAAGTCGATCGTCACCTACAACGGCAAGGCCTTTGACCTGCCCCTCGTCGAGACGCGCTTCGCCCTGCACCGGACGCCCTGCCCTCTGTGCGGGATGCCGCACCTCGATTTCCTGTTCTCGGCCCGGAGCCTCTGGAAGCACAAGACCGAGAGCTGCCGCCTCTTCGACCTGGCCCAGCAGATCGTCCAGGCCGAGCGGTCCGAGGACATCCCGGGCGAGGACATCCCGCGGCGCTACTTCGAGTACATCCGGAGCGGCGATTTCTCGCTCATCGAGCCCATCCTTTACCATAACCAGGAGGACTTGCTGTCGCTCCTCGGCGTCGTCGTGGCCGGGGCCATCCTCGTCGAGCGGCACCGCGGAACGTCCGGCGCTGCCGCGGACGGCGATCCCACGGACGCCTTCGGGGTGGCCAAGCTGTTCGAGCGGGCCGGAGACGCAACGACCTCGGCGGCCCTGTTCGAAAAGGCCCTGTCCGGAGGGCGGGGGCTCTCCGCCGAAGCCTCTCATCATGCCCGCAAGAAGCTCTCCCATCACTTCAAAAAGACCAAGGATTGGGACCGGGCCCTGCCGTTCTGGCAGGAGATGGCCGCGAGCGAGGAGCTCGATTGCTTCAAAGAGCTTTCGATGTATTTCGAACATACGGCCAAGGATTATGTCGAAGCCATCCGGGTCGCGACCGAAGGCTTGGCGCTGTCGAAAGGCAAGAACCACGAGGCCGAAAAGGACTTCGAGAAGCGCATTGCCCGGCTCAAGGGCAAAGTGCCCAAAGAGAAAAAATAGGGGGGGGCAATGAAAGCCATGGTCCTTGCCCGATTCGGGGACCCGGGGGAAGGCCCGCTCGAATTGAGGGACGTCCCGGTCCCCGAGGCCGGACCCGGCGAGATCCTGATCAAAGTCCATTGCTGCGGCGTCTGCCACACCGACCTTCATATTGTCGAACACGAGCTCGCAGAGGCCCGCCTGCCGCTCATCCCGGGCCACGAGGTCATCGGAGTCGTGGCGAAAGCGGGGGAGACGGCCGGCCGATTCAGGGTCGGCGACCGCGTCGGCGCGGCCTGGTTGAGGTCGACGGACGAGACATGCCGGTTCTGCGCCACGGGCCGCGAGAACCTCTGCGAATCGGCCCGCTTCAACGGCTATCACGCGAACGGCGGTTACGCGGAATTCATAATCCTCCATGAGAAGTTCGCTTACGCGGTCCCGGACCGATTCGGCGATGCCGAGGCGGCCCCGCTCATGTGCGCCGGCATCGTCGGCTATCGGGCCCTGGTCCTGAGCGAAGCCAAGCCGGGCGGCGTCCTCGGTCTCTACGGCTTCGGCGGATCGGCCCACATCGCCATTCAGATCGCCAAGCACCGGGGCATCCGGGTTTTCGTCTTTACGCGGAGCCCGAAGCACCAGCAGCTGGCCCGCGGGCTCGGCGCGGACTGGGTCGGCACTGCGAAAGACATGCCGCCGGCCAAGCTAACGAATGCGATCCTGTTCGCGCCGGTCGGCAGCCTTTATCTCGACGCCCTCCGGGTCATGGACCGGGGCGGGACGGTTGCCTCCGCCGGCATCCACATGTCGCCCATCCCGGAGATGGACTACGATACATGCCTCTATCACGAGCGCAAGATGCTGAGCGTGGCCAATGCGACCCGCCGGGACGGGGAGGAGCTCCTGAAGGTGGCGGCCGAGATCCCGATCCGCACGACGGTCAGGAGCTATCCGCTCGAGGCCGCCAACGAGGCCCTGGCCGATCTCAAGGCCGGCCGCATCGATGGGGCCGCCGTCCTGAAAATCGGGGACATGACCCAATTCTCTTGAATCGGGATCGTGTCACCGATTTTCGCGCTTTCTCACGTTGCAAACTCGGGCCAATTACGCTATATTATCCCCGCTTTTCCGCCCTGCGCGCCCGTAGCTCAGTTGGATAGAGCGTCTGACTACGAATCAGCAGGTCGGGTGTTCGAGTCACCCCGGGCGCGCTCTTCTTTTCCTCTTAACGCGCCGCCGGCCGAATTCCGCCGGGATTCCATGAGCTGCGCCCACGGGGTTGCAGATTCCTCTTCATCCAACACCACGATATTGTGTATAGTGAGGCCATGGAAAAGATGAAGGCTGTGATCTATACAAAATACGGTCCGCCGGAAGTCCTGCAGATCCAAGAGGTTGACAAGCCGGTTCCCAAGGACAACGAGGTCCTGGTCGAGGTACACGCCGCCTCGCTCAACGCCTATGACTGGCGCTTCTTGAGGGGCAAGCCGCTTGTTATGCGCCTCATGAGCGGGCTACGCAGGCCAAAAAACGGGATCGCCGGAGCCGATCTGGCGGGCCGTGTCGCGGCCGTTGGCGGGAAGGCCCGGGGCTTCAAGCCCGGGGACGAGGTCTTCGGCTGTCAACCCGGTGCTTTCGCCGAGTGCATCTCGGTCCGGGAGGATCGGCTGGCTCTGAAGCCCGCCGGCATGACCTTTGAGGAGGCGGCCGCCATGCCCATGGCCGGCCTGACGGCGCTCCAGGCCCTGCGCGACAAAGGGCAGATCCAGCCGGGCCTCAAGGTCCTGATCTACGGAGCCGGGGGCGGCGTAGGGACGTTCGCTGTCCAGATCGCGAAATCTTTCGGCGCCGCGGTCACGGCCGTCTGTGGGCCGACCAATGTGGACCTGGTTCGTTCTCTCGGAGCGGACCGCGTCATCGATTATACCAAAGACGATTTCACCGGGAACGGCGAGCGCTACGATCTGATCCTTGCCGTCAACGGCTCCCGCTCGATCTTCGCCTATCGCCGTTCGTTGAGTCCCTGCGGCATCTTTGTCGTAGCCGGAGGGGCCTTCCCTCAGCTTCTCCAGGGGCTGCTCCTGGGGCCGGCGATCTCGCGGTTCGGACGCAAAAAAATGGGCAGCATGCTGGCCCGGATCAAGACCCGTGACCTGGATCTCCTCGGCGCCCTTTGGCTGTCCGGACGGATCAAGCCCGTCATCGACAGGCGTTATCCCTTGAGCGAGATCGCGGAGGCTGTCCGCTATCTCGAGCAGGGGCATGCCCGGGGCAAGGTCGTCATCGCCGTCAAGCCCGACGCCCCTTGAGCTTCTGCGCCGGGGGCCCGAGTCCGCCGGCGGTGGCTTTTTGGCCCGAATCCTGATATAAAAGAGCCCCAGATTCGCGAACGGAGGACATCATGAGCTTGAGACGCAAAGAGATCGTCGCCGCGCAGAAGGCGTCGTTCGAACAGAAGTTGAAGGGCCGCCTGGCCAAGCTGGCGGTGAAGGGCATCAAGGACCGCAAGGCCGACCGGGACCCGATCGTCAAGAACCTGAAGGCCGAGATCAAGGCCTCGACCAAGCGGCTGGCTCGTATCGCCGAGCTCGACAAGAGAACGGAAGAGATGGCCCGCATCAAGGCCGAGAAGGCCGCCGCCCCCAAGAAGGGAGAAGAGACCAAGGCGGCCAAGGCGAAGCCCGCGCCAAAGGAAGGCAAGCCGAAGAAGGAAAAGCCTGAGGGCGCCAAGGGCGAGGCCAAGCCGCCCAAGAAGAAGCCCGAAGGGGCGAAGGAAGCGCCGGCCGCTCCCGCCGTTCCGGCCAAGCCCGAGGCCTGATCCTCTACCTTTTCACATCGACCCAGCGGCCGGTCCGGTCGGATTCGACCGCGGCGTCGATCACGCACATCATCTCGTGGCCCGTGCCGAAGTCCGGGAACGCCGCCCGGTAGGGCTTCCCGGCCCTCTTGGCCGCCAGGGCCTCATAGTAATCGCGGAAGAGGTTGAAGACAGCGTCGTGGTAGCCGACGGGGTGCCCCGTCGGCAAAAGGGCGTATTTCCGGGTGTCTTCTGCCTGCAGCTGTGACGATTCAAAGAAGATCTCGTTCGCCTTTTCACGGTGCCCGATCCAGAGGTCGTTCGGATGGACGTGGCTCCAGGCATAGGATTCCTTCGAGCCGAAGACCTGGATCTCGAGATCGACCTTGCGTCCGGCCGCGGCCTGGCAGGTTGTGAAATTTCCCCGCGCGCCGTTCTCGAGCTTGAGAAAGACCGAGGCGTAATCGTCGAGGGCGATGGCCACGTCCTCGGATTCTCCGGCCGCCCCGGCGCCGAACGAGAGGACGCCGCCTTTGGGCCGCCGCCGCTTCGGCAGGCAGGTGTGAAGCTCGGCCATGACCGCGGCGATCCTCTGGCCGGTAATGAATTCGACGAGGTCGAACCAATGGCTCCCAAGGTCGGCGATGACATTGGCTCGGCCCGCGACTGACGGATCGAGCCGCCACGAGTAGTCGGTCTCGAAGAAGAGCCAGTCCTGCAGGAAATGGCCCATGAAGGCCCGGACCTCGCCGAGGTCGCCGCGCCTCGCCCGGGCCGCCGCCTCCTGGACGACCGGGTAGTAGCGATAGCAGAAGTCGATGGCCGTCAGGGTTTTATGCTCGCGGGCCAGCTCGAGCAGCCGGCCGGATTCCGTGGAGTCGAGGGCCAGCGGTTTTTCCGACAGCAGCTCTTTCCCCGCCTCGATCGCCTTGGCGTTGATGTCGAAGTGAACGTTGTTCGGCGCGCAGTTATGGACGACCTCGACCTCGCGGTCGGAAATGACGGCGTCGGCGTTGTCATAGACCCGGCCGATGCCGAACTTGGCCGCCGCACCACGGGCGAAGTCGAGGCGGGGGTCGGCGATGGCCACGACCTCGACGCCGCCGAGGCGTCTCAGCATCTCGAGATGAACCTGGCCGATGTAGCCCGTCCCGATGAGTCCGACCTTGATCGTTGGCATGGTTGACCTCCGCCTCGGACAGGATAAACCAAGCCGCCGTCCAAGGTAAAGCGCCGGCCTGCAGTTGCCAGCCGAGGCGAAATCCGATAAAAGAGAGGCATGGCCCATCTGGCGGCGCGATCGGGGTATCAGGACCTTGTCCGGCGCCTGAACCTCTCCCCTCAGGGCGCCCCGCCGTCCGACCTTTTGTTCGAGATCCTCAAGGTCCTCATGAACGAGAAGGAGGCGGCGCTCGTCGCTCAAACACCGCTCCGGCCCTTCACGGTCGAGCGGGCGGCCCGCGCCTGGCGGATGAAACCCGCCGAAGCCGGAAAGGTACTGGACGAGCTTGCCTCCCGGGCCCTCCTCGTCGATTCCGAGTGGCACGGACGCCGAACGTACGTCCTGCCGCCGCCCATGGCCGGCTTCTTCGAGTTCTCGATGATGCGGCTCCGGGGCGACGTCGACCAGAAGCTCCTGGCCCGGCTCTATTACGAATACATCACCGTCGAGGAGGATTTCATCAAGGCCCTCTTCACCCAGGGCGAGACCCAGCTCGGCCGGACGTTCGTCAACGAGGCGGTCCTCACGAGCGAGAACGCTCTCCACGTCCTGGACTACGAGCGGGCCAGCGAGGTCGTCAAGACCGCTTCCCACCGCGGCGTCGGCCTCTGCTACTGCCGGCACAAAATGGCCCACGCGGCCCGCGCGTGCGACGCCCCGCTCGATATCTGCATGACCTTCAATGCCACGGCCGCGTCGCTCGTCCGCCACGGCTACGCGCGGGCCGTCGATGTCGCCGAGGGCCTTGACCTGCTCGCGGAGGCCCGGGGCCGCAATCTCGTCCAGTTCGGCGAGAATATCCGCGACCGCCCGAGCTTCATCTGCAATTGCTGCGGCTGCTGCTGCGAGGCCATGATCGCCCAGCGGCGCTTCGGCCTCCTGCACCCCGTGCACACGACGAACTTCCTGCCGGTCGTCGACGCCCGCTCGTGCACGGGCTGTGGGGACTGTGTGGCCGCCTGCCCGGTCGGAGCGATCGGCCTCGTCTCGGCCAACGATGCGCGCCTTCCCAAGAAGAAGCGGGCCCGGGTGGACGCCTCGATCTGCCTCGGCTGCGGGGTCTGCGTCGGCGCCTGCCGGGCGAGGAGCCTCTCCTTGGCTTCTCGGCCGGAACGGGTCATCACCCCCCTCGACTCGGTCCACCGCGCCGTGGTCATGGCCATCGAACGGGGCAAGCTCCAGAACCTGGTCTTCGACAATCAGGCCTTCGCCAGCCACCGGGCGCTGGCCGCGGTACTGGGGGTCATCCTCCGTCTGCCGCCGCTCAAGCAGGCCCTGGCCAGCCGGCAGATGAAGTCCCGCTACCTCGAGGCTTTGATCGCCCGGCTCCGGTTCTGACCGGGCTCATCGAACCGTTGGGCTCCGGCCGGGCCGGAGGCAAAAAAAAGCGCCCCACCCCGCGGAGGGTGAGGCGTGACAGGAGGTCTCGTTGAGGCCGGGGCGCGCGGCTCAGAAGCCGATGCCCACCAGGGCCATGATCGACCGGTTCTTGACGGATTCGCCGACCGAGGGATCCTTGAGGATGTTCATCAGGCCCAGGTTATAGCGGCCCTCGGCGGTCAGGGTGATGCCCGGCAGATGGAAGGCCAGGCCCGCGCCGCCGACGACGCCGTAGTCGTACTTCTGGAACGTGTCGGCCAGATCCTGTTCGTCACGGACGCCGCCCGATTCCATGACGCCGGTGGCCTTGATGAGGTAGGACCCGTAGCCGCCGCCGCAGATGAAGGGACGGACCGGCCCGGCCGGGATGACGTTGATCCGGAGCATCACCGGGACCTGGATATAGTCGAAACGGTATTCGAGGAAATCCGGATCAACCGCGTAGCGGGCGCCCATCCGGGTGTACAGGACCTCCGGCTGGATGGACACGATCCCAAGGTTGAGGCCGAGGGAGAGGCCGCCCACGAAATAGCGGAGATTCCCGAAGGCGAAGTCGGGAGGCTCGGTCGAGGTCAGCTGGAACTTCGACAGGGACAGGCCGCCCTTGAGACCGACGCCGGCCTGGAGGGCCTGCGGGACGAGGGCCGCCACGCACAGGGCTGCGAGGACGACGACGAACGACTTTTTCATGACGATCTCCTTCCGTTGAAATACCCTCCCAGATTAGCGCGGGCGGCCTGGCCGTCAATCATCGTTTTAGAGGTTATCGGGGGTGACATTCAGGCCTTCCGGGTCACCCCCGATGGCGAAGTCCCGGTTGACCGGTCCGGAGTCGGCATGCTATAAGCCGGAGGAGGGCCCATGAAAAGACGCGATTTCTTCAAAACGGCCGGTCTTGCCTCTCTGGCGTGGCCTTCCAGCCGCTTCGGGTCCATGCCGCTGGGCCCGGGCCGCCGTCCGAATATCGTCTTCATCATGGCCGACGACCACGCCTCGCAGGCCGTCGGCTGCTACGGCCGCGGCCTTAACCGCACCCCGGCGATCGACCGGATCGCGCGCGAGGGCGTGCGGTTCGACCGCTGCTTCTGCACCAACGGCATCTGCGCTCCGAGCCGGGCGGTCATCCTGACCGGCCGGCACAGCCACCTGAACGGGGTCCGCGACAACACCGACGTCTTCGACGGTGGGCAGCCGACCTTTCCCAAGATCCTGCGGGCCGCCGGCTACGAGACCGTCCTGTTCGGCAAGTGGCATCTCAAGAGCGATCCGACGGGCTTCGATCGTTGGGCGATCCTGCCCGACCAGGGCGATTACTATAACCCCGACTTCATCGAGATGGGGCAGAGGAGCCGGCGCCACGGCTACGTCACCGACATCCTGACCGATATGGCCGTCGACTTTCTGGGGGCGCGGCGAACCGCGGCGAAGCCGTTCCTGATGATGGTCCACCACAAGGCGCCGCACCGCAACTGGCAGCCGGCCGAACGGCATTACCATCTCTATGACGATGCCGTGTTCCCCGAACCGCCGACCCTCTTCGACGATTACGCGACGCGCTCGCGGGCCGCCTTCGAGCAGGAGATGACCATCCGGGAGCACATGACCCTGGGGTCCGATCTCAAGCTCGGCCCGCCGCCGGAGCGGATGGACGGGCCGCAGCGCGAGGCCTGGGAGAAGGCCTACGGACCGAAGCGGGAGGCCTTCCGGCGACAGGCGCCGGAGGGGGCGGCGCTCGTCCGCTGGAAATACCGCCGTTATCTCCAGGATTACCTGGCCTGCATCGCCGCCGTCGACGAAAGCGTCGGCCGGGTCCTGGACGCTCTCGACGCGACCGGACTCGCCTCCGACACGCTGGTCGTCTACACCTCGGACCAGGGCTTCTTCCTGGGCGAGCACGGCTGGTTCGACAAGCGCTTCATGTACGAGGAAGCGCTGCGCATGCCTTTGGTGATGCGCTTCCCGGGCCGCATCGAGCCGGGCTCGGTCAATGCCGACATGATCTCGAACCTGGATTTCGCGCCGACCTTCCTGGACGTGGCCGGCCAGGGAAAGCCGCCGCTGATGCAGGGCCGCTCGTTCCGGCCCCTCCTCCTGGGATGGCGCGTCGCGGGCTGGCCCGAGGCGGTCTATTATCACTATTATGAGTTCCCCGCGGACCACATGGTCCGCAAGCACTACGGGGTCCGCACGGTCCGCTACAAGCTGATCCGCTTCTATGACGGCCTCGACGCCTGGGAGCTCTACGACCTGGAGAAGGACCCCCTCGAGATCCGCAACGTCGCCGACGACCCGGCCTACGCCGCGGTCCGCCGGGACCTCGAGCGCGAGCTGGCGCGGCTGAGGGCTTTCTATCGCGATCCCGAGCCCGCTTCTGGTCCCGTGCCGGGGCGAGGAGGGGGTTAGGCATGGACCTTCTCGTCCTGCGCGAGCTCGTCATCGTCCTGGCCGCATCGGTCCTTATCATCTCGCTCTTCCACCGGCTCAAGCTGCCGTCGGTCGTCGGCTTCCTCCTGACCGGCGTCCTGATCGGGCCGGGCGGGCTGTCGCTGATCAAGAACGACGCGACCGTTCGGACGCTGGCCGAGATCGGCGTCGTCATGCTCCTGTTCACGATCGGGCTCGAATTCGAGCCTGCCCGGCTCAAGCGGATCCGGCGCAACTTCCTTGTCGGCGGCAGCCTCCAGGTCGTCTTGACCACGGCCGCCTGCGTCGCGGCCCTGACCGCATTCGCAAAGATGGGTTTCCGGGAAGCCCTGTTCTACGGCTTCCTGGTGTCCCTGAGCAGCACGGCCGTCGTCCTCAAGATCCTCGGCGACCGCGGCGAAACGGATTCACCCCAAGGCCGCCTCTCGCTCGGCATCCTCATTTTCCAGGACTTGGCCATCGTGCCGATGATCGCCCTCGTTCCCGTGCTGGCCAATGCCGGCCGGGTTCCGGCCGGGGCCATCGCCCTGCGGCTGGCCCTCAGCGCCGTTCTCGTGGCGGGAGCCTTCCTCCTGGCGCGGGTCCTGATGCCCCTCATCCTGAACCTCGTCGTACGGATGCGCCTCCGCGAGGTCTTCCTCATCGCCACGCTTTTCCTCTGCCTCGGGATGGCGCTCCTGACGTCCGCCCTCGGCCTGTCCCTGGCCTTGGGCGCATTCCTGGCCGGGGTCATCCTGGCCGAATCCGATTACAGCCACCAGGTCGTCTCCGATATCCTGCCGTTCCGGGATGTTTTCAACAGCCTCTTCTTCATCGCAGTCGGGATGCTCCTCGATATCCGCGGCGTCTGGACCTACTGGCCTTTGATCCTGGGCCTGGCCGCCGCCGTCCTCGTTCTCAAGGCGCTGGCCGTGGCCGGGACCGTGGGCCTGCTCGGCTTCGGCCCGCGGATCTCCGTCCTGACGGGCCTGGCCTTGGCCCAGATCGGGGAATTCTCCTTCGTCTTGGCGGGCGTGGGCCGGGCCAACGGCTTCCTGGCCGGGGATATCTTCCAGGCCTTCATTGCCTCGTCCATCCTGACCATCGTGGCGACGCCGTTCCTGATCAGGGCCTCTCCGGCCCTGGCCGATCTCGGCGCCCGCCGGCTGCCCTGGAAAAGCCGGGCCGGCGAAGAGGGCCGGATGCCCCGGTGCGAGTTCCAGGGGCACGTCGTCATCGCCGGCTACGGCCTCAACGGACGGAACCTGGCCCACGTCCTCAACGAGTCCGGCATCCCCTATGTCATTCTCGAGCTCAATCCCGTGACCGTTCGCGAAGCGGCCGCGGCGGGCGAGCCGATCATCTTCGGCGACGTGTCCCGGCCGACGATCCTCGAGGAGGCCGGGCTGCGCCGGGCCAAGGCCATCGTCTTCGCCATCTCCGACCCGCTCGTGACGCGGCGCGGCGTCAAGGCGGTCAAGGCCATGAACCCGGATGTCCACGTCATTGTCCGGACGCGGTATGCGGCGGAGATCGACGAGCTGCTGCGCGCCGGGGCGGACGAGGTCATCCCGGAGGAGTTCGAGACCTCGATCGAGATCTTTACCCGGGTGCTCGAGAAGTATCACGTGCCCCGCAACGTCGTCGACGCGGAGGTCAAGGTCCTGCGGGGCGAATGCTACGGCATGCTCAGGGGGGCCTGCAGCGCCGTCCGCCCCGTGACCGAGCGGATCGCGGACCTGCTGGCGGCCGGGACGGCCGAAACCTATTTTGTGCCCCGGGGCGGCTGGCCGGCCCGGAAGACCCTGGGCGATCTCGACCTGCGCGGCAGGACCGGGGCGACGGTCATCGCCGTCGTCCGCGGCTCGGATTCGTTCACCAGCCCGGGAGCGGATTTCCGGATCGAGGCACAGGACACGCTGGTGCTCGTGGCCAGCCACCGCGACATCGACCGGGCCTTCGTCTATCTCGTGACCGGCGAGCCCGATGCTCCTTCGGGACCGCACGGAGGCGGCCCGGTTTGAGCGCGCCGCAACCCTGGCGGTCCCTCCTGCTCGTCGGGCCGACCGGATCGGGAAAGACGCCGCTCGGGGACGAGCTCGAACGGCGAGGATGGGACGGTCGGCGTTGCGTCCATTTCGACTTCGGGAGGGCCCTCCGGTCCGTGGCCTCGAGCCGGGGAGGGGCGTTTGGGCTCACGATCGAGGAAGAGGATGCCGTCCGGGCCTCGCTCGGCTCCGGCGCGCTTTTCGAGGACAAGGACCTGCCGATGATCCGGAAGATCCTGATCGGTTTCGCGGCTACCCGCAGCCTTGGCCCGGACGACCGGCTGGCCCTCAACGGCTTGCCGCGGCATCGGCATCAGGCCGAGGCTCTGTCGGCGATCGTCGCCGTGGAGCGGGTCGTGTCCCTCGAAGCCGACGCGCCGACGATCCTCGAGCGCATCCGCCGGGACACGGGCGGCGACCGGGCCGGCCGGCCCGATGACGACCTCGCATCGGTGGTGACGCGGCTTGAGACCTTCCGGGCGAGGACCGTTCCGCTTCTCGCTTACTACCGGGATCGCGGCGTCCCGGCCACGGCCATCCGGGTGACGGCCGACATGACGGCCGGCGACATGTACGCCGAGCTCGACCGGGCGGCCCAGGCCTGCTTCTAGGGAGGTGACCATGACCATCCGGATCCGGTTCGCGGCCGCGATCGCGCTGCTCTCTTTTTGGCACTCCGGGCTCGGGGCCCAAACGGCTCCGCCCCGCTTCGAGACCATCCTCTACGGCGCATCCTACTACTGGGAATACATGCCCACCGAGCGGCTCGAAAAGGATTTCGCGCTCATGGAAAAGGCCGGGACGAGCGTCATCCGGGTCGGCGAGTCGACCTGGGGCGTTCTCGAGCCGAGCGACGGCCGGTTCGATCTCGATTGGCTCGGCCGTGTCCTCGACCGGGCGCGGAAAGCGGGGATCAAGGTCATCCTCGGGACGCCGACCTATTCCATCCCGGCCTGGCTCTTCAAAAAGCACCCGGAGATCCAGGTCAAGCCCGTCAACGGACCCCGCTACACCTATGGCCTGCGGCAGATGTCCGACCTGACCCACCCCGTTTACAGGCGCTACGCCGAGCGGATCATCCGCAAGATGGTCGAGCGCTTCCGGGACCATCCGGCCGTCATCGGCTACCAGCTCGACAACGAGACCCACCCTTCGGGAACGGCCGACGCGCACGTTCAGGCCGCCTTCCGTGAGCGGCTCCGCCGGAAGTTCGTCACCCCCGCCGCGCTCGACAAGGCCTGGGGCCTGAACTACTGGGGGCAGCGGATCAACTCGTTCGACGAGCTCCCGCCGCGGGACGGCGCCCGCAACCCGGGCTACCTGCTCGAGTGGGAGCGGTTCGAACAGGACATCGCCACTGATTTCCTGAGCTGGCAGGCCCGGATCGTCGGGGAGCTGCGGCGGCCCGGCCAGTTCATCACCCACGATTTCTGCGGCGGATTGCCGACCGACGTCCGTCAATTCGAGATCGCCAAGGCCTTGGACGTCCCGGCGGTCAACATCTATTTCGGGCTCCAGGACGACATGACCGGCGAGGAGATCGCCTTCAGCGGCGACGTCGCGAGGTCCCTCAAGCGCTCGAATTACCTCGTGACCGAGACCACGGCCCAGACGACGGGCTGGGACTCGTCCGCCCAGTTCCCGCCTTACGACGGGCAGTTGCGGCTCGCGGCCTTCGCCCACGTCCTGAGCGGCGCCAATCTCGTCGCTTACTGGCACTGGCATTCGCTCCACTACGGCCAGGAGACCTATTGGAAGGGCGTGCTGGCCCACGATCTCGAGCCCGGCCGGGTTTACGGCGAGGTCAGCCGCATCGCCCGGGAGCTCCGTCGCGTCGGGCCCGTTCTCGCCAACCTGACGAAAAAGAACCGGGTGGCCATCCTCTACAGCCTGGACTCTCTCCATGCCTTGAACGTCATGCCCTTTGACGCCAAGACGGGCTACATGACGGTGCTTGCCCAGCTCTATCGCTCGCTTTACCGGCTGAACGCCGAGGCTGACTTCATCGATGCGGACGATCCTCATTTGGAGGGCTATGACCTGGTCGTCGTCCCGCCCCTTTATATCGCCGACGACCGGCTGCTCCGCCGCACGTCGGATTACGTCGCCGCCGGCGGGCATGTCCTCCTGACGTTCAAGAGCGGCTTCTGCGACGAGAATTCGACCGTCCGGGCGGTGCGGGCCCCCGGGCCTCTGCGCCAAGCCTGCGGCTTTTCCTATCAGGAGTTCACCAGCCTGAAGGGGCCGCTCGCTCTCAAGGGCGATCCGTTCCGCGCCGGGGAGGCGAACAGCGTCTCGGTCTGGGCCGAATACCTCCTTCCCGAGACATGCCGGGCCCTGGCTTATTATGACCACCCGGTGTTCGGCGCCTTTCCTGCGATCACGCGGAACCGGTTCGGCCGCGGCACGCTGACCTACGAAGGCACGGTCGTCTCGGACGGGCTCCAGGACAGGATCGTCGCCGACTGTCTGAGCGAAGCCGGGATCCCCACTCCCGACGCCGGCCTGCCGCCGGGCGTCAAGGCCAAGCACGGCGTCCTGGTTGACGGCGCGGCCGTGCACGGCTACTTCAATTTTTCGCCCGCCGCGCGGACCTTCGTTTATGACCGCGAGAGCGGCCAGGACCTTTTGTCGGGAGCCGCGGTGGGCGCGAGGAGCCGTGTGACGCTTCCGCCCTGGGACTTCGTGATCGTCCGCGCCGAGCGCTGATCCGGCCGACGATCTTGGCGCCGGTCCAAGAAATCGGTTGACAGGCGCGACGGCGAAACATACATTTTCCGTCTAAGATTCAATGAGGAGGACGTCATGACCCGCTTCCGCCCGACCAAGATCGGCGCCGCGTTCGTTTTTATTCTCGCGATCGCCGCCGCTCTGACCGTTTTTGCCGCTCGCCCGAACGGCCCCGTGACCAACCGGGCCGGCCAGCCCTGGACCGGGGAGTTCGACAGCTGCACCTCGATCGAGGTCGGCCGCCTGGCCACGGTCGACGGCTCGGTCATCACCTGCCATACCTGCGACGGGCCGTACCGGCAGTGGGTCAACATCGTGCCCCATCAAAAATGGCCCGACAAGTCCACCACGAAGATCTATTCCGGCAAGATGCACACCGAGACGCCGACCGATCTGCGCGGCATCGTCCAGACCGGGGAGATCCCGCAGGTCCCCGAGACCTTCCGCTTCCTGAACACGGCCTATCCCGCCCTCAACGAGGCCGGCCTGGCGATCGGCGAGACGACGATCGGCGGCCGCCGCGAGCTCGTCAACAACGAGGGCATGTTCATGATCGAGGAGCTCGAGCGCATCGCCCTCGAGCGCTGCCGGACCGCCCGTGAGGCCATCAAGCTCGTCGGGGCCCTGGTCAAGGAATACGGCTACGGCGATTTCGGCGAGTGCATCACCCTCGCCGACGGCAAGGAGGTCTGGCACTTCGAGATCATGGGCGCCGGACCGCTCGAGAAGGGGGCCGTCTGGGCCGCCGTCCGCATCCCCGACGATCAGGTCGGCATCTCGGCCAACATCCCCCGCATCCCGGAGATCGACCCCAAGAACCCGGACCGCTACATGGCCTCCGACAATGTCTTCCAGGTCGCCCAGGACATGGGCTGGTGGGACCCCAAGAGCGGCAAGCCGTTCAAGTTCTGGGAGGCCTACGGCGGCGGGCGCGGCAAGCCGTTCTCGACCCGCGAGTTCTTCGTACTCAGCACGCTGGCCCCCGGACTCAAGCTGAGCCTGGACATGGACGAGCTGCCCTTCTCGGTCAAGCCCGAGAAGAAGGTCTCGGTCCGCGACATCCTGGCCATCTACCGTAACCCCTATGAGGGGACGGACATGGACATGACCAAGAACCTGCTCGTGCCGCGCTTCGTGAACCGGCAGAGACAGGGTGAAACGCCGGCCGCCCCGCAGGCGCCGCCGCAGATGGTCCCGAGCCCGATCGCCAGCGCCTGGATGCCCAATGACGTCACCAGGCTGGCCAACGCCCTGAAGCCGGGCACGGTCATGCCCGTGAGGACCATCCCCATCTCCGGCTGCGCCTATGCCACTGTCCTCCAGATCCGGGGCTGGCTGCCGCCGGCCGTCGGCGCCGTCTGCTGGTTCAGCTTCGACAATCCGGCCATGAGCGCCCGCATCCCGATCTTCGCGGGGACGACGGAGCTGCCGCCGAGCTTCGAGATCTGCGCCCAGCATCAGTTCCGCCTGGATTCCGCGGCGTGGGCCTTCCGGCGGGCCAACCGCCTGGCGACCCTGAAGTGGGGCGCGACCCACAAATCGATCGACGACACGGTGGCCGAGTTCGAGAACCGGGCCTTCGCCGATTTGCCGATGCTGGAAAAGCGGGTCCAGGAGATCCTGGCCAGCAAGACCCCGGACAAGGAGCCGTTCACGGTCGAGAGCTATCTGACCAAGTACACCAACGACACTGCCCGGGCGGCCGTTCAGAAGTATCTGGAGCTCGGCGACAAGTTCTGGATGCTCGTCGCCATGGGCCTATAGCGCGTATTTGTAGAGCTTCATGCCGGCCGGGAGCTTGGCCTTTTCCTTGTAGATATCCCAGTAAACCGCCTTGGCCTCGGCCAGCTTCGTCCAGAGCGGGTGGGCCGTGTCGGGCATATGGATGGCGGCGACGGTGTTCGTCTCGTCGACGCAGAGGAGCCGCTGGCAGCGGTTCACGATGCCGGCCGTGCCGATGCTGGCGGCGACGATGAGCTCCTTGGCGCGAACGCGCTCCACGAGCTCGCCGTAGGTCACGTGCCGCTCTTCGATCTTGACGCCCATGTCGCGCAGGATGGCGACCATGCCTTGGATCGTCACCGAAGGCAGGATGAGCTCGCTCTCCGGGATCTTGATGACGGTCCCGTTCCTCAGGCCGAAAAGGCAGCAGGACGAGTCCCACTCGGTGA
>Ga0172364_10000401_pt1 | contig 30196 bp, 26 predicted proteins | sample LakKivSesite10cm_FD_114545 | JGI IMG/M metagenome (GOLD analysis project Ga0172364, IMG submission 114545) | Sediment microbial communities from Lake Kivu, Rwanda - Sediment site 10cm | ecosystem: Environmental > Aquatic > Freshwater > Lake > Sediment | place: Rwanda: Western Province, Lake...
ACCGCCACCGCCACCGCCCTCGAAACCTCCCCGGCTTAGGAGGATTCTCGTCCGTGGAAATCCAGGCCAGTGGTCAGGGATCTCCCGAGTCTTCGCCAGAAGCTCTTCGGCGGAGAAGGGCTTGAGCATGATGGCGCGTCGCCGGGGCGCGGCTCGGCCGGCTACGGCTCTCCCAGCGACGGCGCGCTGCCCGTTCTCGGGCGGAGGCGCAGAGGCGGCGCTCTCGAAGGGCTCGGTGCGTGGCCACAAGCTACGCCGTGAGCAGGGTGCCCACGCCCTTTTCGGTGAAGAGCTCGACCACCACGCTATGGGGCTCGCGGCCGTCGACCACGTGCACGGCGTCGACGCCGCCTTCAAGGGCGCGCAGGATGGCCTTCACCTTCACCGCCATGCCGCCCTTGACGGCGCGACCCTCCTGCAGGCGGCCGCGCAGATCCGCGGTCACGAGTTGGCTCAGAAGCTCGCCGTTCTCGTCGAGGATGCCGGGGACGTCGGTGAGATAAATGAGCTTCTTGGCCCCGGCCGCGACCGCGATCTCGGCCGCCACGTGGTCGGCGTTGATGTTGTAGCTCGTGCCGTCGGCCCCCAGGCCGACCGGGGAAATCACGGGAATGAAGTCCTTGTCGAGCAGCATGTCGAGGATCTCGGTGTTGATGGCCTCGACTTCGCCCACCAGGCCCAGGTCGGGCTTGCCCGGCTTGGGGCTCTGCTTGCGCGCGCGGATGAGGTGCGCGTCCTTGCCCGACAAGCCCATGGCCGAGCCGCCCAGGGTGTTGATGAGCCCGACGATCTCGGTGTTCACCTTGCCGGTCAGCACCATCTCGACCACGCCCATCTCGGCCGTACCGGTGATCCGCTGGCCGTCGACGAACTCGCTCTTCTGCCCCAGACGCTCGAGGGTGCGCGTGATCTCCGGCCCGCCCCCGTGCACGATGACGGGACAGAGCCCCGCCGCGCGCAAGAGCACCACGTCCAGCGCGAAGCTGCGCTTGAGCTCGGGCTCGACCATGGCCGCGCCGCCGTACTTGATTACCGCGCGGGTGCCGGCGAACTTCTGGATGTACTTGAGCGCCTCGACCACCAGGTCGCGGCGCTCGACCAAGCATTCCTTGACTTCATTGCTCATGGCATGTGTCCTGCAAGGAAAAGCAGCCCCGCGCTTTCAGGCAAGCCGAACATCAGGTTGGCGTTTTGCACCGCCTGCCCGGCCGCGCCCTTGACCAGGTTGTCGATGGCCGCCATGGACACGACCACGGAGCGCGCAGGCTCGACGACGGCGCCCATGAGCACCCGATTGGTGCCGACCACGGCCTGCAAGCGAACCTCTTCGGCCGCGACGATGCGAACGAAGGGTTTGCCCGCGGCGAACTCGGCCAGCGCTTCTTTCACCTTGTCAGCCGCATCGGCCAGACCCGGTCGCAGGCGGCAGTAGGCGGCGGCCAGGATCCCGCGCCGCACCGGCAGAAGGTGCGGGGCGAAGGTCACCTTGGCCCCGCTCGCCCCGCCCAGGGCGAGAGCGCGCTCGATCTCGGGCTGGTGCTGATGGCGCAGGATCTTGTAGGCGCGGATGTCGTCCGAGATCTCGCTGAACGACCAGTCTTCGCCGGCCTTGCGCCCCCCGCCGGTGGTGCCGCTCTTGGCGTCGATGAATATGGGCTCCGCTTCGACGAGGCCGGCGCGCAGCAGAGGCAGCACCGAAAACACCGCCGGCGTGGGATAGCAGCCGGCGTTGGAGACCAGGCGTGCCGTGCGCAGCTTGGCCGCGGTGTCGGTCACCTCGGGCATGGAGTAGACCGCCTCGGCGAGGAGATCCGGCCTTGAGTGGGCAAAGCCGTACCAGCGCGGGTAGTCCTCGGCGGCGAGGCGAAAGGCGCCCGAGAAATCGACCACGCGCGCGCCGGCCGCCAGGGCAACCGGCGCGAGCTCGATGGAAGCCTCGGCGGGGGTACACAAGAAGACCAGGTCCACCTCGCCCAGGCGCGCCTTGGCCTCCGCGTGCGCGAGACACTTCAAATCGGCCGCCGGACCATCGAGCGGCAGACAGGCGCCGAGCCCCCTGCCCTTCCACTTGTCGGAGGTCACGAGCGCGATGACGAAATTGGGATGGCCAACCAGGATGCGCGCCAGCTCCATGCCGGAATAGCCGGACACTCCGATGATCGCGACCCGCTTCCTCACGGCTTGTGCTTCATCCATGCGCGCAACTTGTCACACCCCACGGCGCAAGATCAATCACCCGGTGTGCCCAAAGCCCCCTGGGCCGCGCGGGCTCTGCGACAGCTCGGCCACTTCCTCGACCTCTACCCGTACCACGGGTGCGATCACCATCTGAGCCACGCGGTCGCCGGGCGCGATGGTGCACGGCTCCTGCCCCAGATTCACGAGCAAGACCACGATCTCGCCCCGGTAGTCGCTGTCGATGGTCCCCGGCGCGTTGACCAGGGTGAGGCCCTTCTTCATGGCCAAGCCCGAACGCGGCCGCACCTGCGCCTCGTAGCCGGCCGGCAGCTCCATCGCCCATCCCGTGGGCACCCCACCCCGCTCGCCCGGCTTGAGCACGATAGGTCCGTCGCCGGCCGAGGCCAGATCCATGCCCGCCGCGCCCTCGGTCATGTAGCGCGGCAGGATTGCCGACGGGCGCAGGCGGCGAAGACGAATCGGGGGCGGAGAGATCATAACCAGAGCACCGAACTGTCTACAACCATCGCTGACGATCCGGAGGGGAAAGACACAGCGGACACAAAGAACGCAGAGATCGGAAAGGAACGCCTCTGCAGAGCTGGAATCCCCACCCTTTCCGCTTCATCCGTCTCCGTGGTCTCCGTGTTCTCTGTGGTGAGCTCTTCGAGAATTGCTCGCTTTTCAAGCCTTTCGCTGCTCTAGAACTTGAGATTCTTGCGGATACGCGCCACGGGCTCGTCGAAATCGGGGACGAATTCGCGGCCCGTGACCAGCTCATAGAGGGCCACGTAGCGGCGCGCGGCCTCGCAGCGGATCTCGTCGGAGAGCGGCGGCGCCGGGCCGTCGCCGCTGTAGCCGGCCGCGATCAGGGTGTGGCGGACGTATTCCTTGTCGAGGCCGCGCGGCTCCTCGCCGCGCTCGAAGCGGGCTTGGTAGTCTTCGGCGTACCAGTAGCGCGAGCTGTCCGGGGTGTGGATCTCGTCGACGAAGCACAGGCTGCCGTCACGGCGGCGGCCAAGCTCGTACTTGGTGTCGACCAGGATAAGCCCGCGCTGCGCGGCCAGGCTTTGCCCGAAGGCGAAGACGCGCGCGCACATCTCGGCCGCGCGGTCGAACTCGGCCGGAGTCAGCGCCCCGGAAGCCAGCACCTGTTCGCGCGACACCGACTCGTCGTGTGCCCCCTTGGCGGCTTTGGTGGAGGGAGTGAGAATCGGGCGCTCCAGCTTCTGGTTCTTGCGCATACCCTCCGGCAGGTCGTGGCCGCAGAACTTCCGCACCCCGCGCGAGTAGTGGTACCAGATCGAGGTCGTGGTCACCCCCGTGATATAGGCGCGCATGACGAACTCGACCGGGATGATTTCGCACTCGGCGGCGATGGTGACCGCGGGATCAGGCACCTCGATGATATGGTTCGAGGCCAGGTGCTTGCTCACCTCGAACCAGTAGGCCGCGATCTGGTTCAGCACCTGGCCCTTGAAGGGGATGGTCCCCAGCACCACGTCGAAGGCGCTGATGCGATCCGTGACCACGATGGTGCGGCGGTTGTCCTTGGTGTAGCAATCCCGCACCTTGCCTGTGTACTTCTGCCCCAGCTCCGGGAAGTCGGTGCTTTCCAGGGTCTTGGCAAGCTGGGCTCTGATGAGATCGTCTGAAATCATGGGGCTGAAGCTCCCTCGTGCTTAGGGTTCCTCCGTGCGCAGGGCACGATCGATGATCGTCCCGCTCCAGCGGAGGTGATGTCGCAAGTCGAACACTTGGTCAAGTTCTGCAGCGGAGATTCGCCGCGCGATCTCAGGGTCGGCCGCCAAGCGGGCGCGGAACCCGGACGCGGCCGGGTTCCCCACCTCGGCCGATGCGGCCAAGGCGTGCTTCTGAACCATCTCGTATGCCGTCTGCCGCGGAAGTCCCGTGCGCACCAGAGCCAGCATCACGCCTTCGCTGAAGAAGAGGCCCTGCGTGTGGTCGAGGTTACTCCGCATGCGCTCGGGATAGAGCACCAAGCCCTCGACCAATCCCGCGGCGCGTTGGACCATGAAGTCCGCGATGCCGGTTGCATCCGGCCCGATCACCCGCTCGACCGAGGAATGCGAGATGTCGCGCTCGTGCCAGAGGGCCACGTTCTCCAGGGACGAGGCACTGTAGGCGCGCAAGAGACGCGCCAGCCCGCACAGATTCTCCGAAAGAATCGGATTCTTCTTGTGGGGCATGGCGGACGAGCCCTTCTGCCCCTGGCCGAAGGCCTCGTTGGCCTCGCCCACCTCGGTGCGCTGCCAGTGGCGGATGGTGAGGGCGATGCGCTCGACCGCGGTGCCCAAGCGCGCCAGGGCCATGAAATAGCCGGCGTGCCGATCGCGCGCCACGACCTGGGTCGGCACCACCTCGGAACAGAGGCCCAGCGAGGTGAGCGCGGCCGCCTCGATGTCCGGCGTCAGGTTGGCGTAGGTGCCGACCGCGCCCGCGATCTTGCCCACCGAAATCTGATCGCGCGCCTCCTTCAAGACGCGCCGCGCCCGCCCCACCTCGCTGAAGAAGCCGGCGAACACCAGGCCCGCGGTGATGGGCTCGGCGTGGATGCCGTGCGAGCGCCCGATCATCGGCGTCTCGCGATGCTCCTGCGCCTTCCTGGCCAGCGCCGCGGAGAGCTGGTCCACCCCGGCCAGGATCTGGTCCGCGGCGGCACGCAGAAGCAGCGCGAATGAGGCATCCAGGACGTCCGAGGAGGTCATGCCCAGGTGGAGCCAGCGCGCGGGCGCGCCCGCCAGCTCCTCGACGTGGGTCAGAAAGGCGATGACATCGTGCCGCGTCTGCTCTTCGATCTGCAGAATCCGTCGGACATCGAGCTTGCCTTTCGCCTTGGCGCGCACCTCCGCCGCCGTGCCGGCCGGAACCTGCCCTGCCGCCTCCATGGCCTCGCACGCGGCCAGCTCGACCGCGAGCCAGGTATCGTAGCGACGGGCATCAGACCAGATCTCTGCAAGGGCTGGCCGGGTGTAGCGTTCAATCATGGAAGCGGTCCTGCGTTTCGCGGTCTGCGCGTTGGCGGCTCGGAGGGGGTGTTTCTAGCGGAAGTGCGGTCGCGATTCAATGCCTTGGAATCCGGTTCGCGGGTTCCTTCAGTGCCGACCCGGAATGGGAATGACTCCGACCCCCACGAGGATGGTGAGAATCCCCGCCGCGACGAAGAACAGCGCCTGCACCGTGGCCGCGTCAAAGGAGGCCTTCGGCCGCTTGCCGCCTTCGGCCCCCGGCCGGTTCCACCACTGCAGGACCGCAACCGCCAGCAGGATGACGCCGCAGAAAACAAAGAACTTGTGGCCGTACGCTGCAAGGTTCATGGGGTTTGTGCGACCAAACGCTGATAGAGCGACAGCAGTTGACGGGTGACGGTTCCGGGCAGGCCGTCGCCCACCTGCGCTCCGTCGAGCGTGGTGACCGGCAGGATCCCACGAACCGCGCTGGTAAGAAAGACCTCGTCGGCGACGCGCAGCTTATCCGGCGGAAGGAAGGCCAACTCGCGCGTCTCGATGCCGGCAGAACGGGCCAACGCAAGCACCTTGCCGCGGGTCACGCCGTCGAGAATCCCCACCTCGATCGCCGGCGTCTCCAGGCACCCGGCCTCGACCATGAACACGTTGCTGGTCGCGCCTTCGGCGATGCCGCCGTTCCCCGAGCACAGGATGGCCTCGTTGGCGCCAGGACGCCGGCGCCGTGCCTCGGTGATGGCGAGCACGCTCTGCAGGTAGTTGCCCGACTTCACCGCCGGGTCGACGCTGCCCTGGGCATTGCGCGAAACCCGGACGATTTCCGCGGACACGCCCGAGGCCAGCATCGCCAGGGTCGGCGCGCAGAGCGGCTGGGTGATGACGATGATCTGCGGTGGACCGGCGGTCGCCGGGTCGATGTCGACGCTGCCTGCGCCCCGCGTCACGATGATCCTGACGCGTGCGTCTTCTTCCCCGGTTGCGGCTACGCACTGCGCTATCGCGGACTCGGCCGCTGCCCGCGCAGGCGGTTCGAGGAAGATGCGTCTCGCTGACCTCTCCAGGCGGTCGAGGTGCTCGCCAAGAAAGATCAAGCGACCGTCGATGCGGGCGATGGTCTCGTACACGCTGTCGCCGAAAAGAAAGCCGCGGTCGAAGACGGAGATCTTGGCGGTGGCCGAGTCCTGGATTTGGCCATCGATGTAGACACGAATTGACATGGGGAAGCTGTCGAACGAAGCTAGTATGAATCATCTCAGCAAGCTAGAGTGACAAGACCACCGCGCACAGAAAAAGGAGTCTCTTGAACATCCTGCGAGTCCGCTGTCGAGACGCAGCGGAGTTCCAAAAGCTATACGGCGCTGAACACCCGGATGGACTGCTGTTCTGCCCGACCACCACCGAGTTGCCTGCCCAAACGCCCGTCGTTGTGGAGATCGCCTGCAAGGACTTGCCCAACAAGGTGCTGGTGCGCGGGACGGTCATGTCCTGGCGGCCGGCCCTGCCACGTCTGCGCATCCGCGCCGGCGCGACAGTGCGCTTCGCGCCGGAGGAGGCGACCAAGCGAGATTTCATTCTCCAGACCTTGAACGGCGTTCGTTCCGCCCGGACCAAGCGCAAGCACACACGTATTCCCCTCGATCTGTCGGTCCGCATGCACGTGGCCGGCGACCTCGAGAGCCTACCGGCGGAGCTGCGTGAGATCAGCGTGAGCGGGGGACTTTTGGCCGCGGATGTCCAGCCTCCCATCGGCACCGACGTGGTCGTTGAAATCATGACCCCCGGGGGAGTCGCCCCCATCCACGTCTCAGGCAAGGTGCTCTACCACGCCGGTTCCAACCAGACCGGCGTCAGATTCCTCTTCCGCGAGGGCGGAGGCTCACGTCGCTTGCGCGAACTGGTTCGTCGCTTCAAGATCTTCTGATCTACTACCGTGCGATTTCTTCGCTGCACGCGAAGGTTTCTTCAACGGCTGCGTCATGGGGCACCAGGCACCAGGCTGAAGTGCTGGGGCACAGGTCGTGATCCCTCGAGGCACACCAGGGCGACGCCCTTCGCGCCGCGCACAATCTCAACGCTGCTCTCAACCGAACAGGCTGAAGCCTGTAGCCTGGAGCCTTCAGCCCTCTCAGGTTGCAGGCCAAGCCCGCGCTAAGTCATTGGCGCCAAGCGCCGTAGGGAAGAACCTGTGGATGCGGATTCGCTCGGAGGTTTTTTCTAGGTTTTTTGGGCAAGCCGGCATGGGGGAAGCCTATAATGACATCTGTTGCATATGAACGACGCAGTATCCCTCGAAAAGAGCGGGGTCGGAGAGCCGCTCGTGCCGACGACCCTTGTGGATGGCCGCTTTCAAATCCAATCCTTGGTACGCACTGAGGTAGGCACGGAGCTGTACCAGGCTCTCGACACCCGCGACAACACGCCAGTCCACCTGCGCATGTTCTCGTGTCCGGCCTCGACCCGGGCCATCCTTGAGAGTGACCTGGCGCTTGCGGCGGCCGTCACGCACAAGAACCTCCTCACGGTGCTGGCGTGGGGCTACGAAGGCAACCGCGTCTACGTCGCAACCGAGCTGCAAGAAGGGGCCACCCTGCGCCAGATCGTCGACACCAAGCGGGCGCAGAACCAAGTCGTGGGTCTGGCCCATGCTCACGTCCTGATCGGACACGCTGCCAACGCGGTGGAGGCCGCCTACCCTCGCCTGTGTCACGGCGGGGTTCACCCCGCCAGCATATGCCTCAACAAAGCCGGCCGGATCAAGGTCGCCAATCTCGGGCTCACGCGTGCCCTGCCTGGGTTGGCGCGAGAAGGACTCCCTGGCGGCACCGTCTCGAGCCCCTACGTGGCACCCGAGGTCGCCGCGGGAGCGGCCCCCTCGGCGGCGTCCGACGTCTTCTCTCTCTCGGCGATTCTCTACGAGCTTGTGACGGGGCATCCACCCACCACGCCCCCTTGGCCCGCCAGCCAGGTGAACGGCGAGCTGCCCAAGGGCATCGACAAGATCATCGACCGCGGCTTGGCAGCCCTTCCCGAGACCCGCTTTGCCAAGCCCTCCCAGTTCATCGCCGAGGTAGGTGCGGTCTTGGCCAGCAAGACCGCGCCCAAGCGAGACGTCGCGTTGTCCCAGCCGAACCCGACCCTGGGCAAGTCGTTCAGTGTCTCAGATGCGGTCCGCCTTTCCGAGGAGTACGAGCGCTGGCTGATCCAGAAGGACAACCTGGATTTCGGGCCCTTCTCCTTGGCCCAGGTCATGGCCCAGATGGACAACGCCACCTTCACCGGCGACGACTTCATCGTCGATGCCGATTCGGGCGACCGGCAGAAGATCCGGGAACACCCCCAGCTCGCCGAGTACACCCGGGTGGTCGAGCGCAAGCTGGAGGTCCGGCGTCGCCACCAGGCTGAGCAGGCACATCAACACACTGAGCGACGCAAGGGTCGGTGGGTCATCGGCATCAGCGCCCTGGCGCTCTTGGTGGTGGCGGCCGGGCTGTGGTTCTTCCTCAAGGGACGCAAGGCGGCCGAGAAGGATCTCCTCGCCTCGCGCGTGAGCGAGACCGAGATCGACAAGTTCTTGAAGAACGTGAAAGTCGAGTTCGCCCAGCCCAAGCGCGCCGCCGGCGGCAGGCGCACCAGCGGCGCGGGCAGCGGCATCTCGGGGCGGGCCGAGGACTTCAACAACGCCATGGACTTCGGCGACGTCAGCAAGGACGGCGGCGACGCCATCCTCGACGAAGGCACCATCGACCGCATCATGCGCGCCAACTACCGCAAGATCGTCCCCTGCGCCATGCAGAGCGGCATGCGCACGGTCGAGCTCGATTTCGTCGTTCAACCATCGGGCCGGGTCAAGGCGGTGCAGGTCAACGGCCAGCGCAAAGGCGCCATGGCGGTCTGTATCTTGAACCAGATGCAGTCGTTCGGCTTCCCCGCCTACCACGGCAAGAACACCATCGCCGGCTGGTCGATGTCGTTCCGCTGACCTCGAACTTGCCCGCAAGTGGTTGAGTTTCTCCCCCTCCTGAATGATCACTCCGGCCACGGCCACGGCCACGGTTACGACCACGACCTTCCGCGGCTAGCGCGGGATTAAGGCTGGTGCCGTCTGCCCGAACCACGGCGGGCGGGCTGCTACCGCACGAACTGCTACCGCACGAAGCCGGTCGCGTGCTCCTTGCCCGGTTTGGCGGCGCGGACACGCACCCCGAGGAGCAGGTCGTAGGTGAACCAGAAGCGTTCGCCCTTGGCGGTTTCGAGACAAAGGACGTTGTCACGCGGTTCGATCTTGACCACCTTGCCCACCTGGATGGTTTCGCCGGGACTCGCGATCATGAAGGTGGCGTCCCGCTCTTCGGGGACGGAAATGCACTCGGCGCCGGCCTTGAGTTTCTCGGCCTCGAGGGTGGAAAGGAGCGTTTCCTTGGTCATGGCCAGAGTCTACACTGTGCGCAGGGCTTCGCACGCGCGTGCGATGGCGTCGGGCAGGTCGGCGGCGACCAGGCGATCCGCGCCCAAGGCGCGCGTCGCCAGCTCGGCCGCGGTGCCGTGCACATACACCCCCAGGCAGGCCGCGTCCTTGGCGGAAAGCCCTTGCGCAAGAAGTGCCCCGATGGTCCCGGTGAGCACGTCGCCGCTGCCCGCCGTGCCCAAGGCCGGGTTGGCGGTGGGATTGATGAAGGCCTCGCCGTTCGGGGCGGCGATGACGGTGCGCGCCCCCTTGAGCACGACCACGGCATGCGTCTTGTCCGCCAAGCGCCGCGCGAAGCCCAAACGATCCTGCTGGATTTCAGCCAGCGCCGAACCGCACAACCGCGCCATCTCACCCGGATGAGGGGTGAGAATCCTCTCGGCCGCGGCCTCGGCGGTGCAAGCGGCGACCTCGCCCCCCAATAGATTGAGCGCATCCGCGTCGATGACCAGGGGCAAGGGGAATTCGGCCGCCAGTCGGCGCACCAGGCCGGCCATGCCCGGCCCGGCCGGGATACCTGGCCCCACCAGCGCAGCCTTCATGCGTGTGGCCAGCGCCAGGAGCTTGGCCAAGCTCTCGGCGTCGGCGTCCTCGCCCTCGGCGTAGGAGGCGGTCATCTCGCAGATGACCTTGGCGTCGAGGGCCGCCTGGGCGGGAGAGGTGCTCGCGATCGTGACCAGGCCCGCGCCCGCACGCAGCCCGGCTCGGCCCGCGAGCAAGGCAGCCCCGGTCTTTCCCGTCGAACCGGCGATTGCGAGAAGGTGCCCGAAGGTGCCCTTGTGTCCGGTCGGGCCGCGCCTGGGCAGGACGGGGACCAGCATGCCGGGTTCGAGCCAGTGGCAAAGCGGCCCCGCTGCCAGAGCGGCCGGAAGTACGCTCTCGGGCGCCACACCCAGGTCGACAACCTCGACCCGACCTACCGGTGCGTCGGCGTCGAGCACCAGCCCGAGCTTGCGCGCTCCCATGGTCGCGGTCACATGGGCCAGGACGGCCACGCCGTGCGGTTTGCCGCTGTCCGCGTCGAGGCCGGAGGGAATGTCGACCGCCACGCGCAGGGCATCCGAAGCGTTCATCGCGACGATGGCCGCAGCCGGCACGCCTGCAACCTCGGAACGAAGCCCGGTGCCGAAAAGCGCATCCACGACGACCTGCGCGGGGGCAAGCTGCCGGCGCCACACGTCGACATCGCTCTCGCGCGAAAGATCGATGACGCCATCGGCGGCGAGGGCGCGGAAGACCTGGGCGAAGATCGCGGCGTCACCCGTGATCTTCTCCGGCGGCAGGGCCAAAAGCACCCGCACCTTGGCCCCTCGCCGCGCGAGATGGCGCGCGACCACGAAGCCGTCGCCGCCGTTCTGTCCGGCGCCGCACACGATGCGCACCTCCAAGCCCGCCATCCCAGGCCGCTCGGCTGTCACAATGTCGGCCACCCCGCGGCCCGCATTCTCCATCAGTACCAGACCGGGCAAGCCCAGCTTGCCGATGATCGCGCCGTCGACGGCTCGCATCTGCGCCGCGGAAAGGACGAGGGCCATGGTCCTATCCTACTCGCGATGAGCCGAGCGCACACCGCGGTCGATGGCCTTGCGCATGTCGCGCACGGCGCGCTCCATGCCCACCATCACGGCGCGCGCCACGATGGCGTGGCCGATGCTCATCTCCTCCAGATCTGCCAGGCCCGCCACCGGCCCCACGTTGGTGTAGTCGAGGCCGTGTCCGGCGGCCAGGCGCAGGCCCGTGTCCACGACGATGCGCCCGGCCTTTTCCAGCCGGGCCAGCTCGCGACTCGCCTCCGGGCCGCCCACCTTGGCGTGGCAGTAGTCGCCGGTGTGGAGCTCGGCCTGCACGGCCCCGAGATCGACGCAGGCCCGGGCGCTGTCTTCTTCGGGATCGATGAACAAGCTGACCCCGATGCCGGCCTCGCCCAGGGTGCGCACCACCTTGGCTATCTCGGTCGCGCGCCCGCGCACGTCGAGCCCGCCCTCGGTGGTGCGCTCCTCGCGCTTCTCCGGCACCAGGGTGCACATGTCCGGCCCGACCTCCAGGGCGATGTCGACCACCGAGGGTACCGCCGCCATCTCCAGGTTGAGCGTGCCGCGTACCGTCTTGCGCAGGATGCGAAGGTCGCGCTCCTGGATGTGGCGGCGGTCCTCGCGCAGGTGCACCGTGATGCCGTCGGCGCCCGCCAGCTCGCAGATCCCGGAGGCCACCACCGGGTCGGGGTAGATGGTATCCCGCTGCTGGCGCAAAGTCGCGATGTGATCGACATTGATGTACAGACGAACCATGAACACCTCCTCTTCTGTGCTTGATGTTGGAATCTAGGACACGGAACAGTCCAAAAGCCGTGCGATTCTCGTCGCCACAGAGGCCAGGGCCGACTCCACCGTCATGGGGTGCTGATTCGCCACCCCACGGATCCCGTCCGTGCCGAAAAGCCTCCGTTCCGACGTCGTCAGAGTCATCGCGGCGGTTATCTTAGTGCTTTTCCTGCCCGACGCGAGTACTGGCGATGGCCTCGCTCACGCGAACCACGTCGCGCATCTCCTTCACGTCGTGCACCCGGACCGCGTCTGCCCCGCCCAGCACTGCCGCGGCCACCGCGGCGGCAGTGCCGAAGAGCCGATCCCCTGCCGGCTTTCCGGTCACGTCTCCGATGAAGCGTTTGCGTGACACGCCCACCATGACGGGCGCGAGAAGCCGGCGGCGCAACCCCGGCAGATCCGCGAGCAGCCGCAGGTTGTGGCCGAGGTACTTGCCGAAGCCGATGCCGGGATCGACCCAGACGGCCTGGCAGCCGGCCGCCTTGGCGGCCTCCATGCGCAAGCCCAGCTCGTCGGCCACCTCGACGACCACGTCGTCGAAGTGGACGTTCTCCATCATGGTCGCGGGCACCCCGCGCAGGTGTCCGAGCACCACGGTTGCGCCTGCGGCCGCGGCCACGCGCAGGATGTCGGGGTCGAGCGTGCCACCCGAGATGTCGTTGACGACGGTGGCCCCGGCCGCGAGCGCCGCCCGGGCTGTGCCCGCCTTGTAGGTATCGACGGAGAGCCGGGCCCGACTGCCCAGCGTGGCTGCCAAACGGGTGATGACCGGCAGCACGCGCTCCATCTCTTCGGCCTCGGAAACCGGCTGCGCCCCGGGACGCGTGGATTCCCCGCCCACGTCGATCCACCGGGCCCCCTCGGCCACCATGTCGAGGCCGGCGGCCACCGCGTTCTCGACCGAGTCAAACCGTCCCCCGTCCGAGAACGAGTCCGGCGTCAGGTTGAGCACGCCTACGATGATGACCGACATGGCGAGGGACTTCCGGGAGTCGCTACAACACCGAACGGTTTGGAAGTCGACCGATTCTTGGGCCGTTCACCACAGAGGGCGCAAAGGCTACGGAGAACCCGGCGAGTCCTTTCATTCTCTGCACCCTCCGTTGTCTTTGTGCCCGCTGTGTTGAACATCCTCAGGTGACCTGGGTTCCCAACCGTTCGGTGCTCTAGGCCTTCTCGGGCGTGGGCGCAGGAATGGGAAAGGCGCCGCCCGGCGATCCCTCCTGCGACTTGGCCGGTGCGGCGCTCTTGGCGGACGAGGCATCCGCGACCACGACCGCGGGCGGGGTTCGTTCCAGCTTGCCGCCGGCCAAGAGCAGGTCGATCTCAGAACCGTCCAGGGTCTCCCGCTCGAGCAGGGCATCGGCGATGAGGCGCAGCTTGTCGAGGTTGCCGAGCACGATCTTCTTGGCCTGCTCGTAGTTCTCCATCACGATGCGACGGATCTCGGCGTCGATCTCGCGCGCGGTCTGCTCGCTGTATTCCTTGTGCTCGACGAAGTCGCGCCCCAGGAACACCATCTCGTCGTTGCGGCCGAAATGGAGCGGCCCGAGCTTCTCGGACATGCCCCACTCGCACACCATCTTGCGTGCCAGATCGGTGGCGCTGCGGATGTCGCTCGTGGCCCCGGTGGTGATCTGCCCGAACATGATCTCCTCGGCGACCCGGCCGCCCATGGCCACGGCAATCTGGCCGTTGGCCAGATCCTTGGACACGTTCAGACGATCTTCGACCGGAAGCTGCTGGGTGAGCCCCAGGGCGCGGCCGCGCGGAATGATGGTCACCTTGTGCACGGGATCCGAGCCCTCGATCATCTTGCCCACCAGGGCGTGCCCGCCCTCGTGATAGGCGGTGACGCGCTTGTCCTTGTCGCTGATGATGAGCGAGCGCCGCTCGGGCCCCATGAGGACCTTGTCCTTGGCTTGCTCGAAGTCGGTGCGGTCGAGCTTGTCCTTGTCGTTGCGTGCCGCGAGCAAGGCGGCCTCATTGACCAGGTTCTCGAGGTCGGCGCCCGAGAAGCCCGGGGTCCCGCGCGCGACCAAATCAAGGTCCACGTCGGTTGAAAGAGGCGTCTTCTTGGTATGTACCTTGAGGATGCCGGTACGCCCCTTCACGTCGGGCTGGGGCACGACGATGCGGCGATCGAAGCGCCCGGGGCGCAAGAGCGCAGGATCGAGGACGTCGGGCCGGTTGGTGGCGGCGATGAGGATCACGCCGTCGTTGGACTCGAAGCCGTCCATCTCGACCAGGAGCTGGTTCAGGGTCTGTTCGCGCTCGTCATGGCCGCCGCCCAGACCCGCCCCCCGGTGACGCCCGACGGCATCGATCTCGTCGATGAAGATGATGCAGGGGGCATTCTTCTTGCCCTGCTCGAACAGGTCGCGCACCCGGCTGGCCCCCACGCCCACGAACATCTCGACGAAATCCGAACCGGAAATCGAATAGAAGGGTACGCCTGCCTCGCCCGCGATGGCGCGCGCGAGCAGGGTCTTGCCGGTGCCGGGCGGACCCATCATGAGCACGCCCTTGGGGATGCGGCCGCCCAGGCGGGTGAACTTCTTCGGATCTTTGAGGAAAGCGATGATCTCTTCGACCTCGTCCTTGGCCTCCTCGATCCCGGCCACGTCGGCGAAGGTGACCTTCTTCTGGTTCTCCGAAAGCAGCTTGGCCTTGGACTTGCCGAAGCTCATCACCTTGCCCCCGCCGACTTGGAGCTGGCGCATGAAAAGCAGGAAAACGACGGCAACCACCAGGATAGGCAGCCAGGTGATCAGGATCTGCTGCCAGAAGCCGCCCTCGCTCTCGCGCACGATCCGGTACGAGATCCCGGCCTTGTTGAGCTTCTCGAGGACTTGTTCACCGATGAACCCGGTGGTGACGAAGACCTCGTCGTTCTTTTTCATCATGCCACGGAATTCCGCGTTGTTGCCGTTCATCCGGATTTCCAACGGCGGGGCGGGCTTGAAATCGCCGGGCGACTTCTCGACCTTCTGGATGAATTCCGAGAAGGTCAGCGGTTGCTCGCCCTGGCGAGGATTGATGAACTGCCAGACGACGACGAAGGCGAGGATCATCATCCCCCAGACGAGCAAGGTCTTGTGACTGTTACGCACCCAGTTTCCTTGTGATGAGGTTGTACTCCAGATATTGACACCAAACCGGGTGTCGTCAACGCAGGAGCCGCACCAGAATCCATTCCTGAGTCTCCCCGTCGGGCCGTCCTACCTGCGACGGACGCAGCCCGGGCACGAAAAGAATGGCCCCGGAGGCATCACAGAGCACAGGAAGGCTTACCCTTTCCGGACGCGGCATCTTGGCATCGATGAGCAGGTCCGAGAGCTTGCGTGTACCGCGGCCGAAGCGCGGGCTCATTCGGTCCCCCGGGCGGGGAAGACGCAGTTCCAGGGGCCAAGCGATCTTCGACGGGTCGAAACACGCCGCGTTTCCCCCTGGCCGGCGCCCGCCTGCGGCTCGCGTCACCTCGACCCCGAGGGCAGGCGGGCCAAAGAGGCGGTAGGTCCCCGGCCCGCGGATCTCGACCCGGCTTTGCGACGGCCCTTGGGCAAGGTCGGCGGACGCGTCGCGCACCCTGGGCCGCCAGACCACGTCGCCGTAGCGCACTTCGATCTCGCCGTCGCGCACGCTCACCCGCTGCGTGCCGCAGCCCTTCTGCACCAGCCTGTCGACGGTGTCTGCGACCCGCCTCGGCAGGTAGAGGTCGCCCGGCAGGACCTGACGCCAAGACGGGCGGGCGTGGCCCCGAGCGTCCTTGGCCAGGCCGAGGAGCGCGTCCACGACGCGCGGGTTCTCGCGGGCGAGCGCAGGCAGAAGGTCGTGGCGAATGCGCGGGCGGGCATAGCGGCGATTTGCATTCGAGGGATCGCAGAAGAAAGCGAGCTTCCGTTTCGCGAGAAAGGCGAGAACCTGCTCGCGCCGCACGTCGAGGAGAGGGCGGACGAAGCGCCCGCGCCGGTAGGGGATTCCGGCCAGACCGGCGATGCCGGTGCCGCGCACGATGCGAAAGAGCACGGTTTCGGCTTGATCGTCAGCCGTGTGGCCGAGCGCGATCTTGGCGCACCTTGACCGCACGGCCTCTTCTTCCAGCACCGACAGACGAGCCCTCCGGGCCGCCTCTTGCCGCGAGCCGTGGGCGCGCCTCGACTTGGCGACGTCGACCTCGAGAATGGCGCAGCCAAGCCCCAACTCCCGGCAGCGCTGCTTGACCGTGTCGGCCTCGTCGGCAGATTCAGGCCGCAGGCGATGATCGACGCAGGCAACCGAAAGGGAAATGCCCAGGCGCGGCGCCAAGTGCACGAGCGCATGTAGAAGCGCGGTGGAATCCGGGCCGCCCGACACCGCCACCAGCACGCGCTCGCCGGGCAAGAGCAGGTTCTGCTCGCGAATAGTGCGCAGCACGCGGGAAAGCACGGTGCGATTCTACGGCAGGACCCGTCAGGCGCCCAAGCCGCGGGCGACGAAGTAGGCGACGGCGCTGATGACCGCAGCGGCCGGAATGGTGAAGATCCAGGCCCACACGATGCGGCCGGCCACCCCCCAGCGGACCTTGCCGCGATTGAGCAGAGAGCCGGAGCCCACGATGCCGCCGGCGATGGTGTGGGTCGTGGAGACGGGAATGCCGAGGAGGGTGGCAAGCAGGATTCCGGCCGTGCCGCCGGTTTCGGCACAGAAACCGCCGAAGGGGCGCAGCTTGGTCAAGCGCATGCCCATGGTTTTCACGATGCGCCAGCCGCCCGACATGGTGCCGAGGCCCATGGCCAGGTAGCAGGAGAAGACGATCCACTTGGGGATCTCGTGGTAGGACGGGAATCGGTCGCCGAGATAGCCTTGCGAGTAGAGCAGCACCACGATGATGCCCACCGTCTTCTGCGCGTCGTTGCCCCCGTGGTTGAGGCTGAACGCCGCCGCGGACAGAAGCTGCAGGCGGCGAAAGATACGGTCGACGCGCCCCGGATTCACACGACGAAGGAGCCACGAGCTTGCGACCATCATGAAGGCGGCGCCGAAAAAGCCGATGACGGGAGACACGACGATGAACATCGCGGTGATGCTGATCGTGCTCCAGCCCAGGATGCCGAGTCCCGCCTTCGCGACGCCGGCGCCAATCATGCCGCCCACCAAGGCGTGGGAGGAGCTCGACGGCAAGCCCCACCACCAGGTGAGCAAGTTCCACCCGATGGCGCCTCCCAGGGCACCTATGATCACGGGCATGTCGACCACGTTGGGATCGATGATGCCCTTGCCGATGGTGCTGGCCACATGCAACTTGAAGACCGCGAAGGCGATGAAGTTGAAGAAGGCCGCCCACAGCACCGCCTGGAACGGCGTCAGGACCCGCGTCGAGACCACGGTCGCGATGGAATTGGCGGCATCGTGAAAGCCGTTGATAAGATCGAAGGCCAGCGCCGCCGCCACCACCGCGCTGACCAGCATCAACTTGTGGTCCACGGCGCCCCTACGAATTCTCCAAGACCACACCCTCGATGATGTTGGCCACATCCTCGCAGCGGTCGGTACCGGTCTCGACCAGCTCGAAGATCTCCTTCCACTTGATGATCTCGACGGGGTTCTTCTCCTCCGTGAAGAGCTTGGCGATCGCCACGCGCAACTGGACGTCGGCTTCGTTCTCCAGGCGGTTGATCTCCACGCACTTCTCCAGGATCACCTCGGGGTGCTTGAGGTTGCGCAGCTCGGCCACGGCCTCGCTCATGCGCTCGGCCCCCGCCATCAGCGCCCGCCCCAGCGCCCATAGCTGGCTGTTGCTGCCTTCCACGCCGTAGAGCAGGACCCGTTGCGCTGCCGCCTCGACGAAATCCATGACGTCGTCCATCTTGGAAATCAGGCGGAAGATGTCGTTGCGGTCGATGGGCGTGATGAACACCTTGTGCAGGCGCTCGACCACGTGATGGGTGATGTGGTCGCACTCGCTTTCGATGGCTTTGATCTTCGGACAGGCCTCGGCGGGCGAGACCTTGCCCTGGGCCATCTCGACGAAGGCGTGGCACCCCTCGACCGTCTTCTTCGCATGCAGTTCGAAGTCGTCGAAGAACGACTTTTCTCTCGGCAGAAGTCGCATGGCGATCGGCTGTATCGCCGAAGCAAGTGCGTCTGTCAATGACCGTGCCGCGCCGTGGGTGCGAGAAAGTTCACCACAGAGAGCACAGAGGGAAGAAGAGGTCACGGAGGACGGAAGAGGAGGAGGAGGAGTTCTCCGGCTTTCTCCGTATTCTCCCTTTCCTCTGTGCTCTCTGTGGTGAAAATCCTGAACCGGCCGTGGCATAGTGCGGACGTGACCTCAAAACCCGAAGACGCCGATACGGCGGTGGCGCTTTCCGCGTATCGTGCCAGCGTGGCGCGCGGGCTGCGGGCCAGGCGAGCCGACGAGATCTTCGCCTCACGTGACCCGGCCGCCACCATCCGCGCCTTGCCACCGGACGAGTTCTTCTACGTGATCCACGAGCTCGGCCTCCCCGAGGCGATGGACATCCTCGTGCACGGCACCCCGAAGCAGGTGCAAACCGTGCTCGACTTCTCGATCTGGGACCGAGATCGCATCTCCATGGACAAATCCCACCACTGGTTGGCCGCGCTGGTCGAGGCCCCGCCCGAGACCCTGGGCCGGTGGGCCCAGGGCATCGACGTCGAGCTTCTGGCCTTCCTCCTGCGCCGCCGCATGCACATCTACGATCTCTCCCTGGAGGAAGCCCCGGACCAGCCCGCCGGGGTGCTGTGGCCGAGCCCGGACCGCCTGTTCGTCCTCGACCTCCTTGGCGAACCGGAGGAGGTGCGCGTCACGCAGCGCCTGCTAGACAGCCTGTACCGCCATTCCCCGGCAATGATGCGCCGCTTGCTCGTGGGTGTCCGCGCGGAGAGTGACGCCGAGATGGAGGAAACCGCCTACCGCTGGCGTTCCGGGCGCATGGCGGATCTGGGCTTCATCGAGTTCTCGGAGGCGCTGGCGGTCTACAAAGATCTCAATCCAGATTCGGTCCATATCGACGAGACCGTGGCCCAGGGCCTCCGCTCCCCCTGGCAGGCCGAGGCCGAGGTTCATTGGCGCCTCCCCACCGCCATGGTCGAGCGCTTGACCGGCAAGACCCCCTTCGCGCGCGCGGTGGGCGGGCTTCGAACCCGCGAAGAAGCCGCCGAAGCGCACCAGGCCCTGGTTGCCCTGTGCAACCGTGTGCTGTCCGCCGACCGGGTCGAGCCGAGCGACGACGAGGCCATCAAGGCCGCGCTCGAACGCGTTGCCGCCAGGCTCGACCTGGCCCTTGAGTTCCTGGCCCATGGCGATGCAGAGCGGGAAGTGGCCGCGGTTCGCTCCGTACCCATGGTGACCCTCCATCGCCTGGGAACAAGCCTGGTCGGCAAGCTGGGGCGCCTGGCCTCGACCCTGCTCACCAAGAACCCCTTTGCGGTGCTGCGGCCGGGCCTGGACGTCTTCGAAACCGAGGACGGCGAGGCGCTGGCCAGCCTCGGCCGCGTGCGGCCCCTCTTTCCCCGCATCCTCGACCAGCCGCCCGCGAGCGGAGAGCGGCCCCTCGCCAGCTTGGCCGACATCGCCCTCGGCACCCGCGCCGTGGAGCGGGCCGCGGCCGCGATCGAGCTGCTGGTCGGGCTGGGGGTGCGGCCGCAGGACCTGACCCCTCAAGCGCTGGCCGCCGTGGGACACGTCAAGGCCGACCTGGCCGCGATCGACAGCGGCGTGCTGGCCCGCACCGTGCTGGTCCGGCGCCTGCTCGGAGATCCCCTACCCCCCCTCGCCCCGCTCGCCAGGTCGGCAATCGAGAACTTCAAGGAAAACTTCATATCATCGGAGCAACTTATTGAAAGTACGTCATTTCATGCCATGGATATACTCCGTTCGACAAGTCCTTCCGGCCACCTCAAGGAAGCCGGCCTGGAAGTGGCCCGGCGCTGGACCGCATCCCTGGCTCCGCTCGGGCCGGTGCTGGGCGTGGAAAAACTGTGACCTGGGCCGGCCCGGGCGCAGGCCCGGCTTGACATGCCACCGCTTTCCGCAGTACGTGAGGGACCTTCCGGGAAGCGCACGGGAATAAGCCGACGCCCCTGCCGGTTACTGCGTCGGTCAACCAAGCGAGGTAGCAATGTCCGAAGTGATGATCGAGGTCGAAAACCTGACCAAGAAATACGGCGTCAATCGCGCCGTGGACGAAGTGACCTTCAACGTCCACAAGGGGGAGGTGCTCGGCTTCCTGGGGCCGAACGGCGCCGGGAAGACCACCACCATGAGAATCCTGACCTGCTTTCTGGCCCCCAGCGCGGGCCAGGCGCGGGTGGCAGGATTCGATGTCTTCGACGATCCCCTGGAAGTCCGGCGGCACGTCGGCTACCTGCCCGAGGACACCCCCCTTTACCGGGACCTGACGGTTCTGGAGCACCTCGAATTCGCCGCCCACATGCACGGCATGACGGGCGACCGGGTGCAGGGCCGCATCAAGGAGATCGGCAACCGCTGTGGCCTGCCGGAGGTGGCGGGCAAGCTGGTGGGCGAGCTGTCCAAGGGCTACCGGCAGCGGGTGGGCCTGGCCCAGGCCATGCTACACGACCCGGACATCTTGATCCTCGACGAGCCGACCAGCGGCCTCGACCCGAACCAGATCGCCGAGATCCGGGATCTCATCAAGGAAGTCGGCAAGGAGAAGACGGTCATCCTTTCCACCCACATCCTGCCCGAGGTGCAGGCCACCTGCAGCCGCATGCTCATCATCAGCAACGGCAAGCTGGTGGCCGACGGCACCCCCGACGAGCTGCGCGCGCGCGAGAAGGCCACCCGCTACCGCCTGGTGGTCGAGAGCACCGGCGCTTCGGCCGAGGCGGTCAAAGCCAAGGTTGCCGCGCTTGCCGGTGTGAGCCAGTGCCAGACGGTCGCCGGCGAGGGCGGCACCCACACCTTCGCCATCGACGGGAGTCACGCGAGCGATCTCCGCAAGTCGCTGTTCCGTGTCGCGGTCGACAACAAGTGGCCGCTCCTGGAACTCAGCCGCCAGGCCGCAAGCCTGGAGGACGTTTTCCGCAACCTTACCACCGGGGAAGAGAGCCGATCATGAGCACCGCAGCAACCGTCGCCAGGCGCGAGATCCGCGCCTATTTCAACTCGCCCGTGGCCTATATCGTGGTCACGGTGTTCATGCTCCTCGCGGGCTACCTCTTCTGGAGCCAGCTCTTCCTGGAGAAGCAGGCCGAGCTGCGCGGCTACTTCAATCTCACGCCCCTGGTCTTCACCTTCATAGTTCCCGCCATCACCATGCGCCTGGTCGCCGAGGAGAAGGGCAGCGGAACCCTGGAGATGCTCATCACCATGCCGGTGCGCGACTGGGAGGTGGTGCTGGGCAAGTTCCTGGCCGCCATGGCCCTTTTGGCCGCCATGGTGGGCATGACCCTGTTCTACGGCTTGACCCTCGCCCTCATGGGGCCCATCGACCGCGGCCCTCTCATCACCGGCTATCTCGGCCTGCTCCTCATGGGCGGCGCCTATATGGCCATCGGGGTGATGGCTTCGTCGCTCACGCGCAACCAAATCGTCGCCTTCATCCTGGCCTTCGCCATCTCGTTCGCCCTCTTCATCTTCGGCCAGATCACCCAGTTCGCCCCGGATTGGCTGGCGCCGGTGCTGGCCTTCCTCAGCATCGGAAACCACTTCGAATCGCTAAGCCGCGGTGTCATCGACTCCCGCGATGTCATCTACTACCTGTCCGTGATGGTGGTCGCCCTGGTCATCGCCACGGCCTCCCTGGAATCCCGTAAGTGGAAGTAGCGAGGCGGAACCATGTCGACTTCTAGCAAGAAAAAGAGCTACGCATCCAACGCCATCCTGTACGCCGTTTTCGTCGCCGGCGCGCTGGTGCTGGTCAACATCATCGGGGCCCGCCTTTTTTCCCGGGTGGATCTTACCGAGAAGCGCATCTACACCTTGTCGCGCGCCACCAAAGACCTGATGAAGAACCTGCCCGACTACCTCTCGGTCACGGCCTACATCTCCAAGGATCTGCCGCCCGAGATCAAACGCCTGTCGCGCGACGTACGCGACAAGCTGGACGACTACAAGTCGGCCTCCCAGGGCAAGTTCCGCTGGGAGGCGGTGGATCCGAGCACGGACAACAAGCTGGCCGAAGAGGCCTCGCGCTGCCGGGTGGAAAAGGTCCAGATCCAGAAGCTTTCCAACTCGAAGTTCGAGCTGGGCGCCTACCACCTCGGCCTGTGCCTGCAGTACGGGGAGAAGACCGAGGCCATTCCCCAGATCGTCAGCGATGCCGGTCTCGAGTACCAGCTCTCCTCGCTCATCAAGAAGATGACGGTCAAGAAGAAGAAGATCGCCTTTTCCACCGGCCACGGTGAGAACGACCTTGGTCAGGGTCTGCAGGCGATCAAACAAGACGTGGAGCAGGAATACGAGGTCACCACGGTGAACCCGTCCTCGGCCGAGATCGGCGCCGATATCGATGCCCTGGTGGTGGCCGGCCCCCGTCAACCGCTTGACGACAAAGGCCAGCGCGAAATCGACCGCTTCCTCATGACCGGGCGCGGGGCGGTCATTCTTGCGCCCGGCATGGCGGCCGGCTCGGCGGGCGCGCGCGGCATGGAAAGCCTCAAGATGCTGCAAAGCAACGACAGCGGCCTTGCCAAGCTGCTCGAGGGCTACGGTTTCAAGATCGGCCAGGACATCGTCATCGACCCGCAGGCCGCAGCCCCGGGGGTGATGGACGTCGGCAACAACCGCCGCGCGCTCGTGACCTCGCCTGCCTTCGTCGCGGCCTCCACCGACAAGGCACCGGGACTCTCGCTCCTGGAAGGCGTTCGCGGACTGGTCTTCCCCTATGCCAGTCCCGTCACCTTGGTCGGTCCCCTGGCGAGCGGCACCGCGCCCGCGGGCGGCACCCTGTGGCGCCTGGCCGCCTCCTCGCCCGGCAGCTTCAAGCACAGCGGCTTCGCCCTCGTCGGCCCCGACATGAAGTTCGAGCCCGGCAAGGAGACCGGATCCTTTGCCTTCGGCTACGCCTACCAAGGCTCGCTCAAGAGCGCCTTCGTCAACGCCGCACCGGCCTCGGTGATGTCCGCGGACAAGCAGCCGCTCGGCGAATCGCAGAAGCCGGTCCGCCTGGTGGTCATCGGCAGCGCCGCCTTTGCCACCGACGAGTGGACCCAGCTCGCCCGCTTCCTGCCCGTGTACGCCGCGGGCGCCCAGCTTCTCTACAACGCCATCGGCTGGACGGTGGAAGACGAGGCGCTCATCCCCCTGCGCAGCAAGACCATGGACAGCCGCCAGATCGGCACCGTCTCCGAGAACCGCGCCCGTCTCGTGCAGTGGGCCAACGTGCTCGGCCTGCCCGTCCTTTTCTGCCTGTACGGCGTCGCCCGCTGGCGCGTGCGCCGCTCCAACCGCATGAACCAAAGGCTCTAGTCAATCGAGGTAGACGATGAATCGCAAGACCCTGATCGCCGGCCTTGTCTTTGCCGGACTTGTCCTCGTTACCGTGCTGCTCGTGCGCTCGCCCGAGAAAGGCGCCCATCGCCCCGGCGAGTCGCCGCGGCCCATCCCCAAGCTGACCCGGGACAGCTTCGACACCCTGGAAGTGACCAAAGGCGGCACCACCACGGTCATCAAGAAGGAGGGCGACACCTACAAGATCGTGAAGCCCCTGGCTTACCCGGCGGACAAAGATGCGGCGGGAGGGGCCTTCGACATCCTCGCCGACATGACTTTCAGCCGCATCGTCTCGGACAAGAAGAGTCGCCACGGCGAATTCGAAGTGGCCGAGGACGGCCTGCGGGTGGTGCTCAAGAAGGGAGACCAGACCGTGGCCGACCTGCGCGTCGGCAAAACCAACAACCAGATCACCATGGTCAGGGTCGAGGGCAAGGATGAAACGTGGTCGGTCACCGGCATGACCAAGTACCAGCTCGACAAGACCACCACCGATTGGCGTGACAAGACCATCACGGAATTCCCGGAGAAGGACGCCGAGAAGCTGCAGGTGACGACCAAGAGCGGGGCCAAGATCGTTCTCTCCAAGCCGGCCCCGCGCGACGCCGGCCCCGCACCGGATTGGCAGGTCGTGGAGTCCTCGGTGAAGGTCGCGCCCTACGACAAGAGCGTCGCGACCGACATGATTAGTCTGCTCGCCACCTGGAAGACCAATGATTTCGTCGACGACGCCAAGCTGGAGGAGACCGGCCTCGATGCGCCCGATCTCACCGTCACGGTCACCCTGCGCGACGGGAAGCAGCAGACCGTCCTTCTGGGCAACAAGAAGACCGAGGAGGACTACTATGTGAAGCGGGCCGAAAACCCCCAGGTCTTCCTGGCCAAGCGCTACAACGTCGAGCGCATGAAGAAGCGGCCTATCGAGTTCCGCGACAAGACCATGTGTGATCTCAAGAGCGACGAGATCACCGAGGTCGCGGTGGCTCGCGAAAAGGACCCCTTCACCTTGGTCAAGCAGGGCGAAACCTGGAAGGCCACCAAGCCGGCCGGTTTCACCCCCGACGACACCAGGGTCTCCACCATCAAAGGCGCCTTCTCGGACTGGAAGGCCCAGAGCTTCGCCCTGGACAACTCGCCCAAAGCCACGGGGCTGGCCAAGCCCAGCGCCACCATCAGCGCGAAGTCGAGCGTCAAAGGCCACGGCTGCCAGCTCAAGGTGGGCGGCGAGACCAGCGACAAGAACAGTTACTACATCCAGGTCGGCAGCCAGCCCGACATCTTCATCTGCAGCAAGTGGATGGTCGAGCGCGTCCTGGTCACGCTCGACGACCTCAAGAAGAAGTAGGGGGAGTCAAACCAGAGCGCGGGCTTCGCCCGCGCTGTGGTTCTCCTATTGGAGCGTCGCCTCGCTGGCGACGAGCTCGCGCTCGGGGATGCGCAGGCCGGTGCGGCGGCGGATGGCCAAGGCGCGGTCGCGGAGTCTCTCGGCGGCATCGCGGCGGCCGATCTTCTCCTCGAAGTCGGCGTAGGCCAAGAAGGCTCGTCCCAACTCCAGCTCGGCGCCCGAGCTGCCGAGCAGCTCGACTGCGCGATCAAACACCTCGCGCGGCCCGCCGCGGTCCGAGTCGCCCGGCGCCCCGGCGGAGAGGGCTGCGCCCATGACCCGCAGGGCGGCCCCCACCAGAGGCGCCGCTCCCATCTTCTCGCCCTCGCGGGCGGCCCACTCCGCGTGGTCGCGCGCGGCCAGGTGATCGCCCTGCGCCAGGTAGCTCTCCGCCAGCCCACGGTCGGACTCGGCCACCAAACGGCGCGCGCCAAGCTTCTGCGCGATGTCCTTGGCGGCGCGCAGCTCTTTCTCGGCCGCCGCATGCTCGCCTTGGGCGAGCATGCAATCGCCGATCTGCAGCGCCAAGTGGCACTCGGTCAGGCGATCCCCCATGGTGCCCGAAAGGTCCCGGGCTTGGCAAAGCAGCTTGTGGGCCAGCACGGGATGCCCGGCCTCGCGGGTGAGCGCCCCCAGATCGAGGAGCGTGAACACGATGCCGTGCGGATCGCGGGTGGCCTGGCTGATGACCAGGGCCTTCTCGAAGCTCTGTTGCGCCGACCCCAACTTGCCCATCTGCGCCTCGACCAGACCGATCCACGCCAGGGTCAGGGCCTTGCCCCTCTCGTCCCCCAGCTCGGAGCGGATGGCGAGGGCCGCGCCATGGCAGCGCAGCGCCTCGTCGGGCTTGCCCACGAGGAAGTACACCCTGCCGATGTCGTCCAGGCTCGCCGCCACGCCCGGCCGGTCGCCGCCCAGATCGAAGAGCAGGTGGGCCATGTCCAGGTGCTGAACCGCCATGCGGTAGTCGCCGAGCCCGCGATACACGCGGCCGATGCGCGCGTGGGCCGCCCCGCCCTTGCCCGGCAGATCGAGACGCCACGCGGTCTTGAGCATGTCCGAGAAATGGGCCAGCGCCTCGTGGCTGTGCCCGAGGCGCGCGGCCACATCGCCGAGCTTGTGCAAGGTCTCGATGCGCAGCAAGGAATCGTCGCTGCCCAGAAGCTCCACGCCGCGCGCGTAGAGCGAGCGCCCGCGTTCGTAGTCGCGCAGGCGACAGGCTTCATCGCCCGCGGCCAGGAAGCGCTGGCTGGCACGGCGCGGATCCCCGCCCTCTTTGTAGAGCTGGGCGATGTTCTCCAGGTGGTCGGCCGTCGGGGCGTTGCCCATCCGTGCCTCCAGCCACTGCGCCGCGAAGGCCTTGCGACGGCGGGCGATTTCGGGGTCGACCGTAGCCTCGACGAGCACGCGCTCGTCGGCGTCGGCGAAGCACCAGGCCTTGTCGTCGCCCATGAAGCTGGATTCGGCCTTCTTGAGATAGCCGCGCTCGGCCAGCTCGGCCGCCATGCGCTTGGTTTCCTCGATGGAGGGATCGGGCGCGAAAACCAGGGTCGGATCCCAGGGCTCGCACCCCAGACGACCAAGTGCCACCACGCCGCCGGTCCAGAAGATGCCGCCCATGGCCGCGGCCCGGGCCAGGAGCTCGCGCTCGCTCGGCGACAGGGCGGCCACACGGGTGCTCGCACAAGTTACCCGGCCCGCGAGCGGACCCTCCGCCGCGGCGCGATCATTGTCGAAAAACCAAGCGTTCTGGGTGTCACAGGCCAGGATCCCGTGCTCGTGGTAGGCGGCAAGAAGCTCCTCAAGCAGGCCGGGGATGCCGCCCGATTCGGCCGCCGCGCGCTCGGCCAAGCCCGGAGCCAGGGATTCGGCCCCGAGCGCGCATTGAATGAAGACATCCATTTCCAGGGGCGCAAGCGGCCCCAGGTGCACAAGCGAGTGACTGCCTTCCGCGCGGCTCCAGTTGGGACGACGCACAAGCAGTTCCTGACGCGCCGCTGCAACAAGCACGATGCTTGCCTCGCCAAGCTCCACGCGCAAACGGGCCAGCACGTCCAGCGAGGCCTCGTCCGCCAAGTGGAGGTCGTCGATGACGTAGAGCATCGGATGTCGGCGCGCGTCTTCCTCGAGGAATCGGCACAGCACGGCGCGGGCCATCTCGGCCTGCTGCTCCGGCCGCATGGCCAGGGACTGCACGAGCGGGCTTTGCCAGGGTGGAAGCCCTATGAATGTCCCGAGCAAGCCGACGATTTCGGAGACCCGCCGGTCGCCGAAAACAGCCTGCACCTCTTTCGTAAGTGCAGCGAGGGTGGCCTCGCGGTCGCTTTGGGCCGACACACCGATACGCGCGCGCAGGAGGCGACCCAGGGTTCCGAGTGGCTTTTCGCCTTCACTTGCGTCCGCGGCGGAAACGTAGACGCCGCCGAAGTCATTCTTCGCCCCGACCTCGTTGAGCCATTCGTCAAGCAGCCGCGTCTTCCCCATCCCGGCTCCTCCGAGGAGGGTGACGAACTGCGGAGCCTCGAACCGCAATGAGCGATCCGCAGCCGCGCGAAGATTCCGCCGTTCGTTCTCGCGGCCGATGACCCGTTCAACATGAAACCTCGCTCTTCCGTTCGCTTTTTCCAGCGCCATACCACTTTGATACGGTGGTTTCACCGGAAGAGCCAAAAACTCACACGAACGATGACTCGTCGCGCTCTTGGCGAGCCCGGCGCGGCCTACATGCCGATGATGACGACGCCGCGTTCGGGGGGCCTATCGCCACGGCCCTCGCCAAGCTCACCCACATCCTCTTCCGCAGGCCAGTGCGGCTCAGGAATGGGGACATCAAGCCGGGGACGCTCGCCCCGCCGACGCTCTTCCTCACGACGGCGGATCTCATCGATAATCCACGGCTCCAACATGGGAAAACTTCTCCCTGCTGATATGGCTTGCAACATTGCGGCCTGAGAGTCAAGACCAACCAGCGATCTCGTGGGGGAATTCGCCGATGGCCGGGAAACGACCCCAAACCGAGCCCTTCCTCTCCGAGGACCGGACTGGCTGATGCTTGGTATGTATCGTGTGACCGCCATCTTCTGGTCTTTAGGATGCCGCGGATGCGTCGGCGTCACCCGCGATTCCCCTAATAGACTCATCGGCCGGTTTTTAGTCCCGGTTTAGGGGTGAAGGCGAATTTGTCGAGCCCGTTTGCGGGGTGACGGCCGCGACGCTGCTAATCCTGAGGGCATATGGCTCGATGGCGTTGCCGCTGCCCTTGGCCGGGCCGAGGCGCACCAGCAACGGCCGGCCGTGACTCGGGATCTGGGGCAGGGTCAAGGTCTGGCGCGGCTTCCTTGCCTCAGCGGAGGCGACGACCTGGGCGGCGTCTGATTGCGATGGCGACCACAGCACCTCGATCTTGCCACGCACGCGAGACGGCCACGTGACCGCTATGGACACCTCGCGTTCGCCCTCGCCTTGGTAGCGGAAGTAGTCCTTGTCTCCGACCGGCAGGTAGCCGGTGGTCTCGCCATCCCGCACAAGGGTGGCGTGGCTCGGATCGTCGTTGGGCTCGAGCTCGGCATCCGCTTTGGCTGCGCCCAGGCAAAGATGCAAGACGTAGCGCTGGCCGCGATTCTGGCCGCTCTCGCTACGCACCGCGACATAGAAGAAGCGAAGATCGGGATTGGCCGCGGGAACGCCGACATTATGGAGCGCGAGCCGCTCGCCCCTGCGCCCCTTGGCGCTGGCCAGCCGGGCGCCGCCGGCATCAACGACCTCCAGGCTCGCCGACACACCCTCGACCGCGTCGAGACCCACATCCAAGGCCGAGGCCACCTCGGGAGCCGCGATTCGATAGAAATCCCGGTCGCGCGGCCAGCCGAAAAACCCCGCCAGCTCGGCTGTGCCGACCATGGCCACCGGGTTGGCTGACTCCATGCCATCGTTGGGCTCGCGCTCGTCGCCCAGCTCGAAATCGCCGAGCTCGACCGTCAGCTTGTACCTGCTCTCGGCCGCTTGCGTGGAGGGCGTCTTGGCCGGCTTGATCGGGGAGTTGACACGGATGAAGTAGTCGCGTCCGGCCGTCACCGCCATGTTGGGCATCCCCGCGACCTCGCCCGCGTCCGCCGACACGCTCGCCATGGGAGCAAGCCCGTCGTCGATGAGCTGCAAGGTCGTACCCGAGCCAGCCACGGCAAGGATCTCGACGGCCAGGCGCCGGGCCTGCAGGCGAGGATCCTCCGGCTGTCCGGAATCCTGCTCCCGTGTCGACTGTTGTGGGGCCGTGCGGCCCGGCGGAACCCGCAGCTTGAAGACATCCACGTCTTTGCTGGTGGCGCCCCCGGGCCCGGACAACGACCCTTCGATGCTGACCATGGGCCGCTCGGAGTTGACGGCGAGCGGCTGCGCCTGCTCGGGACTGTCATTGGGCTCTTGCTCGACGACCTGGGGTGCGCCCTTGCCATCCTGCACCTTGTGGGGGCCGACCACGATGACCGCCGCGGCGTCCCCGCGCGAGCCCAGGGAATGGCGTCGGCAAGACCAGGCACCCAGCGCGGCCAGAAACACCAAGGCGGTGCAACCGGGTCGATCCCCAAACCGCCTGGATACTCGCACCGGCACCACCGCCACTTCAGGAAGGCGCTTCCTCCGCGTCCGAGGCGGCCTTGATGCCGACCACGAACTCGGCCTCCGCCACCACGGCTCCCGCCACCTTGGCCTCGCCGCGCATCTTCCACACCCTGCTCCCTCGGCGCACAGGCACCACCTCCAAGGCCAAGGCATCTCCCGGGACCACCGGCTTTCGGAACTTCACCTTGTCGATGGCCATGAAGAACATCGCGTGGCGGGCGGGATCGAAACCCACCTGCGGCGCGGCCAGGAGCGCGCCGGCCTGGGCCAGCGCCTCCACGATGAGAACCCCCGGCATGACCGGCGCGCCGGGAAAATGGCCCGCAAAGAACCACTCATTTGCCGTGACCAGCTTGCGCGCGACGATCTTGTTATGGCTCAGGGTGTCTACGCGGTCGACCAGGAGGAAGGGGTAGCGATGGGGAAGCACGGCTTGGATGGCTCGGCTGTCCATGACCATCGGCTAGACCCCGGACGAACGCTACTTCTTCTTGGGGGCGTCGGCCGCCGGCTTCTTCGCCGGGGCCGCCCCCGCGCTCTTCTCCTCGCCGGCGTTGAAGCGGCGGATGACTTCGTTGGTGAAGTCGAGATGGGGCTTGGCGTACACCACGCCGGCGCTCTTGTCGAAGACCATGGTCAGGTTTTCGTTGGCCGCAATCTTGGCGATGATCCGCTGCAGGCGCTCGACGATGGGCTGGGTGGCCTCCTCTTCCTTGGCGGCCAGGTCCTGCTGGTGGCGCATGTACGTCTGCTGCACCTTGCCCACGCGCTCCTGCA
>Ga0172364_10000402_pt1 | contig 30180 bp, 28 predicted proteins | sample LakKivSesite10cm_FD_114545 | JGI IMG/M metagenome (GOLD analysis project Ga0172364, IMG submission 114545) | Sediment microbial communities from Lake Kivu, Rwanda - Sediment site 10cm | ecosystem: Environmental > Aquatic > Freshwater > Lake > Sediment | place: Rwanda: Western Province, Lake...
GATTCAAGGGCACTCTTGACCGCCATCCCCTGTGGGTCAAAAACATCCTTTTTCAACCTGACGTATATCTTTGCAATTAACATTCAGGGTCCTTTCCTGTTATTATCTTGCACGCCTGCAGGTAACGTTCAGATACCCCTTTAATGATTTCTGGAGGAAGATGAGGCGCTGGAGGCTTTTTGTTCCAGTGAGTGGACTCAAGATAATCCCTGACAAACTGTTTGTCAAAACTCTCAGATTGGACGCCCGGGAGGTAAGTCTCAGCCACATAAAGTCGCGATGAATCAGGAGTCAGGCATTCATCAATAAGAATGATTTTATCCTTCCATCTACCAAATTCAAATTTCGTATCCACCAGAACTACGCCCCTGACAAGAAGTTGCGCATGTGCGAACTTGTAAATCTCAATAGATTTCTCTCTCATAAAATTCGCCAAGTCTTCGCCCACGAGCTGGCGCATCTCTTCAAAGGTGATGTTTTCATCGTGACCCGATTTTGCCTTTGTGGCTGGCGTGAATAATACATCCGGCAACCTATCCTTTTCTTTCAGACCGGAGCAAATCTCAATCCCGCAAACGCTTCCTTTCTCCTGATATTCCTTCCATGCTGAGCCGTGAAGATATCCCCGCACCACGCATTCCACCGGCATCGGTTCCGCCCTGTGAACCAGCATGGAACGACCGGTGAGCTCACGAATATACGGTTTTGTCGCCCTGCCGAAATCTTCGGGAGCGAATGAAATAACATGGGTTGGTATTATGAAAGAGACCTGTTCAAACCAGAAGTGGGAAATCTGGGTCAGAACAGTTCCCTTGCAGGGAATAGGGTCAGGAAAAACACAGTCAAAGGCGGACAGACGGTCAGTGGTGAAAATGAGCAGGCGTTCACCAAGGTCATAAATATCCCGCACCTTCCCGCGTCTCAAGAGTCTCATTCCCGCAAAATTGGATTCATAAATTGGTTTCATAATGTCCCCGTAACATGGCAGATGATAATAAAGTGAATCACTCCCACTCTATGGTGCTTGGCGGCTTACTGCTGATGTCATAAACAACACGATTGATGCCCCTGACTTCGTTAATAATCCGGTTGGAGATGCGGGCAAGGAGTTTTTCAGGGAGATGAACCCAGTCTGCCGTCATACCGTCTACACTTCTCACTGCACGAATTGCAATCACGTGGTCGTATGTTCGTTCATCCCCCATGACACCGACAGATTGAATAGGCAGGAGGACGCAGAATGACTGCCAGATTTTCTTATACAGGTGCGCCTCCTTTATTTCTTTCATAAGTATGGCATCCGCCTTCCGAAGGATGTCAAGTCGCTCCGCCGTTACCTCTCCAATAATTCTCACTGCCAGACCGGGACCCGGAAATGGTTGCCGCCAGAGAATCTCATCCGGAATGACCAGTTCGCGCCCCACAAGCCGCACCTCATCCTTGAAGAGCTCCTTCAACGGTTCCACAAGCCGCCCCTCAGCACCCAGTTTGAGTATCTCCTTCACACGATTGTGATGGGTCTTGATGGTCGCAGAAGGACCCCGCACCGAAACACTCTCAATGACATCTGGATAAAGCGTCCCCTGGGCTAAAAAATCCGTATCTCCAAGCTCATGAAGAAAGACCTCCACGAAGTCCCGCCCGATGATGCGCCTCTTTTCCTCTGGATCAATTACGCCCCGCAACTCGCTCAGAAAGCGTTTTGATGCGTCAATGAAGCGCACAGGCACCTTTAGCTTTCTGAAGCGCACCAGAATAGTTTGTGCCTCACTTTCGCGAAGGAGACCATTATCGATAAAGACACACCTCAGGCGATTCCCAACCGCCCTGTGCAGAAGGACGGCGAGAACTGTGGAATCTACACCACCGCTGACAGCGCACAAAACGTCCCTGCAATTGGTCTGTTTCCGCAAATCCAGAATCGTGCGCTTTATGAAATCCTTCATCCGCCATGAGTGTTTCTCTCCGCATATCTTAGTAGCAAAGTTATTGAGAATTGTCAGACCATATTTCGTGTGATGCACCTCAGGGTGAAACTGGAGCCCAAAGATTGGGCGCGAGCGATGGCGGATGGCAATGGCGTGACAATCAGGCGAAGTGCCAATACGTTTGAAGCCCTTCGGCAAATTCAGGACACTATCCCCGTGGCTCATCCACACATCCGAATGCTCGGGAACGCCAGTGAAAAGCGCATCACCGTGACAAATCCGCATCTCCGCCCGACCATATTCTCTCGTATCGCCTTGTGTGACTCTTCCCCCCAGGATATGAGTCATTAATTGCATCCCGTAACAGATGCCAAGTACGGGAATTCCAAAGTTAAAGAGGGCTTTCGGAACGGAAGGCGCGCCTTTTTGAACTATGGATGCCGGACCACCGGAGAGAATGAGACCGGTTGGATTTTTTGCCCGAATGTTATCTATGGAGATGTTGAAAGGGACAATTTCTGCATATACATTCAGACTGCGCACCTTGCGTGCGATTAGCTGGGTATATTGAGAGCCAAAATCAAGGACCAGAATCATAATTCATATTCTTGGGAACTTTAAATTTAGGATTTTTAATCAAGAACTTGAACATTTATAAGGAAACGTTCCCCATCATGCAGTCAAGTAAAATTTTCCCCTAAAATACAACAATTTGAATACTAAAGGTTGCAAATTGTCCATATATTGTATGTGAGAATTGAGTGTTAAAGATGCGCCTTTTTTGAAAATATGCTGTGTCAGGCGAAGTTGCGGTGTCATTTTGAGATTTCTAAGAATATTGATTTTATTTCATTTCCCACAGTCGCCGATGCCTACTGCTCTGCATTCTGTCGCCACGGTTATTAATAGTCAATGACCGAAGCGGCTGTGAAGGCTGGACCATAGCTCTTGCGACATAGCGAGCATGCAGTATACGCATAGAGGGGAATTGCAGTATATCAGTGCTCTCATTTTATCTTTCTTATCCAAAAACTTCCTGACCATGTTTTCTCCCCTTTGTATGAACTGAAAGCCAATTCCAGTTTGTCAGGATGTTTTAGGTGCATATAATTTCCAGCCCACAATACTTTAAAACTGTCATTAAAAGCCAAAAATGCTTGGAGTAAATATTGTTCGTTCCAAAATTTGAAATCCCTTAAAACCCATTCTTCAGGATATTCTGCTGGCAAAAATATATCGTGAAGATGGATAATCACTCCTTTGTTGAGTCTTGGCAATATTTCAAGGTATTCATACTGAACGTCACTTCCAATTTTTAAGACGTGACTTGAATCAATAAAAAGGATGTCATTTTCTATTAGTTTATTAAACTCCGACAAAGGAATGTCCTGAGCTTTCTTCGTTATTAGTCTGGACAAGCCCGGAAAGCCGGCTCTTAGAATATTATTTGGATATGGCTCAATTGCCACCAATTCACAGTCATAACTATTATCTTTCTCTTTATTCTTCAGGATTGCCTGAGCAGATAAATAAGTTGAATTACCTGACCCAATCTCAAAAATCCTTGTGGGCTTGAAATGACGAATCATGCAATATAAAATCTCACCACTTACAGAACCAAATGCGCCATTGTTTATATAATACTGATATGGAATCGAAGTCTTATTTCTGGGAAGGCTTTCATATTCTTCTTTAAATTCGGAGGAAAATTGAAAAAGAAGATTAATTTGACCTTCTTCATTGATATCAATGCCAGCAAGCTCAGATTGTTTCTGCCATAAATCATCTTTCAGTGTTCTTGTATCTGGAATGGGTTGATAGTAATGATTGGGAGTTACATGAAAGCCCAGTTTTTGCCAAAATGGGAACGATTTTTTGATTAATCGCCGAAGGACCGCATTATAGATTTTAGCAATTTTCATTCTGTGTAACTCTGCGAAATCTGTGGATTATGGAATTTAAGCTCTTTAAATCCTTATGTCCGGGTGACTCTTGAAAATACTGCAAATCTTTGCCATTTTCTTTAGGATGGGTAGCGAAACTATTGCACACTGTGTGATTTGCTTAGGTCTTAGAAAAAGCAAGTTTTTATGTTGAGTGGTTTCTTATTTTTTCCTGGTCGGGGCGACTGGATTTGAACCAGCGACCCTCTGCTCCCAAAGCAGATGCGCTTCCAGACTGCGCTACGCCCCGAACCTGTTTTTTCCAAACAAATATATAAGCTGAATATTTATTCTCCCACAGTCTTGTCAACGACTTTCTCAATTATAGGTATCAGCTGTCTTGCCGCTTTCGCCCTGTGACTGATGTGGTTTTTTTCATCAAGTGACAGCTCTGCCATTGTCCTCCCCAGTTGGGGAATATAAAACACGGGGTCATAGCCAAATCCGTTTGTCCCGCGCGGCTCGTTGGCAATCGTGCCATAACAGTAGCCAGTTCTCACGACCACATTGCCTTCCGGGTCGGATAACGACATGGCACATACGAAGCGCGCGATGCGCTTTGATAGAGGAACGTCTTCAAGTTCTTTCAATAGTCGCGCTATTCTTTCTGGATTTGTTTCGGCATATCTGGCAGAGAGGATACCCGGTTTTCCTCCCAGCGCCTCCACTTCCAGTCCTGAGTCATCCGCAAGACACCACCGCTTCAGTGCCAGTGAGGAATGGAGTGCCTTTGAGGTGGCATTTTCCTCAAAGGTCTGTCCATTTTCAGGTGGCTTAGGAAACGGGGGAAAATCGTCGAGGGATTTCAAGGAGAGAAAAAGCGCTCGTAAAAGCTCTTTCAGTTCAATTATCTTATGTTGGTTGCGGGTGCAGAGGACTAATTCTTTCACTGTCTTAATTTCTCCTTCAAACCCTTGAGTTCGTGGTCCATGTTATACGCTCGTTGCCAGTATTCGTGCGCCTTATCCTTCTGTTTGAGTTCCTTATAAACGTCACCGAGGTGGTCGTAAAGGACGGCGTCTTCGGTGGACGATTTTACCGCGCGTAGCAAATATTTCAAGGCTATATCATACTGTTTCTTTTTGAAATAAACCCAGCCGAGACTATCAATCATATAACCTGCGCCGGGGCGGAGATAAATCGCCTTTTTTATGAGGGTCATCGCCTCGTCCAGGTTTATTCCCCGCTCGGCAAACATATATCCGAGGGTATTATATGCGTCGGCATGGTCAGGACTTAATTGAATCACCTTGCGGAAGCATTTTTCTGCCTCATCATATCGTTCCTCATCATAATACATCACACCCTGATTATACAGGTATTCAGTATTATCCGGGTCTGCCTTGAGGAGAAGCTGGTATAGCATTTCGGGGCGGTCAAATTTCTTCTGCCCTTCAAGGACTTGTGCCTCAAGAAACATCCCCTGCTCGGAATTTTTGTCAATATGCTTGAATGCGTTTTCAAGAACGCGCCTTGTATCTTCATAACGTTTTTCCTTGTTAAGAAGGAGAGCCCAGGATTGATATATGCCGCTATTTCCGGGTTCGAGAGATGCCGCCTGGCGAAATGCATCTTCCGCCTTAGCGATGTTATGCTGTTCTGAATATACAGAGGCAAGCGCCTCAAAATATTCTGCCTTATTTGTCTCTTTTGATAATTTCTCATACAGACCGGTCATCAATTCAGTGGCTTTTCTATAATCCTTTTTTCTGTTATAAATGGATGCCATGAGGAGATGCGCAGAAAGATTGGAGGGGTCTACCTCTTTCAGCATCTCAAGGTATCTGAGTGCCTCGTCGAATTGACCGAAATCGCAGAAGGTAAGACCTGTCAGTGTCAGGAATTCCTTGTTATTCTTAAAATGTTCTGTGGCATCGTCGGCGAACTTGACTGCCTCCCGGATGTGGTCTGTCTCTAAAAGAAGGGTTATAATGATACTTGCATAAGCCCTGGAATTTTTCTTCAGCTCATAGGCGCGCTTAAAGGCATCAATAGCCTCCTCATAACGGTCACGTCTGCGATAAAAGTCGCCAAGAATAATGAGGAGGTCAGGTTGGTCAGGATGTTTTTTTATGAAATTTTTGAGAATATCTTCACCCTCACGGTCCATTTTGAGTTCTTGATATATGTTGAAGAGGATAACGTAGAGTTTTTCCTCATCGGGTTTGATGGTGATTGCCTTTTTATACAGCTCAAGCGCCTTTTGATAATCCTTCCTGTCAAGGTAAGTGGCGCCAATTTCAGAATATACCTCCATATTATCAGGATTCACAGCAATGGCGCTGTCAAAGGCATCTACAACCGCTTTTTTATCTCCCCGAAGCAGAGCGATGTTCCCAAGGGCGACATATGCCTTATAATATTTTGGGTCGATTCTGAGGATACGCTTGTACTGTTTAGTCGCTTCATCATAATGCTCATATCGCATCAACATGTCGGCATAGTATTCAATAAGGGCGGTATTGGAGGTCGCCTTATCCTCTGCAAGTTTCCGATAGCCGTCCAGTAATTCCTTCTCTATCAAACCTTGCAGGTCTTTGTCCTTCAATACCTGCTGGAGAGTCAGTGTGGTGGTTGTTATGCCCTTTTCCTGCATTTCCGCAGCCTTTTTATCGCTGAATTTCCTGAGCGCCTGCAAGTGAAGAAAAGACTGGAATGCCTTGTGAACCTCAATATTGGACGGATTGGTCAGGATGGCTTCATAATAAACCCTTTGAGCGCCTTCAAAGTTGCGAGCCTCCTGAAAAATCTTTGCAAGATTTATATAAGAGGAAACAAGGCTTGGTCGGTAATGAACCGCCTGTGAGTAATATTCAATGCCCTTATCCACATCTCCCCGGATGGCGTATGCTGACCCCAGCATCACTAAGGACATGATGTCCTTTGGGTTCAGCTTCAGGATTCGTTCATAGACCTCAATGGTTTTATTCAGGTTTCCAAAGCGCTGATAATAGATAGGACCGAGAGATTGGAGGGCTTCAAGGTTGTTTGGTTCAATGTCCAGAATCTGATTATAGGTTTTTTCAGCCTCTTTATAATTATTTGTCATCTCGTAATTATTGGCAAGGAGCTTCAGTGCGGGTGTGTAGTGAGGATTTTCCTTCAGGATATCATGGCAGATTTTTTCAGCCCTGGCATATTGGTTCATGAAGAACTGGCATTTTGCAATCTGTAATTGAATCTTGGCGGAGGAGGAATCAAATTTCGCCGCTTGTTCAAACTCCTTCAGTGCACCGGAATAATCATTTTTTACCAGAAGCATCTCACCCTGCATGTAATGGAACCGGGATTCCTTTAGTTTCTTCATCTCTGGTGTGTCTGTTTCATCAATTTGATGAAAGACATTCAGGGAAAAATCGGAAAGTCCTAAATTATTGAAGTCATCTCTCACCCATTGCCTGCCGGGCTGAGGAGATGGCACAGGTGGGGCGGATGTTTCCGATAGGGATGGGAAAGACAACATGCCCAGCGCCGCTATCGCCATAAATATTTTAAGTATTTTCATTTTCCCACAACTGTACAAGTTAATATAATGATGAATCTTGATTGTTCATGATATCTTGTCAAGATAAGGCTTCAGGGAAACGTAAAATTTTCTTCTACCTATTTTTGTGAGAAGAAATGCCCCAGTGGAAACTGCGCCGCAGTTTTGAGAAATATCGTTCAGGATGAGCACTAACTATATAGATGGGTGAGGTGGAACGCATAATGTGGACATCCTCGCCGGGCTGAAGACTCCACCATAACTGCCCATCCATACACAGAAGGGCAGACTCGCGGTCCTTTTTGGGAACATGTCGCAGGGTGATGCGGAGGTCATCAGGCAAAACAATTGGTCTGGTGGATATGATATGGGGAAGCAGGGGAGTGAGAATAATTACAGGTAGGGTGGGGTGAACAATTGGACCGCCTGCAGAAAGATTGTATGCCGTTGAACCGGTCGGCGTTGATACTACCATCCCATCACAGGGTATTTCTCCCAGAAGGTGTCCATCAACGAGGACTTCAATATGAATCAGGCGTGATTGAGTCTCCTTGAGCATCATGACGTCATTCATTGCCACGCATGGTTTTAAATCTTTAAGTCTTTTCGGCGGGATAAACTTCAGGGGATGATGCTCGATAAGGGCAATATCATGCCGGTGAATCTTAGTCAGGACATCAAGAATTTCATTCGGTTCAGACTGTGTGTTAAATCCAAAACTTCCAAGATTGATGGGTAGGAGCGGGGTTTTTGTGGGATAGAGTGTGCGAACAGCATGTAAGAGGAAACCATCGCCGCCAATTATACAGATGAGGTCGCACTCATTAAGGTTGCCAATGGTAAAGCTCTCTTTTTTTTTCAGCCCTTTTGTCAAAAGGGAAGACAGTGATTCATCCACATGAACGCTCACCCCATATTTTGCGCACCATCGTACGATGCGTCTGCAAAGTGGGGAGAGGTCTTTTTTTGCAACATTTCCTAAAATGCCTATGCGTTTTAACATAAGAGATTTTCCTGACCTTTTACAAAGAAGGGTAAAACTATATCACGGAAAAAACGGGGAATAACATTATTCTTTGAGTTCTTCTTCCGGAGGGGATGGAGGTTGTATCGTCTTTCCCCCCCTCTCAAAGATTAAGGCATTAATTTCATAAACAATAATAATCCACAGACTACCGCCGAGAAGGGTATAAATAAATACGTCAAAGCTGAAGCCTTTTGCTCCTTTCAGGATGGGACGGAGAAATTCCTTGAAGACTTCGCTGTGATAATACATAAAAACTATGACAATAACTGGAAAGACAAAGGCAAAAAAGATAAACACTAATTTTTTGAGTAACTTCGCAAGGGATGTCAGTTCGGGTTCAATCCCTGCACCCTCTTCTTCTTCAGCGGGATACTGGCGCAAGACCTCATCAATGTCTGCAGAACTGGCAATGACGGGCTTGATGGGCATCCCGACAATGGTTTTGAGATTGTCCATGACAGTCAAGTCAGAAGGGTCATCCATTGCAATCACAAGTGTTCTTTTCTCCAGCTTGGCCGGAACAAGGTGGTATTTCTGGGCAAAGGACTTGGGAATGTAGGTAAAACAAACAGGGTCGACCTTTTTATTTTCAAGGGAGATGAAATCATAACCCAGCTTCTTGCGGAGAAAGCTCATTTTGACGCTTTCAGTGATTGCTCCAATCTCCACAAGAATCTGACCAAGGGATTTTTTGGTCTCATTCTGCCGTTTCAGGGATTCTTCCAGCTGAGCATGGGTGATAAGCCCTTCACGGAATAACATTTCACCCAGATTATCCAAACCCCTTTGCTCAACCATTCTCTTAATTTCCCATTCCCGGAAAATTATAACCGCCTGAAATATTAACTTTCAGGTACATAATATTCCGAAAAAGCAATTATTTAATGTGTTAATTTATTCTATTTTATATTAAAATTCTTATACTCTGATTGATTGTATTGTCAAACTGAATTTAATTATCCGGATACGTTTTTTCTGACATTTAAGCATAAAGTATTCTTGACAATTGTTTATGAAGGGTGTCAATTGCTATTAATTTTACAATACATTTATTTATTTTAAATTTATCAGGGAGTTATTACACTATGCTCAAAAAGATACTTGCCGTTGATGATGAGAATGATGTTTTGCTCATCATCAAGACCGCCCTTGTCAGTGAAGGTTATGAAATCACCACTGCATCCAATGGATATGACGGCTTGGCGCTGGCGGAGGATTTACAGCCTGACTTGATGCTTCTCGACTTGCGTATGCCTGAGATGGATGGTATGGAAGTTCTTCAACGGCTAAGGGAGAATGAGAAAACGCAAAATATACCCGTCATTATTTTAACAGGCATATCGGACAAGAGCAAGATTCGAGAAGCCCTCGACAAAGGGATAACTTATTATATTGTGAAGCCCTTTGAATGTCAGGACCTGATTTCCAAAGTCAAATTTGCCCTTATGCCCGCTGAAGATTGAAAAGGGTCTTATCCGGTTTATTCATCTTAATTCTTTTTAGCGCCGATATAGTAGAGGTCGGTGTCATCATACCATGTAACCACGTTCCATCCCTCTTTTACGAGTTGTTCGGCAAGTTCTCTTGCCGGTGGCAGATAATGCCTCCGGATGGTTTCAGCAGATGAGTTCCTGTGAACCGAGTTAATATAATCCCTACCGCGAGAATGGGCGATATGAAGGGTGCCATTTTTTTTCAGGATTTTGTGAAAATGGTTGAGAAAAATACCCGGCGGGGAAAAATGGGGCCATACATTGAAACATACTACGCTGTCTATCGAGCCTTTCGGTAGTTCAATGACCAACACTGATTTATTATGGAATCTCACCTGTGATGGGAGGTTTTGGTTCAGACAATAATTAAACATCTTTGGTGAAATTTCGCATGCGTCAATCTGACCGGTTGTCCCTACTTGTTCAGATAAAAGTTTGGTCAACCTTCCGCAACCGCATCCGGGCTCGACAACCCGGTATCCCGTCTGTATGTTGAATAAGTCGAGAAGCCGTTTTACCCGCATGAATTCATCCCGGTCAAATTTCATGAAAAGACCATTCTCAAAACACCGGTCAAAAAAATCGCAGACGTCACCATTATCAATCATCCTTTTATGTCCTGACATGCAATTCTCCTTCAAGTCCTTACGCAATAGGATGAGCCCTTCTGTAAAAGTGGATAGCACCATAAAGGAAAACAAGAACCAGTGTGATGCAGGCACCCGTTGGCAAATCAGCCTTATACGAAATAATAAAACCCCCAACTGCCCCCACCATTCCAAGCAGTCCTGATGTTATCAGGACAGACCTCATGTCCCTTGCGACCTCATAAGCGGCAGCCGCAGGACAGGTGAGGAGACTGTATATCAGAAGCCCGCCCACACTGCTCAGATTGGCTGTGATTACCCCGGCTGAAATAATGAGAAGGAGGGATGTTATAAGTTTCACGGGAATCCCGGAGACCAATGCAAGGGCAGGGCTGAAAAGAATGATCTTTAATTCCTTGTAAAAAAAGAGACAAAAGAGAAACAGGGCAATTGCCACTGCGCACATGATGAAAATATCTGTGGTTTTGACAAACAGGAGATTTCCCCACATTAAACTGAGCATTGGGGTGATGTCATCTCGAACGAGCCCCATCCCAAGAAATGCAAGACCTATCATCAGGGAAAAAAGAATGCCGGTATGTGTTTCGGATTTTATACGAATGTCGTGCGAGATGAGTTGTCCAAGCAGGAATGAGGAAAGTAGCGATGCCAGAAGCGCTATCGGGAAAACTGGCAACTTGAGAAGATAAGCGGCGACCGCGCCCACCAGTGCGGCGTGGGACATCACAATGCTCAAAAAGGGAATCCTCATCCCAATAACGTATGCCCCCAGACAGCCCATACTGCCCCCGCCAATCACTGCCGCCGCAATTATGACCCCAAAGATGCTCAGCCAATCCCTCATTTCACGTCACCCATGGCAAAACAGTGTCTTCTGCCCGAACGCTCAATGACCTCAACCGGACAGCGATAAACATCCTTCAGTCTATCAGGAGTCAGGACATCCTCAACAGCACCATCCACCAGAATCTGCCCATCCCTGAGAAGTATCACCCTTCTGCAACATGCCGGCAGATGACCGGTGATGTGGGTTGTCATGACAATGGTCAGATTCATCTTTGCATAAAGTTCTTCAATGAGCAAGACGAGGCGTTCCTGCCAGTCCATGTCAAGATTGCTGGTCGGTTCGTCAAGGAAGAGGAGTGCGGGCTCCTGTGCAAGCGCCCTTGCTAACTGCACCTTTTGCCTTTCACCACCTGAAAGACTGCGATAGGGATGGCTGGCAAGGTGGCTGACGCCAAGAAGTCCCATGACGAAGTCCACGATTTCCCTGTCTGATTGTGTGAGTTGAGAAAGGGCGCCCCGCCGCCCGATACGTCCCATTTCCACCACCTCACGCGCCGTGAGAGGAATGGATGGATTATAATCGATATTTTGCGGGACAATTGCAATTTTACGCCTCAGTCGCAGGATTTCCGGTGCATGCAGGGTCTTGACTTCAGTCCCGAAAATAGAAAGTGCCCCGGCTGTTGGTCTCCAGATAAGGTCCATCAGGGCGAGCAGTGTTGATTTGCCAGCACCATTTGGACCGAGGATGCCGAGAAATTCACCTTCCTCAAGGGAAAGGGAGATATTTTCCAGAAGGCTCTTGTCCCCGATTCTGAGGGATACATTTTCAAAGCAAAGAACGTTCATTTTTTTGTCGCACACTCTATCAGTCTATCTATATTATTCCGAACGAGTGAGTAAAAACTGTTCTGGGAGGGTGACATATCGGGGAAGTTGCTGAAGACCACAATTTGCGCACCCAGATGGGATGCAAGCGACTCACCCATCTGGCTTCCCTCCTGCAGATTGGCAATGACATACCTGACCCCGCTCTTATGCCCTTTGTTTATCAGATTTTGAAGCCCCTGTGGGGTTGTGGCGTTTGCGCCCGAGTAAACAGCCACAACGTCCAGTCCGAGCCACCTGCAGAACACCGCCTGATGCCCTGAGGCAATGACCTTAGTCCCCCGAAGCCCCGCCTCATTCATATGCTTTATGCACTCCTCAGTCAGTTTCTCAATGTTCGCAGTTGCCCTCTCAAATGAGGCGTTGAATTCATCAGTTTTTTTCGGAAAGGCTGCCTGAAGAGCGTCAAGAGTATCTTTAAGAATCAGGTAGTAACTCTCGGGGACACAAAGCCCTTCAGGTGCGGTAATCCCTTTGATTGTAAGGTGTCCCTTTGTAAGAGGTTGGATTTTTGAATCGATGCCATCCTGAAAGTGGAATCTCAGGAGAAGTCGACATCCCCTTATTTTTTTAATGATACCGGGTGCAATATCAAAATGTCCGGGACACATACCCGGCGGAGCAAGGCGCACGATTTCAAAGTCATCACCGGTTAAGTCCCTTGCGGCACTCTCAAGGTATGAGGTTGTCACGACGATAGAGGGCAGATTGACTTGCCGGTTCGCACTTGATCGGCAACTGATGCCGCCGAGCAGTAGAAAAAAGGTGAGACAGATTATGTAGAGATGTCTTTTCATTTCCTCATCATGGGGAAAGATGTCCTGTAGAAAGACGCGTTATAATCCCCGGACTCACCGTTCCATTGGTAGGGTCATACCAGTTGCGGGAAGGCACGGGATGATGCGCCATGCCGGCGTCCCAGAACCCGATGTCTCCCCTGGGTCCCACGCTCCACAATGCCCATTTGACAGGCGACACAGACAAGTCACAATATACAACATCATCGGGAGGGTCGGAATCCTGCGGGAACATGCGCGGAACCCAGATGCCAAGTATGGTTTGCACACCAAAATTCGTGAAGCCCAATCCCGGTGAGACATACTTGTATTGAAAGTCAGGATTGAACACATCCTTTGTGCGGTTTGAAACATAAGCCACCGGTGTCGTTATCTCCCATGGGCACATATAATAATCCCCGATACTGTCCATTGCGCCGGAGCAGAAGGAACGGGCGGGCGGATATCTCTTGTAATCCACGCAATAAACTTCCAGAGCGCTTGTAATGGCGCGCATGTCAGCCCGGGCGCGCGACGCCTTTGAACGTGTCTGTGCCTCAAGAAAATTCGGCACGGCAATCAACGCAAGAACAGCGATAATCGCAACGACAATTAACATCTCAATCAGCGTGAACGCCTTATTTCTTAAAATCATATTCATGCCAATCTATGACGCCGGTCAAAGTCTCAATATCGGAATATCTCTTCACCCAGATTCGATAAGAATCGATGTAGGGAACAGCGAGGTCCTCCTGGTCGAGGATTCCCGTAACCTGAAAATTGCCCGTCGGCGCGGGATGCAAGTCGAAATCGCCCATCGCGGAGAGGCGCATTGTCAGGGTCGAACCGGCATCATCTTCCAACAGAAGGTCTTTATCGTTTCCCCATGTTCCCGAAGCAATATGAACCCATGTCAGTTTTACCCATTGTGCCTGATATTTTTCTCCACCGCCGGTACGCGTCTGGTCGAAGTAATTGCAGTCAGCAAGATTGGTGATCACCTGCGGCGCGGGAATCCCGACGCCAGCTTGAAGTGTGGTGACGGTGAATGTGATGGAGGGGTCGGGAGAATGGCGTTCAGTAATGTTGACCTTGCCGCGGGCATTCTCGACGAATCCCTCAATCTGGATGCGGTCGCCCGGCTGGATGTCGAGAGGAAAGCGAGGCCAGGGAGTGCTCCGGTAAAAAATGCCCGCCCATGCCGCAATGCCCCCTTTATCGGGTGATTCTGCCTGGACGTAAATCTGCCACTGGGTCGTTGTGGAAAGATAATCGGCTGTATTATTGAGGGCAATGCCCTGGATGATGACCTTGTTGGCAGAATTGGTGACATTAGCACCAACCTTTGGATTGGTTCCCATGCCTTCGGAGTCCACAGCTTCCAGGTCCCAGATATTGTCAGCCGGTAAAGTGGCGGACGTAATCATGATTAGTGTGATGAAGAGTGTCAGTTTCAAGCCTTGTTCAAAATTCATTATGACATTTCCATTACAATGTTACGAATTTAATATTCGTGTTACGAATAATCTTGCGTTTTTTCCTCGTCAAGAAAAAAGTCAAATATTCTCATTTTTTATTTGCCCCGTGGTTTGGGCGCGCTCTATATTTAAAAAAAATGTGGGGGAGCTAATCCATGACAGAACTTGAAAGATTCAGTATTTCCATGGACGGACGTCTTTTGAAAAAATTCGACGGTCGTAATGCGAAGATGGGCTATGAAAACCGCTCTGAGGCAATACGCGACCTCATTCGCGACTGTCTTATAAGGTCAAAGCAATGGGTGAGGGACGATGTGCGCGTGGTTGCCACTTTGACATTGGTCTATGACCATCATAAAAGAGCCCTTGCCGAGCAATTGAATGAAATCCAGCATGAACACAAAAATCTTGTCGTCTCCAGCATGCACGTACATCTTGACCATGATAATTGCCTTGAAGTCATTATATTGCGAGGCATCGGGAAGGATGTGAAGTCACTGGCTCACACACTCATTGCTCAAAAGGGTGTCAAGCATGGAAAGGCTATCATGACTACGGAAGGCAAGGATGTGTGGTAAATGATAGCTTTAATTGACAATTGACAAATATCAGTTGTCGGTCAGGGCGGCAATGCCCGGCAATTGTATTCCCTCGAGGAATTCAAGCGAGGCGCCGCCTCCGGTTGAGACATGGGTCATCTTGCCTGTCAGTCCGAACTTCTCAAGGGCTGACGCTGAATCACCTCCACCGATGACTGTTACAGCACCTGACTGTGCCATCGCCTCGGCTATCCTTCTTGTCCCTTCGGCAAACTTGTCAATCTCAAAGATGCCCATAGGACCGTTCCAGACTATGGTTTTTGCCCTTTTGATTTTATCGATGAAGAGTTCAATGGATTCGGGACCGACGTCCACGCCCTGCCATCCAGCAGGGATTGCATTTGCCGCCACGACTTTTGTGCTGGCTGAGGCATCAAATTTGTCTGCCACAAGGCAATCCACGGGCAGGAGAATCTTCTCCGGCTTTCCTCCGAACTCCTTGAGAATTTCCTTTGCCTTTTCAAATGCCTCCTGGTCGAAAAGTGAGGTGCCAATCTCGAGTCCTTGCGCCTTGTAAAAGGTGTAAGCCATGCCGCCGCCGATGATAAGGGAATCCAATTTCTTCAAGAGATTTTGTATCACGCCGATTTTATCGGCGACTTTTTTGCCTCCAAGTATGGCGAGGAATGGGCGTTCGGGTTTGTCAAGGGCATCGCCAAGATATTTCAATTCCTTTTGAATCAGAAAACCCGCGGCGAAGGGTCCTTTCAGAAAATGCGTGATGCCCTCGGTGGAGGCATGGGCGCGGTGGGCAGTTCCAAAGGCATCATTCACATACATATCAGCAAGTGAGGCGAGGGCTTTTGCAAACTCCGGGTCATTCTTCTCCTCCCCCTTGTGAAATCGAACATTTTCCAGCATGAGGACATCCCCATTCTTCATTCCACTGACGAGTTTTTCGACCTCCGGACCGATGCAGTCCGACGCCATAGTTACGGGTTTCCCCAGAAGCTCTGAGAGACGTTTTGCGGCTGGTGCAAGACTGAATTCTGGTGAAGGTCCACCCTTCGGGCGCCCCAGATGGGATGCGAGGATTACCTTCGCCTGCCTTTTGATGAGCAGTTTGATGGTGGGGAGGGCGCCGCGGATGCGCATATCATCTGTGATAATTCCCTTCTCTATGGGGACGTTGAAATCAACGCGCACAAATACGCGCTTCCCTTTGACATCGAGTTTGTCAACCGTCAATTTTGCCATTCTTTTTCCTCCTGCACTTGTTTAATGTATGAACAAAAATAAGATATGAAATATCCTTTTTAAGTCAAGAAAGGTTTTTTATTTTGGCAAAACAATATCATTGAGAAGAAGGCGCGCTGTGGTTTTTCCCTTATCGCCGGTTTCAAGTGCAGGACCGATGCACGATGGACAACCATCTGCACAATGACAACTGGTGAGCATTTCCAGCGCAGAGGAGAAGAGTTTTTTCTCAATGGAAAAACAACGGCGGGCAATCCCGATGCCACCCGGATATTTGTCATAAATGAATATTTTTGGGAGTTGGGTGTGTGGGTCGCGAACCATTGGAACCACGCAGAAATCTTTCGGGTCGCACATGACGTACAGCGGGATGACATTGGCAAGAAGGTTCGCCAGCGCACGAAAGCCATCGCCGATTGCAAGCCCTTTCTGTTCCAAATCTTCCTTCAAGTCGTCGCGAAAAGTAAACCAGCAGGATTCCGTGTGCATCTCGTTTGGAGGTGTATGAACCTCGCCATAGCCAACATTCTCATGCGTTTCAAATTTAATCTTCTTATATTTCGCCACAATGGTCGTGACTCTGACATCGCCAAAGGTCATTCCTGAAAGGGGAGAGGTGTCACCACCGGCGGCAGGGGAGCGGGCATCCTCTGTTAGAACCTCGACATCCGTTTTTGAGAGGGCATCGGTGTAATAATCCACGTCCACCTCGCGTGCGTATGCCGTGCGCCCTTCCCAGTCGAGTCTGTCAATGTAAAAGGTTTGGCTCTGATGAATGTAAACGGCTTCCTCATGTATTAAAAACGGAGCGGAGTCATAGTCCACCTCGGCAATGACAGCGTTGTTTTTTGATGTGTTCAGGACGACGAAATTTTCAGCCGTTGCACTGCGGAGTGAAATCTCTTCGGCAGGATAAATCTCACTGGTGTAATACCACCTTCCACCCGTGTGGCGCAGGATGCCTCCCTCTTCAAGGTGAGAAAGCAGGGGATTGATGTCAGTCTGCCCGAGTTGCTCACCATCGTCTATTGGCAACTCAAAACATGCGCATTTCAAATGACTTCCCATGATGGCGATATTATCAGGGTTAATGATGCCTGCCTCGGGCGATGAGCCGAAAAAATAATCGGGATGATTGATGATGAACTGGTCGAGCGGGGAAGAGGTTGCCACAAGAACTACGATGGATGCCTCAGTCTTGCGACCGGCTCGCCCGCCTTGTTGCCAGGTACTGGTAATGGTTCCGGGATAACCGGCGAGAACGGCGGCATTCAATTGACCTATGTCAATACCAAGCTCTAAGGCATTTGTGCTGACTACCCCCATGATGCGTCCACTCTTGACTCCTTCCTCAATGGCGTGTCGCTCATTCGGGAGATAACCACCTCTGTATCCGCTTATCTTTTCAGGGTTTCGCTTCAGTCTTGCCATTTCCCGCTTCAGATATTTTAACAAAATTTCCACCCTGAGTCTTGAGCGGGCAAAGATGATTGTCTGAACCTCATTCATGAGGAAATATGCGGCGATGCGGCGCGCCTCAAGGATGGATGACCTCCGCATACCGAGCTCGGCATTGATGACTGGAGGATTGTAAAACAGAAAGACCTTTTCCCCCTGCGGGGCGCCATTTTTGTCAATCAGGGTGAATTTCTCGCCGGTCAAATTTTCCGTAAGCTCCAGCGGGTTTGCAATTGTAGCAGAACAGCAGATGATTTGCGGTCTTGATTTGTAAAAGGCGCAAATCCTTTTCAAACGCCTTAGCAAGTTCGCCACGTGGCTTCCGAAAACACCGCGATAATGATGTACCTCATCAATCACAATGTAATGCAGGTTTTCAAAAAGCTTGAGCCATAGGGTATGATGGGGCAGGATGCCGGTATGGAGCATATCCGGGTTTGTTACGACGATATGTCCGGAATTGCGGATTGCCTTGCGGGCTGATGCGGGTGTGTCGCCATCGAAGGTGTAAACCTTGATGTCGCGACCGAGTGCGCCGGTGATTTCGTGAAGTTCCTTATACTGGTCTTGTGAGAGCGCCTTTGTAGGGAAGATGTAAAGTGCGCGCGCCTCGGGATTTTCAAGGATTGCCTGAACTACGGGTATATTGTAGCAAAGGGTCTTCCCGGATGCCGTCGGTGTGACGACAACGATGTTACGCCCATCGCGTATGTGTTGAAGCGCCTCACTCTGGTGTGAATACAGACGTTCAATGCCACGCTTTTTCAGGGTCTCAATCAGTTCAGGTGGCAGAAAGGTGGGAAATTCCGCATACATTGCGGCTCTGGCGGGCAATACCTTTTTATAGATGATATTCCGCCAGACAGTTTTCTTGTGTTCAAGGGCTTCAAGGATGGTGGAAACTGATTGCGGGACAGTGCTCATACTTCATCCACTTCGGATTTTTTTGAAGGACTTATCGGGGATATCATAATCAGGGCTGCAACCTGCCAGAGATAACGACCCGATTCCTTTACGTAAATATTATCCACAAGTCCGAAAACGGCAAAGGCGATAGATACGGAAATAAAATACGCAAATAGATGTTTTCCCCAATCACCACCTGTCTTCCTCAGTATCAAGGCTTGCTCAAGGAAATAGAGGTATAAAAGAAGTGTGCTTAAGAAACCAAATATGCCTCTCTGGGCAAGAATTTCAAGGTATGTGTTATGCGAATCGCTCCTTGGCAGTTCAGTATATGAGGGAGTTGCTTTATATTTATCATATATTTTCTCGAATATATATTTGCCATATCCCGCACCAAAAATCGGATTTTTGGCAAATGCGTTTAAGGCACTCTTTCGATATTCCTTTCGCATCCCCAGTGAACCAGTTTCGTCAACAATCTCTCTGAAATCCGCAATGCGTTTTCTTATGGAAGGCGAGACTATGTAAACTAATGTTGAGCCAAGTGTTATTATAGCGGCGATTATTGCAAGTGTGCGCCAGTTTTTAGAGAGGACACAGATAGATATCAGGGCGAGCGGGACACATATCCAGCCGCCGCGTGTCTGTGTGAAAATTGTTCCCAGAAGACTCAGGATGATAAGGAGATAAATAGCAATGGTTGCTTTTCTTTTCCGTCCCGGCAGAAGAAGGATTAATAATGGGACATAGAAGACATAAAAATATGTCAGTCTTGTGTAACTTCCAGAGAGCGATAAAAACCTATGGTCTTTTGTGGAAAATGTGCCGAAAAAGTATGGAAAAAATCCGATTGTATTCATGGCAACGCCCGAAATGAAAAAGCCCCATAAAAGCACATTTCTTTTTTCGAGAAATGTGGCGGCTGTAACGAGTAGAAGTCCGAAAACCGCCATCTGTTTTAGATACTCACTGCGAATGCCGTCTATGCTTTCATGAATATTGACCGATAGAATAGTTGATATCAGGATTGATAATGTATAGAGCCCGAGAATGAACCAGAAGACTGTCGGTAAAGGTTGGATTTTTCTTTTAAGTGCCATAATGATGATAAACGCAATTGTCAGGAACATTAAGGCATCATAAGGCACATGCAGGAATCTGAAAGGCTGAAGCAGAATGATTGAAAAAATAAGAATAAACTGAAGTTCTGGTGATGAAAAACGATGAATTCTATTTTTTATTCCCATTGTATAATCTTCTGCATAGAATGATGTTTCTCCATAGGTGGAAGAGGAGGACTATTCAAGAATATTTTAAGAATTTTGTTATGAATGGGCGCATCTCACGATTTCGGGAGATACTTAAATTCTATAATCAACAGATTGCGCAGATTTGCGCAGATGGAATTAAAAGAATCATTATCTGCGTCATCTGCGCAATCTTTGATTTCATATCTTTATGAGAGAGGACTTAAATATGTCTCACTATTTTAGTCTTCTCAGTAGTATCGATCTTGAAAATTTTGACCTGCCCAATATCCTCGAAAAAAGAGTTATATATCGGCACGATTTGCCTCTCATCTCCCGTGAACATGGGTTTCAAGGTGGGGAAATCTTTCATATCATGTTCATCCATGACCAGAATCGAAGCACCGACCATTCGCGCCCGTTTCAACAACTCCTCTCGATTATTCACAAGAGAAAGGAAAGAATAATTGCCACTGAAAAGGGCATATCTTTTATCACCTGCAACCAGGATTTTTGCTGTTCCATAATTATTTTTTATCCAGTCTCCCACCACTCTATGATAAGAGTTGGATAATGTGTTTTCTTTAACGCTTTTTATGTTATAACTGATTCCTTTGTAGCAGAGAGGGCAAAATAAAATTGCAAGGGCTGGAATAAACAGATGGGGTTTCCATAATCTCACCCTTCTTGCCAGAAAGACAATAAGGCTGGCATAAAGAGGACAGAAAAGATAAATCAGGTGATACAGATAGCGGACTCGAGGTTTAAGTGTTAAAAAGGCAATAAAAAGAAGTGACGTAATAAATAATAACAATAACATCTCCTCATACCGCAGATTCAGGCGGAAAGTTTTTACTCTTAGAAAAAAAATAATATAAAGAAAAATCAGGAGATATTCATAACTTTCAAAAAAACTCCCGGATAGCTTCATAGTCTTTTTCAACATTGAACTTTTATCCCTCTCTTTTTGCATGGACCCAATCAGCGATGTATCTTTTTCAAGTTCGGGAAAAGGAGACGGGGGTGGAGCAATAAACAATTTCCTGTTGAGCCACTGATTGACTTGCATGGCTGGTTTAACATGCACAAATAGATACTCGGAGAAGAACATGCCGGTAAATTTCAACATAAAAAAGGAATGCGCAAGAAACAGAATCGTAAAAATCGATATGGGGTAGAGAACCCCCCCGGGCTATTTGCGAAGACGCTGTCCCATGAAAGTAAATCAGGCACCAGATCGGGATTAGAACAAAATATAACAATCCCAGTTCAAAGCGGCATAAATAGATGGCAAAGAGCAGAAGCCCGAGCAGCACGCTGTATTTTTTTCTGCCTGTATCTAAATATTTTATCAGGATACAAATAGCTAATAAAAAGAAAAATGACACGGTTGTATTGATAAGGGAATTGCATGACATTTTGACCGCTACAGGATGGACACATGCAATGATTCCGGCAACATACGCCGTTAATTTATCTGCAATCCTTTTTGCTATAAGGAAAACAAGATAAGGGTTTATAACTCCAAATATAAAACTCACGATAAGAGATGCTCTAATCGGGTCTTTAACGAGCAAGTTACAAGGCGCAATAAAAAAGGAATATCCCGGCGTATACTTAAACAGACTTTCTACAGGTCTGATGACTCCACCAAGAACTGGCCGAAAATCCCATGCCGCAATCTGCAATGCATATTTTATTCATAACACAGAATCGGGATAAATGTATTCCCGGTAAAATGGTATAAGAATCCGAAAAAGAACAGAAATGATGAGTAGCGAGAAAAAAGATGGTATTGCATGAACTATTTTCATGGACTCTCTATTTTATATCCTTTTTGGCTCAGGATATTCTGATACAACTCTAAGGTTTTTCTTGCAGTTGCTTCAATGGTGAACTTTTCCTCCACGACCTTTGCGGCGCAATTCACCATTGATTTTGCCACCTCGGGATTTTGTATGAGATAAAGCACCTTTTCAGCGATTGCATCGGCACTTCCATGAGGAGTTAGATAACCTGTCACTCCATCCTGTATCGCTTCGAGATTTCCACCAACCGCCGTTGCAATCACGGGAATCCCGGCAGACATGGATTCGAGGACGGTTGAGGAAAATCCTTCAGTATGTGTGGAAAGAATTGATATTTGTGCAATGCTCATCCATTCACTAACATTATCCTGATGACCTAAAAGGTGAACTCGCCCCTCAAGTTGCAATTCTTTTGTCTGGCGCTCCAAATCCCCACGAAGCGGTCCATCACCAAGAAGTAAAAGATGGATGTTTTCATTTTTATTCGCAATTTTTCTGAATGCCATGAGGAGTGTGTAATGGTCTTTGATTTTAACCAGTCGGGCTATGGATATAACATATAGGGCATCCGTGGGAAGTCCATACTTTTCATACAAATATATTGCCTTATTCACGCCTTTGAATTTTTGCAAATCAATGCCGTTATGAATGACGTGACATTTTTTCCGACACCATTTGATTTTTTCGAGATACCGTTCTTTGACCTCTTCAGAAACACAAACAATCGCATCGCGCCAGAGGCAAAGTAAACGGTCTGTCCAGAATTGACGTATGTTATCCCATCGGTTAACTGTTCGCAGGGACGATATAACAGCGGGAACCCGTGCCAGTCTACCTGCGACGGTTCCAGAAACGTTCGGGCGATAGTTATGAGTCTGTACAACGTTTACGGCAAGTTCCCTGAACAAGATTCGTAGTTTGTTGATGGACATTGGGTCAAGTCTGGAGCGAAAAGGGCAAAAGTGGACAGGAATATTTCCATTCTGCAATATCTCTGCCGTTGGACCCAGGTCCCTGATGCAGACCACATGGACAGTGTGTCCTGATTTTTTTTGCTGAAGGGCAAGGCGAGTAACAGCGCTCTCCATCCCTCCGCGTCCCAGGGCTGATATCACATGGGCAATTACCATTTTATTTTGTTCGGGAGACATGCTCAAAAACCTCATCATAAAGCGAGGTTATTCGTGCAATCATTTTCTCCTTGGAAAAATTCTCTCCTACAAAGACCCTTCCCGCTTTCCCCATGCGAAGTCTTAGTTCCTTATTTTCGCACAATTTTGCAAGATAGTCAAGCATCTCCTGGTCATTTTTCAGGGAGAATATGAAGCCCGTCTTGCCCGGGTCGACCACCTCAACCAGACCGCCGGTGGAAGAAACTACCACAGGTATCTCCATCGCCTCTGCCTCCACAACAACGCGTCCAAACCCTTCCATGAGTGATGGAAGAACAAGGATATCTAAGGCTTTATATACCTTTGGCATGTCTCTTAAATTACCAGTAAAAATGAAATAGTTCCTGAGGTTTCTCTGGTCAATCATTGAGTGTATTTTTTGTTCATATTCCGGTTCATGGGAACCGCCAACAATCATAAATCGGACGTTTGGGAACTGCTGGATGAGTCTCGGGGCAATATGTATAAGCCTATCCTGTCCCTTGCGTTCACTTATCTGCCCCACCAGCCCAATCACGATTGCATCAGTGGGGATGTCAAATTTCTTCCTGATTTCATCCTCGTTGACCCGCTGGGGGTTATATTCATCTAAGTCCACGCCATTATAGATAGACACAACACGTTTTCTATAGTCATGCCAGATGGAAAATTTTTCCACCAGGTCCTTGCATACGCAAACAATCCGCGTCAGATGACCGAGGTAATAATCATGAATCTTTTTGGGTGTCATGCTGAGTCGGACATGACTGATGATGGGAATATTGAGTCCTTTGGTTGACCAGTAGGCATAGGGGACTGTCCAGAATTCATTACAATGAATCAGGTCACTCTTCGTCCTGAGTATGAGTCGTCGGAGTTTCCAAACGGAAATCATGCGATGAATAACGTATTTATATTTTCTCCAGTTCCACAGTCGCAGATATTCTACATGAAAGCCATCTTCTTCTAAGATTTTGGCAAAGGGACCGTCAGGCGAGGGGCATACGATGATTGGGTTGAACCGTACCTTGTCCAGCATTTTTAGCATGACATGAAGACTTATCTGCGCTCCAAGCCAGCGGTTGCTTGGCGAAAGGTAAAGTATGTTTTTTTTCATACGGTATCGCTCTTATTGCCCGCAATACACAAAACCGGTGTGCGTTATTCAAAAACTGCATATATATAAGAGGAGTTTATCAGCGACGTCAAATGGTTAAATAATTCATTTATTCCCGAAATCCATTTTTCCCGAATGTTGAAAGAAAAAAAGATTGACTCATGACCCATTTCAGCCGGAAATATCTTCACATCTTTCAAAAATTAAAAGGGTGCTCTGATGAAAGTGTTATTGATTGTGCTTTTTGTTATCATACTACTCCTTGTTTCAGGTTGCGGGCTCAGGGAGGACCGGTGCTGGGTGGATGATTACCAGTATCTACAGGCAAAAAAGATTTATGAGACGACCAGGAATCTTGACCTTGTGAAACGCAATCTTGAGAACATACATACCTGGAGAGAGTGTGAGATTAACGAGGTCATTTATCGCATCAAAAAGGAATATCATCTTGAGGATTGATCTTTGAAATAAAGGAGGCTTTGTTTCTTTTTGGAGCAAAGCCATGAAAACTCTGGTGCCCCCAAGGGGATTTGAACCCCTGCTGCCGGCTTGAAGGGCCGGTGTCCTAACCCCTAGACGATGGGGGCAAAGATGAGGAAATGTTTCATGGTGAGCGTGGCAGGAATCGAACCTGCGACCAACGGCTTAAAAGGCCGCTGCTCTGCCTTCTGAGCTACACGCCCTTGGAAAAAATGCCACGCTCTTTGAGAGCAAGTATCAAAAAAAACAATTTCCGATATGTGGAGTTCATGGTTCTGTCAACCTCAATTTTGAATTGTGGGTTAAAAAAAGTCCGATTTCGGTAATTGGGGGAGTAATAAGATATGATGCCGGGACTGTCTTTACGCTCGATTCATGCGGTTCTATTCACTAACCCTTACACGATCGACAACAAACTGGAGTTTACCTCTGAGTTTATCAGGAGTGTCTCCAGAATCTTCTCAAATGACCCCAACATCCTGACCGCTCCTCAAAATGCACCTCCTCAGGTCCCGCGAATAGAGATTAGAAATCCCGACCAGTCCTATATTGCGCAATTTGGACATAATCATATCGCCTTCCTCTATCAGGATACGCGCAATCTGCATCCTACCCTTGTCTCCCTCTTTCCTCATTTTTTTGAGTGCCTCAAAAATGAGGTTCAGTCCACAATGGAATTTATAAATCCCAGGATTCTGCGCCTCGGATGTGTGACCCGTCTTATAACTGAATTAGGGAGATCTACCAATAAATATCTCTCAGAGGAGGTCTTTAAGGAACCTCTCTTTTCTGATGCACATGAAATCAATATAGGCATCCTGCACAAGCTCTTTCTTGAAAACTTTGCCGTCAACCGCTGGGTAAGGTATCAAACCCTTCGCAGTGCAAATAACCCTGCAATTGATTATGCCCTCTCCATTGACATTGACCTGAATACCCTCTCTGAACAGATGCATGACTTCACTGTCTCTGAAATTCTCAACTTTTTCAAGTTGTCATACGAACACGTCACAACAAGTCTCTCCAACTTCCCACTATTGAAAATGGGAACGGATGTTGATAGTAATGAATAGTGGATATGGAGTTTGTGCGTCAGAGGCGATGCGAGGCGGAAATCCTTTTTAAACGTGCGGCAAAAAAACCATCCGTCTTCGTTTCCGGTGGGAATGTGATGAGAAATCCTTCGGGCGTGATTAGAGTGCGTGCGGCATCACCAAGAGCACCGGATTCCCTCTCCAGCTCAAATTCAGGATGTCTTTTCAGGAATTTTCTTACCACGCCCTGGTTTTCCTCTTCAAGGACAGTGCAGGTGCTGTAAACGATAATCCCCCCGATTTTTACGAGTTCTGATGCCTTTTCGAGAATCTCAAACTGGTTCTCCGGCATTGATTTGAGCATCCGCTCGCTTCTTTTCCATTTAAGGTCGGGATGGCGACGGATGATGCCGAGCCCACTGCAGGGGACATCCGTCAGAACAATGTCCACCGGTTCCTTTTTTATTTCCTGAAGGGTTTCTCGCGAGAGCACCTCCATCCGGACATTTGAAACGCCAAGGCGTTTGCAGTTCTCCTCAACCTTCTTCAGGCGCTTCCAGTTAATGTCGAGGGATATGAATTCAGCCTTATTCTGAACCAGTGCGGCAAGGTGAGTGAGTTTCCCGCCCGGGGCACTGCAGTAATCTACAATCCGCATTCCTTGTGCCGGATTGGCAAAGAGGCTGACCATCTGGGATGCCTCATCCTGGATATAGACCCAGCCTTTCTGTAATGGTTGCCATTCCGCCTTTAGCGGCAGACCGTTGACAATGAGACCATCCCGTGAGTATCGGCATGTTATAGATTCGACCTCAGGTTGATTTTGCCTCAGCCATTCCATGAATTCAGGCACAGTTATTTTCAAGGTGTTAACCCTGAGCGTCAGTGGTGGATGTTCATTGCTGAAGGAGAGGAACTGGCGTGTTTTCGATACCCCATACTGACTCAGAAGTTTTTTCACCATCCAGGGTGGGAAGGAATATTTTAACGAGAATGCTTGAGCAGGGTTTTTCCCCTCACCGGCGAATTTAATCTCATCAAGGGAACACAGCGTAACCTTTCGCAGAATGGCATTTACAAATCCCGCCTCTCTCCGGCTGAATAATTGACCGGCTGTCTTTACCGCCTCATTGACGGCGGCATGGTGTGGGACGCGGGTGTGAAAGAGTATCTGGTATGTTCCTATCCTCAGGATTTCGCGAATTTCGGGATTCAGGTGACACCTCGCCTTTAAGAACTTTTTATAGGTATGGTCAATAATAAGGCGGTGACGCAGGACTCCAAAGACGATATCCATAGCAAGGGAACGGTCTCGCTCATCGAGGGTTGACTGATTGAGAACAGCGGATGCAATCTCTGATAGCGTAGATTTTTTATTGCCCTGCACTCGTAAAAGTATATCAAGGGCGACGTTTCTTGCACTCTGAGGAAGCATTGTCCTCATATTGCAGTTTCAATCCTGAACAGTAGATTTCGATGCAAATTCAAGAAGAAGCTTGAGGTCATTGTGGAAAGTTTTAAACACCATCTCCATGCCTGAAAAACCACTTGGCTCAAAATGAATCTCATTGTATTTCTTCCCGATGTAGGATTTGAGAAATCTGTCAGACTCCGCTGTTCCCTCTGGAAGTGTTATTGGAAATACAAAATCCAGGGATGCGAGCCGGTTTTCGTTATCAAGAGTGGCAATAAAGAGTAATTGCGGGTATCCTTTGCCAAGGTTGTGCTCAACATAGAAAGCCCTTCCAACTCTTTTATAATACTTAAATAGGGCATAGTAATAAATATTGGATGAACTCACTCTGGATGAATAGTCACCTGCGCTGATGCGTCTTATCTCAAAGGAGTCATGCTGGATTCTCACTTTTTCCAGAAGTTCCTCATTGGGGATAATCTCTCCGATATGGGGCAGGGGAGGGCTGGAGGTCTCGGGCTTTTTCCTTTTCAAAAAAGAAAAGATGCCGGTTCTCTTTTTGTCAAAGGGATAATTTTTAATAGATATATTCCCGATGACACCGGGCGATTTTATCTTGAACCTCACAAGACCAACGGTCTCCATTTCATCACGGTGAACGATATATGTATTATGAACCTTCCTCACTAATTGTTTTGGTGACGCATCTTTTTCGATTATCATAGAAAGTGAGGGGACATTTTCCGCAAGCCGGTCATTATCGGCGGGGGTGAGGCATGAGAGGAGAATGGATATTTTCGGGTGTGGACTCTGTTCCAATAAGGAAGGTAGCATATCCGGCAGAGCCAGGGATTTATATCTTTTCATCAGTGAGGGCGCAAAGCGCACTGTATTGAAATCAGCGGCTCCAAGAAAACGAATTGTGCCGTTGTCGCCAATACTGACGTCTTTAAAGGTGTCACCAACATTTTTTCCACTCTCAAAATTCTTGAAAATGGAAAGGAGGACAGGTTTCTTATCATTGTGAATGTCAAATAGTCTCAGACTTTTTGACATCAGGAGGTCTCTTGCCCCAAGATTTGCAAGCTCAAAATTGTGCGTTTGTAAAAATGTCATGACAGGTATGTTATTGTAATCCGTCTCAGTATTGTTGGGGAGATTCAGAAAATCACCCGTATCGACAAAAATAACATCAGGATATGACTTTTTCAACTCGTTTATAATATCATCCAATCGGCTTATTTTTGTGGAAACTCCCGCTCGATTTCCCATTGGGTAGAATATGTCCCCCAAATTCCCCGTGAATGCGATGGAGCAATTACTGCCTGTGAGTCCGAATCCAGAGAATAGAACAGCCATCAGGAAAATCGGCAAGAAACAGAGCAGTAAAAGAAATCTCTTAGCCATTGAGAACCACCTTTCTGTATTCACCCGTTGGGAGGTCAAGGATTCCTATGGTAGCTTCGGATGTCAGCCATCCACATGCCTCGCCCGGATTGATTATCGGAATACCATTTAGTGTTGTCCAGTCAGCTTTATGTGTATGACCCGTGAGAATAAAATCCGGTTTGATGCTTAGCTTATTCAGTTTTTCTTCAGAAATCATTTCGTGAGTTACAAGTATTTTCCGATTATCAATTAGAAACAGATGAGGAGGTTTTTGAAGTGTGCCGCCAAGGCTCGCCGCAGTCTTGAGCAATCCTTTGCGTTCGCCGTCATTGTTTCCGAAGACTCCGTAAAACGGGCATTCAAGCCGCTGAAATAGTTTCAAGGCAAATGGTGCAATAAAATCTCCGCAATGCACAACGGCACCGACTTTTTCATTCTTGAATACATCTATCGCCTCGGCGATTCGCTGTAGATGGTCATGTGTGTCGGAAATAATTCCGAGTATCATCATAATGCTCCTGTATTTCACCTGCGTTCAAAGAACTTCCCGATGCCCTCTTGAATGGAAGCGGGTTTTATGCCCAATAGCCGTTTTGCCAGTGTGGAATCAAGAGAGACATCGGGCGGTCTGTAATATTTCAAATTTGCCTCTTTCAGTGAAATGGCACTTATGGAATTTGTGTCATAACCACCACGCCTTGCAAATTCAATCCCAAATTCATACCGTGAACATCGTTCATTTCCTCCGAGATGCAGAGTGCCGCAAAAGTCGGAGGTGATGAGTAATTCCAGGGCGTGCGCCGCATCCTCCACGAACAAAGGGGTTCTCCATTCGTCGGTAAAAAGCATAACGCAACCTTTACGCAAGCCCTTTTCCAGCCATCCCGCAAAAGATTCGCGCGCCCCGAGCGCTGGTCCATACATGAGTGCAAGGCGCAAAATCACATAATTTTTGCCCCACGATTGAACAAGGCGCTCTGCCTCCAGTTTTGTTTTGGCATAATGCAATCCTGGGTTGGGTGAATCTGATTCGCAATAAAATCCCTTCAAGCCATCAAACACAAGGTCTGTTGATATAAATATGAATCGGGTTTTGTGGGGTTTGAGTTCGGTCAGGAGTTCCCGTATGGATTCAACATTGATGCGATTGGCACGGGCAGGGTCAATTTCACATGCCTCAGAACTCGTCATTGCGGCGATGTGAAGAACCACGTCCGGGGATGATTTTTTTGCCGCCATGGCAAGGGAGCCGGGTGTCCCCATATCTGCATAGATTATATTAAAAGAGCCATCATCTGGCAGGGGAGAGGTGAATCGGGTCACAGAGAGGTCATAGTTATTTTTCAGCAGACTGTGTAAAACATGGCGTCCGAGGAACCCCGAAGCGCCGGTCAGGAATATCCTTTTGCGGCTCATTCCAAGTTCTCCAGCTTATCCACAGCGCGTTTCAGTTTTTCAGGATTGGTGTGGGTATAAATCTGAGTACTTGTGATGGATGCATGACCGAGGAGTTTCTGAATTTCCAGAATATCAACCTCATTCAGATGAAGAAGGGTTGCAAACGTATGGCGCAACTTATGCGGCGAAATTTTCGCTTTATTGATGCCTGCAAGATGGACATATTTTTTCACAATATTTTCCACAGAACGTCCAGTAAGTCGTTTACCAAACCTGTTCAAAAATATTGCCTCCGATTCAGAAATGGGGCGTCTTTCAAGGTATTCTCTTAATGTGGTTATGACAATTTTATTCAGTGGAATCAAGCGTTCCTTGGACCCTTTTCCCAATACGCGTAAAGTTTCTCTCTCAAAATCTATATCTGAGAGGTCTGCCTTAACAATTTCTTGAAGTCTAACGCCGGTAAAGCCTAATGTGACAAGAATGGCTAAATCTCTTATTCCCATCTCTGTGCTTTTATCCGGTGCAGAAAAGAGTTTTTTAATTTCGCTATCTACAAGGTATATAGGTA